>FSYS01000566.1_pt1 | contig 17545 bp, 10 predicted proteins | sample 1638491 | NCBI WGS metagenome assembly FSYS01 (sample SAMEA3914788, study PRJEB12502) | metagenome | biome: forest; material: soil | place: Canada | collected 2011-07-03 | depth 0.1 m | reverse complement strand
CTGGGGTGGGCGAGGGCTGTATAGTTGTGGCACTTTATGCTGAAGCTCAGGTTTGGTCTGTGTCTCTTGGCCGCGATGGTGGCGGCTGGTTCGGGCGTTGGTTTAGCGCAACAGAAAGCGGTGGGGAGCTTTGAGGGCTCGACCGATGTGGGGGCGGTGAGGGCGGGGACGACCGCATATGATGCGGCGCGTGGAACGTATCGTGTGACCGGCGGCGGCGCGGATATGTGGGGCCCGGCCGATGGTCTGCATCTGAGCTGGGTCCGCCTGGCGGGGGATGCGACGATGACGGCGGAGGTGCATTTTCCGGCCGACGGGGTGGCGGCAGCACTCGAAAAGGGTGTGCTGATCTTCCGCCAGAGCCTCGATCCCGGGTCGCCGTATGCGGATGTGGCCATCCATGGCGATGGCCATATAACGACGCAGTATCGCGAGACGGCGGGGGGAAAGACCGCGGATACGACCTCCACGGTGCATGGGGCGGCGGGTGGGTGGACACGGTTGCAGATCGTGCGACGCGGAGATGTCTTTACCGTGTCGGCGGCGCCGTTGGGCCCGTCTGTTGATCCGGCTATGGTAGCTTCGGAGCCGGTGACGGTGGTGCTGCGGGGGCCGGTGTATGTCGGCATCGGGGTGTGCGCACATGATGCGGGCGGACTGGCTACGGTTACGTTTCGAAGGGTGAAGGTACAGCCGGCCAGGGAGTGAGCCGCCCACCTAGCATAGCCGCCCCGCGCTCTGGGCGCCTCACAGCGCCTGCTGGGTCAAGAGGAGTACTGATTTGTCGTTAGCTGAAGCCGGGCGCGCGGAAGGTGTGGCAGGCGATCAGACCCGGTTACTACGGCATATGCTCTTCCGATCGGCCGCGCGCCGATCGGAAGAGCAGCCACTCACGTCCTCGGCGATGCCGGCGGCCGCAATCAAGCGTGCAGCCGAGTCCGAAATAGACATTCTTCCTTGCGCACGTCATCAGACTTCCGCGTCGCAGTAGGCAAGCTGATCCCAAGCAGCCCAGCCAACGTCGGTGCGATCCAGCGCATATCGATCGCGCCAGGGTCCCTGCCGCGCGCGATGCCTTCGCCTTCGATAAAGAAGGACGACCATGTTGGATTTCGAGGCGCGAAGAGTCGCTGCGCAGAAGGTGCCGCTCTTTGCTGAAGACAGTGAAGGGAACTGAGCTTCCGCTGGCCGCACCGGGATAGAATCGGGACACCCTATTCTCTGGAGCTCTCGTGCGTCGAATAACATCGCTCTCTTTGGTGTGTGTCGCAGTTACGTTTTCGGCTCCTTCAATCTACTCCCAAACCCCGCACATTCTGCGGTCGCCCTCACTGTCCGATACCGAGATTGCGTTCCGTTACGCGGACGATATCTGGACGGTTCCGCGGAGTGGAGGGGTCGCGCGGCGGCTCACTTCCAGCGCGAATGTGCACGAAGGGCCGTTCTTTTCTCCGGACGGCCGCACGATCGCATACTCCGCGGTCGCAGGCGGCAGCGAGGACGTTTATACCATCGGCCTGGACGGCGGGATGCCCCGGCGCCTTACCTATCAGCCGGCAGGCAACTACGTCACGGGCTGGACGCCGAATGGCCGCGATGTGTTGATGGCGAGCATGCAGGACGCCTTTCGGATGTACTTCCAGATGTATCGCGTGCAAGCGGACGGAAGCGGCCTGCCGGAGCGCCTGCCGTTGCCAGCGGCGAGCGATGGGTCGATGTCACCGGATGGAACGCACCTGGCGTACAGCCCGTTTCTGCAGTGGCAGGCGGCCTCATGGAAACGCTATCGTGGCGGCCAGACGCAGCCGGTGCTGGTCGTCGATCTGAAGACACTCGCCGTGACGAAGGTGCCGCGCGAAAACTCGAACGACACCAATCCCGTGTGGCTTGGGGATGCGATCTACTTTCTCTCGGATCGCAACGGGCCGGTGACGCTCTTTCGTTACGACACGAAGACAGCGCAGCTGAAGCAGTTGGTTGAGAACCACGGGCTCGATCTGAAGACGCTTAGTGGACACGGCGACACGATCGTGTATGAGCAGTTCGGCTCGATCCATCTGTATGACATTGTCGGCGGCGAGGAGCACGCGGTAAACATTACGCTCGACGGCGATCTGCCAGCGCTGGCGCCGCACCTTGAGAAAATTCCCGGCGCTGAGATTCAGAATGCGAATCTCTCGCCCACCGGTGTGCGCGCGGTATTCGAGGCACATGGCGACATCTTCACGGTACCGGCGGAGAAAGGCGACGTTCGTAATCTAACAAACAGCTCGAGCTCGGCGGAACGGGAGCCGGCATGGTCGCCCGACGGCAAGCGCGTCGCATACTTCAGCGATGCCTCGGGCGAGTACCAGCTCTATCTGCGCGATCAGGATGGTCTTTCGGCGCCGAGGGTGATCGATCTTGGACCGGACCCGACGTACTACTACGCGGCGCGCTGGTCGCCGGATTCGAAGCGCATTCTGTTCAGCGATAAGCGGCTGAATCTTTGGTATGTCAACGTCGATGGCGGCAAGCCGGTCAAGGTCGATACCGACCTTCGCGGGGGCTTTGGTCCAGCGGATTTCAGCGCCAGCTTCTCGCCGGATAGCAAGTGGATTTTGTATGCGCGGTCGCTACCGAATCTCGAGAACGCGGCGTTTCTGTACTCGGTCGAGAGTGGCAAGAGCACGCAGATCACCGACGGTATGAGTAATGTAACCAACCCGCTCTTCGATGCGGGCGGGAAGTATATCTTCTTCACCTCGAGCACGAATATCGGGCCTGCGATCGATGGCTTTGGCCTGGGCAGCTTCAATCGCACGACCACTGCGAACGTGTATGTGGCGGTGTTGTCGAAGGAGGATCCGTCGCCGATTCCGCCAGAGAGCGACGACGAAAAGGCGAAGTCCGATGAGGACAAGAAGCCTGCGCCCGCGGATGCGGCGAAGACCGATGAGAAGAAGGACTCTGCCAAGGCCTCCGATAAGAAGGAGGAGGCAGCCAAGCCAACGCCGGTGGTCAAGATTGACCTCGAGGGACTCGAGCAGCGCATTCTGGCACTGCCCATTCCGGCGCGGAACTATGTGACGCTGCAAGCGGGTAAGACGGGCGTGCTGCTGTTGGGCGAGGGTGGTGCGGCGGCAAACTCCTCGGCCGAAGAGCCCTCGACGCTACGGTCGGTTTGGCGCTTTACGCTGGAGACGCGCAAGACGGAGGACGTGCTACACAATGCGGCGACGCTGCTCACCTCCTTCGACGGCGACAAGGTGCTCTACAAGAAGGGCGATGGCTGGTTCATCGCGGCTGCGGGTGACTTGACGCCTGGGACCGCGGACGGGACGCCGGGCAAGCCGCTGCACCTCGATGGTATGCAGGCAAAGATCGACCCGCGCGCGGAGTGGCGGCAGATGTATGCCGAGACGTGGCGCATCGAGCGCGAGTTCTTCTACGATCCGCACTACCATGGACTGGACCTGAAGAAGATCAGCGCGAAGTATGAACCGTATCTCGCAGGTCTGGGATCGCGCAGCGACCTTACGTATCTGCAGGAGGAGATGCTGGGTGAGCTTACGGTGGGCCATATGTTCATTCGACCGCCGCACCAGGATCAGGACGGTCCGAAGACAGGGCTGCTGGGTGCGGATTACTTCGTGGACCATGACCGCTACAAATTCGCGCACATCGTGAGCGGAGGGAACTGGAATCCGACGCTCTACTCGCCGTTGACGCAGCCAGGCGTGAACGTGCACGAGGGCGAGTACCTGCTGGCGGTGAATGGAGTACCGCTGCACGCTTCGGACAACCTGTATGCGGCCTTCGATGGGCTTGGGGGCAGGCAGACGAGCATCACCGTGGGACCGAACGCCGATGGTTCGGGCTCGCGTGCGGTGCTGGTGGTGCCGGTGACGAACGAGCGCCCGATGCGCGAGCAGGAATGGATCGAGGGCAATATCCGCAGGGTCAACCAACTCTCCAATGGGCAGGTGGCGTATGTCTACATGCCGAATACGGCCGGTGCGGGCTTCGATAACTTCAATCGCTACTTCTTTGCGCAGGTGGAGAAGAAGGCGGTCGTCATTGATGAACGCTACAACCAGGGCGGCGATATCGCAGACTACGTCATCGACGTGTTGAAGCGCACGCCGATGCTGAACTACGAGTCGCGCCAGGGATTGACGACGGTCGAGCCGACAGGCGCGATCTTCGGACCGAAGGCGATGTTGATCAACCAGAATGCGGGCTCGGGCGGTGATGCACTGCCGTGGCTGTTCCGTCAGGCGAAGCTCGGTCCGTTGGTGGGCACGCGCACGTGGGGCGGGCTGGTCGGCATTGGAGGCTATCCTGTGCTGCTCGATGGAGGCACCGTCACCGCGCCGCGCACGGCGCTGTACGGCCTGCACGGGGAGTTCGAGGTGGAGAATCACGGCATCGCGCCGGATGTCATGGTCGAGGAGGATCCGCGGTCGGTCGCGGATGGTCACGACCCGCAGCTCGAACGCGCCGTGGAGATTGTGCTCGACGAGTTGAAGAAGAACCCGCCGCAACAGTTCGCTAGGCCGCCTTACCCGAACTATCACAAGGACGATGGCCTGGGTGTGCATTAGAGAAGGAACGCAAGCAGAGAGCAAATCCCGATCGGGCGGTCTGATCGGGATTGGTGCTCTTGGCAAAGTGCGTCAGAAAAACTTGGAAGTCAAGAATTGCGAAGCAGTCTTCCGTTTCAACCCAGAACCAGTGATCGGCCACTATTAACAAATAGTGGACGTTTGGAGCACGATCAGTAGTGACCTGAGTGAACCGAAGATAGGACCTGAAAAGCACGGATGATTGTCGCGTCCATGGCAACCACTTCTATCACGATAATGGCGCTGAGAGTCCCTAATGCAAGCCATTTTGGGCCTATAGGGCACGTGTTTGGAGCTAACTCGAGGACTGCCATCCCTGCCAATCCGAGAATGGGCAGGAAGTAACGTCCTTGGACTCCCTCTATGTGGTCCTGCCCAACTTGCGTCCACATGAGATACATGGCCGTCATAACCAGCAGGGCGCTCGCGATTACGAGTGCGATATGACAAAGCGATAAGCCGACCGAGCTTTTCACCGTACCGCGGAATCCGAAGATCCAGACTAGAAAAAAGCTAAGGAGTGGTAGGACGTAGACGCTAAGTGGACGGATCATTACTGTTAGCCAGCCAAACGTGCCAACAGCTTCAATATAGTAAGACAATATTGTTTCAAGCCGCAAGGTGTGCACGATTGTCCGAACAAAAAATGCGGGGTGCTGCAACACGAAGATCGCCTGAAGCTCCGGCCGCGCTCCGTCCAAAGGTGGAGTAATGGCGGATTTGGCGAACACTAGCCACCCGATGGTAAATCCTAGGGTGACCGTAAGAATGATCACATGCGATCGAATAGCCTTGGCGATTTCGTCGGACCGGAACAGTCCCGGGACCAGTCCTGAGAGCAAAATCGGAGTATAGACGGGTTTCAGCGAGCAAAATACAGCGGCGGCACCAGTCGCGATCACAATATCCAATGGGCGCCAATGCCGGCGGACGCTGGCGGAGAAGGAAAGGGCAGTGAACGCCAGTGCGCATGCGATCACGCTGGCGTCGGGCGAGAGAGAAGAATATAGAAATAGGCACATCGGCAGCAAACCGATGATCAGGATGAGTTCCTCCGCCCGTGGCATGACGTACACGGCAAAACCGATCAGTGCCAACGCGGCGACACAATTGAAGAGACGACCGAGATACAAAAGATAGAGTGGCCCTAGCCCAAGGGCGCGTCCGAGAGCAATCCCGAGCGCCTGGGGCAAGTAAGGCAGAGGAGAATAGAAGGCCGAACCCGCGAATGCTACGAACTGCGTTTTCGATTTGTCGAGGGGAATCGAAGCCAGTTTCAGGGTCTTTGCGATCGGTGCAGGGGTGATCGGATAGTTGATGCCGTCTGCCGTATAAACGCTTGATTGCACTAATTGTATTAACGATTGCGGGAGAGTATCACCTGCAACTCCATTTTGAACCTGAGCGCGCATCCGCAACTCGCTAAGCTCATAAGCCCGATAGAAGTGCTGCATTTCGTCGGGGACCTGGAAGGGCGGGGTGAGGAAAACAAGTGGAATAGAGCCTGCCGCACCCAGGACGAACATCATAACCATACGCGCGATCTTGGTTTCGCCCAGGAATTCAGAGATGCGCCCCCATGAGGTCATGCGCACATCAACGCGTTGGTTCATGTTCTTGAAACTCCAATTCCTGAGTATTGGAAAACGCTGGATGTCGCACGTTCTGCAGCAGGTTGTGTATCGCTGTACTGGGGGTGGAACCGATATCGAAGGCCAGGAACGAAAGAAGAAGTTGCACTCCCAGAATGATTGGAAGCGCTGCTAACATCACTGTTCCCGTGGTTGCTGTAATACTCGTTCTTATACTCTCGACCCAGTGGTATGCACCAAAGGCCGTGCCGAAAAGAACGAAGCAAATGCCGACGATCAATTCGACCGAAGCGATTGAGAAATCGCGAAGAAAATAGCTATACGCGATTCTCTTGCATGTGTTCGTCATATGTTTGTAGAGGAATTTGTGGATGATGCCAGAAACTGTGAGATTGCTTTTCTCGTCCGCATAAATCGCGTCCATAGGTACATCGACCACGCATGCACGCACGGTTCCTAGGTGAAACAGCATATCGGACTCAAAGAAATATCGGCAGCTTATCTTCGTGATTGGCAGAAGTGCAAACACGGAAGCACTTATGGCGGTATAACCGTTCGTGGGATCGAAGATTGTCCAATACCCGGACGAGATCTTGGAGAGGATTGATAAGACTGCGTTGCCTAGCAGCCTCACTCTTGGCATTGAGCGCAGCCCCTCAACATTGAAGAAACGATTGCCCTTGGCATAATCAGCGCGCCCGTCCAAGATGGGGCGAATTAGGTCCTTTATCAAGCGAGGGTCCATCTGCCCGTCACCATCGAGCTTGATCATGATGTCAGCGCCGACTATAGAGGCGTAAGAGTAGCCATTCAGCACGGTTTGTCCGACACCTTGGTTCTTGTCATTTCGAAGGACTCTTACCCGGTCATCGGAACAATTCTCACTAACATATTGCCCAGAATTGTCTGGGCAAGCGTCGTCGACCACAATGATCCAATCGACTTCCATTCCGATGTTTTTAATCAATCGCAGGATGTGCGATCGTACGCGGTAACAGGGAATTACGACCGCTACAGACGGCGTCATTCTATAGCCTCATTAAAGGCCCTGATGGTCCCGACCAGGGCAACCCCTGCGGTCGAGCTGCTCCACAAAACGTATACCTGTCTCACATGCTCCTCAATTCCCGCCAGGTCTTGGTTTTTAGCCTGCGCACCGTTGCGCTGCAGGGGTAGTGCAAGGCGGTAGCTGGCGCCCCCACATAGGTCAGGGCCCGGGTGATCTAGCTGTGGCGGCGACGAAAGGGGCTACCGAATCCGCGGGCTTGCCCCTTAGATTTACCTCCGCATTAATAACCCCGCGTTGCCATCGCACCATCACACAACTTTGCCGCAGCTTCTTCATGCCCTGATGGGGCAAGTTGATAGCCATTTCGGTTCGACTCGTTTCATCGTTTGGCATCAATAGTTGCATGCCAAGAGGCTCCGTGATGGGGAGTTCGGGTGTAGACGCAGTCGGGCAGTCGGATACGTTTGTATACAGGCGGCGGGTTGCTCCCTTCATCGCACTTTGCCTCCTGCGTGAATGGCGTTGCCCAACCTGCGCCAGTTGAAGGGGCCTACGGGCGAAGCTGTGCGGTCTCGAACGTCCAGAAAACAATGAGAACGAAGATGGAGACCGATCGCCTGTGCCGCCAATCCCTCATCTCGTGGCGATTCCCTGAAAAGGGCGAAGCCAGAGCACAGTGCCTGTGTCGCCAATCCCCGACCCGGTGGCGATTCCTGAAAAGGGCCGCAAGTCAGAAGCACCGTAGCCCGCCAGACAGAACGCCAAGTCATCTGGTCACCTTCCTGCCCGCCGGACGCCACAGAGGGGACCAGCGCCCTCTCTTCGGTTTATCCAGCGCCTTTTTGTTCGCCGGTCGTCCAGCGTGCAAACAGAAAACGGAGGCCATCGGCACCCGTCTGCCTCCGACAGTTGCGTATTCACCTACCTCTGACAGCACCCGTCACGCGGTTCACGATTGCACCAGACTCGAAGAAGTAGGTCGCCACGTCGCACAGGTAGGCAATTGCCGGGATAAACGGGCCCAGTGGGACAGCCGGACGCCACGGCGGGGCACCTGAGCCATCCGCTTCGGTATTTCACACCCTCCCCGCCGATTTTCTGATTTCATTGTCCGGGGCCCTGGAGTGTCCCGACAGCACCGACGCAGTCTCGCTTCTTCGATAGAAAAACTAACAGACGATCACCGCTTCACCAGACGCAAACTCCAACCAGGAGGATTCTCGGGGATGGTGATCTCTGTACCTGGTGAAGCGGATTCAAGCCGTCTTAGCTGTTGAGCGAAATGTTCGTCTGTATAAGCAGGGTGTCTGAAATCGCGCACGACCCCGACGCACATCAAGAACAGCAGGAAGCCCGAAGAGATCTGGAGCAACTGAGAGCGACTTTGAACGCACCATAGCAGCGACCACGCGAAAGCAAGTGTGGGAAAGAACCAGTACCGAATTGCGGGGGCTCCGGCGAGTTCCTGCCATTTGGCCATCGGAGACGCAAGCGAGAGGCCCAATAGAATAGTGGAGAAGGCAAGAAAAAGCCTAAGGTTTGGGGATGCTTTGGCGGCACAGTTCGCCATCAGAACGGTTCCCAAGATAGCCACGCAGATCAGGAAGAGGAATGCTGAACGGCCAGGCCGCAGCGATAGTCCGTTGTGGCCGAGCAGTGTTCCCAGATAGACCTGGCCGGAGAGGATGCGGATGAACAGTTCCGGGTTAGCCCCTAGCGTAGTGGGGTGACGACCGGCCGGGTCCACGATCAGCAATGCGCAGAGTTGTATCAGTCCTGCTAAGCCGAGAATGCAGAGTTGTGCTTTTCGCCATGAGTCTCGCCGTTGCCAGTAGACGACACTCGCTACCAGGAGGAGGGGCAGGCAGAAAGGACCCGTGAGGCCGCCCATTGTTAGAACGGCTACGTCGAAGACCTTTCCTTTGTATGTATGTGGAATGGATCCCACAACCAGGAGGGCCGCGATCAGCGCCAGTATCCACTGAGATTCGGTAATCCCTGTTCCTATTTCGAAGTTGTTCGGGAGCGCGAGATAGATGGCGACCAGCGCCGCACGGAATCGAACACCTCCCCACCCGGAAGATCGGGATGACATGAGAAGCACCGCGGCGACTGCCTGCAAGAGGATGGCAATGAGGTTCATCACCAGAGGGGCGGAGTGTAAGGGCAGGAGTAGGGCCAGCGCTGCTACCAGCCTAGGCAAGGTTTGAAAGTAGCCGAAGTGCGTCTGAAAGAGTGGCCGCCACCAGCCCATGTTGTAAGCATCGGCGAACCATTTCTGCCCGTCTTCGGTATAAAACTGAGGGTAGAAGATCGCGTCCGGACGCCTGGCGATTATCACCATGCATGCGAAAAGAAAGACCCCTGTTAGTCCCGGCCATCCGTCAAGGTTGGGAATGCTGTGCTTCGCCGATGTCTCTGCGGCCATGTGTTCCGGAAGTCTAGCCCCATCCGCACGGGTGCGCAATCTATTTCAAGATATCGAGAGCGTGGAACGTGTCGAAGGAAAAACCATAGACGTGGATGTGTCTCTGAGCTTGAAATTCCTTGTGCTGTATACCAAGAGAACTCGTTGGCGGGAGTTTCCCGCGATCTAGTGAAAATGTATATGGAGGATATTCGTGGCGAATTGGTGAAGAGTCCTTATGCAGATCAACACATTCCGGGGCTGCTCAAGGGGCCGACTACGTTCCTGCCCATCAAAAAGTTCTTAGAACCTGTTCACGATCTGAGGCTTGTTCGATACTGAAAGGATGCGTAAGAAGAAGTATCCGAGTGATGTGAGCCGTGCTCGGTTCGAGCAGATTCGTCCGTTGTTGGAGGGTGTTCGGAGGCGGACCAAGCCGCGGACGGTGGATCTGTACGGGGTGTTCTGCGCGGTGTTGTACCTGCTCAAGAGCGGCTGCCAGTGGCGGATGCTGCCGGGGGAGTTTCCCAAATGGTGCAACGGTGCATTCTTACTTTGCGAAGTAGAGCGAGCCCGACCTGGACGGCGTCAGCGTGCTGGAGCGGGCTTTAATCCCGTACCAAACAGGGATGCAACGTCATGACGAGCTTCTTGATCGTGGACGCGCAGAGCGTGAAGAACACCGACAGCGCGGAACAGAAGAGCTATGGCGCGGGCAAGAAGGTCTCCGGAATCAAACGCCATATCGCCGTCGATACCCAGGGTCTGCCTCATGCCATCGCGATCACCACGGCCAATGTGACCGACCAGGCGGGCGCACTGGCCGCACTCGATCGTTGTTCCGCCAACCTGCGAAGCGTCAAAAGCGTGCTGGTCGATGCTGGCTATACCGGAGAACCCTTTGCCCAGGGTGTGGAAGAGCGTCTGAGGACCACAGTGCAGGTGGCCAAGCGCGATCAGTTACACGCCTTCGCCGTGATCCCCAAGCGCTGGGTCGTCGAGCGCTCCTTCGCTTGGCTCGAAAAGTGCCGACGGCTCTGGAAAAACTGCGAACGAAAGCTCAATACGAGCCTCCAGTTCGTCCATCTCGCCTTCCTCGTACTCCTACTCCGAAGATCATGAACAGGTTCTTAGATGATGAACCCAAGCACCCAAGTGTCACCGTTCCGATCAAGTGGTATCAGAGCTACGCCCGATAGACTATATTCCCGCCTAAATCCCTCTCCATCATGGCTCGCATCGCTGGTCGGGAATCGCCACGAGATCGGGGATTAGCGGGACAGGCATCCTTGAGTCGCCCACTGCGTCAAGGCCTTAGCTACTCCGGTTCTGAAATATGAACAGGCCGCGATGACGGAGCTATAGCTGGCCGCAAGAGAGGGCGCAGGGCATCCGGTGATCCTTGCAGTCGCGTTGCACGATCTCGGTAAAGTAGCGTTCGCCGAACTCGAAGACCGTGGTCGTATGCGCCAGGGCATACTTGGCGGCCTTCTTGTGCCGCGCCGGCGAGTTGCCAAGCTCCACCATCTCGGCGTACTCATCCCGCTTTTTGCGTGCCTCCTTCAGGCTGAACGCCGGGTAGCGGCCGAGCGATACCTTCTCGAGCTTGCCCTGGAAGCGATAGCGATAGCGCCAGGAGCGGCCCCCTGAAGGCTGGATCTCGAGATTCAGGCCCCGCCCATCACTGACCTCGCAACGCGAGGACTGCGGTTTCAATCCCTTGATGGAAGTGTCGGTCAATGCCATGACGTCCTCCTATGAGCCCGGAACCAGGCCCCAAGAGCAAGCGAAATAGCAGCCCTAACTCCTTTACTGCCGAAGCGTTATCTGCAACCGAAATGCAGGCGCTTACGTTGCTGGTTACCAGGCGCGGAGAACGACGCCGGCGCCCAGACGCAGCAGATTCTGCTGGTTAGTCACGCTATTGGGCATCTGCGTCATCAGGTAGTCGGCCTGAATGGGGCGCAGTGCGAGGTACTTGTTTAGGCTCACGTCGAGGCCACCTCCGGTCAGGAAGGCCAGGGAGGTAGCACTTCCTTGCACTCCGCCCGCGCCGGGGAAGATCGAGCCGAAGCCACGGGCTCCGCCCACCAGTCCCTGCACGAAAGGGGTGTAGCGCGCGAGCCGCTTGCCCGCGAAGTGTTGGCTGTAGCGCGGTCCAACAGTCAAAGTGGAGAGCGACAGCCCAACGTCGGTCGCCGCTCCCATGCTTGCTACCCACTCACCACCCAGGTCCACCACCGCCGACAGACCGCGATAGGCGTGAACGGCGACCTCCAGGCTGCCGCCGTTCATGTTAAAGCAACCACACTGGCCCGGACCGGCGTTGGCCCGCGCATAGTCGTAGCTGTAGGAGACCTCGAGCGGTACCTGCTGGCTCACCGGCGTTGTTGCTTGTTGTGCGCTGGATGTCATCGACATCCAGCCCATTCCGATCATCAAACACAGTCCTGCAATACGACGCATGCTTTTCTCCAACCTCTGGTTACTGCACGGTGAGGCTTACGTTGGTCGAGACTGCCGCGCCGGTCTTCACGTCCGTCGCAGTCACCTTCACGGTGTAGCTCTGTGCAGGCTGATTGAAGAAGCCGGTTCCGCCGCCACAACCGCTCAAGCCCAGCACCGCGCCCAACGACAGCGCCATCGCGAACAGCACGAGGAACAGCCGCGGCATCTGCCGGATCCGCTTCAGGCCCGCCAAAGGCAGAAGCAGAAAGCCCAGAACCACCGGAGCGAGGGGCAGGCCCGAGAAAGCCTGCTCACTACGCGCGGTCTGGACATTCGTCTGGCTATTGCTGGTCTGAATGGTCAGGGTGAGCGGTGTTACCGGGCTGTTCGCCGGAATCATCGCCGGAGAAAAGGTTGCCGTAGCACCCGTGGGCAGCCCGGTTGCGCTGAAGATCACCGCATCCGGATAGACCGTTCCCGCAGGCGCCATCGTCAGGCTGTACATCGCCGCGCCACCCGGAGTCGTGGTCGCACTGGCTACGCCGCTGCCCGAGCTGCTGCTCCCGGTTCCTGTGCCAGCTCCATTTCCAGCGGTAATCGTGAAGCCAGACGTCACCGTGAAGCTGGTGCTCGCCGTCGCCGCTGTATAGTTCGCCCCGGCAGCCTGGCTGGCGCTGAGCACGACCGTGCCGAGACCCGTCAGGGTCACCACATCGCCCGCGACCGTCGCCGGACCGCTCACCACCGCATAGGTCACCGCTCCACTCGAAGCCGAGGTCGCGCTCACCGTAAACGGAGCATTGCCGTACATCTGCGATGCAATCGGCGCAAAGGTCAGCGTCGGTGTCACCGGGGTCGTCGTCGCCGCTGCCACCTGCAAGGTCACGGTTGCGGTCGCCGTCGTGTAGTCGGTTGTATCCTGCGGCGTAAACGTCACCGACAGAGGTTGATTTCCGGCTTGCAGCATTGTGCCAATACCCGGCGTATAGGTAAGCGTGCCCGGAACCGACGCCGTCGCATCCAGCTGCGTCGCACTCAGCGCCGTGCCTGCCGTGATCGCCGCAGGCGCAGCCCACATAATCGTCGGCGTCGCCTGATTGACCATCAGCGTCACGCTTGCCGTCGCAGTCGTGTAGTCGGTCGTATCCTTCGGCGTAAATATCACTGACAGCGTTTGTGTTCCAGCAGGCAGCATCGTGCCGGCCGCCGGTGTGTACGTGAAGGTTCCCGTAACAGGAGTCGAAATCGGCGCCGGGGCCGTCGCGCTCCTTGGCCCACGCGCCAGGGTGACAGTCGGAGCAGGAGCCGATTCCAGAGCTGTGGCCGTCGCATCCAGCTGCGTCGCACTCAGCGGAGTGCCATACGTGATCGCCGCCGGAGCAGCCCACGTAATCGTCGGCGTCGCCTGGCTCTCCACCGTCAGGCTAAAGGTCGCCGACGCCGTCGCGTTGTTCGCATCCGTCACCGTGACTGTGTAGGGCGCCAGCGGGAAGGATGCCGTGGGCATGCCGCTGACCGTGCCCGTCGACGAGGACAGGATCAGACCAGCAGGCAACGCTGGCGAAACACTATAGCTGAGCGGAGCCGTGCCCCCTACACCAGTAACCGGGGTGAATGGAGCCGCCGCATGGTTCGCCGTCAGCGTAGGCGAGGCTATCGCCGTGGTCGCAGTCACTACGCCGTTTACCGTCAGGCTAAAGGTCGCCGACGCCGTCGCACTGTTTGCATCTGTCACCGTGACCGTGTAGGTCGCCGTCGTGGAGGACACCCTGGGCGTCCCGCCGATCGTGCCCGTCTGCGGAGACAGGCTCAGACCGGCAGGCAGCGCTGGCGAAACACTATAGCTGAGCGGAGCCGTGCCCCCCGCACCGGTAACCGGCGTAAAGGGAGTCGCCGCATGGTTCGCCGTCAGCGTAGGCGAGGCTATCGCCGTAGTAGCAGTCACTGCGCCGTTTACCGTCAGGCTAAAGGTCGCCGACGCCGTCGCACTGTTCGCATCTGTCACCATGACCGTGTAGGGCGCCGCCGCGAAGGACGTCCTGGGCGTGCCGCTGATTGTGCCCGTCGACGAGGACAGGATCAGACCAGTAGGCAGCGCTGGCGAAACACTATAGCTATACGACCCAGTGCCTCCTGCACCACTCACAGGCGCGAAGGGAGTCGCCGCATGGTTTGCGGTCAGCGCAGCCGAGGCTATCGCCGTGGTCGCGGTCAGCGGGGAGGAAGTGCCCGTTCCGCTCAGCATGATGGTCTGCGTAGCGTAGTTCGGCGCAGGTGCGTTCAGGTTATTATCCGTCAGTGCCAGCGAGCCGGAGATGGGGCCAGCCATCGTCGGCGCGAAATCCACCGCAAGGGTGCAGTTCGTGCCCGAAGCCAACGTCCCCGCTGAACTGGCGGTATTCGGGCAGCTGCTAGTGCTGTCCAAGGTAAAGCCCGCGACCACGCTCGGATTCACGCCGGTTGTCGGAGTCGGCAGCATCAGTGCCGCATTGCCGATGTTCGAGACCGTCACCGTCTGCGATCCATCCGTGGTATCCGTAGATCCCGCCGCCGTCGCTGTTGCGAACGTCAGCGTCGGAGGCATCATCACCTCCACCTCACGAATCCGGCTATTCTCCTGGTCGACAATGTAAAGGTTGCCCACGCTGTCCAGCGCAACAGCAAAAGGTAGATTCAACGCGGCGCTCGTCGCCGCCCCCCCATCGCCGCTGTAGCCCCCGCCCCCGGTGCCGGCCACGGTCGTAATCACTCCCGTGCTCGCCGCCACCTCCCGAATGCGGTTGTTGTTGCCGTCCACGATATAAAGATCGCCCGCGCCATCTACCGCAACCCCAGTGGGGTTGTTCAACTCGGCGCTCGTCGCGACCTCGCCATCGCCGCTGTGGCCCGCGGTCCCGGTGCCGGCGACGGTCGTGATCACCCCCGTACCTACAGCCACCTCACGAATACGGTTATTGTCTTCGTCGGCGATGTAGAGATTGCCCACACTGTCCACCGCAATGCCCGAAGCGAAGTTCAACTCCGCGCTGGTCGCCGCTCCCCCATCGCCGCTGTAGCCTGCAGTTCCGGTGCCCGCCACCGTCGTGATCAGCCCCGTGCTCGCAGATACCCTGCGGATTCGGTTGTTGACCCAATCCGCGATGTAGAGATTGCCCGCACCGTCCACTGCGAGACCAGCGGGAGCATTCAACTCCGCGCTGGTCGCCGGTCCGCCATCGCCACTCTGGCCCGCGGTTCCGGTGCCGGCCACCGTTGCGATCGCCCCGGAACTCGCACTGACCTTCTGGACTCGGTTACCGGCATGGTCGGCGATGTACAGATTACCCGCACCATCCACCGCAACCCCTTCTGGATCACTCAACTCGGCGCTCGTTGCCGCCTCGCCATCGCCGTTGTAACCGAACGTTCCGGTGCCGGCCACCGTCGTAATCACCCCAGTGCTCGCAGTGACCTTCCGGACTCGATTGTTGAAATAGTCCCCGATGTACAGATTGCCCGCACCATCCACTGCGGCTCCAAGGGGATCGTTCAATTCGGCGCTTGTCGCTGTCCCACCATCGCCGCCGAAGTCCGCAGTACCATTGCCGGCTACGGTCGTGATGGTTCCCGGCGTCAGCGCCACCTGTGGCCCCACTCCCGTCCCCTGCACCATGCCAGTAGCGATCGTCACTCCGGAGCTATTCTGCAGCACAACCGCGCCATACCGGGCCGCCGCCGCCTTCGGAGTGAAGCTCACGTTAACGGTGCAGCTAGCCCCGACGGCGTAGGCATGACTCGACCCATTGGTCGTGCAGGTCCCCGTTCCCGCGTCGGTGAAATCCATTCCCGTAGCCCCCTGGGTCGAGACCACTGGAGCGCCGATGCTGCCTCCCGTCTCGAAGGTAAAGGGAATAGAGACGGTCGCACTCGTGCTGCCCACCGGAGTGGTAGGCAGCGGCAGCGAAGACTGCAACACTTCATACACCGCACTGTTGCCCTCGCCGGCGATGAAAACGTCTCCCCTGGCGTCCACAGCTACGCCGGCGGGCTCGGTGTAGCTGCCGCCCAGCGTCAGGAGCGTCGGGTTGGTCACAGGAATCGTGCCGTTGACCGCAACTATCTCCTTCACCGCATTGTTGGTCCAGTCGGCGACGAAGACGTCTCCCTTGGCGTCCACAGCTACGCCGTGAGGACTACTGAAGCCGCTGCCCAGCGTGAGGATCGTGCCGCTGCTTGCGACAATCTCCTTTACGGCATTGTTGTCAGTGTCCGCAACAAAGACGTCGCCCGTGGCATCCACCGCCAGGCCCCAGGGCTGATTGAAATTACTGCCCAGCGTGTTGACCGTTCCGCTGCTTGCAACAATCTCATACACCGCACTGGTGTCAGTGTCGGAGACGAAGACGTCGCCGTTGGCGTCCACAGCTATGCCTCGCGGGGCACCAAAGGCGAAGCTGCTTGCCAACTGATTGATCGTCGGGTTGGTCGCAGGAATCGTGCCGTTGACCGCAACGATCTCGTACACCTTACTGTTGGGAGTGTCTGTGACAAAGACGTCTCCCCGAGCGTCCACAGCGACACCTTCCGGATCACTGAAACCACTACCCAACGGATTGATCGTCGGGTTGGTCACAGGAATCGTGCCGTTGACCGCGACGATCTCCTTTATCTGACCGTCCAGAGTATCCGCAACGAAGACGTCGCCGTTGGCGTCCAGCGCCACGCCGAAGGGATGATCGAAGCCGCTACCCACCGGACCGCCAGGAAACCCCGTCTGCGCCTCCGCCCGCGGGCTGCCGACTGCGAGCCCGGCCGCAGCCAGAATGCCGCACAGGGCAGCGATGAGAGAAATTCTGCGCGGCAGGCAGAACACAGCGAGCGTCCTAACGGCCCGGTGAGACGAGAAGGTAGTTACTCTATGCATTGGCACTCCAAGCCAGCAAACAGAGACCAAAGCGCCGGAGAGCGAGCACCTTCGATACGACGACAACATCGGGGCCCCAAGTACAAATCCAGGCGATATGGATCTATTTACCCAAAGAAAGACGCTGTTTGCTTCCGGCCAATAGCACTTAGCCGGGAGCAAACGGATCTAGATTTCTGGACGTATTACCTATCGGCAAAAATTTCTATTGGTTAAGTTTCGCCCTCCACATGGACGCGATATGGAAGCGATCACAGCATCCAGCAGAGACAGGGAGTTTGGTGTTGACGTTCCCCTTCGCCTCCCGCGCAGGTTAGATTCGTCACGCCGAATCACGTATGGATACTCCACCCGTATCCATGCGTAGAGCGAGTGAGAAATAGATCCTCACAGACGCCCTTTTTTCAACGCCCTCCAGACGCCCGCCTGCTCAATACAAAAGGCGAGATTTTGGCGTAAGTTAATGATTTTTTAATACAAACTAGAGAATTCAACTTAGATGTGGACAAGGCCGTGGACAGCTGCAGTTACGAGGTCCATCGGCGCCCCGTGCCCCTGACGCTCACAGCATTCGCTTCT
>FSYS01001804.1_pt1 | contig 17730 bp, 10 predicted proteins | sample 1638491 | NCBI WGS metagenome assembly FSYS01 (sample SAMEA3914788, study PRJEB12502) | metagenome | biome: forest; material: soil | place: Canada | collected 2011-07-03 | depth 0.1 m | reverse complement strand
TCTCTGAATCGAATATTTTACAGCTAAGAAAATCGTTTCGGCTGATTCCAGAGACTTTACAAAATCAGGGGGGGGGGGAGGGGGTACTCTGGCTACTACCTGCCGCAGTGATTCTCCTCTTCGCTCTCACGGCTTCGATGCACGGACAAGGCATCCTGACCGTGGCCCCGAGTCGCACCGTCAACACCGCCGCCGGCACCGGCTCCGTTGGCTACACCGGCGACACCGGCCAGGCCACCGCCGCCACCCTGGCCGACCCCGCCGCCGTTGCCTACGACGCCCACGGCAACCTCTACCTTGCCGACGCGAATAATCACGTCATTCGCGAGATCTCGACCAGCGGCGTCATCACCACCATCGCAGGAACTGGAATCGAAGGCTACTCCGGAGACGGAGCCGCCGCAATCTCCGCGCAGCTCGACACTCCCACAGGTGTTGCCGTCGATGCCAGCGGTAACGTCTACATCGCCGACTCGCACAACCACCGCATCCGCGAGATCAGCAACGGCACCATCACCACCATCGCTGGAACCGGAACGCCCGGCTACTCCGGCGACGGAGCCGCAGCCACTGCCGCACAGCTCTCGCTGCCCAGCGGCGTAGCCGTCGATGCGACCGGCAACGTCTACATCGCCGACACCAACAACCACCGCATTCGCAAGCTCAGCGGCGGCACCATTACCACCCTCGCGGGCGATGGCGAGGAGTTTTACGCAGGCGACGGCGCAGCCGCCACCGCCGCCGCGCTCGACTCACCGACGGGCGTTGCCGTTGACGCCGGTGGCAACGTCTACATCGCCGACCGCCTCAACCAGCGCATCCGCCAGGTCAGCAACGGCACCATCACCACCCTCGCGGGCACCGGAACGCCCGGCTTCTCTGGCGACGGCGCTGCGGCAACTGCGGCAACCCTCTCCAAGCCCAGCGGCGTCAGCACGGACGCAGCCGGCAACGTGTACATCGCCGACACCGACAACCAGCGCATCCGTCAGGTCGGCAACGGCGCCATCGCCACCATTGAAGGCTCCGGCGCCCAGGGCTACGGCGGAGACGGAGGTCTCTCCACCGCAGCCATCCTCAACTCCCCCCACGCCGTCGCTCCTGACGCATTTGGCAACCTCTCCATCGCCGACAAGCTCAACCAGCGCCTGCGCTCCGGCACGCTCCCAACCCTGACCTTCCCAGCGGAAGACGTCGGAGTTCCCAGCCCAACCCAGAGCGTAACCCTAGCCAACACCGGAACGGCCTCGATCACCGTGTCGACCATCACCGCCAGCACGGGCTTTACGACCGCAACCGGCGGCACCTGCTCCGCCTTGCCCATCACCCTCACCGCGGGCGCCAGCTGCACCGAGTACCTGGAGCTTCTTCCCGTAGCCTCAGGCCCGTCCACTGGCTCAGTGGTCTTCAGCGGCTCTGGCGTAGTGCCCCAGAGCATCCTGCTCATCGGGTCCGCGACATCCTCACCGACGACCGTCACGCTCACCACCAATGTGAACCCTGCCTTGGCCGGCCAACCCATCACCTACACTGCGGTAGTAACCCCCACCGGCTTGGGAACACCCACCGGCACTATAGCCTTCGACGCCACCGGCGCCCCCTTCAGCACCCAGACACTAGCTCCCGGAAGCGCAACCGCCATAGCCGCCACCCCGGCCCTCCCCACCGGCACCGACACCATCACCGCTGCCTATTCAGGTGATTCCAACTTTACCGGCAGCATCTCCTCGCCGGTACCCCAGTTGGTCGAGGACTTCAGCATCGCATTGACGCCGCAGCCAAACAACCCTGCTGGTTCAACCAACCAGACCGTAATTCCAGGCAAGGCAGTGACCTTCAATTTTGCACTGACGCCATTGCTTGGGCCCTTCAACTTCCCGATCGCTCTTAGTGCAACAGGATTGCCTCCAACAGCAACCGTGACATTCACTCCACAGATCGCCACGCCAGGTACCAATCCGACGGCCTTCACCATGACGGTTCAAACAGTGGCTAATCAAGGGTCGTTGCACCACGAACACTCGATTGGGAGCGGAGTCATAACGTTCGCCCTCCTGCTTTTGCCCTTCACACGCAAGTTACGGCAACGTGCCCAGCATATTAAGTGGCTTCAGGGTATGAGTCTCGCCGTTGCGCTGCTCTTATGCGCGGGCGCACTCGGCAGCATCACAGGGTGCGGTACCGATACAGGCTTTTTCGCCCAACCTCAGCAGAACTACAACATTACGGTTACAGGAACAGCTGCAGGTTCCAATGGATTCGCCCTTCAGCACAACACCACCGTCACCTTGACCGTGCAGTAGAGAGGTCGACTGCATGGTTCAGCGTTAAGTTCCACAAGAGGAGTGTCGCACTTGTTAAGAATCGCCCGAGTTGCACTCTGCGTCCTTCTGCTCCCCGCGACTTCGATGACGCGCGCTCAGGAGTTGCAGACCACGCAGTCACCCAAGATCGACGTCGCCGTTACGTTCATCGCCGAGCGCTCCCTGAGGTCCGCGACTCCGGATAGTTTCTGGATGCAAGGTGGATCCATCGAACTCGGCACCAATTCATGGCGGGGTTGGGGTATTGCCGCGAACGTCTCCGGCACTCATACCGGCGCGGTGGGCGAAACTTCTATCCCGCTGTCGATCGTCACGGCCACGTTTGGTCCGCGCTACCGATGGCATGCGGATCACCGCGTTTCAATATACTGCGAAGGGCTGATCGGCGAGGCGAATGGCTTCAAGAGCCTCTTTCCAACAGTCACCGGATCCCAGACCAGCGCCAATGGCCTCGCGGCCCAGGCCGGTGGCGGACTTGACTACCGACTTTCACAACACGTCGCCATTCGCGCAGTGGAGGCAGCGTGGCAACACACTCAACTGCCTAATGGGAGGAATAATATCCAGAACGACCTTCGTCTTGGAGCGGGTATCATTGTGCGATTTGGGCGATGAAAGATCTCGCGACAAATTCTTAGAATGTCTCATTGCATCGCCTATCCTCTGTCTGGTGCTAGGCTGACGGGAATATGTAAAGACCCACTTGAGATTGGCGCTCATCCGACGTGCTTTTTTTGCGACTTCAAGTCCGAAGGCCTCGCCCCTGTTCAGCGCGGCGAGGTTCCTGCGGTGTAGGGATAGGCGGATCCGCAGTTGGCGTTACCAGCGGCGAACAGGTAGATGCTGGCCTGGCCTCTGGGCTGATGAACACATGACGCGACCCGAGATACTCACCGTTTGTGGGGTGCTACCGGAAGGCACAGTGACCGCACGCGCAACCGCCAGGCACGATAGAGGGCGCCACGAAAGTCATCCGCAAGCGAGCCATTGAGATTATGGTGTGGCGATCAAAGAATAGAAGGCCCACCCTGCAGCAAGAATGTCTGCGTTTCAGGGTGGGCCTATCAATTTCTTAATGAATTACTGTTTGTGAGGATTGAAGCCGAAGATCACCGAGAGCATGATGCTGCGCCCCGGAAGGATGGTGATATTATCTCCGCCGTTGTACGGCGTAGGCCCGAGGGTGGCAAACGGATCCGTGTAGCTGTACGTTACGCCGTTGACTGTCTGGGTAAGCGTCGCGACGTTTGCCGTTCCGGCAGGTGTATTGCCCGTGACGCTGTGCTCATTGAAGAGGTTATTGAAGCTGAGGCGAACCTTGGTCTGATCGAACCTGCCACCCGTGCGGATGGTGTAGTTGAGGAACAGGTTCGTCACAGAGAAAGGGTCAACCGCGTACTGATTGTGATATGCACCGTTATCAATGTAAAAGGTGCCGATACGCTTATTGAAGAGACCGAGGTCAAAAGCGCTGTGCTGGTAGGTCAAGCCTTCTGTCTCGGTATCGGAAGGCGTCTGCTGAACATCCTGACCCGAGGGCGCGGATACGTTGAGCAATGGAGCCGTCGCAGCATTCGCGCCGGTTGCCGTAGCCGCGAGAATGCCCTGATAGAAGGCCTTGCCATAGGTAGCATTCAAATAGAGGCTGAGGCCATTGCCGAAGTAAAGATTGCTTTCACCTTCGACACCCTCGGTGATCGAGCTGGGCTGCAGGAAGCAGGACTCGTCATCGCCCTCAGACGTAGTTGTTTCGCAGGAGTAGCTGTTCTGAAAGCGGATATGATAGTAGTCCGCGTCAAAGGTGGCCCGCTTGAGCTTTAGCACGGTGCCGGCTTGATAGGTGGTGTTCAGTTGCTGCTTCGGTAGCGTCGCTACCGGCACGAACGAACCGGGAGTGGTCCCCTGCGTATAGTCAAACACGCTGGAGGGAGGAACGATGCTGCCCCTGGCAACCTGCACATAGGCCGACCAGTTCTTCTCGATGCGGTAGTTGATATCCGCGGAAGGGAGAGTGGAGAAGTAGCTGCCGCCGTTGGTAACGAAGGTGTTGGGGTTGTTGGTACCGAGGCCGCCAATGGTCTTGCCATCGTCAGCGAACTGCTGGGTGGCAATCGTGTAATGCGAGAACTTCACGCCGGCATCGATGTCGAGCTTCTTGGTCGCATGGTACTGGTACTCGACGAAGGGCTGATACGAGTTGGTATTGAACTTCTCGTTGAAGTTGCCAAGTGCTTGGTCCGCCCAGTTGTTGAGAGGATCCGACGGGAATTGGTGGCGGTTTGTCTTAGCCCACTCATACCAGAATCCAGCCTTTAGAAGGCCATACTTCGAGACCTGGTCGAGCTCCGAAGTCTCGCCATACTTGCGATAGCTGTTGTACTTATCGACGCCGCACGGGATTGCCGTAACACCCTTCTTCACAACGGCCACGTTACAGGGCTTGATCGGAAGATCGAGCGGTGCGTAAGTTGTCGACCCATTGATGGTCGTAGCTTCTGTGATTGGCGTCGCGTTCGTGTACTTCTCAGAGTTGTCGTAGTTGTAGGTGTAGGGCTTCACATCAAGGATGAAGCCATGCGCGAAGATCTTGTGGATGCCGACGTATTCGAAGTCGGTAGGCACATGGTAGTAGTTGTACTTGTAGTCCAGGTAGTTGACCGGATCCGAGTTGTTCGTCAGCAGGAAGTTGATTCCGGAGCCAGTGAAGGGCGCGAGAGTTCCTGTGCAGCTGTAGGCCGCAGTGGCACCGTACATCTGGCAGCGCGTGGCGGAAAAGTTCGGCGTGTTCGCATCGACCCAGATGACACCCGAGAAACCTGTGATCGTCGTCGTATTCGAGAGCTGATACAAAACCTTGATGGCGCCGGCGTTGTAGGTCTGATAATTGAACGTTTGATAGCCATCCGACTGCAGATGATGAACGTCCATGTCGATGTTGAACTTGTAGCCAGGACCAAACGGGCCGGAGTCATACTGTCCGTCATAAAGATAGGTGTTGTAGGATCCGCCCGCGAACTCTCCGCGAATGTTCTCGAGAGGCTGGAAGTCCTTCGACAGCAGGTGGATGGAACCACCGAAGGGTGCAGGCCCGATGGTGGAAGCCGTGCCTGGCGACCGGTCGAAGTCGATGCCGCCGAGGAACTGTGTCGGGAAGAATGCCCAGGAATGATGTGTTGGCGTATTGGTGTCGTAAAAGGGGATGCCATCGAAGTCGATGTCGTAGTCGCCGTCAGGGAAACCACGGAAGTAAGTTTTGGACTGGCCGAGACCTACGCCGTTGCTGTTGGTGGTAAAGGTGCCGGGAGCCATCTCGACCGCCTCACCGAAGTCGGAGACGGGAGACATGAAGTTCTGGATCATGGCCGAGGTAATCTCGGTGCGCGCAGAGGTCTCGGACAGTAGTGCATCCATAGGAGCCAATGCCGCAGCGACAGAGCCGGTGGCATCGGCCTCTACGGTGATGTCGGACGTTGCAGCGCCGATCTGGAGCGTGAGCGCTACGCTGTCAGCGTGATCCGCAGCCACGTGAACGTTCTTGAGCGTGCCGCCGGAAAATCCGGGAGCTGAGACATCGACGGTATAGGTGCCAATGGGTAAACCTGCGACGCTGAAGTGCCCCATAGCATCCGAGGTAGCCGTTTTGATACGACCAGTGGCGTCGCTGCGGATGACGATGGTCGCCTTTGGGATGAGGCCGCCCTTGGCATCTGCAATGTTGCCTTGAAGGGTTGCGCCCGCAGCCTGCGAGCCTGTCTGGGAGTCGTCATCCGCTGTGATGGCCTGAATGTTGGATTGCGCCATCCCCATTGCGGTTAGCGTGAGAAACAGGGAGGCGATTGCGATCACCCGAATACTACGTTGCGTCCAGCGGCCAGAAATTTTTGATTCAGAAACGTTCACTGATACTTCCCTTCTTGCGAGAGATGTTTTTACTGCGTGGTGTAGTTCGAGGCGAGCTGACGCCCCCTGCGCTTAAGTCGAGGCTTCGCATGGAGTTGCCAGTAGCACCTCAAGTGGAGATAAATTCTGCACTCGGTCACGAGGAACCCGAGCCCCCCTGAACACATGCTTTCGGTACTTTTGAGAAGGAAAGCATGCGACCGCAACGTGACAACCGTAGTACGACTTAGTTTGGGTCGAGGGATATCGTGACAGCCGAAGCTGCGCGATTCCGTTAACAACGCATCAAAGGAATGTAAATACGGATATTCGCTTGTGAAAATTCCATGCAGACGGCATCACTGTAGTTTGCGACCCATCAAAGTATGATTCGGCGTAGAGCTTGCGAAGAAACGTGCGACGGATATCAGTTGTGGATGCTAACTGGATCAGCGCCCGACGGGGGACAAAGATGACGCCGATAACGAGCCTGAAGCATCGCGCAGCTTGGATTTTTCTCGTGACAACCATGTTCGTGGCGCCTGGAATGAACGGACCTTTCGGTCGCGCGTCGGGACAGATCTCGGCGCCCACAGCCGCGGCGCCAGAAAAACTAATCATCGACACGGACATCGGCGATGATATCGATGACGCCTTTGCACTGGCTCTCGCGCTATCCAGTCATCACCTGCAGATTCTCGGCGTGACGACGGCATGGGGGGACACGGACCTGCGCGCGCGACTGGTCGAACGCCTTCTCAAACAAACCGGCCATGAGAATATCCCTGTAGCTGTGGGGCCCAAAACCCCGCCTGTTAATCCTTTTACACAAGCCAGCTGGGCAGAAGCATTTCCGACGCCGGCAAAGGAATGGCCGAACGCCATAGACTTCATCCTTGATGCCATTCGACGAAATCCTGGTCAGATCACGCTGATCTCGCTCGCACCACTGAGTAATGTGAGTGCGCTGATGGAGAGAGACCCTGGCACCTTCCGCAAACTGAAGCGGGTGGTCATGATGGGAGGCTCTATACGGAGAGGCTATGGTGACCTCGGCTATCTTCCCGATCGCGGCCCAGTTGCGGAGTACAACGTCAAAGCAGACATCCCGGCTGCGAAAGAGCTCTTTCGGTCGGGCGTGCCCATCGATATGATGCCACTGGATTCCACGCAACTGAAGCTGGACGAATTTATGCGTGCGACACTATTCGGCCAACACACACCGTCGACCGATGCGCTCGATGAGCTCTATCAGCAATGGGTGGCCTTCCCGCCAAATCTCACGCCAACGCTCTACGACGCGATGGCCGTTGCTGTCGTAATGGATCCCAGTCTCTGTCCTGCAATACCGATGCGCATTCATATCGACGATGAGGGGTTCACACGCGTTGAGACGGGTATTCCAAATGCGAGAATTTGCCTCCGCTCCGATTCGGATAAGTTCTTCCACTTCTACATTCCACAAGTGTTAGGCGAATAGATTTCCCATTTGAAAAAGCAGACATTCGAAATGCAATTAGTTCAGACTGCTCCAGTCGTCTATTCGACCTCGCCAATGGCTATGATGTTGTCAGTCTGAACGCGGAGAGTTATTGAATGCATAAAGCTGTTGCCTGCCTTCTCGTCGTTGTCGCCAGTGCCCACGCTGCGCCGATCCATCTCAAGACCAATGAGCGCGTTGAGCCGCTGGGCATCGATACTCCGCAGCCCACCTTTTCTTGGCAGAGCGATGCGAAGACGCCGAACTGGCTGCAATCGTCCTATGAGGTGTTGGTTGCGACGAAGACGGAACTACTTGTTCCGGGGAAAGCGGATGCATGGGATTCCGGCCGCGTGCAATCGTCGAAGTCCCTGGATGTTGCCTATGCTGGCGCGCCCCTAGCGTCACAGCATCGCTATCTCTGGAAGGTGATCGTGTGGGACAACCGCAGTCAGCAAAGCGTCTCTGCGCCCGCGTGGTTTGAAACTGGTCTCATGCATCCGGATGATTGGAAGGCGGAATGGATTACGCGCAAAGACCCTGCACAGGAACAAGAAATCCGGGCCGTCCGTTGGATATGGCTCGCAGGCTCCGATCCGATGCACGTGCCATCAGGGACATCGGCGCAGTTTCGTTACCGTTTACATCTCGATGCGCAGCCCGAGGCCGCAAGTCTGCACGTGCTGGTGCGCGGTGAGTTTACAGCACGTGTGAACGGAACCGTGACAGGTCACCATGATGACTGGGCCGCCTTTGACCGCGAAGAGATTGCCTCCCTGCTGCATGCGGGCGACAACGACGTGGAGCTGGATGTTATCTCCCATCAAACCAATGCTCCCGCAAAGGATGCGCCCTCCGCAGTGGCTGCGGCCATTCACGTGACACTCGCCGGCGGTAAGGAAGAACGCATCGCGAGCGACGCGACATGGCAGGGGCGTGCGACGCCGAATAGTGCTTGGCAGACCGCAGAGGTTGCAGGCCCCCTTTCGGCGCACTTCGGTATCGGTACCGACCGGCAGGAGCCGGTCGCTGGACCCGATCGGATCACAACCGACGCATCGCTCCTGCGCACGGACTTTCGTCTTGACGCAAATGTTCGCGAGGCGCGACTAACGATTACCGCATTGGGCACCTATGAGGCTTTCATCGACGGTAAGCGTGTCGCTCCCGATACTCTGCTCTCACCAGGGTGGACAGACTTTCATAAGCGCGTGCTCTACCAGACCTACGACGTGACTTCTCTGCTGCAACGCGGCGCGAACGCTCTCGGTGTCACGCTGGGGGGCGGGTGGTATAGCTCACCGATGACCTGGATAGGGTACCGGTCCACGCCGGGCCCGAATCTGCTGCGTGCTCAGCTCGACGTGAAGCTCGCAGATGGAACGCACAAGACGATCACCACAGATCCCAGTTGGCAAACGGCCCCTGCACCCATCACGTTCTCCGAGATCTATGGCGGCGAGTCCTACGATGCGCGGCTTGTTCAGAGCAGATGGGACACGCCCGGCTTCGATGCCGCGCACTGGACGCATGCCGCGGAAGCAACTCCGCCGGATGCGGGCATGATCCTTACCGCCCAGCCGGACGCGTCCATCCATACTGCCCTCACGCTTCACCCCATCCATATGGAGGCCGCCAACACAAACCACCCAGTCATCTTTGATATGGGTCAGAACATGGTGGGCAACGTACGCTTGCATGTGCGCGGCCCGCGAGGGATGGTAGTGCGCCTGCGCTACGCCGAGCGACTCAACCCGGATGGAAGCATCTACACCAAGAATCTCCGCAACGCCGACGCCACCGACACCTACGCGCTCTCCGGCAACGGCGAAGAAACCTGGACGCCGACCTTCACCTTCCACGGCTTTCGATATGTCGAGCTCTCGTATCTCGGCGGCGAACCCGCAACGCAGCCGACTCTCGCGACCATCGATGGCCTCGTCTATAACAGCCTCGACGAGCCGCCCACGGTTCGATTGACGAGCTCCAGCGAAACGCTCAACAAGATGAACCAGTTGGGCGCGTGGGGACAGCGCGGCAACTTTGTCTCGATTCCAACCGACTGCCCGCAGCGTGATGAGCGCCTGGGATGGATGGGCGATGCCGGAGCCTTCTGGCGCACCGGCACCTACAACTTCAACATCGACACCTTCACTCACAAATTTATGCACGATGTAATGGATGCGCAAAATGCCGCGGGCGCGTTCAGCGATGTCTCCCCGAACATCCTCGGGCCTGGACCCGGCGCTCCTGGATGGGGGGACGCTGGCATCTTCATCCCCTACACTGCGTGGCTACAGTACGGTGACCTGAGCGTTGTTGAACACGCGTGGCCTGCGATGCAGCGCTGGACGGACTTCATCTTCGCCAACAATCCGGACTACGTGCGCCGCAACGCTGTCGGCAACAACTATGCCGATTGGCTCGCACCCGATCAGCACACACCACGAGCTCTCATCGACACCGCGTACTGGGCCCTGATCGTGCGCGAGATGGCGGAGATGGCCACCGCACTTCATCGGCCCGAGGATGCCGAGAAGTATCAACAGCAATACGAACATATCGCCGCTGCCTATCGTTCTGCCTTTGTGAAGGAGGACGGAAGCGTCGCCGGCGATACGCAGACGGCATATTTGGCGACATTGTTTACGGGCATCGCGCCTGCATCCCTGCGCGCCAGCATGGTAGATCGTCTAGTGAAAGACATCCACACGCACGGAGATCACCTAACGACCGGCTTCCTCGGCACACCTTTTCTTCTGTTCGTCCTGGACGCGAACCAGCAGACCGATCTCGCCTTCAAACTGTTGCTGTCGGAGACCTACCCTTCATGGGGATACATGGTGAAGAAGGACGCTACCACCTGGTGGGAGCGATGGAATGGCGACACCGGCGATCCCAGCATGAACTCTTATAATCACTATGCCTTCGGTTCCGTGATGGCGTGGGTCTACCGTCGGGCGGCAGGCATCGATACGGACTCCAGTGGGCCAGGATTCCATCATCTAACGATCGAACCGCACTTCGATCTTTCACTTCCCGCGCTGCACGTTGAATACGATTCCGACTACGGCACCATCGTCTCCGACTGGAAGCAAAGCCAGCACCGATTCACGATCACAATCCCTGCGAACACCACCGCGACCGTCATCCTTCCCATACACAAGGCAGAGACGATCGGCAGTGGCACGCACTCGTATGTGCTTCAACAGCCGTAAGCGCTCAGTCGCGCTGCGCTTTCGGCGCTGAGACGATGATCGGAAGAAGGATCGACACAGCCATAATGATCGCGATGATGTGGAGGCCGCTAGCGTAGGACCCACTGGCTTCGCGCAGGTGAGCGATGAGCAGTGGACCAAAGGCGCTTGCGGTGCCCCATGCAGTCAGCATCAAACCGTAGATGGGACCAACGTTTTTCGATCCGAAGTAATCTGCAGCGAAGGCGGGCATCGTCCCGAAACCACCGCCGTAGCACATCAGAATGATGAACGACACCGTGGTAAGAGCAGCAACGGAGCCAATGCTAGGCAACATCCAGAACAGGCCCACCTGGATCAGGAACATGACCGCGAACGTCCAGCGCCGTGTGATGCCATCGGATATCCACGCCCAGAAGATTCGGCCGGCCGCGTTACCGATACTGACGATGCCAACCATACCCGCGGCGACGATGACGCTCGCCTTGGCGATCTCCTGAAACATCGGTGACTCTTGTGAGATGAGTGAGATACCCGCAGAGGTGTTGAGAAACAGGAGCAGCCACAGCGCCCACCATTGCCAGGTCCTCAGCGCATCGCCGAGCGTGTAATCCTTTGCCGCGCGCTGCCGATTCTCCGTGGCAGTGGGCGACCACCCAGCCGGCTTCCACCCAGCCGGAGGATTCTGCATAAAGAAACCGGTGGCCATCGTGATGACGAGATAGATGACTCCGAGATAGGCGAAGGTGTGCAGAACGCCAACACTCTGGATCAGCCGGGTAGCCACAGGCGCCGTCACCAGCGCACCCGCTCCGAAGCCGCCAACGGCGACTCCGGTGATAAGCCCGCGACGATCCGGAAACCATTTAACCAGCACAGCGATGGGGACGATATACCCGAAGCCGAGGCCGATTCCGCCGATCACTCCGTAGCTTAGATAAAGCCACCACAGCTTGAACGCCGAAAAGCTCGCAAGAAAAACGCCGAGACCATAAAGGAATCCGCCGGTGAGAGCGACGACGCGGGGCCCCACCTTGTTCAACCACAGGCCGCCGAAGAAAGCAGCGACACCAAGAACGAAGATGCAGATCGTGAAGGTCAGCGTCACGTCCGAAATAGACCAGTGAAACTGCTTCACGAGCGGCGTCCGAAAGACGCTCCACGCATAGACTGCTCCGAGAGCCATCTGCAGAAGAAAGCCTGCGGCTGCGATGGCCCAGCGATTCTGGTTCGACATACGATTCCTCCCTTACTGCTTCTTGGATTACTTCTAAGGCTGCTTTTGAGATCGCAACTTAATTTGCTGACCGAGAGTTTCACGGAGTCGATTGTCGCAGACCGTACAGTACAGCAAATGGTTGCCGAGGATCCGATCGAACGCCTTATATTGCGCTGCCAGCGCTCGAGCCGATTCAGTGACAACCTTCATACCGTCCGACGCTGGTGTGCCGCAGGCCCGCAACAGCTTGCCGTTCACGTCCACCATGCAGGTGTCGCAGGTCTGAATAGGTCCCAACTGAGGGTGGTGGCAAACATGGGGAACGTCAACACCGCTCCGTTTGATGAGGCCAATGAGCCTCTCTCCTGGCTGGATCGCGTAAGGTGTCCCGTTGATGGTGACTGACATGACTGTCCCCTCTCGCGTTGTTCCCGGATCGTAATCCGTGCGATATGGAAACGTATAGAGCTTTAATGGCTCTTGGCAAGCTATCGATGATTAATTTCTAAGACTCGAACTGTGGAGTGAATGCTGTGACTTCGTCCCATGGCTCGGCCAGCATCTTACGGGACCCGCTCTCAGCGGTACGGTAACGGGCAAAATTACCGAAATGCCAAGCTATGAAGCATATCGGGCCGGCAAGAAAGGGGTTGGCGTAAAACCATGCCAGCGCAACACCATTGTCTCGGCGATTTCCTCGGCGTAGACAGTGGCGATCCATCGCCGACTATACTCCGGCGGCCAGTGCGCCGCATGCTCCATCCACTGAAAGTGATAGTGCTCCAGAATCAACCCAGCCCTGGGAAGGTGGCTTGGCGAACTGACGACCTCCGCGCTGGTCCACCCCTTCTGCTCCATGATTTGGTTGCTAAAGTAAACATTTTGGATAGTGTTCTGCGATTGGCCCTCGACGGCGATAGCGTCTGCGGGCACTCCCTCTGCCTCGGCCAGCCTCGCCATCACCTGGCCCTCGACGAAGTGGTTCTGAGCGGCGCCTCCGCTGAAGATCATATGTCCAGCTCGTCCGGCCTTGAACTCCTTTACGGCCTCCGTTACTCGCTCCCGGGCCTCGGGAGAAGGCTGGCCATTCAGCAGCGCCGGCGAGCCAAGCACGATGATCGTGTCAAAGTGCGTCAGGTTGCCGTTGTGGGTTGGAACCGTTTCGTACGTCGCAAATGAGACGACGATCGATAGAACCACCAATAACCCAATTGCCGCCAGCACTCGTTCGATCCATCGCCACATGCGTTCTCCACCGCCCCCGTTTGTAAGACTATCAACAATTCGTGGCCGTGATTCAGTCGCCGGCCGTAAGCCTGCGGTACTCAACGAGCATGTTCAAACGCCAGCGCACAATCATTCCGAACGCCAGCACAAAGAACAACGCTCCCGACTGCTCCACCGTCAACAAAGTGTCAAAATATCCACGAGCAAGGATTCGCACTGCAGCCAGCACCAGGATGACGCTGAAGAAGGCGGTCGAACGCTGCATCATGATGTCATCGCCCTGCCGCACCAGGCGCGAGGTGCGGAGCAGTGGATATGCGAGAAGGATAGCGCCAATCAGAAACGCCGCCAGTCCCCACGTCCAGGGAATACGAAAGGCAGGAACGATGAACATCGAAAAACCGGTTGCCATGCCCATCGGCGGAATCACAATCTTCTTAGTGGAGACGGCCGTCCGCCCCTCGCGAATCCGCCAGACAAGCACAGCAGCCAAGCCCACCAGCGAACCAATAATCGAAATCTTATTCGGATGAAACATCATCTCTATGATATCCGGTGAGACCCATTGTCAAAGCCTACCGTCTCTCTCGCATGACCCCTATTTCCCCAGCTGATAGGCCGCAACATCTCTCTTTGGCACAATATGCGGTCCCGAGGGGGCTCCCTAAACGGAGCGGCAAGGACGCCGCCGCGTCTCATCTCCCATAGGAACCAAGGTATTCGCAGTGTTTGAGATCGCGCTGGCTGTGATACCGTGAAGCGATCAAATATGTCCGGATCAGCGCGCACGTTAAAGCAGATCTTTTCTGGCCGCAAGCGCAAACCGCATACCCTCTCGGGAATGGTTGCCCTGCGCTGCGCGTGCTTAGCCGCCGCCGTCTTTTGTACCTTGCCCACAGCTGAAGGTCACGCTCAACAGCCGCAATCAAGCACAGCACCCGTCGTCCAACCCGGCGCACCCGGCGCACCGAGCAGAACGCTTCCGCCCTCTACCACCGGCGTTCTTCCGCAGACTTCGCACGACGACATCGAGTTCATGCAGGGCATGATCATGCATCACGCGCAGGCCATCGAGATGACCGCGCTCATCCAATCCCACACCCAAAATTCGGAGATCCGCACCCTCGGCGCGCGCATCAGCCTCTCACAGTCAGACGAGATGAAGTTCATGAAGAGGTGGCTCTTAGCGCGCGGACAACCAGACTCGATGTCCATGCCCGGCATGCCGGATATGGACATGAACGGCAAGCCAATGCGCTCCATGCCAGGCATGCTGACTCCGCAGCAAATGGACGCGTTACGCCATGCCAGCGGTGCAACCTTCGACCATTTATTTCTGAACGGAATGATTCAGCACCACAACGGGGCGCTGGTAATGGTGAAAGACCTGTTCGATAACCCGGGCGCTGGTCAGGATGCAGAACTCTTCGACTTTGCCACCGATGCGGATAATACGCAGCGGGCGGAGATCAAAATCATGCAGAACCTCTTGAAGGAGAATCGATGAACCGTGTGCATGCTCTTGCTATTCGTGTGGCTGGTGCGACCTTTGCAGTGGCTATGATGTGTTTCGCCGTGGGCGCCTTGACGGCACAGACCCCGGCCGCGAAACCGGCTGCCGCGGAAGACAACCCGTTCGCACCTCCGCCGGCTTCGGCTCTGCCGCCCGGAATGACGGGGTCCACCACCAACGATCCTCGCGTTGGGTTGAAACCCGGATTTTACGATGCGGGCGAGACGGCTATGGGTCTGGAGCACATCGACTTCCTCAAGAAACCTGAGGCGTTTCAGCTCTCGTCCACTAATCCGGACGATCCCGCCGTGCAAAAAACATTGAACCTCCTTGGGGTCAGCAGTAACGCGAAGATGCCCGCGCCCATGCGACTTGTCATTGCGCAGCTTGCCTTCGCAAACTCAGACTTTGCCTTCCAGGGCACACACCTGTTTCAAGGCAACTTCTACGGAGTGAACTTTTACGACATCTCGAACCCGGCAAAGGTGTCCTTGATTACCTCGCTGGTGTGCCCAGGTGGACAGGGCGATGTCTCCGTCTACGGCAACCTTCTCTTCATGTCCGTGGAGATGCCGAACGGACGCCTGGACTGCGGCACCCAGGGATTTCCCCCACCGCCTCCGCCGGAGCCCGGGCATGAGAAGGAACGCCCCCTCCCTGCCGCAAGCCCCGATCGCTTTCGCGGCGTGAGAATCTTCGACATCTCCGACATCAAGAATCCCAAGCAGGTAGGCGCCGTGCAGACCTGCCGTGGCTCACACACCCACACCCTCGTCGTCGATCCGAACGATAAGGACAATGTCTACATCTATATTTCAGGAACATCCTTCGTCCGACAAAAAGCAGAGCTTGATGGCTGCTCTGGCGAAGCTCCGGACAAGGATGCCAACACGTCGCTCTTCCGCATCGACGTCATCAAGGTGCCCCTCGCCGCACCGCAGCAAGCTCGCATCGTGTCCAGCCCCAGGGTATTTATGGATCCGCGCACCGGTGCCCTGAACGGCCTGAACAACGGCGGAAGCCATGATAAGGGTGCCGAGAAGCCAGCCGACACCAACCAGTGCCACGACATCACCGTCGATTCTTCCCTCGGCCTGGCAGCCGGGGCGTGCTCGGGCAACGGCCTCCTGCTCGATATCAAAGACCCCGTGCATCCCAAGCGCGTCGATGCAGTGAATGATCCCAATTACTCCTACTGGCACTCGGCGACCTTCTCCAATGACGGAACCAAGGTCGTCTTCACCGACGAGTGGGGCGGCGGCCTCCAGCCTCGCTGCCGCGCAACCGATCCCATCAAGTGGGGGGCGGATGCCATCTTCACGCTGAAGGACGACCACCTGTCTCTCGCCAGTTACTACAAGATGCCGGCAGCCCAGACCAGCACAGAAAACTGCGTCGCCCATAACGGCTCGCTCATCCCTGTTCCCGGACGCGATATCGAAGTGCAGGCCTGGTATCAGGGTGGTATTTCCGTGATGGACTTTACCGACGCATCGCACCCGTACGAGATCGCCTACTTCGATCGCGGACCGATCGATGCCAAAACCTTGATCCTCGGCGGCTACTGGTCGGCGTATTGGTACAACGGCTACATCTACGGGTCGGAGATCGCGCGCGGCCTGGATGTCTTCAGGCTGGTGCCTGGCAAATTCCTCACCCAGAATGAGATCGATGCAGCCAATCTCATCCAGTTCAACGAACTCAATGTGCAGAACCAGCCAAAGATCACGTGGCCTGCGCAATTGACCGTCGCGCGCGCATACCTGGATCAGCTGCAGCGTTCCAAGGCTTTGCCTGCCGAACGTATCGCGGCGCTCGACAAGGCGATTCTGCATACCCAGAACTCTCACCTCGGCAAGAAAGACTTGGCTAAGCTTCACACCCTGGCCGCCTCTGTGGAGACCGACGCCTCCAGCGCCACCAACCCTGCAGACGCCAGCCGTCTGCACGCACTCGCGCAAATTTTCGATCATCCTGCTGCATAACGCTCTTCGGAATAAGATCTTGAAAACTAAATAGCCTTGAAACGGGATGGGCACGAAGAAACATTCTTCGTGCCCATCCCGTTTCAACCTGCTCGCTAATACGAGCGTAAGCTCAAATCGCACATCGCAACTATCGTTCGACGCGTGACCTGTACTGTTCAATTTGGTTCAAGGTGAAGCCGTGCATCTCGGATCCGCTCTGCCACGCGCGATACCACGCGACGAGAAGTTCCAACGCTTCCTGCAATCGAAGCTGCGGAGTCCATCCAAGATCAGCGCGAGCGCGACTGGAGTCGAGCTTCAAATAGCCAGCCTCATGCGGGCTTGGTGCCTCATCGACAACCCAGCTAGCGCCATCGCCCCAGAAGCCCGCCATCTGTTCGGCGATCCAGGAGACCGGCCGGGCATCGCTTTCCGTGGGGCCAAAGTTATACGCCGTAGCAAAGCGAGCGTCGCGAGTTAGAAGCTTTTCGGCCAGGCGAACATATCCGTGCAGGGGCTCGAGCACGTGCTGCCAGGGACGAATCGCGTGGGGCCGACGGATGCCGACCGGCTTGCCAGACAGAAAGCCGCGCACCAGGTCGGGCAGCAGGCGATCACTGGACCAGTCCCCCCCGCCGATAACATTGCCGGCGCGCGCGGTGGCGATGGCCACACCGTGACCGTTGGGCTGGTCAAGTGCTTCGACGGGAAAGTACGACTGCCGGAAGGCGGCGCTCACGATCTCTGCACAGGCCTTGCTGCTCGAGTACGGGTCATAGCCTCCAAGCGGGTCCGTCTCCCGATACGGCCAAACCCACTCTTTGTTCTCGTAACATTTGTCCGTGGTCACGGAGACAACAGCCGCTACGCTGGGGGTTCGACGCACACAGTCGAGCACCCGCGCCGTCCCGATGACATTGGTCT
>FSYS01001482.1_pt1 | contig 17756 bp, 13 predicted proteins | sample 1638491 | NCBI WGS metagenome assembly FSYS01 (sample SAMEA3914788, study PRJEB12502) | metagenome | biome: forest; material: soil | place: Canada | collected 2011-07-03 | depth 0.1 m | reverse complement strand
ATGGCCGACATGCTCGGCACACGCCGCACCACCGTCACCCTGGTGGCGGGCTCGCTGCAGGAGCGCGGCATGATCAGCTACCGTCGCGGCAAGGTCACCATCATCTCCCCTACAGAACTGGAGAAGGCGGCCTGCCATTGCTATCGCATTTGCAACAATGCCCTGCGCAGTTTGTATCGCCCGCTTAGCACGTAGCTTGACGCGGTGTTCGGGGATGAGGCACGGAGCGCGATCGAAGGCTTCGCGGTATACACTTAATCGTTATCACCCTCAGCGGCCTGCCAGTGGATGGCGGGCCGGGTTGTTTGGGTTTGCGCTGCAGGCGTGAGGCAGCGGCGGGAGAGTTATATGGAGACAAAAGAGGCAAAGGCGACGGAGCAGAATGGACACGCGCCGGCAGCGCAGCCGGTGATGCTGTATGGGCGTGAGATGTCGGCGAACCGGCGGATGCCGCTGAATCTGGATTGGGTGGAAGAGATCCAGGTGAATACCAGCGCGGTGGAGCGGCGCGCGGCGACCATTCCCGCGCGGCGGAGCGTGAAGAAGGAGTGGCAGGCGGCGTGGCTGCTGCGCGCGATCGCTTGCATGGACCTCACTACGTTGTCAGGAGATGATTCTGCGGAGCGCGTGCGGAGGTTGTGCGCGAAGGCGCGGCGGCCGGTGGAAGACAAGATTGTGAAGGCGCTGGGGATTGAAGAGCTGGGGCTGAGCGTCGGCGCGGTTTGCGTGTATCACGCGTTTGTGGAGACGGCGGTGAAGGCGTTGGAGGGGTCGGGGATTCCGGTGGCCGCGGTGTCGACGGGCTTCCCTGCCGGGCTGTCGCCGCTGGAGACGCGGGTGGCGGAGATTCGGAGGAGCGTGGAAGCGGGGGCTGGCGAGATCGATATCGTGATTACGCGGGCGCATGTCTTCAATGGTGAGTGGAATGCTCTGTACGACGAGGTGGCCGCGTTCAAGGAGGCGTGCGGGGCGGCGCATATGAAGGCGATTCTCGGGACTGGCGATTTGCTTACGTTGAGAAATGTGGCGCGGGCTAGCTGGGTGGCGATGATGGCGGGGGCGGATTTCATCAAGACGTCGACCGGGAAAGAGACTGTGAATGCTACGCTGCCGGTTTCGCTGGTGATGGTGAGGGCGTTGCGGGAGTATGGTGAGCGGACAGGCATGGCTGTCGGGTTCAAGCCGGCGGGAGGGATTAAGACTGCCAAGCAGGCGCTGGACTGGATGGCCACGATGAAGGATGAGCTGGGGCGGTCGTGGCTGGAGCCGGGGTTGTTTCGGTATGGGGCGAGTTCGATGCTGGGAGATATTGAACGGCAGTTGGAACACTTTGTTACGGGAAGGTATTCGGCTGCGTATCGGCACCCGATTGCGTGATGGTGCCAAATCGAGAGGGCACAATGCGTCGCAGTAGATATTCGCTCGTACTTCTATTGGTGGCAGGATTGATTCCGGTTCTGACTTGCTCCGCACAGCACATGAATTCGGCAGCGGCTCCTTGTCGAACGCCGATGTCAGGAAGGGATTCGTCCAACTGCTTTCATGCGGCTGCACAAAAAGCAGATAAGGAGCTGAATGTTACCTATTCGCAAATCCGGGCGGTGTTGAAGAATCGCGGCGGTGATGATGATTTGCAGAATCTTGTGAACGCGCAACGCATATGGCTGCAGTTCCGGGATGCGAGCTGTAAAGCTGAGCACGCACTCTACGAAGGCGGGAGTGCCGCTCCCGAAGTTTATGACGCGTGCCTCGAGGAGACGACGCGTTTGCGAACAGCTGATCTTGAGACGGCTTACGGATGGGTCGTCGAAAAATTTGGGGACCAGCCCCAGAACGGTGGTAAGTGATCATGGCAAGCAGCATTGTGGAGAAGTTTGAGTCGATGGAGTATGGGCCGGCGCCTGAGGATGCTAGCGAGGTTTATCGCTGGCTGGATGAGCACAAGCGGATGTTCGGGCACTACATTGATGGGGCTTGGACGCCCGTTGGGTCGCATGCGAAGGGCGCTAGCTTTGAAGCGTTTGCGGTGAAGAATCCGGCTACTGGAGAGGCGTTGGCGACCGTGGATTCCGCTGGTGCGGCGGAGGTAGATCGGGCCGTGAAGGCTGCTCGGGCGGCGCTGCCGGGGTGGCAGGCGCTTACGGGGCATCAGCGGGCGCGGTATCTATATGCGCTGGCGCGGCAGGTGCAGAAGCATGCGCGGCGGCTGGCGGTGCTTGAGACGCTGGATAATGGGAAGTCTATTCGCGAGTCGCGGGATATTGATATTCCGCTGGTGGCGCGGCATTTCTATTATCACGCGGGATGGGCACAGTTGCTCGACGAAGAGTTTGTGGGGTACGCGCCGGTCGGTGTGGTGGGGCAGATTATTCCTTGGAATTTTCCGCTGCTGATGTTTGCATGGAAGGTGGCTCCGGCGCTGGCTGCGGGTTGCACGGTCGTGATTAAGCCCGCTGAGTACACTCCGCTGACGGCAATTGCGTTTGCGGAGATTGCCGATGAGATTGGGCTGCCCAAGGGTGTGCTGAATGTTGTGAACGGGGATGGGCGGACGGGCGCAGCGATTGTTGAACATCCGGGCATCGACAAGATTGCGTTCACAGGCTCGACTGAGGTTGGGCGGATTATCCGCAAGGCTACTGCGGGCACGTCGAAGAAGCTGTCGCTGGAGCTTGGCGGCAAGAGTCCGTTCATCGTCTTTGACGATGCCGATCTCGACTCCGCGGTGGAAGGCCTAGTGGATGGGATATGGTTCAACCAGGGGCAGGTTTGTTGCGCGGGTTCGCGGTTGCTGGTGCAGGAGCGCGTGGCGGATCGGCTGTTTGAGAAGATTCGCACGCGCATGCAGACGTTGCGGATTGGATCACCGCTGGATAAGGCTGTCGACATCGGCGCCATCGTCGACCAGGTGCAATATGACCGCATTGCGGCGCTGGTGAAGACTGGCATCGCGGAAGGGGCGACGTGCTGGCAGCCGGAGGTGACGCTGCCCGAGAAGGGCTTGTTCTTCAAGCCGACGCTGCTGACAGGCGTGTCCCCTAGTGCGACCGTCGCGCAGGAGGAGATCTTCGGGCCGGTGCTGGTGGCGATGACGTTTCGCACTCCGGCCGAGGCTGTCGAGCTCGCGAATAACACGGCCTATGGGCTGGCGGCGAGCATATGGAGCGAGAACATTAATGTCGCGCTCGACGTGGCTGCGCAGGTGAAGGCCGGCGTGGTGTGGGTGAATGCGACAAATCTCTTCGACGCGGCGTGCGGCTTCGGCGGCTATCGCGAGTCGGGCTATGGACGCGAGGGCGGCAAGGAGGGGATGTACGAATACCTCGAGCCAACGTGGTTGCATGACGAGCAGGAGGCAGCGGCTTCCCTGCCCGAGCCAGTGGCGCCGGTTGGCGATCCTACGGATGCGGTCGCGAATTCAGAAGACTTCGGCATTGATCGCACGGTGAAGAACTACATTGGGGGCAAGCAGGCGCGGCCTGACTCGGGGTACAGCTATCCGGTGTATGGGCGCGATGGGCGGTTGGTGGGTGAGGCGCCGCTGGGTAGTCGCAAGGACATTCGCAACGCCGTGGAGGCTGCGCGCGCGGCGGGTAAGTGGGCGAAGACGACAGCGCATGGGCGAGCGCAGGTGCTGTATTTCCTCGCTGAAAATCTGGTGCAGCGGCGCGCGGAGATCACCGCCAAACTAGCCGAGTTTGTCGGGCCGGATCAGGCTGCTGTCGAAGTCGACGAGAGCGTTGAGCGCACGTTCACCTACGCCGCGTGGGCGGATAAGTTCGAAGGCACCGTGCACAATCCTCCCGCGCGCATGGTGACACTGGCGATGAAGGAGGCTGTCGGCACGATCGCAATTCTGGCTCCGGATGAGGCTCCGCTGCTGTCGCTGCTCTCGCTCGTGCTTCCAGCGATTGCGATGGGCAACACCGTTGTTTGTGTTCCAAGCGAGCGCGCGGCGATCTTGATGGGCGGGCTCTACCAGATCTTCGACACCAGCGATCTGCCGGGCGGCGTGATCAATCTCGTCTCCGGGAAAGCGAGCGAGCTTGGCAAGACTCTCGCCGAGCACGACGACATCGACGCGATCTGGAGCTTCCGCGACGAGGCGGCTTCGGCGATGGTGAAGGCTGCGTCCATCGGAAACCTCAAGCAGGTGTTCAGCAACAATGGACGCGCCGTCGACTGGTTCGATCCCACGCAGGCACAGGGTCGATGGTTCCTTCGCCATGCTACGCAGGTGAAGAATATCTGGGTGCCGTACGGCGAGTAAACCGCCTACGCCGCATCCGACAGGGCGCCGAAGGTCACGCCGGTGAGCCGCTCCGATTCCATCCATAGGCGCTGCGCGAGTGCGACGTCTCGAGCTGCGGCTGTGATTTTTGCGGGGACGGGGTAGCCTTTGAGTTCCTGGAAACCGCTGGGGCCGTAGTAACCGCCGGGCTGCGCTTCGGCGGAGGTTGCTGCGAAGAGTGTTGGCAGCGCGCCGTGGGCTGCGTCCTGCGAGGCGAGGGGTTTCAGGATCATCGTGCCGAGGCGCATGATGAAGGGAATGTTTTCGCCGGGGCCGGTGACCTGCAGATTCGTGACCGCGTATCCGGGATGAGCGCCGGTGCTGAGGATGGGTGAGCCGAGGGCCGTGAGGCGGCGCTGCAGCTCCTGCTGAAAAACGAGGTCGGCCAGCTTCGACTGCGCATAGGCTTGCCACATCGGAGTGTAGCGGCGCTCGGATTGCAGATTGTCGAACTCGATCTTGCCCTGGTTGGAGACGCCGCTGGAGACGGTGACGACGCGCGAGCCCGGCTGCGGCTTGATCGACCAGAAGAGCAGCGCCGTTAGCGCGAAGGGACCGAGATAGTTGGTCGCAAACTGGCGCTCATAACCGTCGACGGTCAGTTCGCGCGTCGGCACGGCCATCACGCCGGCGTTGTTGATCAGCAGATCGAGGCTCTGGCCCGGGAACATCTCGGCGACCCGCTGGGCAAACGCGTGCACCGATTTCAGGTCGGCCAGATCGAGGATCTCCGGGATCAGCGAGGCGTTGGGAACCTGGGCGCGGATGCGGGCGATCGCGTCGTCTGCCTTTGCTTCGGTACGCGCAGGCAGGATGATCTCAGCGCCGCGCCGGGCCAGCTCCAGGGCGGCCTCCCAGCCAATGCCACTGTTTGCGCCTGTAATCAGAACCCGGCGGCCTTGCTGTGAGGGGATGTTTTGGGCGGTCCATTGAATCTTCATAGGAGTAGTATGATTTCATTAGTATCCGTTGGCAAGTAGGCACCTTTTTTGCTCGTAGGTACCCAGAGGTAACAAATGGACAATACTGCCCTTCTCAAAGCTGATAAGTGGAAACAAATTAATGCCGCGTGTGATGCTCTCTCTGAAACGGAGGAGGATCTGACCCGAGACATGGTGATGAAGCTGGCGGATAAATGGTCGTTGTGGACGCTGGCGGTATTGGCCGAAGCAGGCGGGCCGCTGCGGTTTACCCGGCTGATGGAACAAGTGGAGGGCGTGAGTCAGAAATCGCTGACCAAGACGCTGCGCTCGCTCGAACGGGATGGGCTAGTCACACGGCAGGTTTTCGCCGAGGTGCCACCGCGGGTGGAGTACACGATCACCGCGCTGGGGCTGGAGTTGCTCTCGCACGTTGAGCCGCTGTGGAACTGGGTCGCAGGGAGCGTTGGGAAATTTCTGCTGGCGCGCATGGAGTTCGACGCACGCTAGGTCTGCATCAGGCGAACTCGGTTGCGGCCAGCAACTCCTGCGCTCCGCGTTCGATCAAAGCCTCGGCGACCGAAGCTCCGAGGTCGCCCGCGGCAGTTCCTACCGGGGCCTTCTTGATTACATGCGCCGCCTGCTCGCCATCCCTGGCGACGACCATCGCGTGCAGGTGCCACACGTCGTCCACGCGATGACAATACGCGCCCAGCGGCAACTGGCAGCCGCCACCGAGCGCATTGAGCACCGCGCGCTCTGCCTGCGTGGCATACTCCGCGTCGGGGTCGTTGAGTGCGCGCACCGTCTGGGTTATAAACGGATCGCGCTCGGGATCTTCGGTGTCGAGTGGATGCTCGGCGCTGCGGGTCTCGAGGCCAAGAGCTCCCTGCCCTGGCGCCGGAGTAAGCTCGTCTACTGAAAATCTATAGTGCAAATGCTCGGTGTGGCCCAGCCGGTCGAGCCCTGCGCAGGCCAGCACCAGCGCGTCGGCTTGACCTTCGGACCACTTGCGCAGGCGAGTGTCGATGTTGCCGCGCATCTCTACAAAGCGCACATCGGGACGCAGGGCAAGCAGCATCGCCTGGCGCCGCGGGCTGGTGGTCGCGATCGTTGAGTCAGAAGGCAGCATGTGCAGCCCCCAGTACTTCTCGCAGACAAACGCATCGCGCGCGTCGACGCGGGGCGGAATCGCAGCCAAGGCAAAGCGCTCATGCAGCGTGGTCGGCAGATCTTTCAGCGAGTGCACGGCGAGGTCAATTCTGCCGGCCAGCAGCGCGTCTTCAATTTCCTTGATGAAGATGCCCTTGGCATCGAGCGGCGTGCCGTCCTCGAAGGTCGCGGGGGCGATGAAGCCAGGGTCCTGCATGCGGTCGCCTATCGTGCGGATAACCTCAATCTCTACCGTGTGGCCGTGGCTGCGAAGTTCGGCGGCAATATGGTTGGCCTGCCACAAGGCAAGCTGCGAGCCGCGTGATCCAATTCGAATCGTATATGTATTCACATTCGCTAGGATACGCGTTTCGGGCCGCCGCTCGCACGTCGTCGCGTCATCGCAACGGTTTACCATGGAATAGTAAGGAAACGGTGAACGGATTGAAGCTGGGACAGAGGTATTTTGTAGTATTGGCGCTGACGTTTGCGGGAAGTCTGGCTTCCTCACTGCTGCACGCGCAGGGCTATGAGGCGGATAAGCCGATGGGCATGGCTGCCCAGCAGATGCCCGCCTATCTTGCCCACGCCGGCATCGAGCAGCGCCTCGGTCAGCCGCTTCCGATGGCTGCGCTCTTCACCGACGAAACCGGCCGCACAGGCCCGCTCAGCACCTGGTTCAACAACAAGCCGGTGGTGATGGCGGAGGTGTATTACCAGTGCGCGATGCTGTGTCCGCAGGTGCAGCATGGGCTCGCGACTGGCCTCGCGCAGACTACGCTCAAGCCCGGCAGCGACTATCAGGTGCTGGTAGTCAGTATCGATGCTATGGACAAGGCGGTTAACGCCGTCGACGAAAAGAAGACCTTCCTCAGCGAAGCTGGATGGAGGAATAATCCCTCCGCGTCAGATGCCGTGCACTTCCTCACCGCTGATCAGCCGAGCATCGACGCGATCACGAACGCCACGGGATTTCATTATGTGCGGGTGCCCGGGCCGGATGGCAAGATGGACCAGTTCGCGCACTCCAGCGTTATCATGTTCGCCACGCCGGATGGCCGCATGTCGCGCTATCTTTCCGGCATCGACTACCCTGCCCGCGATCTACGCATGGCACTGCTGCAGGCCGGCGACAAGAAGATCAGCAATCCGGTTGACCTGCTCATCCTCTACTGCTGCAATTACAGTCCGGCTGTGGGCCGCTACTCGGTGTCGATCGTGCGCATCCTCGGCATCGCCGGCATGATCACGATGGTCATCGTAGCTGCAATGATCTTCCTGCTCACGCGCAAACCAAAGGGGCTCGCACCTACGGTCGCAGGACACTCCCCGCAGTCTTAGCCCGTAACTCAGACGGTCGCCGGAAACTCTATCCGGAACTGGGTTATCGCGCCCGACGGCAGCCGTTGCTCGCTGCTGCTTTGCGCGTAAATGTGGCCGCCGTTCTTCTCCACCAGCTCGCGCGTCACCCACAACCCAATGCCCGTGCCGACCTCTTCCTTGGTGCTGAAGAAGGCCTCAAAGATTCGCGGCAGATGGATGGGATCGATGCCCTCGCCGTTATCTTCCACCTCCAGCACGGCCTTCTCGCCTTCGCGGGCAATGCGAATTCGAATCCGCGCGTGCTCGATGCCCACCGCGTCCGCGGCATTGGCGATCAGGTTGGTCACGATCTGCCGCAGCTCATGCGGAGCGATGGTGATGCTGACGTCCGGCTCGTACTGGCGCTCTACCCTCACGCCCTTGGTTTCGAAGCGGTGGTTGAAGATCGAGAGAACCTCATTGACCACGTCAGCCACTTCGGTCTCATCGGTGCTGGCACTGGTGCGAACAAAGCCCAGCGTCAGGCGTGTGATATTGCTCAGTCGTGCCAGCTCGCGCTCGGCGGTGGCCAGGTAGATCTGCGTCTCGGCATCCAACGACTGGCTGGCCTGCGCAAGAAACAGCAGGTTGGTCACCGACTCCAATGGGTTGTTGATCTCATGCGCCACCGTGGACGCCAGCCTGCCCATCGCGGCCAGCTTCTCGGCGCGCAGCAGAGCGGCTTCTGTCTTCTTGCGCTCCGTGATGTCGAGCGTGACGCCGCGCCACACGCAGCCCCGTCCAGCCACCCGGTTGCCACGCATCTCCAGCGTATGGATCTCTCCATTGGGCCAGGTCACGCGATGTTCAAACACCACCGGCTCCCACGAGGTTCGCATGCGCAGCATTAACTCGCGCAGCCGCACGTCATCCTCGGGATGCACCAGAGGTTGGAGCGACGAGAGCTGTTCCAGCTCGCTATACGGCCGTCCATAGAGCTGATAGCTGCCGCTGTACCAGCGCTCGCTGCGGCCGCTGTCCAGGTCCAGCGTCCAGCACGCGCAGCGGCTGCTGTTGAGTGACGACACCAGGTCATCGGTGCGCTCCTGCAGCGACACCAGCGTCGCCTCCAGCTTCTCTTCTGAGCGCCGCCGGTTGCGGCTCATGAACCAGATTACGAACGCCGCAGCCAGCATGATCAGCACATGCAGCAACTCGTACGAAAATGAAAAAGAGTGGTCCGGAATGATCGAGAGATAAAGGATGCGCGTGACCACCGCGACCGCGACGGCAGCCATCGAAGGCGCAAGGCCGCCCAGGATGCCGACGATCACCACCGCCAGCAGGTTCGTGGAGTTGGGTATGCCGTGCAGAAAAGCCATATGCTGCGTCAGCACCGTCCCTAACACGGGCAGCAGCACGGCCAACGCGTACGCTAATCTAAGGCGCGATTGCCGACCTGGCCGCAATGGCGCTATGGGACTCATTCAGCTTGCTCTCCTACTGTTCACTCTCTTGGTATGATTCGCGGCCTGACCTTCACCTACCCCTCTGAAGTTTACCTCAGCGCGGTGAATCATTCATGGCATCAACAAATGCTTCGAGGCCCGTTCATCGAGGCGAATGCTCCACGTCGCGCGCCAACTCTTCCCGGGTAATTACGCAGCAACTAGAGACATCCATTAGACGCAGCCCATGCCTAGTCGTCTGACTCCCGTTCGGCTGCCATCACGCGCAAGGCGGCAATCTGCGGATGCATCAGTTTGCCGGTCAGAGACTTGGTCAGCCGATCGACCGCAGCCAGTTGCTCGGGTGTCAGAGGCTGTTGCGCGAGTTGGTGCGTGATCCGCGCCATCTCGTGCTGCCGCACGTCCTCGGCGCTCAGCAGCAGCTCCTTGATCGACTCCGTCACCGGCGCCTGCGAGATGCGGTCGCTGTAGCGCGCCACCTCCCGCGTCACAATCGACTCGGCCGCCTCGGCCTCGCGATTGCGCACCGCCTTGTTCTGCATCGCCACCTGTTGCAGATCGTCGATGTCATACACAAAACAGCCGTCGACCTTATTCACCTCAGGCGCCACATCGCGCGGTACCGCAATGTCAATGAAAAACACCGGGCGATTCTTGCGGCGCTGCAACACTGCCCGCGCGCTCTCCGGCGTAAACACGTGGCCCGCGCCCGTACTCGTGATCACGATGTCGGCGCGATGCGCCTGCTCATGCAGTTGATCTAGTGGAATCACGCCCGTCGTGATGCTCGGCGTCCGCAACGCATCGGCAATCGCCTGCGCCTTCGACTCGGTGCGGTTGGCCACCAGCAGCGTGGTCGCGCCCTGCTGGATGAGGTGCCGTGCGGTCAGGTCGGTCATCTTGCCCGCGCCCACCAGCAACACTGTCTTGCCCGAGAGCGACCCGAAGATCTTGCGCGCCAGCTCCGCTGCGACCGACGCCACGGACACCGTCGTGTTGCCGATCTGCGTTTCCGTCCTCACCTTCTTGGCCACTGAAAACGCTCGCTGCAGCAACGGATCCAGCATCGTCTTCACCGCTCCGACTTCGCGGCCCACCGTCCACGACTGCTTCACCTGCCCGAGGATCTGCGACTCGCCCACGACCATGGAGTCCAAAGAGCTGGCCACACGGAACAGATGCCGAATCGCGTCGCGCTCGTGATACTCGTACACATGCGGCTCTATGTCGGTGGTGCGTATCTGCAGGTACTCGTGCAGAAACTGGATCACGCTCAGCGTGGGAGCCGTCCGCTTGCCCGCGCGCACCTCTGCGTTCTCTTCATTCACGCCGTCCTGGACGGTCAAAATCTCTACCCGATTGCAGGTGGACAGGATCAGCGCCTCGCGAATTCCAGGCTGATCTGCGAGCGTGCGCGTCGCGTCCGCCAGCCGATCCACAGGGATCGCCAACTGCTCGCGCACCGCAATCGGCGCGGTGGTGTGGTTCACTCCCAGTAGCAGCAGCTGCGAGGTCTGCGGCGTCGACCGCAGAGCCTCTCCGACCCTCGCCTCACGCATGGAATCACGCGTTAAATCGCTCATGGCGTCTTGAACCTATGCACGGCAGAGAGCGAATTCGCCGCCCATACCGCGACCATCACCAGAAACACAAAGCTCGACAGATACACCGCGCGCCGCCCGCGCAATCCGCTGTTGCTGCGGATATAGATCATCAGGATGTACGCGATCCACATCGCAATCGAGAGCAACACCTTGGGGTCCGCGAAGAAGGTCACGCCGATGGATTGGAGTGCGAGCACAGAACCAATCAGCAGCCCCGCAGTCATACAGGGAAGGCCGAAGCGCAGCGAGTTCACCCCGATCTGGTCCAGGGTTTCGAGCGGCGGCAGCCATCCGCGCTGGGACTCGGTTCGCTTCTCCTTCAGCCGCCGTTCCTGGATCAGGTAGAGCATGCTCGCGATCAGCGACAGAAACATCGCCGCGTAGGCCGCGAGCAACAGTGCAATGTGCAGCAGGATCCAGCCCGTCCGGACCAGCGGATAGGCAATTTGCTCATGGCCGGGATGGAACGCCGGAACAATGGCCAGCAGCACTGCAATCGGCAACAGAAAGATCCCAAAGGAGACCGTACGGTAGCGTGCCGCCAGGATCAGGAAGCCCACTACGAGCAGGAGGCCCAGCGTGGAGAGCGTCTCGTGGGTGTCGACGGGTAAGGCGCGATGCGCTGCGTAGAGGGTCTCAGTGATCGAGACAAAGTGGAAGAACGCACCGAGGAACGCCGCCGGCATCGCGATGTGGCGCCAGCGTGGGCGGTTATAGAGCGCGGCGGGCAGTACCGCGAGGGCGGCAACGCCGTAGAGAATCACCGCAAGTCGGAGCCAGAGCAGGGTCATACATTCAGCTTCGCGCGCTGGATATGCGCGAAAGTCCAGTATATCTGCATTGCCCCGTCAGTTTGTGACTATGCTCACAGACCGGAAACTGGAACCGCCTCAGCGGGCTGCCAGCTGTAGCATCTCGAATGCAAAGCATCCCAATCCCATCCAGCACAAAAACGACATCACCAGAACGATCGCCAGCCGAAAGACCTTCCGCAGACTCACATTCGCGGCCCCGCCCTTGCGTCGCCGATGTGCATTCGACGGAGCAATCCTTGGGGTAAACGTATTCTGCGGATGAGGCATAGCCGTGCCTTTCGCTCCCGTCTTGTAAGTAACTGTGTGAACGAAATAAATTTACACCGATCCGGGTTCCGAGGCCACCGAAAACTTCACACTTATTAGGATTTACCGGAGTCGTACGCTACCGATTGCTCGAGGTACGCCTGAAGCTTCCCCTCAATCAGTGAAATGGGCAGCATAAACGGCCGATCCACGATCTCGACCACCAGCTTGCCCTCTCCGTACACATACTTCGCGGTCACGCCGTCTTTGCTCAGGGTCCCCGTGGTTCCAGCCAGCTCAATACCGTTTGCACGCAGACGTTGGGTGGCCGCAGCGAACTGGGCCTCAGACATCGGAATCTCGATCATCCTGACAGTCTAGGGGCAGGCGCAGGATTTCGCCAAGCGGGTGGCACAGGCGTCTGCGATATTCTGGGCGTTCAGATACGAGCGCATGAACCTGTCCACCGAAACCACCGCAGCCGCCACTGAACGCGACCTCACGCCGGTCATGCGGCAGTATCGCGCCGCCAAGGACGAGCATCCCGACGCTCTGCTCTTCTTTCGCCTCGGCGACTTCTATGAGCTCTTCTACGAGGACGCGCTGATCGCCTCCCGCGAGCTGCAGCTCACCCTCACCTCGCGCGACAAGACCAAATCCGTTCCCATGTGCGGAGTGCCCTACCACTCTGCCGGCACCTACCTGCAACGCCTGCTGCGCAAAGGCTATCGCGTCGCGCTGTGCGAGCAGATGGAGGATCCCAAGACAGCGAAGACCATCGTCCGCCGCGAGGTCATGCGCGTGCTCACGCCTGGCACCGCAGTCGACGCAGCACTCGATGCGAGCGAGAGCCAGTGGCTCGCCAGCATCTCGGCCTGCGGCAACGGACCTGCCGCGGCTGTGGGTGTAGCCGCGCTCGATCTCTCCACCGGCGACTTCCGCACCACCGAGTTCTCGGGCCCATCAGCCTGGGCACTGGCTCTCGACGAGCTCGCGCGCATGCGTCCTGCTGAAGTTTTGTACGCTCGAGGCAGCGCCGGTTTTGGCACAACCTCGCAGAGTGTCCGCCAGGGCGTGCTCCGCGATACACCCGCCGCCACGAAATCCGAGCCCGCCGAGGAGTCTGCGCAGCTCGACATCTCGGGCGCACGCACCGAGGTCGAAGACTGGGCCTTCACCGAGGACTATGCACTTCCCCTGCTCCGCCAGCAACTGCGAGTGCACTCGCTGGACGGCATGGGCCTCGGCCATCACCACGCTGCTGCCGTCGCCGCAGGCGCCATCGTGCACTACCTTCGCGCGACCAAGCAGGGTGCGCTCGCGCATCTCGACACGCTGCGCTACTACGAGCGTAATGACGCGCTTGAGCTAGACGCCGTCAGCGTCCGCAACCTCGAACTGATCGAGCCGCTCTTCTCGAGCGAAGGTCCGCAGACCACGCTGTTCTGGACACTGGATGCATGCTGCACGCCGATGGGCAAGCGCCTGCTGCGCGCGCAACTGCTGCGTCCCATGCAGTCGCTCGATGCCATCAATCACCGTCTGGACGCGGTCGGAGAAGCCGTCGCCGATCTCCGCCACCGCGAAGGCCTGCGCCGCGCCATGGACGGCATCCTCGACCTCGAGCGCCTGCTCGGCCGCGTCTCGCTCGAGACTGCCGGGCCGCGCGAGGTCGTCGCCCTGGGCAAGACGCTTGCGCGTCTTCCTGGCCTGCAGACGGCTGTCTCCGAATTTGTTCCGGCGAATCCTCACAGCCGCTGGGCGGAGCTTGCCACCGGCCTCGACACCCTCGACGACCTCAACGAGCTCATCGGGCGGACGTTGGTAGACGAGCCTCCGGTTGCGCTCTCCGACGGTGGCGCAATCCGCGAAGGCGTCGACGAGGATCTCGACGCCGTGCGCAGCCTCTCGACCACCGGTAGACAGCGGATTGCCTCGATAGAAGAACGCGAGCGCGAACGCACCGGCATCGGCTCGCTCAAGGTCCGCTTCAACTCCGTCTTCGGCTACTACCTCGAGGTCACAAAGGCCAACGCGAAGTCCGTTCCCGCCGATTACGAGCGCAAGCAGACGTTGGTGAACGCCGAGCGCTTTACGACTCCAGAGCTGAAGGATCTCGAAGTAAAAATCCTCACCGCGCAGGAGCGCTGCGGCGAGATCGAGCGTCGCATCTTTGCCGAACTCCGCCGCCAGCTGCTCGCCAATGCCGCGCGCATCCGCGAGACCTCGCGCGTGATCGCACGCATCGATCTGCTCGGCTGCTTCGCACATCTCGCTGCGCTGCGTGGCTGGGTGCGCCCGCAGGTCGATGCCAGCGGCCTTCTTGAATTTCACGCCGGCCGCCATCCCGTGATCGAGCACCGGCTCGAAGACCAGGGCGCCGGGCGCTTCATCCCTAACTCGCTGCACCTCTGCGCCGGCGACACCGCGGAGAGTGAGCCCTCGCTGCTGCTCATCACCGGCCCTAACATGGGCGGCAAGAGCACCTATCTCCGACAAGCTGCGCTGCTGGTCATCATGGCGCAGTGCGGCTGCTTCGTCCCGGCAGACAGCATGCGCCTTGGCCTCGTCGACCGCATCTACACTCGCATCGGCGCGGCGGATAACGTCGCGCGCGGCCGTTCGACCTTCATGGTGGAGATGACCGAGACGGCCGCCATTCTCAACACCGCGACCTCGCGCTCGCTCGTGCTGCTCGACGAGATGGGCCGCGGCACCGCCACCTACGACGGCCTCTCGCTTGCCTGGGCAACAGTCGAGCATCTGCACGACAGCATCGGCTGCCGCACGCTCTTCGCCACGCATTATCACGAGCTCACGCTGCTCGCCGACCGCCTCGCCCACCTGCACAACGTGCGCGTCACGGTGCGCGAAAACTCCGGCGGCATCGTCTTCCTCCACACCGTCGAGCCCGGCGCGGCGAATAAGAGCTACGGCATCGAGGTCGCGCGACTCGCGGGCCTTCCCAACGCCGTCATCAGCCGCGCACGCGAGGTGCTCAAGGTCCACGAGCGCGCCGAGACTCAGCAGGTCCGCGAGTCTGCGCCCGCTGCCCGTGAAGCAAAGGTTCAGATGACCATGTTCACCCCCCTCTCGCAGCGCATCGTCGACCGCATCGAGCAGGTCGATATCGACGGCCTGACTCCGCGCGAAGCTCTGCAGCTGCTTGCCGAACTGCAACACGAACTCAAAGGGGACGCATGAAGCCACCGCAACCCAAGCCCCTGCTCGTCGCCGGCGTGATGTCCGGCACCTCTGCCGACGGCATCGACGTAGCTCTCTGCCGCATCTCGCCCGCGCTTCGCGCCGACACCGCACCGCGGCTCAAGCTGCTCGGCCACCGCTCTTTCGCCTACGACAAGAGACTCCGCGCCGCGACCTTATCCATCGCTGCCGGCAACAAGACCACCGCCGCCGAACTCAATCAACTCTCCTGGCTTCTCGGCGAAGTCTACGCCGACTGCATCGCGACGACCTCCCGCGAGCTCAACCTCAAGCCACAGCTCGCCGCCATGCATGGCCAGACGGTCTATCACCAGGCTGCGCCTGCGAAGTTCCTAGGCGCGCCGATTCGCTGCACGTCGCAGATCGGCGAGGCCGCGCTGCTTGCCGAACGCCTGCGTATCCCGGTCGTCAGCGACTTTCGTCCCGCCGATCTCGCTGCCGGAGGCCAGGGCGCGCCGCTGGTCTCCATGCTCGACTTCTGCCTCTTCCGCCACACCACGAAAAACCGCGTGCTGCTCAACTTAGGCGGCATCGCCAACGTCACTGCGCTCCCCGCAGATTGCACCGCCGCAGACGTTCTCGCGTTCGACACCGGGCCTGCAAGCATCCTCATCGACCTGCTCATGCAGCAGCTCTACAACCGACGCTTGGACAAGAACGGTTCAGTCGCCGCGAGCGGCCAGGTCCTCAAGCCCGTGCTCGATCGCCTTCTCACCATCCCCTATTTCTCTACGCCCGTGCCCAAGTCGTGCGGCCGAGAAGAGTTCGGCCCCGCCTTCGCGCACCAACTGCTCGCGCTCTGTAAGCAAGCTCCCAAGCAGGACGTCATCGCGACGGCCACCGCGCTCACCGCCGCCACGATCCTCGATGCTTACCGACGCTTCTGCTGGCCGCATCTTGGACAACACGCGCCGCTCGCCCGCGCCACCGAACTCATCGCAGCCGGCGGAGGCACGAAGAACCTCGCGCTCATGCGCATGCTCACTGAAGGCTTCGCGCAGCTCGGCGTCAAGGTCTCGACCACCGTAAGTGCGGGCCTTCCCGTCGAAGCAAAGGAAGCTGCCGCCTTCGCTCTGCTCGGCTGGCTCACCTGGCACGGCCTCCCCGGCAACATTCCCTCTGCCACCGGAGCGAAACGGCCCGTCGTCCTTGGCAAGGTGACGTACGCGTGAGATGTCGATTCGGCAGCATGCTACTTCTCAGTATGCTGCTCTCGCTCACCGCATGTTCGCCGCCCGCGAAGAATCCCCACACCCTCACCTTCCTCATCGAGTCCTCGCCTAACAACGTCGACGTCCGCCAAGGCACCGACTCGCAATCTGAACGCATCGGCAGCCTCATCTACGACCCCCTCGTCCGCAAAGATGCGCACTTCAACCTGCAGCCCTGGCTTGCTACCGCGTGGGACCGTCCCGACCCGCTCACGTGGGTCTTCCATCTGCGCGCGGGCGTGCACTTCCACAACGGTCATCCGCTTACCGCAGCCGACGTCGCGTGGTCCATTCGCAGCATGACCAACGGCGCGATCATCACGGCCAAGGGCGGGGCGTTCAAAGCTATTACCGCGGTCGACACGCCTGATCCGCTCACCGTCGTCGTGCACACAAGCACACCGCAACCCAGCCTGCTCTTCAACCTCAGCGACGGGCTCTTCGGCATCGTCGAAGCTGGCGCCGCTCGCGACGAAGGTTTGCACCCAATCGGCTCTGGCCCTTTCCGCTTCGTCTCGCAGGTGCAGGACAAGGAAGTGATCCTCGATCGCAACCCAACCTATTGGGCCGGCGCTCCGAGCGCGACCATCGAGCACGTTCGCTTCCAGGTCGTACCCGACACCATTACTGCCGCGCTGGAGATGAAGAAAGGCTCGGCCGACGTCGAGAGCAACGTCCTCACCATGGACATGGTGCACGCTCTCAGTAACTCACCGAACCTCCGGGTGTCCACCGGCCCTGGCGCGCGTGTCGACTACCTCAACTTCAACGTGCAGGATCCTGCTCTCCGCGACCCGCGCGTGCGCCAGGCCATCGCCTTCGCCATTGACCGCCGTGCGCTCATCGCAGCTCTGTGGCGCGGCCATGCCCACCTCGCCGACACGCTGCTACCGCCCGGCCACTGGGCCGCCGCGCCCGACGCTGCGCTCGCGCAATACCCGCACAACACAACGCGTGCGATTCAGCTACTCGACGCCGCCGGCCTCAAGCCCGACAGCCACGGCATCCGCCTTCACCTCACCATGAAGACTTCGACCGACGAGACAACGCGCCTCGAAGCCCAGGCCATGCAGGCCGAGCTGCGCGACGTTGGCATCGACCTCTCCTTGCGCTCGACGGAATTCGGCACCTTCTACTCCGACATCACCAAGGGTGCGTTTCAGATGTATCTCCTGCGCTGGATCGGCTCCAACGAAGACCCCGACATCTTCCACTACAGCTACTCGAGCGAGATGTTTCCGCCCAAGGGCGCCAACCGCGGCCACTACTCGAACCCCCGCGTCGATACGCTGTTGCAGGCCGCAAGCTCAAGCACCGACGAAGCCACGCGCCGCCAGGACTATCTTCAGATCCAGCAGATCCTCGCCGCCGACCTTCCTACCATCCCGCTGTGGTATCCCGACAACATCGTCATCCACTCCGCGCGCCTGACCAACCTCACACTCGATCCCGGTGGCAGCTTCGACTTTCTCCGCACGGCCGAACTGCATTAGTCCTCCTTCAAACGCGCCTGGGCGAGCT
>FSYS01002089.1_pt1 | contig 17767 bp, 13 predicted proteins | sample 1638491 | NCBI WGS metagenome assembly FSYS01 (sample SAMEA3914788, study PRJEB12502) | metagenome | biome: forest; material: soil | place: Canada | collected 2011-07-03 | depth 0.1 m | reverse complement strand
CCATATGCGCCATCGGCGAGTACACCAGGATCGCCCACAGCACCATAAAGATCAGCATGGCCGAGAACTTCATGCGCTCAGCAAACGCTCCCGTGATCAGCGCCGGCGTAATAATTGCGAACATCAGCTGGTAGACCATGTAGGTCTGCAAAGGAATCGTCGCGGCATAGGATGGATCGGGATTGCGTCCAACGCCGCGAAGGAACACGTTATGTAGGCCACCGATAAACGCATTACCGGTGCCAAACGCCAGCGAGTACGTCAGCAGGGCCCACAACACTGTAATCACTGCCATCATCGCGAACGTCTGCATCATGGTTCCGAGGATGTTCTTCTTGCGCACCAGTCCGCCATAAAACAGCGCCAATCCCGGGCCGCTCATCATCAATACCAACGCTGCGCTGGTCAGCATCCAGGCGTTGTCGCCTGCACTTTGCGCCCTGGCGATTGTGGCTGCATTCTGGGCAGCGCTCTTCTCCAGCGCCGCGATCCTGTCCGCTTGAGAGGTGGCTGGCGATTGGGCGACGCCCATCCCCGCAAGCATCCCGCAACACAGCAGCAGCCCCAAAAGGCAGCGTGCCGCCTGCCGCGACATCTTTCTTACCGCCCTCGCCCCGCCCGCTTCAATGGGGTACAGCCTCACCATCCAACCCATGTGTCGATCACCCTCGTCGGCCTCAGAACTGTTGGCGTGCGTATCCCCGCCGCTGCACTGCGTCACGGAAACGGAGTTAGTCTACGAGCAGGAGAGCTGCTCGCCAACCCTCAGCTTTTGTTCTGTTCCCCCTACTTTACAACATCCTTTTTAGCCCCTCGGATGCCTTTACTCCCGCGTTGCGATACTCTTTGGAGATGTCCGACGAATTGCTTCACACCCGCTGGTCCGAGGTTCCCACCGTACAACTCAACCCCCTTTTGACCCGACAGTTTGTTACCGGATCGCAATCCATGTTCGCCCGGCTGGAGCTAAAGAAAGGCTGCGTGGTTCCGCGCCATCAACATCATAATGAGCAGATCTCCTACATCACCCAGGGAGCCCTTCGCTTCGTGCTTGGCGAAGAGGGTACGAGCGTAGAAAAGATCGTGCGGGAAGGCGAGATCCTGATCATTCCGAGCAACGTCCCGCACTCCGCCGAAGCCCTCGAAGACACGGTCGACTTCGACATCTTCGCGCCACCGCGCCAGGACTGGCTCACGAACGACGATGCCTACCTGCGCTAAACCAATCAGCCGACTGCGCGAAAGCCAGCGACTTGATGTATCGTTTTCACGCATCTTAATCTCGGTAATTCGCATCCACCACGTTGAGGATCGCAATCCCATTTGTGCATCCCGGGAGGACGCACCATGATCGACATCGTCAAACGCCAGCTCGCCCAGTCCATTGCCACCATGACCCGCGTCCTCCGCGACGAGACCATCCACGATGCCGTCGTCGCCGCCGCACGTGTCACCGCCGACGCCATGAAGTCCGGCCACAAGCTGCTGGTCTGCGGCAATGGAGGCTCCGCCGCCGACGCCCAGCACCTTGTCGCTGAGTTCGTCGCGCGGCTCACCATCGATCGCCCTGCATTGCGCGCCATCGCTCTAACGACCGACAGCAGCATCCTCACCGCCGTGGGCAACGACTATTACTTTGATCACATCTTCGAGCGCCAGGTCGAGGCACTCGGGCAACCCGGCGACGTACTGCTCGCCATCTCCACCTCCGGCAACTCGAAGAACTGTGTCAAGGCCCTCAAGATCGCACGCACGCTCGGGCTGCACACCATCGCCTACACCGGCAACAACGGCGGTGCAATGAAGGAGATCTCGGACATCAACGTCATCATCCCCTCCGACACGACGATGAACATCCAGGAATCCCATCTCGCGCTCGAACACATCCTTTGCATGCTCGTCGAGCGCTTCTACTTCGGACCGGACTTTGGCGAAAAGCCGAAACATTTAGCGGAGTAACTCATGACCTATAGAGGCGCACAAAATCTCATCAAGCGCGGCGACGAGGCCGGTCTCCGTCAAGCGCTCGATACCGGTCTCGACCCCAACCTCGCGAACCAGAACGGCTGGACACTCCTCATGCTCGCCGCGGTCGAAGGCGATGTATCCATCGGCCGACTTCTGATCGAAAAGGGGGCTGGCATCAACACCCGCAACAACAAGGAAGATAACGCGCTCGCTCTCGCCACCCATCGTGGCCACAAGTTATTTGTCGATCTCCTCACCCTCAACGGCGACAACGTTACCTAACCACACTCCCTCCAGCTCGATCTTTCGCTTCAAGCGTGCTCCTGCGCTTCCGGAATGATGCCCATCTCCACGTAAATCGGTCGCATGACCTTCCGCACTGCAGGCAGCTCAAACGTGAACCAGAGCGAGCCCAACACACAGCACGCACCCGTGAGCATCACCGTGTGCGGCGCCCCTAGATAATGGGCTAATCCACCCGCAAGCAAGCTTCCGAACGGCGCCATTCCGACAAAGGCCATCGTGTAATAACTCATCACGCGGCTGCGTTTGTCCTCCGGTACCAGCGTTTGGATCACCGTATTGCTCGCCGCCAGACCCTGCATCATGCCGAACCCCACGACCAGCATCAGCACCATGCTTATCCAGAGCACATGGCTCAATCCAAACAAAATCAATCCCAAACCAAACATCGCCGCAGCCACCTGGATCATCGTCGTCAGCCCGCGCACGCTCTTTCGGACTGCCAGTGAGACCGCGCTTGCCAGCGCTCCCACTCCCGATGCGCCCGTCAGGAAGCCTAAGGTGTGCGGACCTCCGTGCAACACCTGCGCAGCAAACATCGGCAACAGCACCGCGTATGGCCAGCCCATCAAACTCAAAAGCGCAAACAGCAGCAGGATGGTGCGGATCGGTCGAAACGTAGTCACATACGCCCAGCCTTCTTTCAACTGCTCCAGCATGCTAGCTGCGGCGCGGTGGATATGCAGCGGTTTCACCTGCATCATCAGCAAGGACACAATCACCGCACCGTAGCTGACTCCGTCGATCGCAAAGCACCATCCCTCACCCACCGCGGCAATCACAATACCTGCCAGCGCCGGCCCAATCAGCCGCGCGCCGTTGACCATCGACGAATTCAGCGCAATCGCGTTGCCGAGATCCTGTTTGTTCTCCACCATCTGCACGAGGAATGATTGCCGCCCTGGCATATCGAACGCATTGATCAGACCCTGCAGTACACTGAGCGCGATAATCTCGTCGATTGTAATGACCTTCGCCAGCGTCAGCCACGCCATCGCCAAAGACTGCAGTCCAGCCAATGCCTGGGTCCAGACCAGCAGCTTTCTGCGGTCCATCCGCTCAATCAGCACGCCCGCAAACGGCGCTAGCACGAACGTCAAAATCTGCCCGGAAAATCCCACCAAGCCAAGCAGCATCGCCGAGTGCGTCAGCCGCCACACTAGCCAGCTGGTCGCCAGCCGCGTCATCCACGTCCCGATCAGAGATATGCTCTGCCCAGCGACAAACAGCTTGAAGTTGCGATGCTTCAATGCTCGCCAGGCATGGGAAAACCTGCTCGTCTTCTGATCTGCTTCAGCCTCTTGAGTCGTCTCTGCCGCCATGCCTCTCTAGATGCTATCGCGTAGCGCTGCGACTCAGCTGCCGCATCGTCGAAATTCATCGCAGCCGCGGTTAGAGCGTTCGTGTCAGCTTATATCGCACGGGCGATTTTCCAGTCTCTTCTGTGCAATCGGAATAAACCCGGATCGATCGGCCACCGAGTATCACCTTGTCCGCCACCGCCGCATCGCAGAATGGATTTTCAACATTCTCCGTATCCACGACTTGCCTCCACGGATTTCCGTCCGGCGGTTCAGGCATCACATACTCCACTCCTGTGTCGGCTGCATTCACCAAGATCAGGAAGCTGTCATCCACCACTGGATGGCCTTCGTCATCCATCACCTGCAGGGTCTGGCCGTTGAGCAACAGCCCAATCGACCGATTCCAGGCTTCGCTCCACGCTTCATCCGAAATCTCCTTGCCGTCGGTCCCGTACCATGCAATATCGCGCACCACCGATCCGCGAATCTTACGGTCCTGAAAGAACCGTCGCCGGTGCAGGTTCGGATGATCCCTCCGTAACTTAATCAGCTTCGAAGTGAACTCCAACAAACGTTTACGCGGCTCATCGAGCGTCCAGTCATACCAGGTTAATTCATCATCCTGGCAATAACAGTTGTTATTCCCTCGCTGCGACCGCGCGAATTCATCGCCTCCCAGGAGCATCGGAACGCCCTGGCTCAACATCAGCGTCGCAAGAAAATTCCTCGTCTGCCGCTCGCGAAGCTTGTTAATCTCCGGATCATCCGTCGGCCCTTCCGTGCCCATATTCCAGCTATCGTTATGGTCGGACCCGTCCTTGTTGTCGTCCAGATTCGCCTCGTTGTGCTTTTCGTTAAAGCTCACCAGATCGCACAGGGTGAATCCGTCATGAGCGGTGATGAAGTTGATGGAGGCTGAAGGCTTACGTCCATCGTTCTTATACAAATCACTTGATCCCGTTAGGCGATAGGCAAAGTCCGACAACTGCCCACTGTCGCCCTTCCAGAAGCGCCGCACCGTGTCGCGATACTTACCGTTCCACTCCGCCCATAGCACTGGGAAGTTGCCCACCTGATAACCGCCCTCTCCGATGTCCCATGGCTCCGCGATCAGCTTCACATCTGCCAGCGTAGGATCCTGGTGGATGGTATCGAAGAACGCTCCGAGCTTGTTGACATCGTGCAGCTCGCGGGCGAGCGTCGATGCAAGATCGAACCGAAATCCATCCACGTGCATCTCAGAGACCCAATAGCGCAGGCTGTCCATGATCAGCTTCAGCGTCTGTGGATGATAGACGTTCAGCGTATTTCCTGTGCCGGTATAGTCCACGTAATACCGCGGATCGTCAGCCACCGTGCGGTAATACGTTGTATTATCCACACCCTTCAGCGAGAGCGTCGGCCCCTTCTCGTTACCTTCGCAGGTGTGGTTGTATACCACATCCAGGATGACCTCGAGGCCCTCCGCATGGAGCCGCTTCACCATCTGCTTGAACTCGGCCACCTGTTCCCCGTCATCACCACTCGAGCTGTACCGCGACATCGGCGCAAAGTAGCCCAAAGTGTTGTATCCCCAATAGTCGCGCAACCCCTTGTCGAGGAGGTGTCCCTCATCGATGAAGTGGTGCACAGGCATCAGCTCAACTGCTGTGATACCTAACTTCTTCAGGTAAGCGATGCTCGCATCATGTGCCAGACCGGCATAGGTACCACGAAGATTTTCGGGCACGTCCGGATTTCTCATGGAGAAACCACGCACATTCATTTCATAGATGATTGAATCCGACATCGATGTCTCGGGCGCACAATCTTCTCCCCAGTCAAAATGACGATCCACGACAACGCTCTTGGGCACAAAATCCGCGTCGTCGATCCCGCACATCTTCAGGTCATCGCCAGACTTCACGTCATATGGCATGATCGGACCCTTATGGTCCACATCCCCGGAGATGGCCTTGGCGTATGGATCCACCAGCAGCTTGTTTTTGTTAAACCGCAGCCCCTTCTCCGGCTCCCAAGGACCGTCTACGCGATACCCATAGCGCTGACCCGGTTGGATCCCGCGCAACAATCCATGCCAAACAAACGCTGTCTGCTCTTTCAGCTCCACGCAGTCGAGCTGTTTGCCGGAGTCGTCAAAAAGGCAAACATGCACTGCGGATGCATTTTCGGAGTACAAGGCAAAGTTTGTCCCCAGGGCGGTAGGAGTGGCGCCTAGAGGGTAGGGCTTTCCAGGAAGCAGCGTGCGTGGCATAGATCTCGTTTCGGATGATGTGGGCTAACGCTTTTGGAGTTCAAACCGCGATCTCTTGAGCGCATCCTCCTAGTAGATGCAGAATCACCCCACCGACGCTGCTTGCCACCAACGTTCTCGTTCAGCGCCATCAACAACATGCCTCCTTTACTCCACCACGAGGGTTACCTGCATGGCGTGGCTCACCACCACCCCGCCAAGGTTGGTTGACGTCCCCTTAACAGTCAAAGTATATGTCTGGCCTCCCACCAATGGTATTGAAACGCTGCGCGCACCGCATCCGACCGCGATCATCATCCATAGCAGCAAGCCGCAGACCGCTACCCACTGCGGAACTCTTCGCTTACGCCTGCCCATCATCCAGAGTGGACACACCAGCCCAGCTAGCATGACTCCCCCGGCTCTCCTCCATCCACGCACCAGGAGCGTCGCACTGGTTTGCACGCTCATCGTTACATTCACGGAGGAAGATCCGGGAACTAACTGCGGCGGTGAGAACGACACCGTCGCTCCAGATGGCAACCCGCTAGCGCTAAGGTCCACGACGCCGGTAAAAGCACCCGACTGCGGCGCCACCGTCATCCCGTAGTTTGCTACGTCGCCCGCGGCTACGGTTTGCGTCGCAGCGCCCGACGACGTCACGGTGAAATCGGGCATCGCATTGACAGTCGTTGTAATCGCCTGCGATGTGCTCGCCAGAAAGTTCGCATCCCCACCATAGCTCGCAGCCATCGAATGCGTTCCCGCACCTGGCGAGAGATAGGTACCCGCAGCCACCCCACTCACCACTGGTGCTGTCGTGACGATCGTACCGTTGTCGAGAAACGTCACTGTTCCCGTCGGCGTTCCCTGCGTCGTTGAGCTTACATCCGCGCTGAGCAATAAAGGCAGTCCTGCATACGAGCCCTGGGCGAGCGGTTGCTCCGCCGTCACGCTTGCCGCCGGCACAATCCGGAATGCTCCCGAGGCCGCACTCATCACAACCGTATAGTTCGCGCTTGCCGGTCCGCTCAGCGTCGCCACAATCGGATAGGTTCCCACAGGAGACAGGGGCACTGCTGTTGTCGCGAACACTATGGTGAGACTCTCTAAAATCTGTGGCAGCTCGCCGCTCAGCGACCCCGTCAGCAACGGAATCGCCTGTCCGTACTCCGCGGTGGCGGGACTTGCCGTCGCCGTGATCACCTCAGCCCCTGCGTTTACGCCTACTGCGGTGCTCGTCCCTGCAGGATTCACACCATCGCCAAGATAGACGGCAGTGAGCGAGTGCGTCCCCGCGGAAAGTGCCTGCGAAGCAAACGCTGCCGACCCATTCGTGAGGGTCGTCTGTGTCAGCAGCGATTCCCCATCGAGCAGCTCCACTACGCCTTGAGCCGTACCCGCCGACCCTGCAACCTGCACAAGTCCGCTGGTCACTCCATTGCTGGAACTCGCGCTCAGCGTCACCGGCGATGTTCGGGCGGGAGCCAGCCCCGCTGGCACATATACATTCCCATTCGTCACACTTTCTCGCACCATTTGATTCAGAGCGTCGGCATATACCGGTGATCCAAAGCTTGACACCGCAATCCCGCGCGGCGAATTCATCTCGGTGGTTGCTGCCGCCACACCATCACTCGGCGTCCCCTGAACACCGGTCCCTGCAATCGTCGTAATCGTCCCACTCGTATTCACCATCCTCATTCGTTGATTATTCGAATCCGCAAAGATCACCGCGCCACTCGATGTTACGATCAGCCCACGAGGCAGCGAGAGCTCCGCCGCCGTCGCCTGGCCGCCATCGCCCGCGTACCCTGCAACACCAGTTCCCGCGAAGGTGCCAATCATGCCATTCGTGGCGACAACGCGGATGCGTTGATTGTGAGCGTCCGCCACAAAGATACGGCCGTCCCCCCCGACCGTCAGCCCCATCGGCGTATCCAGCTCCGCGCTCGTCGCCGCTCCGCCATCCCCTGCGAATCCCTGCGTTCCGTTGCCCACAATCGTCTCGATCAAACCAGAGCTGATCCGGCGCACCCGCTGATTTCCCGCGTCGCTAATCAGAAGCGCGCCGCTGGCATCGATTGCCAAAGCATTCGGCCAACGGAAGGCCGCGTTCCTTGCCGGTCCGCCATCACCGGCAAAGCCTACACTGCCGTTGCCTGCGTACGTCGTGATCAGGCCGCTGCTGACCGCCCGCACCCTTTGATTCCCTGTGTCCGCAATATACAGCGTGCCATCCGACCCCACGGCAACGCCCTGCGGCGAGTTCAGCTGCGCGCTCGTCGCAGCTTCCCCATCGCCAGCGAAGCCCTGCACGCCATTGCCCGCCACAATGCTCAGCACGCCTGCCAGTGACGACTCATAGACCACCTGCCGATTCGTATCCGCAAAATAAAGATTTCCAACCGCATCGAAGGCCACACTGCTTGGCAGCAGCGGCATTGCCACGAGCTGAGTCGTTTCCTGGGCATGAGCCTGTCCCGTCGCCAGCACTAGCAGCATACCAATCAGCGCCACCACGATGCCCACCAACACCGCCGCGCCCGACACGACAGCAAACGTCGCCAGCAACTCTCCGCCACTGTTCTCGCCCGCGCTTTCGGACCTGCAAGAACTGCGCAAGAATCCTCCCCAGCGATGCGCCGTCAATCGTTCGCGCAAACAACGGATTCGGCCTCATGCTATCTCAAAGCGTTGGTTACCAATGTGTCTCCGCGCACACTGTCTCTACAAGCGATAAGCTCAGACCATGCGCTTCGTTCCAAAGTTCCTGCTCTCTGCCATGAGCCCCGACCACTTCCCTGACGCGTCCCGCACCTTTGACGCGCCGGAGGTCGCGTTCCTCGGCCGCTCCAACGTCGGCAAGTCATCGCTCATCAATACCTTGCTCGGCTCGAAAGAAGCGAAGGTTTCGTCCACGCCCGGCCGCACCCGCGCGATCAACTTCTTTGCGCTCCACGACGGCACAGACGCCAAATTCGCCGTGCGTCCATCGCTCATCTTCGCTGACCTTCCGGGTTACGGCTATGCGAAGATTTCCAAGTCCATCTCCGCCGAGTGGCCCAAGTTCATCGAACCCTACCTCGCCGAGCGCGAGCAGCTGGCCCTTTGCATCTGCCTGGTCGACACGAACATCCCCCCACAGGAGAGCGATACCCTGCTCATCAATGCCCTGCATGCCATGCAACGCCCGCACTTGGTCGTTGGCACGAAGTCCGACCGCCTCGGCGGCAACCAGCTCACCAAGTCCCTGGCCGCACTCAAGAAGGCCCACGGCGTCGACCGCGTGCTGCCCGTATCCTCCAAATCCGTTGGAGGAGTCAAGAATCTCTGGCCAGAGATTCTCAACGTGATTCAAGACTAAATCTGTTGGACGGTCGCTGATGGACTTTCCATTGCAAACAAGAAGCCCTGCAACATTCTCCGTTGCAGGGCTCCTCGACTGTTCCGATTGAATTACTCGCCGTAGTATTCCAGCCCAAGATGGGTGATTAGATCCTCACCCATGATGTGCCGCAGCGTGTTCTTCAGCTTCATCTGCTGAATGAACAGATCATGCTCGGGATAGACGCCCGGTGCGCTATCCGGATCCTTGAAGTAGAAGCTCAGCCATTCCTGAATGCCCAACCCGCGCAACGCCGGCGTGCGTGCCGCAAGGTCCATGAACAGGCAGAGATCAAGCGCCAGCGGAGCCGCCAGGATCGAGTCGCGGCACAGGAAATCCACCTTGATCTGCATCGGATATCCAAGCCATCCGAAGATATCAATGTTATCCCAACCTTCTTTATTATCACCACGTGGTGGATAATAGTTAATCCTCACCTTGTGATACAGATCCCCGTATAGATCCGGGTTCTTTTCGGGCTGGAAGATGTGCTCTAGAACGCCCAGCTTCGATACTTCCTTGGTCTTGAAGTTGTCCGGATCGTCCAGCACCTCTCCATCCCGGTTGCCCAGAATGTTGGTCGAGTACCAGCCGCTGACGCCTAGCTGGCGGGCCTTGAAGCCCGGCGCAAGGACGGTCTTGATGAACGTCTGACCGGTCTTGAAGTCCTTGCCGCAGATCGGCGCGTTCATCTTCTTCGAGAGCTCTTGCAGGGCAGGAATGTCGACCGTAAGATTCGGAGCTCCGTTGGCAAACGGGATCCCTTCTTTTAGCGCGGCCCATGCATAGAGCATGGAGGGCGAGATGTTGGGATCGTCCTCGACCAGGCCCTTCTCGAATGCCTCCAGCGTCTGGTGGACCGCCGACTGCTCGATGTAGATCTCCGTCGATCCGCACCAGATCATGACCTGGCGATCGGTCCTGGTCTTGAACTCCGCAATGTCGTTGCGGATCTGGTTAGCGAGGTCGCACTTGTTCTTGCCGACCTTCTGCGTCTGGGGCGTCAGGCGCTTGACCCAGCGCTGATCGAAAGCCGCGGGCATCGGTTCGATGCTCTGCAGAAAATCCTTCATGCTCTCCAGCTGGTCGCGTTCGAGCACACCAGCCGTCTTCGCAGCGTCGTACAAGTTGCCGCCAAAGATATCCCAACCCGTAAAGACCAGGTCGTCGAGCTGCGCGATGGGCGCCCAATCCTTGATCAGCGGTGTGCGATCATCGGTGCGCTTGCCCAGACGGATCGTTGCCATCTGCGTCGTCGATCCAAACGGCTTGGCAAATCCTCTGCGAACTGCCTCTACTCCGGCGATAAGCGTGGTCGCGACCGCGCCCATGCCGGGAATCATAATTCCAAGTTTTCCTGTTGCTGGCTTGATGTTCGCTGCATCCGGAGACGCGGCGTTGGGTGTAGACATTGCGATACGAACCCTTCCTATAAGGCAAATTTCCGTAGAGTAAAGCGGACATATCAGTATCGCTCTTTGCCAAACCGTGTTGCAAATAACCTGCGAAACTCTGCGAATCTGCTCTAATCATCTCACTTGACGGAGGTTTTTTTGCGTCCCCATCTGGCTAGCCTGGTCGACGATCTGCACCGTAACGGCCGGCAGATCGCCATCGTGCGCTACCGCGGCGTGCGCCGCCATGCCACTACCTACGCCGACCTCGCTCTGCTGGCAGGCCGATTCTCCGCCGAGCTCGACCGGCGCGGGATTGTCCCCGGCGACCGCGTCATCCTCTGGGGCGAAAACTCCGCCGAATGGGTCGCTGCCTTCTTCGGCTGCCTGCTGCGCGGAGTGCTCGCCGTTCCGCTCGACGCCACAGGCTCGCCTGACTTCGCCGCGCGCGTCATCGCTGACGTTGTTCCGAGGCTCGTTCTCGCCGACCTCCCGCGTCTGAGCAGACTGGATTCGAATGTCCCGCAGCTGTCGCTGGACGAGCTGGCAGACCACCTGCCGGCGGAGCCGCTGTTCGCCGTCGACCCTGCCGTCACGCTCGACGCGCCGTTCCAGATCATCTTCACCTCGGGCACGACAGCTGCTCCCAAAGGCATCGTCCACACCAATCGCAATGTGCTGGCCAGTCTCGATCCCATCGAGCGGGAGATGCAGAAGTATCTGCGCTACAAGCGGCCGGTTCACCCCCTGCGCTTCCTGCACAGCCTTCCGCTCAGCCATGTCTTCGGCCAGTTCATGGGGCTTTGGACGCCCACGCTGCTCGCTGCCGAGGTCCACTTCGAGACCCAGCTCGAACCCGCGCGCATGATCGACCGGATTCGTCTGGAACGCATCTCGGTTCTGATCGCGGTCCCTCGCTCGCTGGAGCTGCTGAGCTCCCATATCCAACTGCTCTTCCCTGATCTGAGTGCGCAACAGGCCGCCTCTGAGGGTTGGCCTGTCTACAAGAGGTTCATGCGCTTCCGACGCGTGCATCGACTTACCGGATGGAAGTTCTGGGCGCTGATCTCGGGCGGCGCGACGCTGCCGCCGGAGCTCGAGCTGTTCTGGGGACGACTTGGCTACGCGGTCATCCAGGGCTATGGCATGACCGAGACGGCCGCGCTCGTCACGCTTAACCATCCCTTCCATGTGGGCCGCGGGACGCTGGGCAAGCCGCTTCCGGGGCGCGAGGTCCGCATCAGTTCCGAGGGCGAGATCATGGTGCGAGGCGACGTTGTCTCCGGCTCAACGTGGGCCAACGGCAGCATCCAGCCGCGTGCGGGCGAGTGGCTGGCCACCGGCGATCTCGCCACCCAGGATGACTCTGGGGAGCTGCGCTTCTCCGGCCGTCGTGGCGATGTACTGGTCACGGCAGCAGGCCTGAACATTTACCCTGCCGACCTTGAAGCTGCGCTGCTTAAGCAGCCTGGCGTGCGCGCTGCAGCGGTCGTCGGCTGCGAGGGCGCTCATGGAGCCGAGCCCGTCGCAGTGCTGCTTGTGGACAGCAACGAGCGAGATCTGTGCGAGGTCCTCGATCGAGCCAACCGCTCGCTCGCCGACTTCCAGCAGATTCGCCACGTTCTGCACTGGCCCGAGCCTAGCCTTCCCTTCACCTCGACGGGCAAGCTGCTGCGCCGCGTGGTCGCTGAGTGGGCCTGTGAACAACTCGCAGCAACCGCTGCACATCCGGCGAGCAGTCGGGGCGATGTGCTGAGCGAGATGATCGCCAGCGTCACCGGCGAGTCGCCAGCAATGGCCGACGATTCCGCTCGCCTCTCCGAAGAGCTGCACCTCGACAGTCTCGGCCGCGTGCAGCTGCAGTCTCTGTTGGAGCAGCGTTTCGGCCTTGAGCTCGCAGATGAGCAGATCGCGGAGGTGAAGACGCTGGGAGAGCTTCGCGCGCTGACAGGGTCGTCTGGGGCGGCAAAGACTTCCACACCGCAGCAGGTTCATGCTGTGCAAGGCGTCTCCCACGAAGCGCAGCGGACCACCACCGAACTCCCATCGACAGCTGCACCGTTTCCATCCGCGACTTCGCACCGCTATCTGCGCTGGCCGTGGCTGGCTGCGGTCAACGCTATCCGCGTCATCTTTCAGGAGCTGGTCATTCGTCCGCTGGTCTGGCTGCTAGCTGCTCCACGGGTTAAGCATCGCGGAACTCCCGTCCAACGAGCGCGCCCGCTGCTTATCATCGCTAACCACATCACCGCGTACGATCCTGCGCTGGTTCTCTACGGTCTGCCACCGAGTCTGCGGCGGAGAGTTGCCGTGGCCATGTCTGGAGAGATCCTGCTGGACTTCCGCCGAGGCCGCGGTGCGCGCTACGCCTTCGTCGACGCGCTTCAGCCTATCGCCTACTGGCTGATCACGGTGTTCATGAACGTCTTCCCGCTGCCGCGCCTGGGAGGCTTTCGCCGCAGCTTCGAGCACGCCGGCCGCGCACTCGATCGCGGCTACTCCGTGCTCATCTTCCCCGAAGGCCATCGCTCCGCCGACGGAACATTGCAGCCATTTCGGTCCGGAATCGGCTTGCTCGCGCAACAGGCCGAGGCCGAGGTGCTGCCCGTGGCGCTGGTAGGTTTCGAAGAGCTCCTGCGCGGCGGCAAACGCTGGTTCCATGCAGGACGCATCACCATCCGCGTCGGAGAACCGATTGCCTACGATCCGCACAGCACGCCGGAGGAGACGACACGGAAGCTGCAGGCGGCCATCGCTAAGCTTTTGGATAACCGCTCAAGGCTGCTGGCTTAGTCGATGGCGAGCTTCTCGCGGTTCTTCCAGTGCGTCCAGATGAAGTAGGCTGCGCCGATGATCAGCACCAGCTCCACACCATGATGGAAGCGGTCGAAGAACTGCTTGAAGCGTGGGTCACTGTTCCAGCTCGCGCCCAGCTTCATCCCGATGTAGGCCAGCACGTAGCACCATGGAAACGAGCCGATGAAGGTGTAGATGTGGAAGCGGACCTGGTTCATCTTTGCGATGCCCGCAGGGAATGCGATGAACGTGCGGACGATCGGCAGCATGCGTCCCAGCAGCACCGTGATCGACCCGTATTTGTTGAAGAATTTATCGGCCATATCGAGGTCGCGCTTGCTCAGCAGCAGGTAGCGGCCGTAGCGCTCTACCATGGGGCGGCCCCCCTTGGCTCCTACCCAGTAGGCGGGGAGGGAGCCGAGGTTGGACGCGAGCGAGGCGACCGTCGCCAGCAGGATGAGCTGCAGCTGGGTGTGGGCCAGGGCATAGCCCGCCAGGGGCATGATGACCTCGGATGGGATCGGGATGCAGGCTGACTGGATGGCCATCAGCAACACAACCATTGGGTAGCCGCCGCTGCTGATGAGGGCGATAAGAAGGGCGATCAACTTGGCTGACATGAGGCTCCAGTATACCGGCTGCGTTCTACTGCCTTTGGTACCATAGATGCATGTCTGAAGCTGTCACCGCACCTGCCGCAACCGCATCCGAAACAGCCGCAACCGCACGTCCTCAACCCAGCGGAGCTCCTGCTGCTCACGGAGCGACTCCGGTCAAGCGGCAGATCGTGTGCTTCAGCTTCTACAAGGTGCTGCCCGAGTGGCGGCGTCTGCCGGCCGAGGAGAAGGCTGCGCATAAGCAGGCCTTTGCCGAGGTGCTGACGCGGTGGAACAAGCCGGGCGAGTTCCTGTCGCTGACCTACTCGACGATTGGGACGCGCGGCGATGTGGACATGTGCATTTGGTCGATCGGCTACGCCGTGGACGAGCTGAACCGCATGCGCTCGGAGCTGCTGGCGACTCCGCTGGGCGGATATATCACGGCTCCGCACAACTTCCTGGCCATGACCAAGCGCTCGCAGTACTCGATCGACCGCGAGGATGAGAGCGAGGGCGAAGGGCGTGGTGCGATTCGTCCGGGCGGGCAGAAGTACATCTTCATCTACCCGTTCTGGAAGACACGTCCGTGGTACCTGTTGCCCGCGACCGAGCGCAAGCGGCTGATGGATGAGCATATCCGCGTGGGACTGCTGTATCCGCGGGTGAAGCTGAACACGACCTACTCGTTTGGGCTGGATGACCAGGAGTTCGTGGTGGCCTTCGAGACCAACTTCCCCGAGGACTTCCTGGATCTGGTCCAGCAGCTGCGCGAGACCGAAGCCAGCCTTTACACCCTCAAGGACACTCCCATCTTCAGCTGCGTGCGGCTGAAGCCGATGGAGATGCTGGATCGTCTGGGCTAACCGCGATGGCAACCAAAGCGGCTAAGAAGAGTGCGTTGAAGCCTCCGTCAAGCTTGCCGGCTGCGAAGCGGAAGGCTGCTGTCGAGGGCGTGTCTGCGACGAAGGCGCGGGCGATTGCGGCTCAGGAGCCCGTTGCGAAGGGCAAGCGGGGCAAGACGGCTAAGCCGCTGGCTCCGGAGCGTGTGAAGGCCATTCTGGATGCGCTGCAGAAGACCTATCCCAATGTCGTATGTGCGCTTACTCACCACAATGCCTTCGAGCTGACCATTGCTACGATCCTGTCCGCGCAGACGACGGATGTTGGGGTGAACAAGGTTACGCCGGAGCTGTTCCGGATGTATCCGACTCCGAAGAAGCTGGCTGAGGCTCCGTTACCGGAGCTGGAGCGGATTATCCGGACGACTGGGTTCTATCGGGCGAAGGCGAAGAATATCAAGGGCGCGGCGAAGGTGCTGGTGGAGCAGTTCGGCGGAAAGGTTCCGGAGACGATCGAGGAGCTAATTCAGCTTCCGGGTGTGGCGCGGAAGACCGCCAATGTGGTGCTGGGAAGCTGGTATGGGATTGCTTCGGGGATCGTCGTGGATACGCATGTTGGGCGGCTGTCGCGGCGGTTGGAGCTGACCAAGCAGGAGGATCCAGTGAAGGTCGAGCAGGATCTGGAGAAAGTGATTCCCAAAGATCACTGGATCCAGTTTTCGCATGAGTTGATCCATCATGGGCGGCAGGTTTGCATTGCGCGGAAGCCGCGGTGTGTGGATTGCTCGCTGGAGACGCTGTGCAACTCTGTGGATAAAACCTGGAGCTCGCACTAGAGGGGTACCCCCCCTTCCCCCCCCTGGAAGTAATTTCTTGATGTAAACGACTGATACCACATGACTTAGATGCAAAGTACCCCAAAAAGCAGGTGAAATTTTAGCACCTAAGTCGTTGTATTGAAGCGGCTTAGGTGCGAAGTATCCCCCCCTAAAAATCCGCACAACGGGGTGCTGGGCTGTGGATTTCGGGTGGGAGCTGTGGGGCTTGTGGAAAGTCTTTGGCTGGCTCGGCTTCGCAGGGGCGTTCGGCTGAGTGGGGCCTAGTTCTATTATAGGCTTCGCGGTGGGGTAACTATGCCAAGTTTTGATAAGTTTCTTCTCTTTTAGAATGAAACGATTAGAAGGAATTCTTCAAGTTGAGGGACTTGACAACTTCGGCGACTAACGAGGGGAGGCTGGGCTCGGCGGCTTCGGCGTGGGGGGGGAGGTTGACGTCGCGGAGTGTCTGGGAGGTGATGGGGCCGATGGAGATGCGTTGGATCTCTTGTGGAAGACTGAGGCTTGAGGCTTCAAGTAAGGCTAGAAGGTTTGTCGCTGTGGAGCTGCTGGTGAAGGTGATGGCGGCTGGCCATCGGTCGCGGGAGGAGAAGAGCTCGCGGATGGCGGTGATGGAGCCGGGGGGGATGAGGATGCGGTAGGCGGCAGCGATGGTGAGGTCGGCTCCGGCGGCGCGGAGGGTGTCGGGGAGGTGGTTGCGGGCGGTTTCGGCGCGGAGGAGGAGGAAGCGGGTGGGGGTGCCGTCGGACTGGAGGGCGTGGGAGAGGAGGGCGTCGGCGAGAGACTCGGCGACGGCTTGGGGGGGGAGGAGATGGACGGGGAGGTTGAGGGCTTCGAGGGCGCGAGCGGTGGCGGGGCCTATGGCGGCGATGCGGAGGTTGGCGGGGAGAGAGATTCCCTCAGGGGCTAAAGCCCCTTGCTCTCCGGCCTGAGTGACGGACGGGCTGAAGCCCGTCCCCTTCAAAACAGCTAGGTTGGCAGAGTTGGGGTGGGGGGAGATTTGTTGGGTTAGGCGGCGGTGGAAGGCTTCGACGGCGTTGGCGCTGGTGAAGAGGAGCCAGTGGAAGGTGTCGAGGTGGGCGAGGGCGGCGTCGAGGGGGGCGACGGTGGTGGGGTCGGCTAGTTCGATGGTGGGGATAAGGATGGGGTCGGCGCCGAGGGCGCGGAGCTGGTCGGCTAGCGCGGAGGATTGGTGGGCGGCGCGGGTGATGAGGACGCGGGGGGCGGGCATGTGGTTCTCTGGCGTTTATCTTCTCACTTTGGGCAATGTCGGGGTTGGGGAGGTGGGTGCGGGGTGGTTTTTGTTGCACCGTGCGACGACTTAAGGCGGGCAGCAGATTCTCTGGGGAATGACAGAAAGAAAGGCAGAGGCAAAAGCAATCCCGCGAGCGGAGGTTGAGAATTTGGCCTTCGCTTGCGGGATTGGGTTGGGGGGAAAGGTGTTGGCTACTGGATGCTGGCCGTCTTCTCCGGGTAGGTGACTTGGAGGGTCAGGATCTCGTAGGGCTTGATGGGGACGGTTACTACGTCGCCGGTCAGTTGCAGGTGGGCGGCGTTGGGGAGGGGGTCTTCCATCAGGTTGGTCTCGACGGCGAATTGGGCTCCGGCGGGCACGTGGAGTTTGACTTCCGTGGGCTTGCCTGCCCACTCGTACATGCGGAAGATGAGGCCGTTGGCGTCTTCGGCTTTCTTGACGGCGCTGAGGGTTACGTTGGGCGCGTCGAGGGAGACGAAGGAGTGGGTGGCGGGCAGGGCGCCGGTGTGGGCGAAGACCTGCTCGGCGAGGAGCGGGGTGTTGAGCTCGTAGCCGCGGTGGACGGTGAGCGCCTCTTTCCAGGAGCCGGTGTGCGGATAGAGCTCGTAGGTGAAGTGCTGGGTGCCGCGGTCGGCGTCGGGGTCAGGCCAGATGGGCGAACGAAGGAGCGTGAGGCGGAGGAGGTTGCCTACCGCGTCGTAGCCGTACTTCGAATCGTTGAGGAGGGAGAAGCCCTGGTGGGCGTCGCCGAGGTCGGCCCAGCGGAGAGCGGGGACTTCGAACTGGGCTTTCTCCCAGGAGTTGTTGCGGGTGGTGGTGCGCTCGATGTTGCCGTAGGGGATCTCGTAGGTG
>FSYS01002275.1_pt1 | contig 18049 bp, 12 predicted proteins | sample 1638491 | NCBI WGS metagenome assembly FSYS01 (sample SAMEA3914788, study PRJEB12502) | metagenome | biome: forest; material: soil | place: Canada | collected 2011-07-03 | depth 0.1 m | reverse complement strand
TGTATACATCGCGCAGCCGCCTCTGTACCGGATCAAGAAGGGCCGCTTTGAGCAGTACATCAAGGACGACCGCGAGTATGTGCAGGTGATGGTGAAGCGCGCCTCCGATGGCATGATCATTCGCTACGGCGAAGGCGGCGCGAAGCTCGAGGGCAAAGAGCTCACCAAGTACATGGCCTCGCTCAACGATTACCTCGGCTTCTTCGACAAGGTCTCCAAGCGCCTGCGCAATGAAGAGGTGGTTCGCATCTTCGCGGAGATCTTCGCGAGCGAAGGGAAGGATTCGATTCGGCGCTCCGACTTCGAGACCGATGCGAAGCTCAAGCAGATGCACACGCGGCTCAAGGCCATCGAGCGCACGTACCAGTTCAAGTCCGTGTCTGCGGTGGAGTTCGACGAAGAGCATCGCACCTACTCCGTCACGTACGTGGACGCGCAGGGTGCGCCTCGCCACATTGACTGGACGCTGGCCGCAGCACCTGAGTCTCGCCAACTGCTGGCCAAACACGCGCAGCTTCGCGAGCAGTTGGTCGGACCTTTCCTGGTCGAGTACGCAGGCAAGGCCGCTGCGGCTGCTACCAAGTCAGTCGAAGAGCAAGCCGAACAGGAGCTCGAGGAGACGGAAGAAGTTGAGCTCGAAGGTGCGCTCGATGCCGGTGTCGCGCCAGTGGAAGCTGCGGCGAAGCCCGTCAAGCGCTCGGCCAAAGTCTCGCAGGATCCGGTTGAGAAGAAGACGCCGCGCGAGGTCTTCGAGTACGTCATCGAGCAGGGCCGCAAGGAGTACTCGGTGCAGCGCTACAAGGGGCTAGGCGAGATGACCGCGCCGCAGCTCTGGGAGACGACGATGGATCCTGCCCGCCGCACGCTGGTGCAGGTGAAGCTTGAAGACATTGCAGCGACCGAGGAGATCTTCACCACACTGATGGGCGAAGATGTCGAGAGTCGCCGTAAGTTCATCGAAGACAATGCGCTGGACGTTAAGAACCTGGACATCTAAACGACTGCTTTGTAGACGGACACATAACCCGAAATTTTGGACGCATAAAGTGATATTTTTGACGCATAAAAGGACATTCGTGTGTTTTGTCGAAAATCACCTCTTAGAGTCCACGTGTAGGTTGGCTGATAAATTTTCCCGTTTGGCGCAACCCCGGCTTCGAAGGAGCGGCAATTGGCGGGGCCAATGGATCGACTGGCAGCGCGGGATCAAACGGCGAATTGCTTCATCGTGCCACCATCTATTTGAGAGGTAGCACAATTGGAAAAACGCCACTGAAACTAAGTGAGAACACGCGCTCTGCTAAGAGAAACTAGCGCCTGATTCGACCGCCAAATCTTCGGTTAATGCGTGATCGAGTTCCACTGTAGCTCCGGACCAGATACTCTTTGATGTCCAGGGCCTGGGTGAATCGCTCCAGAAAGCATCAGCGGCAGGGAGCCCCAGGGGAAGGAAAGCGGCCGTACACAGGTACGAGCTTCCTGTCGAGATATAGGACTCTGCGATCGAAGGCTGATAACCATAAAATCCGATCCTGAGCCATCCGTTCGAGTCAAAGACGCCGGGCGCATCAAGCATTCTTCGCATCATGGCGGTCAAAGCGCACCGCACCTGCGAAGGTGCGATCGGCTCGGGGAGGCTTTGTCGCAGCGCCATCTCGGCAAGCAGATGAAACGCGCCGAAGCGGTACGCAAGGGACCTCCCGGTCGGCGGAAAGGTCGCGTCAGGATTAATGAGCCTTTCTTGAATCGCTGCGTACCGACGAGCTCGACGTTCCGTTCGTTCCTTGAGCGAGTTCCACGCCTTCGATGATCTTCCGATTACTTCGAGCACGTTCAACAGGAGCGGATGAATGACGAAACTATTGTAGTAGTCGAAGTGGAACTGAGGACCGTCTCCATACACGCCGTCGCCCTTGTACCACGTGTCGATCGTCCGCAAGGCATAGTCGATGCGCATGGGGTCCCACCAGACTCCCATGAGAGACAACGCGGCTTCATTCATTGCAGAGAAGAGAAGCCAATTGGAATATCCAGGGCGTATCCCTCGCGAAGACTGCACGGCAGCGATCACGTTCTGTTGCGTCTTGGGATCCAGCTTGTGCCACAACTCGTTGGGCGCACGAACGATGGCGAGCGAAAGAAATGCGGTGTCGACCACTGGCTGACTACCCTTGTTGAAGTTCATAAAATCGGGTGAGTCGGGATCAGTGGCGGAGCGAATGGCGCTGCGGGATAATTCCGCGTACTGCGTCCGCAGCATGCCTTCCGACCCATCGTTGGATTCAAGCCATGGCGCCATGCCTGCGAGAAGGCGGCCAATCGCCTCCAGGTAGGTGAATTGCTTGCGGTCTTCGAGATTTCCGTGCGGGGCTTCGACCGGCATGCGCTCTCTCAGCTTGCCGTCACTCAACGCGCGCAATACCGGATCCGCGATCTTCAGCATCGATTGCACCCAATAGTCTCGATCATTCTGCATCGAATTTGGTAGTGCATGAGAGGCGGAAGCGCCACTCGAAGCGATCGCCCCAAGGGCAACCCCAGTTTGTAAGAACTTGCGTCGATCCATGAAGTTTAATCCTTGCGATTCCGGTGAAGGCATTCGATGACGCGGCAGAGAATACCGAGTGGAGGCGGCGGGTTCTTCCTGGCGGCGGGCCACACATGGCGCGGCGTCAGAACGGCGCTCGGTATTGGCTTCAATTATTACCCGTTGTCCCGCGATTTTGGCAACATACTCCGCGCGCGGAAGGGTCCGCGTATCACGGCCATATCTTCATCCTGAGCGGGTCCAGCACAAAGACGATCAGCTCTTTGCAGAGCTTTGCATTCGGCGTAGACTGGCCGCGAGTTAAAAGAGGAGGAGTAATGGTTGGAGAGTTGAACCGGCGGTCGTTTCTGCGTGGTGTTGGAGCGGCTGGATTGTTGTCGATAGCTCCGGAGGCGGGTGCTGCGGTTGGCCCAGCGGGCGAACACATTGTGCATGAGGCGGTGCAGGCGACGGCAGAGGAGAAGCCGAAGTACTCCATCAGGTTCAGTGTGTGCGGGATGAGCCATGACCACATCTATGGCATGATCGGCGCCGTGCAGCGTGGCGGCGGCGTGCTGGTGAGTGTTTGGGCCGGTGAACCGGACAAGCTCGCGACTTTCAAAAAGAGATTTCCGGACGTGAAGATCGTTGCTACCCAGGATGAGATTGTTAACGACAAATCGATCCAACTGGTGCTGAGTTCGCAGATTGCGAATGAGCGTGCTCCGCTCGGTGTGCGGATGATGAAGTCCGGCAAAGACTTTTTGAGCGACAAGCCGGGCATTACGACGTTGGAGCAACTTGCGGCCGTACGCAAGACGATTGCGGAAACGAATCGTATCTACGCGATCATGTACAGCGAACGGTTGGAGGTGAAGGCCGCGGTGAAGGCGGGCGAACTGGTGCAAGCCGGGGCGATCGGTCGTGTGATCCAGACGATCAATATTGCACCGCACCAGATTGTGCAGGGCCACGGGGACGCCGGCGGCGGATCGGGTGGCCGACCAGATTGGTTCTGGGTTCCAGAACAGTATGGCGGCATCTTGTGCGACATCGGGTCGCACCAGGTGGACCAGTTCCTGTTCTACACGGGCTCGACTGAGGCAGAAATTGTGGAGTCGCAGATTGCCAATGTTGCGCATCCAGGACATCCCCGGTTTCAAGACTTCGGGGATATGGTGCTGCGCGGCAACCGCGGTCTGGGCTATGTGCGGCTGGACTGGTTTACACCGGATGGGCTCGGCACATGGGGCGACGGGCGCCTGTTTATTCTGGGTACCGAGGGATATATTGAGGTCCGGAAATATACGAACGTTGCTGTGAGTAAGCAAGGTAACAACCTGTTCATCGTGGACCAGAAGCAGTCGCGCTATATCGACTGCAACAATATGACTCTTCCGTTTGGATCCCAGTTTGTCGGGGACATTGTGAACCGCACGCATACGGCGCAGGACCAGACGCAGTGCTTGCTTGCTGCGGAGCTGGTGATCAAGGCGCAGATGAATGCGAAGTGGGTTCACCTGAGTACGTAGGGTCCGCGAGGCTCAACCAGAAACAGACATGAAGGGCAGACTGCGAGAGGCTGCCCTTTGTGTCTGTGTGCTGCCGAGAGTTAGAAAGAGATGCGGCCGCTGAATTGCAGCGAGCGGGAACCCTGGGTCGGGGAATAGCTGGGGCCGAAGCTGGTGATGTAGCCAAAGGTGCCGCCACCCACCGTTGCATTGGGGTTAGAGTTGAGCAGCGCATGGTTGAGCAGGTTGAAGGCTTCCATGCGAATCTGGAAATTGACTTGCTTGTAGATGTGGAAGTTCCGGAAGACGCTGGCGTTGACCAGCGTAACACCGGGGCCACGGAACTCATCGCGGTGGGTGTTGGCGAAGAGGGGCGTCGCGTTGCAGACCTGACCTGCGGTGCAGGCCACGTAACCTGCTGCGCCTGGAGTCGTGAACTGCGGCTCGATGGGGTTGGCGAAGGAGGTGGGGTCGAACCAGGCGCCGCCACCCGGGCCACCAGCCGTACGGCTATGTCCGCCTAGCTGATGGTACGGCTTCACCAGCTCAGCGTAGAGCGTATTGCCGGGAGAGTTGAAGCCGGTGGTGCTGGAGGGGGTGACGGAAAACGGACCTCCCGAGATGTGGCTGATCTGACCGTTGAGCTGAAAACCGCCAAAGATAGCATTGGCGATGCCATGGGTCGCGAAGGCCTGACCGCTGCCGAAAGGCAGATGGTAGATGATCCAGAACTCCAGGTTGTTGGTGCGATCGTAGCTGGCGGTGGCGCGGTTCATCTTGAAGTACGCGGGGTAGGAGAATGCCGTTCCGTTCGAACCGGTGCCGGCACCATTGTCCTCGAAGTCGATGGCATGGGACCAGGTGTAGACGAGACCGAACTGCGCAAGGCGGCCGGCGTTGCGCGTCAGTTGCGCCTGCAGTCCGTTGTATTCCGCGCTGAACAGCGGCTGATTCATGGTGATACCGCCGGTGTTATAGCAGGTGTAACCGGTAATGGCGTTGCAGCCGGCGTTGATGTTCACCAGCTCGTTGGCGGCGAAGTTGCAGGTACCGGTCAGCCCAGTGGAAGGGTTATATTTCCCGTTCGCCATGCAGATGGTCGAGCCGCTGGGCAGCGGGGCCGCGTTCAGCGAGTAGCCGGTAGGCTGTCGCACCTGATGGGTACCCACGTAGCCGATGTTCATGACAAACGAGTTGCCGAGGTCCTGCTGGACGAAGAGGTTCCAGCTTTCGATATAGCCGCGGCGGAAGTCCTTGGGCACAGTGTTCGTTGACCCCGACACGGGTAATGAGGCAAAACCGGTGGAGGTGTTCGGCGCAGCCGGATTGGGAATGCCGATGGCAAGCGTAAGCGCCTGACCGTTGACCGGATTGATGGCAATCGTGTTGGCGGCCTGACCGCTGAAGGCCGGCGCCTGGTCGATGGGGAAGGAATCGCGCAGGTAGCGCATGCTGTCGGCGTCGGTGGTGATGCCTGCGCCGGTGCGAATCACGAGACGATCGTTGGCACGGTAGGCGATGCCGAGGCGTGGCACGAAGTCGGTATACGGAACGCTGATGCCGGCATTCTCGGGATTGCCGTTCACGCCGCCGATCTCCACGTTGGCCGACTGGGGCAGCGAGGGGTCGAGGCGCGAGACGCCAGTGTGGTCGCGATAGGCAACCGGGTAGTACTCATAGCGAACGCCGTAGTTGAGGCTCAGTTTCGTAGTGAGCGTCCACTGATCCTGTGCGTAGCCCGAGTAGTTGGTCCAGCGGAGGGTGTTGGGGTTCTCCAACTGGTAAGGGTGGGCCACGGCCGGGTTGGTGCCGTTGTTAGGTGTGCCAAGCAGGAAATCGGCCAGCGAGTTATAGCCGTTCGCCGCGGAACTGTTCGTGGTCATGCCACCGGCGAAGCCGAAGCCGCCGTGAGGCGTATTGATGTTGGCGCCGCTGGTGGGCTGGAAGTGATTGAGGTCGAAGTGGTAGTAGCTGAACCCATACTTCATGGAGTGTTTTCCACGGGTCCAGCTAACGTTGACGTCGGCGGTGAACTGATTATCGCGGAAGAGGAACGGGTTGGCGCCGTTGGCGTTTCCAAGCGTAGTGAAGGTATTGCTGCTGTAGTTGTTGTTGGAGAACTCAAAGGCAGGCTGACCGACGTACTCCGGACCGACGCCGTTGGTGCCAGGAATGTCCAGCACGTTAATTCCGAAGTCGCCGTCGGCGATGTCAATGAGTGACTGCGCGCCGGTGTGCTGGCGGGTGTAGCCGGCATCCGCGTCGATGACGAGGTTGCTGGTGATGACGTGGCTCATACCGAGGCCGATGTTCTGGATTCGACCATTCGCGGCACCGGGCTGACCACCGTCAAAGGTCCCACCGCCGGCCGCTCCGAGCTCCTGAGGGTCAAGAACAGTGAACGGCTCAACGCTGTAGCGGCCAAACACGGTTGTATGGTCGGTCGGCACATACGTCACCTTTGCGTCATTCGTGTTTCGGTTGTAGGCGAAGGTTGCCGAGCCGTCATAGTCGTTCGCAAGCTGATTGGCGTAGTTCGGATTGATTACCTGAGTCGAGATGGGCTGCAGGAGAGACATCATCTTCATGGCCGCGAAGCTTTGACGCGACACCGGGATGGCATTGCTGCCGTACTCGGAGAGGAAGGTGGGACGGTAACCGGCGTTGAGATATCCGTTGGTCGTGTTGGCCCCGGTCTGCACGACGCCACCGGGCTGCGGGTCATACAAGGTTGTGCCGGTGGCGGAGAAGTCGCCTCCGAGCATCGCCGTGGTGGGGACAGTGACCGTGCCGGTGATGAGTTGGCGGCGGGTCGTGCGCTCGAAGTCGTCGAAGAAGAAGAGCTTCTTGCGACCGGTCATAATCTTCGGAATATAGACAGGGCCGCCGATGGAAGCGCCAAACTCGTCGAAGACGTTCTTCGGCACCGAGCCTGTGGGGTTCAGCGCGGAGATGAGCGAAGCCGCCGTGGCGGTATACGCGCGAGCGTTGATCGCGGCGTCCTGGTAATACTCCCACGCGTTGCCGTGAAGATCCCGCTGTCCGCCTTTGATGGTGACATTGACCTGCGCGCCTCCGGCCATGCCCTGCTCGGCGTTGAAAGAGTTCGTAACGATGTTCACTGACTGGATGGCGTCGGCGGGCGGGACGTAGGCGGGGAGGTAGGCCAGCCATCCGTAAATGTTGATGGCGCCATCGATGCGGGTAGTCACGCCGGTGTCGGTGAGGCCGTTGACATTGGCAGACTCAGCACGCGAGGGGTTCGATGCGGTGGAGTTCTGCTCGCCGACTGCGGAGAAGCCGGGAATGAGCGTGTACAGCGCCTGGAAGTTGCGCCCCTGGCTGGAGGTGATGGGAAGTTCGGAGATTTCCACCTGCGAAATCTCGTGGTTGACGTCGGCGGTTTCGGTCTGCAGCGTGGGCGTGGTGTCGTTGACAACGATCTCCTGCGCGACGGTGGGCGGCTGCAGCGTGACGTCGACGCGGGCTTCGCGGTTGACTTCGACGTTGACGTCCTTCTCCGTGAAGCCCGAAAAGTTGGAGGTAGGCGCGATTTTGATGGTGTAGCGCGCAGGAAGGAGATTGACGAAGAGATAGTCCCCGTGCGAGTCAGCCTGCACGGTGCGCGCGTCGCCGGTGTCCTGGTTGGTGAGCGTGACGGAGGCATTGGGAACGATGGCGCCGCTCTTGTCCTGCACCGTGCCGGTGAGTGTGCCGTACAGAACCTGCGCCATGAGCGAGACCGAACACAGGGCGCCGACGATGCAAACAAGGAGACAGCAGCGAAGCCAGTTGCGCTTCACGGTGGATTTATTTGTGGCCGTGGCGAAATCGCGGTGCATGTGGTCCTCCGGGAGTGGGAGCATAGACCGCGCGGTTAATTGCGCTTGGCTCAGCCTGATGTCCTATTTTTTACGCGTCGCAAACTTTATCTATGGCTAGAAGACAATGTCAAGCTAATTTCGTAGTTTTGATTCTTTGCGCGAGGTTGATGCTTATCGTCTGCCTGCTGGCGAAACAGGCCGGTTGAACCCCTTTACAAAACGCGACGACAAACGCCGTCGCCCCACGGTTGCAATGGGATGGTTTGCGACGTTTCGTCGTAAGTTTGTAGGCAATAAAGAGAGCCGACTCGATCGATGGGATGGATATCCGGGTACGACGCGAACGATACGCAGCTGACGTCGCGGCGTTGGATGGAAGGATTGGCGTGCTTATTTGCGCTTTGGCCGTGCGGCCTTGCGTGCGTTGCCGTGACCGGAGTGGCGCTGTAGAACGACGGCCGCTGCGCCGCGGAGGCGGGAGAGTTCGCCATCGCTCGTGATGCCGAGCTGCGGGGCAACGCCGGTGAGCATGGTCTGCTCCATATGCTTCTGCACAATGGGGCCAAACCTGTTCCATGAGGCCGTCAGGTCTCCGGTGATGAGGATGACCTCCGGCGCCAGCGAGGCGGTGATGAGGCGAAGGCCTTTACCGAGAGCGACGCATTGGCGTGTGACGGCGGCGATGGCGGACTTGTCGCCTTCTTCGGTCATGTGCAGCAGTTCGTGGTAGGAGAGAGGGGGTGTTTTCGGGTTTGCCTCGGCGTAGTAGCGTAGAGCGGCGCTGGAAGAGGCGAAGACCTCCCAGCAACCCCTTTGGCCGCAGCCACAGACCGGGCCGTTGGGATCGATGGGACTGTGACCGAATTCGCCAGCGACGCCGCTGCGCCCGGTGAGGATCTGGCCATTGGCGAGAATTGCGGAGCCGATACCTTCAGAGACTGTGACCAGGACGGCGTCGCGAATGCGATCGAGGCGGCCCGACCAGGTTTCGGCGAGCAGGCAGGCGTTGGCTGCGTTGGCCAACTCAACCTGCAGCCTCATCTTCTGCTCGATAGCCTTCTTAATGTCATAGTCACCCCACTTGAGATTGGGGGCAAGAACCAGGCGTTGCGTGGTAGGGTCGACGCGGCCGGGCATGCTGAGGCCGATGCCTTCGAAGGAGCGATCAGGATGAGAGGCGCGCATCGTCTGCATACATGCGACGATGCGGTCGACCGCGCGTGCAGGGTCGGCAACGATGGGCACAACGGCGCGTGAAAGAAAGCGTTCGTTGAGGTCAATCAGAGCGACGATCGCCTGGCGTGGGCGAATGTCGGCGACCAGGATGACGAGCTGGTCGTTCAGCGTAAGAAGTGTGGGGCGGCGGCCACGTGGGCGATGCGCCAGTGCGCCTGCGGTGATCCAATGCTCCTGAATCAGCTGCTCGACGATGGCCGACACGGTGCTGGGTTGCAGTCCGGATGCGCGCGAGAGATCGGCGCGTGAGATGGGCTGGCGCGAGCGAATGAGCTCGAGGATGATGTCGCGATTGATATCCCGGGCATCCTCACTCGAGGCCAGCTCGACATAGGCTAGATCGACGCGTTTAATGCCGCGTCCCAGGGGCTTCGTGCGTTCCTTCGAGCTCATTGCGAGAGTGTTGCTCCGTTCCAAAGAAAAGACAATGCCATGATACCGAGTGAAAGGTATTGTATCGACGAGATGAACCCACGCGGCTACATGGATTAGCTGAGGATGTAGGGTGCGCGTTGCGGACGTGAGAGCATACTGTTGGCTTCGTCGTCGTCATTGAAGCGTTCCTTCGCAGGATCCCAGTGAAGCTTTCGCTTCGTCTTCATCGCAATGTGATTTACGAGACATGTGGAGCAAGCACGGTGGCCAAGCTCCGCGGTGGCCGTGGGGGCCTGTCGGCTACGGATGCAATCGAGCCAATTTCCGTGTTGGTCGTCACTGGTATAGAGGTGAACTTCATTGGGACCGATCACGCTCGAGAGAATCTTGGGATCGCTGGCAACGAGCGGATCGACGTTGGCTTTGTCTGCTGCAGTGGCCGTGGGGCTGGCCTGTTGATCGCGCGTGACGAAGATCCAGCCCTTGGTGCCAATCCACTTGATGCCGTTGGGATAGTCGCCGGAGATGGACATGGTGATGCCGTTGGCGTAGACGGAGTCGGTTTTGAAGGGGCCGTGGACGTCCCAGAGGCCATGGTTGGGGAACTCAGCGGTACCCCAGACTTCAACGGGACCGGTGTGCTCGGTGTTCATGCCCCAGTGAGCGGTATCGACGTGGTGTGCTCCCCAGCCGGTGATCATGCCCGCGCCGAACTGCTCCATGCGCAGCCAGCCGGGACGATCAAAGCCCTGCTGCGGCATGACGCGATCGACCGTGTAGTAGACCTCAGGGGTGGAGCCGAGCCATGCGTCGTAGTTGAAGCCCGCGGGTATTGGCATCTTGTCGGGGTTACCGCCGGAAGGGTCGCCGGGCAAACCGATCTCGACGTGCTGGATGTCGCCGATGCGGCCGTTGCGGACAAGCTCGCAGGCGCGATGGAACTGCTTCCAGCTGCGCTGCTGCGAACCGACCTGCAGGATCTGGCTGCTGGACATCACGTGATCGGACATGAAGCGACCCTCAGAGATGGTGAGCGAGGCGGGCTTCTGCAGGTACACGTCCTTCTTTGCGCGGACGGCGGCGACGGCGAGGCGTGCGTGCTGGTGGTCCGGTGTGGAAATAATGACCGCGTCGATCTCCTTGTTGGAGAGGAGCTCGCGGTAGTCCGAGTAGCCGAGCGTGGCGTTGTAATCCTTGCCGGCTTGCTTGCTGTAGACGCCGTTGAGAAGCTGCTTACCCTGCTCGACGCGCGGTGCGTAGAGATCGCAAACGGCGAGGATGCGGTTGTTGCGTGCACCGGTCGTGTACTTCCAGACACCGGGCATGTCATGGACTCGGGAGATACGGCCGACACCGATAGCCCCGATGTTGATGCGGTTGGAGGGGGCATCCTGGCCGAAGACGGAGGACGGAACGATGGTGGGAAAGCCGACAGCGACGGCTGCGCTGAGGCTGGTCTTAAGAAATGTTCTGCGGGACTGGGTTGCGGTTGCCATCGAACGCCTGCTCCTTGGGCCTGTCTCGAACCAGAAAGAATCTAAGCCTGTATGGGTAGAGATGGCAACCTATATTTTGGGTGCCGAAGATTCTCCTGAAGTTCAGCAAGGTATGAAAGTTGCGGTGATGGCATGATTGAGAGCATGGCCAACGATGGAATGAGATCTCATCCGAGCGATGCGACGGATGAGGAATGTGCTGCCGTGTCTCCTGCATTGCCGTGAAGAGATGCACGCCACCGGCAATCTCATCACGGCAATGGAACACGGTGGCGACCTCTTATGCGCGTGATCCGTCCAGGGACTCGTCTTTTCCAGCGCGGTTGGCCGGGAAAAACCTCATCGTCCATCTAGAGCATTGCCCGACGACGACGCTTGAAATTCACCATGCCGCGGAACCCACGAAGAAGATGCGGCAAATTGTCAGGGTCAAAATAAGGGGTCTGCCTGCAGTCGTACTGCGCGGGAAGCCAGTGATGGCAGCTCGAGGGCTTCGCCTATCGTCCGTTTTCCGTGTCCTGTTTTGTCCAGGCCCAGGCTTCCATAGGCGGTTGGACGATCAGGCTTCGGCCAGCTGCCGAATGCTCATCTCGTCGCACACTACACTGAAAACTTCATCGACTGCGCTCCAAAGATCCCCTGGAGGCGGAATGTTGCCACGAGAAGCTGACATCTCGCCACTTATGCTGTGTCGATATGTGATTCGCCGATTTTGGGCTCGTTGAGTCTCTCGGGCGGCCGGCAACTTCTTTATTGCCGGCCGTCCTAAAGTCATCAAGGCAACGCAGCTGCGCTACGAGGCTTGCGGGCGTACACCCTTCCATACCAGGACCGTCATCGCCAGCATCCCGCTGAGCAACAGATAGAGGCTGGACGGCTCGGGGGTCACGGTGGTTACGGAAAAGGATGTCGACCCCAGATTGCCCTGGGCACCGCCATCGGCTCCGCCGAACAGCGTGTAAGTTCCTGAGTAAGCACCGGCCGCATCAAGAAGAGGGTCGCTCACGGTGACGTCGAAGAGTTCGATATCGCCGGACGAGTCGCCGGCCTGTCCGTCGGGAGCAAGCGAGATAGGTACGGTGTTATAAAACTGGTCGGTCGTCGTGAGGCTCAGACCGTCAAGATTTAGGTCGTCGCCATTCAGATAGAGCGTAGCGTCGGTGTCGTTGGTGATGGTGCCGAAGAACTGGAGAGTACCGCCCGCAGAGACGGTTGGATTCGCCTGGTCGAGTGTAATCGTCAGGCTGTCGGCCTTAGCCGCCGCGGTTCCCAGTGTCGCAAGAATAAGGATGCACAGTAGAGCTTTCATAATGTTTCCCCTTTGAATGATTGTTCGATGGTTAGGGCAGCGTGATGCGAGCGCTGGAGTTGAAGCTTCCCGCGTTGTAGGTGCCGGTGATGGTGAGCGAACTAGCGGCGCCTGACGCGCCTACTGAAGCAGGCACGCTTACCGTAGCTTGCGCGGAGCTTCCCGCGGGGATGGTGCCGATGGACAGTGGCAACGGGGTCGCCGTATCCGCACCGACCTTGACGCTGGAGAGAGTGACATTGGTGGCTGCGGTTTGGCCGGTGTTGCTGATCGTGAGCTGCACGACCACGTTGGTGCTGGTGCGGCTCAACACTTTGGTGGCGACGAGGTTGGCAGCTGTAGCGGCAGCCGGGTTCACCGTAATCGTCGTCGACGCATTCACAGACGTGTAGTCGTTCGTATCGGTCGGTGTAAATGTCACCGAAAGCGTCTGACCAGCGCCTGCCTGCAGCACGGCTCCCGCAGTCGGGTTGTAGACGAACGTGCCGGGAACGCTGGCTGTTGCATCGAGCTGCGTTGATGACAGAGCGCTGCCGAAGGTGATGGCAGCCGGTGCGGTCCAGTTGATCGTCGGCGTAACCGGAGTAGGAGCTGTAGGTGCAAACGACACTCCCTTGAAGTTGGAGTCGCTCGGACCCGCGGCAAGCTGCGTAAACGACTCACTCGCCGCCTGCGAGGCATTCGTGAAGCTCAGCATATCGCTGATTCCATACAGATACGTCGGATCGAGATCGTTGATCGTGTAATTGGTTGCGTAGAGTTCAACCGTTCCACCAGAGACAGTACCCGTCAAACCGTATAGCCCCGTCGTACCGGCGGCGCTGGTGTTGGCAACCAGATTCAGCCCCTGATAAAGCGTATACGCGAGGCTCCAGGTTCCAGAACCATCGGCGCTGCTGTTGGTCCACTTCTGCAGACCGCCATCGCCCAGCGCGCTGGTTGCGGAGGTTTGCTTCGGATTTCCGCTGTCCGCGACATACAGGACGGATGGGCTGGCAAAGAAGTAATTATTCGGACTCAAGTTAATTTGCTTGCCGGCATTGAGGGTGTTGCCGTTGGTAGTGATGGTCTCCTTGCCCGTGCCGCCTGTATTGCCGAGACCGGTTATCAGATTTGGGCCGCCTGTGTCCCCTGTTGGAGGAGCAGTCGGCGAAAAGAGACTCGTCGCCGGAGGTGTGCCGAGGGTTCCGATAAGGGAGCGGTTGTCGCTTTTCCCTTCGGTGCTGTCGATCGAAATATACAGAGTGTTGTTATAAATCTGGACGTCCCTCGTGTCCTGGGCAACGAGCGATCCGGTGTAACCAGAAGAAATGCAGCTGGCAGTGGGAGCAGCGTCACCACCAGTGATCGGCGTAGGAGCGCTGTTGGGCGCGCCGAGCGGGGTAAAGAACACCCCACCGGTCAAATCGCAGCCGGTGCCCTGACCTGAAACATATGCTGAAGTTACGCCGTCGGTCGTATAAATGCTGCGCGGATTGTTGGTGTTGAAGATGTTATATAGCGCGGTCGAGGAGTTGATGTTGCCGTAGGCATCGATCAATGCGACTACGCGCGGCACAGCGGTATAGCTTTGTCCCGTCAGGCTGCCCGACTGGCCCAAGGCGTTCGTCGAGGAACCCGTACCGAACAACGTCGGATTCGCATCGAATGCGGCTGCGTTGACTCCGTATCCCATGAGCGTGAGGTATAGACCTGAGCCTGAAAGCTGCAGCGTGCCCTCAGACGAAGATCCATATTCGCCTGAGACAGGAAAATTCGCGCCAGAAACGGTTTGCGGTAACACCAGCGAGTTCACATACGCCACGCTCGTCGTGCCGACGGGCGCGAATTGAAATAGAGTGAGAGGCGCTGCCTGGTTGTCCCCGTACCCGCCTGCGGCACCGTTGCCGCTCGGCACGCCAGCGCAGGTGCCCCCATAGACGCCGCACCCTTCAACCACGACGACCAGATTGCCGGTTGTAAATTGCGGAGTCTGCTGCGCCAATAATGGCAGAGACGTCAGCAATGCAGTGGCGAGAGCGATCTTTCCGATCAACCCGCCAAAAGTGGGGAATGTTTCTTGGTGCGCCAGTCCATTCACGGTTCATCTCCATTCGGATACGCTCATGCAACCTAGCAACCGGACATTACTTGAACGTGAAGGAAGCGGCTGATTTTCCACATCGAATGCCTTTGAGCGGCATGGGGTACGCGGAAGTAATCAGTTTGAATGACGATCGAGTGGAGCGGCTACTCGAAGGGAGGGGGGACGCTCGGCCCTTCGTGCTTCCTCAAAATAGCGAAGCATCATCTCTCTAGCCAGCAACATGATCCAGGTTTGAGGGGGCAGGATTAACGGTGTTGCGGAAAGTTCGAATCGTTGCGGCCCCATACCGGAATCAGTCTGACCAACGACGGTTGGATCGAAGCGCCGCACATGATGATCGGGCAACCTCAAGCCCTTTGGCCGGATAGTGCGTCCTGAGAGCGGCGAAACGCTTCCAATGATTAGGAGCGGTAACGACCGCGCAGGAGAAAAGAATGGATCGTCGCAAATTTGTGACTGCAGTGGGAGCTGCGGTGGGAAGTTCGCTGATCGCCAGGGAAGGTGCCGCGGAGCAGAGTGCGCCGGAGATGCTGCGGCTCTCGCGGAATGGGTGGATGCCGAATAACGAGGAGCTTCCGGTGCTGCTGTATCGCGGGGCGTTTGCGAGCAGCGGGGACATGGCGTCGGCGATGGAGGCGGTGTTTGCGCGAAACGGGTGGCCGCCACAGTGGAGGAATGGAGTCTACGACTTCCATCACTACCACTCGACCGCACACGAGGTGCTGGGATTTGCGGGTGGATGGGGGAAATTGATATTGGGTGGTGAAGGCGGCCACGAGGTATTGGTGAACGCCGGAGACGTGGCCGTGTTGCCCACCGGCACGGGCCATTGCCGGCTGGATGCGAGCGGCGATTTTCTTGTGATCGGGGCGTATCCGCAGGGCGAGACGTGGGATATCTGCAGACAGGCTCCAGATGCAGCGACGCTGGAGCGGATGAAGGCGGTAGTGTTTCCTGCGTCGGATCCAGTGAGCGGTCCAGAGGGTCCGCTGGTGAAGGCGTGGCGGCGAACTTAAGACACGCGCTTCCTGGAGAATTAGATCCGAGAATCCCGCGGTCCATAACATCACACGATTGCCCGTTGAAAGCATGCGCCCGCGAGCGCGAGGCGCGACCCCGAGATATCAGGAAGGATGCGCTTCCTTTTGAAGAGGTAGGTGGGAATGGTAAACACGAAGAGGAACCGATGCAATGGCCTTAAGGACTGCTCCGGTGGCCGCGCTCTGGCTGGCTTCTGTATTTGCGGGTTCGACTAATACCGCATCGATGATGTCGCCATAGTCTTTGCCGCCCGAAATAACCAGGCTCACCACGGCTGCTTCCAGCGGCGACATACTTGGATTGAACGCCGCGTTCTCTGCGACGGAGCCGGTGAAAATGCTGCCGTCCCTGGTCTTCAAGGCAACACCCGCATACCCAAAGGTGTACGGCGCATACGAAGTGTTCGCAGCCGCTAACGCCGCCTCGATCACCGCATCGCCAGGCGATGACGAAAGCACCATGCCATGAGCTTGCGGCGACATCAGCGCGGCCGCCACTCCCAGGTCTTGCGGACCAAACGCATCGGGAAGAAGCGCTGTCAAAAGGACGGGAGGAGTGTTCGGCAGCAGGATCTGCAGCGTCGACGCCGTCGTCAGTTCGTACAGGAATTGGCGGCAGTAACCGCAGGGCGCCGCCGAAACCGCAAGCCGCTGCATTCCGGTCTCTCCGTTCGCGATGGCATGCGCGGTGGCCGCCTGCTCGCCATGCACGGTGAAGCTGAGCGCCTGGCCGACGAACTCGTAGTTCGCTCCGAAGTACAGGCTGCCGCTTGAGCCCTGCGCCACGGCGCCGACGAAGAAGTTCGAAATCGGCGGCCGCGCGAAGGTCTGTGCCAGCGATATCAGCGCGAGCATCAACGCATCGATCGTCATCCCCGAAGACGCGAGGAACTCGGCGACCACCGGAGCCGCAATCGCGCCGCGGGTAACGGGAGGAAGCTGCACGCCGCTCATCCGACAAACGCCTCCGGCCGGAGAAAGCCGGCGATCCGTTTCAGCACCGAGGTCGTCATGTAGGGTTGGGTCGTCGACGCCGGCGCGGCCTGCACGAACAGGTCTCCGTACTGCTTCAGAAATTCCTGGTATACCGGTTCCTTGGTGTGCGCCATGAATGCATCGTGGTCCTTCCACGCCGAGTTGTACGTCACCGTGTCGAGCTGCATTGGTGGAATGGCCGCCGAGTCCGGCGAAGCATCGACGAAGCTCACGGTGTACATATACAGGCCCGGCTCGATCTGCTTTACAGCTTTCACGTAGTTCACCAGGCCCGCGGCGATCTTGTCCCGATTGCCCGGTTTCATCACCCAGCGCGCTTCCACCTGAAACACGTTGGGATCTACTTCCTCGGGCCGGATGAAGCCCACCGCAAACTCCAGCGTCTGCACGATCACAAACGGTGTCGACACGCCGTACATGTTCAGGAACAGGGAACCATGCTCCTTGATGAAGTTTGCCAGGATAGGCCCGTGATGATGCTTCAGGAAAGCGTCGCGATCTTTGTAGCCTTCGACGAACGCCACCTGGACCGAGGCCGGTGGCGGATAGATGTTAATGCCGGGATCGAGGTTCGGTTTGTGGATGAGATAGAACCAGGTCTCGGGCTCTGCCTTTTCGATCAGCGCGGCCAGATCACTCAGTGCTGCATAGGCCTGTTGTTCTTTACCCGGAATAACCGACCAGAATGCATTGACGATATACATGAAGTTCCTCCTCAGGACGCGAGCTCGGCCAGAATGCTGCGGGCCGATTTGAAGGCCAGCCCCATCAGGGTCAGCGTTGGGTTGGCGGTGCAGGCGGTAGGGAAGCTGCCGCTGCCCACAATCCACAGATTCGGCACATCGTGCGAGCGTTGATTCGCATCGACCACAGAAGTCGCTGGATCGTTGCCCATGCGATGCGTCCCCATGACATGCCCGGCGCCGAAGTAGTGGTAGTTTTTGCCTTTGTACGTGAAGTCGCCCGTACCGCCGGTGTTGGTCGTCGTATATTCCTTGGCTCCCATGCGCTCATAGATCTTTGAACAGACATCCGCAGCCACGCGAAAGCCTTCCATGGTGTATGGGTCGAGCCCGTAGTCAATGTGTGGCCGCGGAAGTCCGAGTCCGTCCGTCAGTGTAGGATCAAGGGTCACGCGATTCTCTTCCAGAGGAGCCTGGTCAAACATCACGCCGATGCGGAACTGACGCGTCAGCAGATTGTTGAGTGTCTGGGCCAGCTCCAATCCGCCCAGCCGCTTCTTGTCCGGATTGAGCAACGCATTGTTGGTGCCCTGTATGTAATCCATCGTGGTGTTGTAGGGATCGCTGGATGAAAAATTCCAACCCTCATTCCCGATTTCCATGCGGAAGGAGGAACGGTATTTGCGGAAGGCTCCATCGCGCAAGGACTCGATGCCCGAGGTAGCCAGCGGCCCTCGGTATCCCCAGATTGGATCGTCGTTTTGATCGATCAGCGCCCAACTCAGATACAGCACGTGGTCCATAAGATTGCGACCAACCTGCTGGCTCGAGTTGCAGATGCCCTTCTGGCCATTCGACATCAAGAGAAGCTTCGCGTTTTCGATCGCATGCGCCGCCAGAACATACAGCTTCGCGGTAACCGACTTCGTCTCCTTCGTCAGCGCGCCGCTCGCATCCCGTGACCAC
>FSYS01002095.1_pt1 | contig 18165 bp, 11 predicted proteins | sample 1638491 | NCBI WGS metagenome assembly FSYS01 (sample SAMEA3914788, study PRJEB12502) | metagenome | biome: forest; material: soil | place: Canada | collected 2011-07-03 | depth 0.1 m | reverse complement strand
GCTTTTCGTCGACGGTGACGCGCATTTCCTCCAGTTTCGCCGCGTTGGTTTCGTTGAGCTTGTCGAGACGGTCTTCGACGGTCTTGCGCAGGGTTTCGAGGTGCTCGCTCTGGCCGGAGCGGAGCTCGCTGAGGCGATTGTGGAGAGCTTCGCGGCTTTCGGTGGCTTGCGCGGCGGCGGCGGTGCGGGATGCCTCGAGCCTGGAGCCCACGCTGTTGCCGAGGGTGTCGATGTTGGTGAGGACTTCGGTGCGGAGCGAGGCGCTGGCGGTGGCGGTGTCGGTGCGCAGCTGCGAGAGCTCGGCGCGGAGGTGCTGGTCGAGGCCCTGGGAGCGGGCGTCGAGGCGCGTGAATTGGCCGGGGAGATCGGAGGCGAGCAGCTGGGCAAGGCGTGGGTCTTCAGCCGGAGGCGCGGCGGTGTTGCGGCGCAGGAGCAGCACGATCAGGGCCGTGAGCGTGAGGAGTTGGAGGGCGATGAGGGCTGCGATCATTTCGGTTTTCCTTCGCTTGGAGGATAGCATCGAAGCGGGGTGTGGGGGAGAGGCGTGCGGGGAGGATTCGCAGAGGACCGAGGTCGTTTGGTGATTTGACCGGCAGATGATTCAATGGGGTTGGAGCACATTTGCTCGCAAAGGTCAGCCACTTGCGTCTATCCGCTATGTCTCGAGTTCTCCTTCCGATCGCCCTCGTGTTCTCGCTCAGCGCAGTTTCGGCGAAGGCGCAGATCGCTGTTCCTTCCAGTCAGCAGCCAGACCATTTCCGGGATACATCGATGCTGGTGCCTCCGCCGGGTGTGAAGGTGGCGATCGTCGAATGGGAGGACCTGGAGTGCCCGGCCTGCGCGCATGCGTTCCCTTTCGTGCACATGGCGATCGATCATTACCACATTCCGCTGGTGCGCTATGACTTCCTGATTCCGGGGCACATCTGGAGCCGCGAGGCGGCAATCTATGCGCGCTATCTGCAGGACAAGGTCTCGCTGGATTTGGCTACGCAGTATCGCCGCGAGGTCTTCGCATCGCAGTACAAGATTGCCAGCAAGGACGATCTGAATCGCCTCACGCAGGAGTTCTTCACAAAGAATGGGAAGCAACTTCCGTTCGTGATCGATCCGACCGGGCAGCTGATCCGCGAGGTAGAGAAGGACGTCGCCCTGGGCAACAAGCTTGGTCTCACGGAGACGCCGACACTGGTGGTGGTGACGCCCAAGGGGTGGATCCAGGTGAAGGATGTCTCCGACCTGTACCAGGCGATTGACCAGGCAGAGGCGAATGTGGGCGGAGTTGCGCCGGAGCATCACAAGACGACAAAGTAAGCAAGGAGTTGGAAGTAGAAGAGCCGTCCGCTGGCGCGGGCGGCTTTTCTTTTGCGCACAGATGGTTATAGCGATCGTGGTGCCCGTGGCTAGCGAGCAAACAGCAGATTCCCAGAGGGAATGACAGAAAGAAAAGCAAGAGCGTTGGTTGCCGACACGGTGGGATTGCTCTAGGCGTTGGGAGTTGCTGGGGTGCCGGAGGGCCATGCCTTGAGGGCGAGATCGACGGCGCTGTTGAGGGCGTCGCGGCCGTGACCGCTGCTGGCCTGCACGGCGAGGCCGTTCATCATGCTGACGAGGAAGAGAGTGAGGGCCGGCACGTCAGTGGAGGAGGGAAGGTCGCCTTCGCGGCGGGCGCGCTCGAAGCGTTCGCGCATCTGGGCAATGCCTCGCTCGCGGAGGGCAGCCATCTCCTGGCGAATGGGTTCGCCTTCGGTGCTGGCGACGAGGGCGCCCTGGACCCAGAGGCAGCCGCCGGGGTTGGCGGTGTCGGTGGCCATGGCGACGGTGCCGCGGAGCAGCATCTCGGCGACCTGGCGCGCGCGGAGCTGGCCGAGAGCTCGCCGGACGTAGCGGCCGGGGCCGGTGCCGTAGCGTGCGACGGCCTCGCGAAAGAGGCCGGCCTTGTCGCCAAACGCAGCGTAGAGGCTAGGGCGATTGATGCCCATGGCAGCGGTGAGCGCGGTGAGCGAGGCACCTTCGTAGCCCTGCTTCCAGAACACACGCATGGCGGCGTCGAGGGCCTGCTCGCGATCAAAGGAGCGAGGCCGGCCGAGCTGTGGCTTACCGGGGAGGGCTGGCGGTGGGAGATGCGGCGTGGGAGATGCCGAGAGACTCATACGCACCGATGGTAGTCCCACGCGGTGTCCTCTGGATAGATTTCCGTTCGGTGAGGAACCGGAGAAGCACTGGCGGGGTTGGGGAGACAGGTCTTCCGCGCACGGCGAAGGAAGATAAGTTGATGAGCCTAGGCGTCTTTCGCGTCCTCGTACTCCTCGTGCCAGGCGGTCTGGATGGCCTCGAGGACGCCCTCGTTGGACTTGGTGGGATCGCCTTTGAAGCCGGGGAGCTGGGTGACCCACTTGTGGAGGTCGGTGAAGCGGACCGAGTAGGGATCGGTGTCGGGAAACATCTCCTGCAGTTGAATACCAATCTCCAGGGTGTCGGACCAGTCGAGTTCGTGCGGCATGGGTGTCGCCTCCGAGGTTAGTTTACTGCGGCGGAGGAGCGCAGTGAAGGCGCGGGGAGGGGTTGGCACGATAGAATAACAAAGCCGCATGACGACACCTACATCAGCTCCGAAGACCGTACCCGCGAAGGGTCAAGGTACGCGCCGCATGACCACCCGCCGGCGATTGATCGCCGCAACGCGGAAGCTGCGCGAGCTGGGATCGATTGCGTCGGCCGTCGCCGGGACATCGCATCCATACATGGCGCACATTGTGCCGATGCGGCGATGCAACCTGGCCTGTACCTACTGCAACGAGTTCGACGATGTGTCGAATCCGGTGGACATCGAGGAGATGAAGCGGAGGATCGGCCACCTGGGACGGCTGGGGACGTCGGTGATTACGATCTCGGGCGGCGAGCCGCTGCTGCATCCGGAGCTGGACGATGTGATCCGGCAGATTCGCAAGACCGGCGCGATTGCCGGGATGATCACCAACGGCTACCTGCTGATGCCGGAGCGGATTGCGCGGCTGAATAAGGCCGGGCTCGATCATATGCAGATCTCGATCGATAACGTGATGCCCGATGAGGTGTCGAAGAAGTCGCTCAAGGTGCTGGATGCCAAGCTGGCGATGCTGGCTGAGCATGCCGACTTTCATGTGAATATCAATTCTGTCGTGGGCGGCGGGATTGCGAATCCTGAGGACGCGCTGACGATCTCCAAGCGCGCGCTGGCCCTGGGGTTCAGCTCGACGATTGGGATTATTCATGATGGCAGCGGACAGTTGAAGCCGCTGGGCGAGCGCGAGCGCACGGTGTGGGACGAGGTCCGGCGGCTGACGCGCCGAAGCTACTCGCGCTTCAACGGATTTCAGGAAGCGATCGCGAATGGATTGCCGAATGACTGGCGGTGCCGCGCTGGGTCGCGCTATCTGTATGTGGACGAGAACGGGATCGTGTCGTACTGCTCGCAGCAGCGCGGGTATCCGGGCATTCCCGTAGCTGAGTACACGACGGAGATTGTCGAGCGCGAGTTTTTGACGGAGAAGTCGTGCGCGCCGAACTGCACCATCAGCTGCGTGCACCAGGTGAGCTACATCGACCACTGGCGGGCTCCGCAGAAGACGACGATCACGCCGGGCGGCGCGGGACATGGGGCCGAGGCTGACCTGGTGCAGATCCGATAAAGCTTGTTAGGGAGCTGGCCTGGCCAAGTCGAGGACGACCAGGTTTCCGGCGTCGTAGAGATGGCGGCGGGTATGGATCAACTCATCGTACTGGCGATAGCTGGCGAGCCGAATCTGGGCCTCGCTTTTGATCCACTGCGTGACGTGGGGGTCGCCGACCTCCGCCTGCTCGCGCTCGAGCACGTCGTGCAAGGTGGAAGGTCCGTAGGTAAAAGCGAGATAGCGGCGGTGGTTGGCGAGTAGATAGGCGGCCAAGGCGTTGCCGTCGGAGCGAGAGGGCCAACCGGGGGGAAGGCTGGCGGCGCCAGGGATGTCGGCGATAGCGATGTCGTGCGATTTGAAGTCGAGCAGAAACGGAAAGTCGACGGTGGCGATGGTTCCATCGGGATCCGCGGTTCCAGCTGGGATTGCGGGGATTGCGCGTTCCATCGCGGCATAGGCGAGCACCGTGGCCTGCGGCTCAATGTGGAAGTCGGTCAAGCTGACGCGGAGACACTGGAAGGTCATGCTGTATTCGTAGGTCCAGGAGTTGAAGCCGATATACATGGCGAGAGAGACGCACAAGGCCGCGCTCAGCCATTCGAGTGAACGCCAGCGCCGCGCGGGGAGAAGGTTGGCCTTGTAGCAGGCAGCGAGGTACAGCAGAAGGATCGCGGCGAGGATGGCCGGATAGTTGTAGCGACGAACCGAGTCGCCTCCGGTTGCGATGCCGACCAGGACGGATGCGATCAGCGCCGCAGCGGTAAGCGCCGCGAGTACGCGCGTCCGTTCATCGTGTTCGCACCAGAACCACTCCACGAGCAGGACACCGACCAGCGGCACGTTGAAGATCATCACCTTGGCGATGATCTTCAGGGAATTGCCTCCCGATGGCGGAGGGAAGAGGCCGTAGGCACTATATTGATAGCCCTTGCCCAGCAGCGGATAGAACCACGTACCGGAGGCGGAGTGGCTGGCGATCATCCAGGGAAGGAGCACGATCAGACCTCCCAGCGCGGCGAACAGGATGGTTCGTAATCCCGCGCGGAGGCCGTGGCGCCAGGCCTGCAGCAAACCGATGATCACGCAGAAGATCAGGCCGTGAGGAAGGTAGGTGGACTTGAAGGTGGCGATGGTCGCTGCGGTCGCTCCGAGGAGAAGTGCTTGCAATCCGGGGCGGGACTGAAGCTCGTCGAGGTTTGCAGCCAGAAAGGCGAGCCCGCAGAACAGGGCGAAGGGAAGATCGACGAAGGTGAGATTGAACTGGAGTTGCGGTGTGAGAAGAAGGAAGAGCCCAAGCAGGGCGCGTTGCAGAGGATGGAGGCGAAAGACGGCTCCGAGGCCTGCGGCAAGGACGACGACCAGCAGAAGTCCAAGCGCGCGGTCGGCCATCTGGATGTCCTCAACGGGAAGCTCCGCTAGGATCAACGATTGGAGGAAGTAGTTGCCGCCCAGTGAAGACATGACGCGCCGCTCACTGAACGGGTCCGGCGCATATTGGTGCAGCGCATCCATCTTGACGGGAGCCGCAAGGTAGAAGTTGTAGTCGTCGTCGGCCTGGTAGTACTGCGTGTGAACGGTAGCGCCGAAGCGGATGACGAAGACCAGCGCGGCCAGCAATAGCACCGGCCGCGTCCACGGTGAAGCTGGATGAGATTGGCCAGTGTGGGCTTCCCCTCTCGAGAAGATCAGTGGTGGTCGAATGACGAGAAACGCAATCACACCGGCCACGACCAGCACGAGCGCGGCCGGATGACCGATCGCATGCAACAGGTTAAGGCAACCGCCGAGAAAGACGATCAGGCTGACACCCGTTACTGCTGCGAGAGGAAGCGATGCGTTGCGCAGACCCGAAAGTCTGAGTACAAGTGCACCAAGCCCTGTGATGGCAATCGAAACCAGGGTGGCCCAGCATAGAGCTTCCAGAAAGTGAAGCAGTGATTGTGGCGTCATCGATGTGCCTCAGGTTATTGTCGCTCTTTGGACGTGTCAATCTGCGAATCAAAGAATTCCCCAGGGCAGTTCCGGAATTCTATCCCGATCCGATGCCAAACTTAGGGCAAGCCTTGTCGACGGTCCCATCCTGCTAGACTCAATTTAAGTGCGCCTAACGCTGCCAACACGGATTCCCCTGTCGAAGGCATTCATCTTTGCGTCGGTGTTTTTCTGTGTGCAGCAGCTTGAACATACCAACATATTTTTTAGCCTGCTGTACTACGTGTTCCTGATCTTGAGCGTGGTTACCTTCAACTTTGCCGAGGGCTTTACACGCCTCACGGGCGCATATACTTTCTGGTATTCCACCCTCATTGTGATTGTGGGCGTCACGTGGAAGGCGGTGGTCGGGGAACCGGCCAATTCAAACTTGTTCAGCCCTTTGCTCGACATGTCTCTTTACACCGCCAGCATGGTGATGCTGTTGCTGGTGACGATCGTTAACCGGAAGATGGACTTTCGATCGATGGGTCTCGGAGGTGGATTCAGTAAATCCGAATTGAATTACACGGCCGCCGGGCTTGGCTGTTTGATCGTGTTCCTTTTCATCGTTTATGCCAACGTGATGTTTGGACAGGCGCCAGGGAGCTTAGTGAGCGCTCTTGTTCAGGTGAATGTGTTTGGTCAACTCGGTCTCATTCTTGCCACGATCGGTGCGGTAAAAGACAGCGGTGGGCGCCGCAGCACCAATATGATCAGCATCATAGGATTCACCTATTTTGGCTATCTGGGGATTGCGAGTTTCTCCAAGCAATCGATGATTGGACCGATGGTGTGCTGGCTGGTGGGCGCCTTTTACTCTCGCCTAAAGCTTCGGTTTGTCCACGTAGTGGCGTTGATCCTCATGGCCGTTGGATCGTTCGCCTTCATCTCGCCACTTTCTGCATCACGAGATCTGGCGGAAGGATTAGATTACCCTGGGCGAATCGCGTTGGCTGCCAACCTGCTTGTGCACTATTCCGTCCTTCATGCACACGTTAAGCAACTGGAAGAGCAAGAGGCGTTGGGAGGCCTGAATAATTACTATGACAAGCCGCAGGGTTCTCTCATTGAACGACTCAGTATGATCCCTCCTGACGATGAGCTCCTTACGTTCAGTGCAGCGGGTCACTATGAAGGCCTCGCACCAGTGATTGAATACTTCGGCAATCTTATTCCTCACGCGTTCAATCCCAATAAGACGATGCAATTCAGCGGTAATTATTACGCTCACGAAATGGGTACTGGTCTTGCCGAAGATGATTGGAGTACGGGAATTTCGTACAGCCCGGTCGCTGAGGCCTTTCATTGCCTGGGTTGGGGAGGGATCTTCTGGTTGCTTCCGGTGATCTGGATGATCCTCTTCAGCACCGTTGATTTCGTCGTGGGCGATATGACGAAGTATCCATGGGGCTTGATGGTTGTGGTCTGGTTTGCCCATGGTGCTCCGGAGACGCTGCTCGGCGGCATGATTTATTTCATTGGCTTTGGCAATTTCGGAATGCTGGTGGCGATTGTTGTAGTAACGCGCATCGCTCCGATTGTAGGCGCCCTGTTTGCCGGCAGAGTCGCGACCCCGCCTGCCCGTCGGCTCAATAGTGTGCGACCGGTCATTGCCCAGACACAGGGGTGATTGCTGCTGTTGCTCGCAGCGGTGCATGCGACACGACGGGCGAGACACGATGGACGAGGGGTGCGCTACTATGAAAGCTGCTGCCATCACTAGGACTACCTTCAGCATCACCCATGAATAAACTGATTCTCGGCAATCTCGTGCACCGCCCTCTGCGCTCGGTCATCAGCGCCTTCGCCGTCGCAATTGAGGTCATCATGATCCTTTCGGTGGTGGCCATTTTTTACGGCATGCTCAATGGCAGCCGCCAGCAGCAGACCGGCATCGGCATGGATATGGTCGTGCACCCAGGAGCTGCGACTGCCTTGATGATGAGCAGCTCCGCATCCGCCGATGTGCGGGTTGCCAAAGTGCTTGGCGGACTGCCGCATGTGCAGGTCGTGGCTCCCATCAATATTAAATTCACGCTCGGCAGTTCGCCTGAGAACATCTTCGGGATCGACTTTCAGAGCTACAACGCGCTGCGCCCTTTTGTGTTTCTCAGCGGCGGCCCATTCAAAGGCGACTTCGACCTGATTATTGATGACCTGCAGGCGAGGTCCGGCAAGGGAACCAAGGTAGGTGACTCGGTCAAGGTCCTCAATCACACGTTCACAGTGTGCGGGATTGTCGAACATGGCAAGGGCGCGCGCAAATATATTCCGCTGACGACCATGGATGCGCTGGATAACAATCCTGGCAAAGCTTCCGCCTTCTATCTCCGCACAGAGGGCTCGCCGAAGTATCAAGAGGATGTTCGCAGGGAGATTCTCTCCACCGATGGTCTACAGGACTGGTCGGTACAGACGAGTCAGGAACTGCTCTCCATGCTTACGCCGGACCATCTACCCGGGTTCAACGTCGCGCTGAACGTAGTGATCAGTATTGCGACGATCATCGGCTTCCTGGTGATCTTTCAGTCGATGTACACGGCCGTGCTGGAGCGGACGCGGGAGATCGGGATCCTCAAGTCGATGGGCGCCGGGCGCTTGGTGATTGTCTCGGTGGTGCTGCGGGAGACGATGCTGCTGGCAATCGTTGGAACGGCGCTGGGCGTGTCGGCGACCTATGTGCTGAAGGATTTTCTGCACGCCCGCTTTCCCACGCTGAGCTTCCAGGTCACCGGAGGATGGGTGATCAACGCGGTTGTCATTGCCCTGGGCGGTGCACTGTTGGGAGCGTTGTATCCTGCGCTGAAGGCGGCGCGGAAGGATCCGATTGACGCATTGTCCTATGAGTAGGTGAGACAGGCTATTGGCGAAATCTGCTCGGTTGCGAGAGCGCTGAAATGATGTAAGCGGCGTGGGTTAGGGGAGCCGGGCAGACGCAGAAGGGCGAGAGAGGTTGATGCCAAAGCGCTATCGAAGCCTCACCATTCTGTTCTCTTTGTGGCTTCTGCTGTGGTTGTTCGTATCCTGGCCCGCCGTGCAGGACGATGCGTTCATCCATCTTCGGTATGCCGCAAATCTATTTCGGTCTCACATGATCTCGTATGACGGAGTGCACCCGGACTACGGGACGTCCAGTCTGCTGTACGTGTGGCTGCTGGCTGTGTTGCGCGAGCTCTTTCGATCGCCGGTATTGCCGCGAGCGGTCTCTTCGGTGTTCCATGTGGCGCTGTTTGGCGGACTGGCCTGGGCGTTTCCTCGCGCACTGCGTTCCGCGCCGAAGTTAGCCTGGGGATTCGCTCTTCTGCTGCTCGCGATCCTCGTGATGCCAATGGCGGTGCGCTGGCTCGACGACGGCATGGAGACCTCGCTCACGCTTTGTCTGGTCTCGCTGCTCGCGTTTGCGATCTCACGGCTCGGCCACAGCGAATCTCTCAGCGTGCGGTCTGCGGTCTGGCTGTTCGTGTTGGGATTTGTGGCGACGCTGACGCGCGTTGAGTATCTCCTGCTGATGGGTGTCGCGAGCCTGACTCTCTTCTTCGCGCGCAGTTCGCTGGGGAGAGAACCGGCTCGGGAGATGGGCGTCACGGCACGTCTCCGCCTGACCGCCTATTGTGCCGCTCCGTTGTTTGGAGCCTTGCTGGCCTCCAGCGTAATTTTTCTCGCGATGCACACCCTGGTGCCGGACACTGCCATTGCCAAGGCGGACGCATACGCTCCATGGCTTTCTACCGTCGGCGTAACTGTCTCCGTATTCGAAAGCTCTCTGTCGCTGGGCACGATTCTCTTCCTGTTCTGGTTGCTTACGGTTGCTGCGGTGATTGCGTACACGCGCCGCTTCTCGCTTTCTGTTCTGGCGGCGAACAGCCTGTTTCCTGTTGTGCTGGCTCTTGCAGCACAGCGTGGACAGCAGGTGCAGGGGGTGCGCTACTTCACATGGACGCTGGTATTTCCGGTGATCTGGAACATACTGGAGCTGCGCTGGAACGTGTCGGAGCCTGCACCCTTGACCGCGCGCGTTTTCCGGTTCGCAGGCTATGGCGTGGCGGTCCTGCTGCTGGTCCTGGTGCCGATTGAATCGGTCTTGCTGGCCAAGGAGTTTCGCAGGCGCGAGCAGAGTCTGGCGGAGTTCCGCACACAGCATCTGGAGCGCTTGAGCTCCATGCAACTGGTCGCGTTTGATGTGGGCTACATCGGCTATTTCACGCAGTCGCCGTTGTGCGATATGGCGGGTCTAGTCAACGGGCGGGCGCGTGCGGCAATGCCCTTCAAAGAGCGCGTCAAGGCGTGTGCAGCAGAGCATCCGCAGTATGCGTTTGTGAGCGGCTTCAGCTTGTGGGAGTTGAGTCAGGCTCTCGATCTGAAGGGTTGGTCGATCTGTTCGGCCTATGACCTCGCGAATCTGCGGGCATCAGATGTGCATTACCTGATTGCGTCCCCCGCGGCGACGCCAGAGGTCTGTGCGGCGGCCGGGAACGCACCACAGCCGCTCGAGACAGTGTTTCATTAGAGGCGCCGCAACGCTCAGAGGTCAGTGGCCGGTCCGGTCTGCTCGGCGCGGAGGAGGGCCATCTCCGCGGTGAGCGGAGCCAACGCAAACGCGAACGGGAGAAAGATCCGGACTTCGTCGATCTCGCCAATCGTGAACCATAGCAGGCCGAAGAGTGCTGCTCCCGCCAGCACTGCCAGTCCTGCAGCGTCCCGGGTATATCGGCGCCGAGCAACCTGGACTGTCATCCACGCCAGCGGCAGCAGAAACAGAACAAACGGGGGCCAGCGGGTTGCGTGCACGAGGTTGGGTACGAGTTGCCTCACCTTCGTTCGGCCGTAACTCGCGTGAGGAAAGGCGACGCGCATCAGGTAGAGTTGCACGCTGGCGGCTGAGAGCGCGCCGGCGAAGCTGACGGCGCCTGCGAGCCAACGTGGCAGTGAGAGCGGCAGGCCGGGCTTCATGAGCACAAACAGGAAGACACCGGCGTTGAGCAGGCAGGCGGCGTCGGCACGGAAGGTTGCGAGCAGCAGGGTGAGGGCGATCAAGGCAAGAGCTCTTGCGGCAGGACGGGTAGGTTCGCGTCCGGGCTGCCACAGCCACAGCATGAGCGCGACAAACATGGCGGTGGGCAGCGTCTCCGCCTTCTGCAGCCACAAGAGCCAAGCCAGAAACCAGTTAATGAGGAGCACAAAAACAGCAGCGCCGAACCAGCGTCCGAGAGGGCTGGCATCGCGGTAAGCGACCGTGCGTTCGAGTACGCTGAAGAGTACGAGTACGGCAATCATGCCGCAAAGGAGGTCGATGGACGCGAACGCCATGCGGAGCTTGATGTGCAGATGTACGGCCAGAGTGTGCGCCAGCCATACGATGGCGACGCGATACTGTTCGGGCGCCGGCGCGAGTCCCTGGATGCGGGCAGCCCAGGCCTGTTCGGCGGTGAAGCCCTGGGCGCGGTAGCCGAAGTAGTCGAGATACGAGGTGGCGAGGATGGTCGCCATCAGCAGAACGCGGGTGGTTCTCTGCGGGCCGGAAATTTCTCTACGAACAGCCGTCATAGGGGGAACATCCTCAGGGTTGCCGGTCTCCTTTGGATTAGGAGCCAGGTTTAACTCTTTCTATAATTCGGAATCGTATCGTACAGTTCATTCAAGAGTCTGAGCGCGTTGCATCCACGCTTGCCGTTGCCGCATCGGACCAATGTACGTCGTTTTATCGAAGTGATTTGACTCGAACTTGCCCAGGATGCCAGACGTCTCCAATTCGCCTACCGCCGTGATGACGACGCCGAAGCCGGCGCAGGTTTCGGCGTGGCTGCATCGACCGTGGGGTCCGATCACGATCTCCCGCGTGGTCTCGATTCTCCTGCTGGGAATTTCGGCCGTCTTTTTCGTGCTCCACTTTGTGCACCTGACCGCGGACTTTCCCAATCACTCGCCGTGGATGGATTGGTCCAAGTACACCGACGAGGGTTGGTATGGCGATGCTGCCATTCGCCACTACGTGAGCGGCCACTGGTATTGGAAGGGGGATTTCAATCCGGCGGTGGCGTTGCCGGTGTGGCCTGCGATCGAACTGCTGGTCTTTAAATTTACGGGTGTCTCGGTACGTGCGGCGCGTGCGCTTACGTTGGGCGTCTTCGGACTCACGCTGATCGTTCTGTATCTGCTGATCCAGCGTCATACGCGTCCGCACAGCAGCGAGTCCGGTCAGTCGCTTGCGGCGCCCATCGCCGTCTTCTTCCTGTGCACCAGCCCGTTTCTTTATGTCTTCGAGCGCATGGCGATCCTCGAGCCGCTGCTGATCGCCCTCACGGCGTTGGGAATGCTGATTGCCTCGCAGATGCATCCGATTCATCGGCACGGCCGTGGACTTCGCGGCGTGGGGGCAGCGCTCTTCCTGGCGCTGGTGCTCTCCGGCCTGGTGCTCACCAAGACGACGGGCATCTGTTTGATCCCGGCAATTTTTTACATGGTGTGGGCGCGTGCCGGCTACCGTATACGGCCGGCACTCAGGCTCTCGTTGCCGCCGGCGGTTGGCGGCGTCGTTCTCTGGTGCGCGTACTTCTTCCTTTTCGTTCGGCCGCACTATCTTCTGGACTATCAATATCTTTTCTCCGCGAATGCCTATACGGGAATCGGTCTGGAGCCGGTGGCGAAGGTGATTCTCAATACCATCACCGATGGCGCGTGGATGGGAACGCTGATTTACGTGGCTTTCTTCGTGGTGATCGCGCTGGCGCTGCTGTGGCGTCCGCGTGTGCTGACGAACCCGCTGTTTCCGTCGCTGCTGCTGTGGATTGGCGGCTACTTTGCGTTCCTTGCGTATCACAATAATCTGCAGCCTCGCTATTACATCGTGGTCGCGGTACCGATCACGGTGGTGGTCGCGATGGGGCTCGATAGCTTTCGGCAGGCGCAGGGACGAGCAGGGTTGATTGCCGGTACGGCAGCGTGCGCGGCGGTGGTACTCGCGATTGCGATTCCGGACGCGGTGCAGCAGATCGGCTACCTGCGGCATCCCACGTACGAGTTCGAGGCGGCGGCGCAGGGCATCAAGCGGATCGTGCTCGCCGATAAAACGCACTCGCATCTGATCCTCTCGATCTCGGGATCGGACCTGACGCTGATGACGGGGCTGCCCTCGATCGACGACGACTTTGGCACCGACGATATGGATGTGCGCGTAAAGCAGTACCAGCCGGGGTGGTACGCGTCGTGGAATGATGTGGAGGACGACAAGGCGGATGCGATCACGCCGATGTACCAGATGAAGCGCGTCGCCGCCTTCCCAGCTTATGACGATCCCGATCGCAACCTGCTGATTCTCTATCGACTGGATCCGCTCAACGCGGCACCGCCGCCGCGGCACAGAGTGCGACGGCACATTCCGAAGGCGCTGGTGACGAAGATGGGGGAGCAGCCGAGCAACGATCAACTGCAGCACTAGGTGGGATTTTGTTGGTGGCTGCATGGGGTCTGCGCTAAACCCCTTCAGAATGAGGCGTTGCTTCACTGCGGAATTCAGAAAAGTTTTTGAGGCGGCTTTCTAGTCGGGCGCGATCTGGGCGTGACGGATAGATGCGGGAACATCAATAGGCATGAGCAGAAACGCATGCCGACATATTGGAGGCATTTATGCGATAACATCACAGGAGCTTTCGCGCATCAATTTTTGCAAACATTTCGATTGTTTTATTCGGACTCCCAGGTCATATCTCGAGCAGGCAATAGTTAACGTGATTTTTTGCGGGTGGTTCCGAAGGTCGAACCTCTGGTGGGCTGGTTGCACTTTGGCAATCTGCTGGGCCCTTACTCCGTGCCGCTGCTTCGCTGCAGCGGCGGCCAATGGACCGCGCATGAGCGCTGGGAGTTTGCAACCCATTGACAATGAGCCATCGGCGGCCGTGGATGTATTGAGCGGGACTGTCTCGGACCCTTCCGGCGCGAAGATCAATCACGCCCTGGTGCATGTCGAGAGCAGCGGCCTGCTGCGAGACACGGAGACGGATTCCACCGGCAGCTTCACCGTGCCGCTTCCCACAGGAACCTACAAAGTTACGATCAAGGCGGATGGCTTCAGAACCTACAACACCAACATCACCTTGACGGACCGAGTGGCGCACGTGAGCCTGAATGTGCGGCTCCAGGTTGCGGCGGCGGACGAGGAGATCACTGTCCCGGCAGAGAACTCCGGCAGCACTGCGGCTGCCGATAACAAGAGTGCCCTGGTCTTCAAGGCGGACCAGCTCAAAGAATTCTCCGACGACGACAGCACCTTCCAACAGGAGATCCTGGCGATGGCCGGTGGAGAGAATCCTGTCCGGCCGCCGGAGATCCTGGTCAATGGATTCTCAAATGGCCGCTTCCCACCGAAAAATACGATTCGGGAGATTCGGATCAACCAGAATCCCTACTCGGCGGAATATGACGGCCTGGGCTTTGGGCGCGTCGAGATTTCTACGAAACCGGGAACGACCCAGTTGCATGGCGAGTTGGACAGCTCGGGCACCGACAACGTGTTCAATGCTCAGAACCCGTATGCGACAGTCGAGCCGCCCTACTACACGGTCAATCTGAATGGGAATATCAGTGGATCGTTTAGCAAGAAGACATCGTTCTTCGTTAGTGGGTTGTTCAACGATCTGCAGAACAATGCGATTGTGGATGCGATTGACCCGACGCTGCTGACCCCGCTCAGTGAAGCGGTGCGCGCGCCGCAGGTCACGCAGACGTACAGCGGGCGGCTGGATCGTCAGATGACGCCGACCAATACGTTTATGGGCAGGTATGAGTACAACGAGATTAAGTTGAACAACAGCGGCGTGGGATTGCTAGTGCTTTCATCTGAAGGTCTGGATACGACGACCACGACCAACACGCTGCAGTTAACGGACACACAGGTAATTGGCCCGAAGATCATCTCAGAGGCGCACTTTCAGTACATTCGGACCCGGCTGGATCAGAGCCCGGCGAGCAATGAGGCCACGGTCGCGGTACAGGGTGTTTTCAACGGAGGCGGCAATCCGGCGCAGTCGCAGACCGACAACCAGGACAGCTATGAGTTGCAGGAGTTTTTGACTGTCGAGCATGGATCGCATTTTCTGCGAATCGGCGGTCGCTATCGCGGGCTGCGCGATGCCAACGATACTCGTTCCGGTTACAACGGGCAGTTCACCTTTCCTGATCTCGCCACCTATCAACTCGCGTTGCAGGGGGAGACGCCGGCGCAGATCTTCGCCAATGGCGGCGAGACGATTCAGTACAACCTCACGGCGGGACAGTCCAGCGCGGTGGTGTTCACGAGCGACGTAGGCGTGTTTGCCGAAGATGAGTGGAAGGCGACCAAGAACCTCACACTCGACTATGGCTTTCGCTTCGAGAGCCAGTCTGGAATTGACGACCATGTAAACCCCGCGCCGCGGGTGGGTTTTGCCTGGGCCGTGGGGAAGACCGCAAAGCGCAGGGCACTGTTCGTTCTGCGCGGTGGCGGAGGAATCTTTTACGACCGCTTCGCATCCGCAAACATTCTCACCGCGATCCGGCGGCAGAGCGGAACACAGCAGGCAGCTTACTTCGTCGAGAACCCGAACTTTTATCAGCAGTACCTCAACACTCCCCCTCCTGCGACGTCGCTGGGCTCCGCTCCGCCCACGCTCTACAACATCGACCCACGCCTGCGGACGCAGTATGACACCATCGGCGGTGTTACGGTCGAGCGTCGCATTGGAAAGATCGGCACCGCGAGTGTGAACTATATCTACCTCCGCACCAACCACCAGTATCTGTCGCGCAACATCAATGCGCCCCTGCCGGGGACCTACAATCCTGCTGATCCCAACAGCGGTGTGCGTCCCCTGGGTGGAACGCAGAATATCTATCAATTCAGTTCGGACGGCATTGCGTTGAACAATCTGATCTTCGCAAATACCAATCTGCAAGCAAGCAAGCGGGTGTCCGTGTTTGCGTTCGGATTCTTCGCGTTGACGATGAAGAACGATGCTCCCGGCGACACCAGTTTCCCAACTAATCAATATGATCCGAGGGTGGATTACGGGCGCGAGGCATCTCCGCGCGTCCAGTTCTTTAGCGGAACAACCGTTAAGCTGCCGTATGGTTTTAGCGGTAGCCTCTTCGGATCGATACAGTCGGGAGCGCCCTTCAACATCACGACGGGTACGGACTTGAACGGCGACACCATCTATAACGATCGGCCGGCGTTCGCGACGAGCCCGACGGCGAACTCTCTGATTTACCGGACGCGTTTCGGAAATTTCGATGCGAATCCACAGCCGGGGGAGTCGATCATTCCTTTCAACTACGGGAATTCGCCCTCCTTTTATCTTCTGGTCGCGCATCTTGAGCGGGCGTTCCAAGTCGGTCCGCGGCCCGCTGCTCCAGCGCCGGCGCCGGGTGCTCCGGCAGCCAAGGGCCCAACTCCCAAACCGGATCGGCCCTACAGCCTCACATTTTCAGTGGAGGCTAACAACGTGTTCAACCATTTGAATCCCGGAGTTCCGGTAGGTGTGCTGAGTTCGCCATTATTCGGTCAATCGATCTCACTCAACTCGGCGCTATCTGTAGGCGGCATCAACACGTCGGCCAATCGCACGGTAACACTGCACTGTAACTTCAGTTTCTAGCGAACGCGCTATTTGGTTTCTTCGAAAATTATTTGTCGAAACACGATGACATTTTGCAGGCGGCTTAGTCCTATCTCGAACACGTATCTGTAAACGTGAATTCTCCCTGGATGGTCTTTGCATGCTGAGCCTCCGCCGGGCCCGTTGCGCCTTTGTGCTGTGCTGTCTTGCAGCGCCATTCTTTACTTTGAGTTCTTTCGCGGAAGACGAGGCCCACACCCAGACGGTTTCGCGGCAAGCACTTCTCGCTCAACCGATCGAGGACGCCCTTCCGGCGGTGAACAATACTGTTCTGAGCGGTACGGTGGTCGACCCATCGGGAGCCAGCGTTTCGCATGCCATGGTGCATGTGCAGAATGATTCGCTGCAGCGAGATACCACTACCGACGACACCGGCCGATTCAGCCTTGCACTTCCTCCCGGGGCCTATAACGTCATGATCGTTTCGCCGGGCTTTGAAGCGTACGTCACCAACGTGAAGCTGACGGAGAAGGCTGCATCCGCGAACATCCACGCGAAGCTTGTGATTGCGACGCAGGCAGAGGAGGTCAACGTTCCGTCGGGGGACAATACGTCGACCACGTCCGCGGCGGATAACAAGAGCGCGCTGGTCTTCAAGGGCGATGCACTCAAGACCTTTTCCGATGATGACGATACCTTCCAGAAGCAGATCCAGGCGCTCGCCGGGTCAGGCGACGGACAGAACGGTCCGACGATGTATGTCGATGGCTTCAGCGGCGGCAAGTTTCCACCCAAGAACACGATTCGCGAAATCCGCATCAATCAGAATCCGTACTCGGCCGAGTATTCGGAGCTGGGGTATGGACGCATCGAGATCTTCACCAAGCCGGGCACAGACAAGTTTCACGGCCAGTTCTTCGCTAACGGCAATGACAGCTCGTTCAACACCTCCAACCCCTATGTGGGTGTACAGCCGCCCTATCACTCGTTCACCATCTTCAGCGATCTGAGCGGGCCTATTAATAAGAAGACATCGATCTTCCTCAACGTTTGGTACAACAATCAGCAGACGAATGCGATCGTCGATGCAACGACGCTGAACGCGAATTTTCAGCCCGTCCCGTTCACGCAAGCCTTGGCGAACCCCACGGTCACGCAGGATTACTCGGGACGCATCGATCGCCAAGTGACGCCCAACAACACGTTGATTACGAAGTATGACTACACGAGCACGCAGGTGACCAACGGCGGCGTAGGGCTGCTGGTTTTACCGTCCGAGGCGAATCACAGTACGACTACAACCCAGACGCTGCAGGTCGAAGACACGCAGGTGATCGGAACGACGATGGTCTCGGAGGCGCATTTCCAGTACCTGCGCACACGCCTGGACCAGCGCCCCGACAGCAGCGCGCCGGCACTCAACGTTGAGGGCGCCTTCAACGGAGGAGGCAATCCCAGCCAGGTCACCAGCGACAACCAGGACCGCTACGAGTTCCAGGAGATCTTCACGCGTCAGCAAGGCAAGAACCACTTTCTGCGCTTCGGAGGGCGTTATCGTCTGCTGCGAGACGCCAACTACGCGACCGCGAACTACAACGGCCAGTTCACTTTTCCGTCGATCACGGCGTACCAGATCACCGAGCAGGGGCTCGCGGCGAATGAATCCGATAAGCAGATTCGAGCTACCTGCGTGTCGACGCCGCAGGGCCAGGTGTGCGGCGGTGCTACCCAGTTCAGCATTACCGCAGGTCAGCCGAGCGCGGCGTTGCTGACCGGCGATCTCGGGGTCTTTGCGGAGGACGAGTGGAAGATCTCGAAGAGCTTCACGCTCGACCTGGGACTGCGCCTTGAGACACAATCCGCGATTCCAGACCACTTCGATCCAGCGCCGCGTGTAGGCTTCGCCTGGGCGATTGGGCAGAAGGACAAGAAGCCGCCGATGTTCACGC
>FSYS01002486.1_pt1 | contig 18448 bp, 15 predicted proteins | sample 1638491 | NCBI WGS metagenome assembly FSYS01 (sample SAMEA3914788, study PRJEB12502) | metagenome | biome: forest; material: soil | place: Canada | collected 2011-07-03 | depth 0.1 m | reverse complement strand
TATGAAAATGCGGAGAATGAAGCGAGGCTTTTGACTCTCGTAGGGAAATGCATGAGATTTCTATGAGCTCGAAGCTTCTTGACCGGCCGACGTTCCCCTCCGGCACCGACCAGGTGCCCATTCCTCTGCGGCGCGCGCCCTACCCAGCGGTCATGTTGACCCGCTTCCTGCCTAAAACGAATGGTTCGCTGCACAATCCACAAGGTACACGGCAAAAAGCTGGATTCAATCCCATCTCTCATCGATGATCATGACGATGACCATCGCTCGCCTGTCGATCCAGAACCGACTCGCTGCGTTCATTTTCCTGGCTACCGAAAGGGTCGCCGAATGAATCTTTCGATTATAAAATTTTGGATCACAGATTTCTGCGATATAGATTCTTGTAAGCAGGAGGCACTCGCCCGTGAGCTCCCTCGTAGCCCCATTCCAACCCTCAGACGTTGAGTTTCCATCCCGGCAATCTTCAACGTTGCCTGCGCCGGACCCGAAAATTCGCTTCAGCGGACTTTTTGCGATCGCTATGGCTTCGACCGCGCTTGCCTTGGCGACGGCGAGTGAGTGCCATTCGATCTTCTATCCACCCTCCCTCCTATACGGCGCGGCGCTCTGGGGATGGTGGGGCTGTATCGCCGCGCTGATCTGGAAGTTATGCCCGCGGCATCCTTCCATCCTGCGCTTCTCTCCCATCGCAGTCGCGCTGCATCTGGCAATGAGCTGCGCTCTCGGAGTGTTGCATCTGCTCTTAATGGGAAGTCTCGGCTTTACCGTCAGGGGTTGGCGCGCGCACGACACCGCACATGCGATCTGGATGAGCCAGCTGCACATCAACCGCTTCGGGCTCGAGATTCTCATCTACGGGTTCGTATTTGGAATAGTCGGGATCGGTCAATTTCAGATTCGCGCTCAACGCGATGCGATGAAGGCGTTATCGCTCCAAAAGCAGCTCTCGGAAGCGCAGCTGCGTGCTCTTCAAATGCAGTTAGAGCCGCATTTCCTCTTCAACACCCTCAATGCGGTCACGACCCTCGTCGAGCTTGGCCGGCAAAAGGAAGCCGCTGAGATGCTCTCTCACCTCAACGCAATCCTTAAGAGCACCCTTTCTCGACGAACTCCGGAAAAGGTCCCGCTTTCGCAGGAGTTGGAGACAGTGGAGAACTATCTCGCGATCGAACAGATTCGCTTTGCCGACCGACTGCGCATCGAGATTAAGGTAGACCCGGGCGCACTCGACAGCCTGGTCCCTTGTTTCCTGCTTCAACCCATCGTGGAAAACGCCATCCGTCACGGCATCGCTCACAGCGAAAACGAGGGCGTTGTCGAAGCATCCGCTCGTCGCATTGGACACGACTTGCATCTGCGTGTGCGCGACACCGGCGGAGGCTATGGCACAGGCAGCCACAACGGACATGGCATCGGTCTGAGCAATACCCGCGAGCGACTCATGCATTTCTACCAGGACACCTACGCCATGAGTGCGCAGGCGCTTGAATCCGGCGGGTTTGAGGTAAACATCACGATCCCCTATGAACGGTGTTGAATGAAATTAAAAGCTCTGATTGCGGATGACGAACCGTTGGCTCGCGAACGGTTGAGGTTTCTGCTGTCCGAGAATAAGGATTTCGAGATCGGCGGAGAATGCAGGAATGGCAGGGAGGTTGTAGCGGCGCTCAAGGAGAGCCGCTATGACCTCCTCTTTCTGGACATCCAGATGCCAGGGGCTGGCGGGTTCGAGGTCATGGAAGAGGTCGGCCACGCGCGTATGCCGGCGACCATCTTTGTCACCGCGCACAACCATTACGCGGTCAAGGCCTTTGAGGTTCATGCCCTCGACTACCTTACGAAACCCGTGGAGCCGGAACGCCTCAACGCGGCACTCTCTCGCGTAAAGCAGCAAATTGCTTCGCAGGCTGCATTAGTAACGCAGCAGCAGCTGCGCTCCATGCTCGCGGTACTCACGGAGGAGACTCAGGAACGCAAAGAGTTTCCCACGCGCCTGGTCATTCCCAACGGAGCGAAGGATTCTTTCGTCCTGGTAGACGACATCGAGTGGATCGAGGCGGCGGACTACTACTCCTGCCTGCATGTCGGACCTAAAAAACTCATGCTGCGCGAACCGATTAAAGAGCTTGCCAATACGCTCAATCCGAAAAAATTCGTCCGCGTCCATCGCTCCATCATCGTCAACATCGACCACGTGCGAGAGATCCTGCGCGAAGGTCGCAACGAAGGCTGGGTCCTCCTCGCCAACGGGCATCGCTTGAAGATGAGCAAAGTCGGTTGGCAAAATTTGCTCGCTGTTAGCCGCGCATAAGCCTTCTGTTGCTCCCTGCATAATTTCTATCCCTACCTGCAGAGTCTCCTGGCTCTCCTGCAAAGCAGTAGGCCATCCCGTCCGCATCGGCGAAATTGATGCCGGGAGTGCTTATGCGATTGAAACCTGCGCCATTTTTCGGTAGATACTGGAGCCGCATTGCTTTGCTTCTCTGGTTGCTGCTTTCCGTCCGCGCCGTGGCGCAGCAGTGCGACGGCAGCATGCGCATCGTAGGCGTTGTCACCGACCCTTCCGGAGCAGTGGTTCCCGGAGCTCAGGTGCATGCCAGCACTGGCGAAAGCGCTACAACGGATGAGTTGGGAAGATTTACGTTCGCATGCGTGGCTCCCGGCGCTGTGACCGTCCACGCGCAGGCCGATGGCTTCACTGCGGCCGCGGCAACTGCCAGCGCTCAAACTGGCGGGACCGCACACGTTACCCTGAGGATGGATCTCGCTGAGGTCAACACCCAGGTGAGCGTACGGTCGGATGCAGCTACCTCTCTGGATAACGACCGTGGCGCGGGCACGACAACCCTGACCGTCAATGACATCCAACAGCTTCCCGACGATCCCGACGATCTCCTGCAACAACTCCAACTGCTCGCCTCCTCCGGCGGAGGAAACCCAACGGCCGCAACAGTCGTCGTCAACGGATTTCAAAACGGCAGCGCCATGCCCCCCAAGAGCTCGATTGCTTCCATCCGCGTGAACCCAGATCCGATTGCTCCCGAGTACGAACGCGACAACTCCTCCGGCGGCCGCATCGAAATCACCACCAAGCCAGGTACCGACCGCCTCCACGGAGCCCTCTTCTTCACCGACAGCGATAGCAGTTTCAATGCAACCGATCCCTACTCCGTAACGGCGACCCCCGCCGACAAGCACAGGTACGGTTTCGAGCTCGGCGGCCCGCTGGTTGCGAAGAAGAGCGGCTTCGCTCTGGCGCTGGAGAAGCGCGACATCAACGAGTTCAACATCGTGAATGCGCTCACCTTGGATTCGAATCTCAACCAAGTCTCAGAGCAAGCCACCATCCCTGCCCCGCAGCGCCTATGGATCGGCTCCGCCCAAACCGATTGGCAACTCACCGACAAGGACATCGCCACTCTCTCCTACTCGGCTAACGTGAACAGTCTCGGCAACCAGGGAGTGGGCGGCCAGACCATCGAGCAAGCCGGCTACTCCAGCCGCATCGCGGAGTACGATCTGCGTTTTACCAACACCTATGCGGAGAATACCCATCTGCTGCATGAAACCAGGATCGGCTACACCTGGAAGCGCACGCAACAAATCCCGAACTCAACAGCCCCAGCCTTGCAGGTCGAAGGCTACTTCAACAGCGGAGGCGCCACCAGCCAGAACCTGAACAATCGCGAGCATGACCTTGAGATCGATGACGATGCCATCCTCACCGTCGGTAAGCACGAGCTCAAATTCGGCGCGCAATCCCTCGGCATCTTCGTACATGACTACGATCCAGATACCTTCAACGGAGCCTATGTTTTTGGCGGCGGCAGTGCGCCGGCTCTCGACGCCAACAATCAGCCCACAGGCGCGACGACCACGATCACTCCCATCCAGCAATACCAGCGAGCGCTCCAGAACCTGCCCGGCGGCGCTCCCACCACCTACCAGGTCACCACCGGAACCCCTCTGGTTCCCTACACACAGTGGCGGCTCGGCCTCTTCGCGCAGGACACCGTCAAGCTCATGCCGCGACTCAACATCACCGCGGGCCTTCGCTATGCGCTCCAGACCTCACCCAACACCTTTCTCAACCTCGGCCCCCGGCTCGGTCTAGCCTGGTCACCGGATAAACAATCCATGTGGACGCTGCACGTACGAGCCGGCATCTTCAATGTCTCCCTCGACCCAACCGACGCTGCACAAGTCAACCGCCTCAACGGAGTCCGTCAGCAGCAAGCGACAGTCTATTCGCCACAATATATCCATCCGCTCACGCTTATTCCTGGAGCCATCGAGGTCGGCACCATCTGGCAGTTCACGCACGCGTTCGAACAGATTCCCGTGGGCGAGTTCGCGTTCGGCGTGGAGCACGATCTGCCGCACCACTGGCATCCAAACGCCTGGTTCACCTGGTACTCCGCGTGGGGCGATCCACGGACGGTCAATATCAACGCTCCACTCGTCCAAAGCAGCGTTGGAACTCCGCCGAACCCAACTGTCGCTCTGCTTGCACCCAGGCCTGGTCCGCCAAACCTGAACATCTTCGAATATCAAAACTCTGCTCACAACAGCGGAAGCGTCGCCTACGTGGGGATCGAGCAAAAGAGCTACAAGCGTTGGACCAGCAACCTCGGGTTCTGGAACGTGGACCTCTACAGTGATTCCGGAACGCCGCAGTCCAGTTACACCAAGAGGGGTGAATTTGCTCGGCCCGACTGGCAATCCAGCGGCGCCCTTTTGGAGGAAGAGTTCAAGCTCCCCTACAAGATCGACTTCAGTCTGTGGACCTACTGGCACTATGGCATGCCCTACAACATCACCACCGGAACCGACGCAAATGGCGACGGCGATTTCAATGATCGCCCATCCTTTGCGCAAGCTCCCGGCGACGGTGTCTACAGCACACCCTACGGATTAATGACCACCAATACCGTGAACGGCAATGTGCCGCGCAACCGTGGAACCATGCCTCTGGTCGTTCACATGTACTCCAACCTGAGCCGCTCCTTCAATCTCTCGTCAAAAAAGAAAGACCATCCCCGCACCCTCACCCTCAATGCCCGCGCAGTCAATCTTCTGAACCATACCAACGTAACGGCCGTGGGAACAGTCGTCTCTTCTCCCACACTTGGCCAGGGGCTTTCCGCCGAAGCAGCGCGGCGCATCGAGCTCGGCGCGCGCTTCGAATTTTAGCGAGCATGGTGATCGCGACACGCCCCACAACCCTAAGGCGCAACCTCGATCGGCAACCCCTCATGTCCGTCTTCGACCATGTCCGTCGAGCGATCTTGTTCCTTGAACGTCAGCAGGAACAGTACCAATACCAGGCCCGATGCAGCCGCCGAAAACATCCAAATGGCACGCCAGTCATGCGCGGTCGCAAGCCCGGCCCCGCGGAAGGCATAGTGCTCGACGACTGCTCCCGAAAGCCACGACCCAACAAACATCCCCGCCCCATACGTGATGAACGTAATCAGCCCCTGGGCCGCTGCGCGCAAGGCGACGGGCGCCTTGCGATCGATGAAGATCTGTCCCGTGACAAAGAAAAAGTCATAGCAGATGCCGTGCAGCAGAATCCCTCCCCACAGCATCCACACCCGATCACCAACGCCTCCATACGCGAACAGGATGTAGCGCACCGTCCACGCCAGCATGCCGGCGACCAGCATGTACTTCACTCCCAGCCGCCGAAAGAACCAGGGAATCAGCAGCATGCAGAACAACTCCGAGAACTGCCCTCCGGTCATCTTTCCCGCAGCATTCACCACACCTGTCTCGTTCAGAAAAAGATTGGTAAACGCATAGTAGAACTGCAGTGGAATGCAGATCAGGAACGATGCGATGGCAAAGATCGCCATCGATCGCTCGCGTAGCAATCCCACCGCCTCGCGCGGGAAAATAGACCCAACGCTGAACCGTTCCTCCTTTGCCAGCGGTGGTGTATGCGGTAGCGTCAGGCAGTAAATCGCCATCAATAATGAAGCGGCCGCCGCCAACTCCACCGGCTCTCGCGTCTTCTCCCACGCCAGCGAGCCCACCAGCAAGCCAGCCACGATCCAGCCGGCGGTTCCCAACACTCGTATCGGTCCAAACTCCACCTTCGCATCCCGCATCTGCCGAAATGCGAGCGAGTTCGTGAGCGCGAGCGTCGGCATGAAGGCGAAGCAGTAGAGCAAGACGAATGCGTAGAGTGAGCCGAAGCTGGTCTGTCGCGACACCAGGAACAACAGCACCGCGCCCAGCGCATGCAACAGCGCAAGCACCTTCTCCGTCGCGAGCAACTTGTCGGCAATCAAGCCGACGAAGAACGGTGCGACCATGGCGCCCACCGCGGTTGCTCCCGCAGCGACACCAATCTGCCGCCCGCTGAAGTGCAGCGACTCTGCCAGCCATGTGCTCAAGGTGACGTACCATGCGCCCCAGATGAAGTATTCGAGAAACATCATGGCGCCCAACCGAAACTTCATCGACCACGTCATGCCGATACCTCCGTTGTCGCTGAAGATCCAACGTCAACCCAGACCCCTCCGCGCTCATGGCTTCCGAGCATGCAATCGACAAGATGGACCGTGCGCGCCGCCTGCGCAAACGTGCAGACGGTCTCCCGTTGCGCACCAAGCCTGCCGCCCTCGCGAACCCACTCATAGATGTCGGCGAGGACGTTGGTGAATGCGGTCGCCCAACCCTCCTGGTGTCCCCCCGGAAGATGCGCATAGCGGCGCGCCTCGGGCAGCATCAGCGACGGATCCTTCGCCAGCATGCGATTCGGCTGGTCGTGGCTGCCCAACCACAGCTCGTTTTGCCGCTCCTGGTTCCACAGTAGAGATCCGGTGCGACCGTTGACCTCCAGCTGCAGATCGTTCTTATGACCCGGCAAAACCTGACCAACCGTGAGGCTTCCTCGCGCACCACTACTCCAGCGAAGCAACACGGTGCCCAGGTCTTCGCCCGTAACATGCACCGGGCTTCCCTGCTCCGCACTCTTCGCAAAAGCCTCGGCGGAGCCACCCGCTGCATAGCGTGTCGGAACGGCGGTGGCCAAGTCAGCAAGCACCGCTGTAATCCGAGCGTCCGTCACATGTTCGGCGAGGTCGCACCAATGCGAGCCAATGTCGGCCAGCGCCGAACTGCGGCCACCCTTCGCCGGATCCGAGCGCCACGAGTACACATGGTCATCGGTCATCCAATCCTGCACATAGTGCCCGTGAATGAAGATGGGCCGCCCAATCTCCTGCTCTCGCAGCATCGCGCGCATCTGCTGCACCAGCGGATTGCCACGATAGTTGAAGGTAACCGCGTTGACCACGCCCGCCTTCGCCGCGGCGTCACAGAGCTGGCGACACTCGTCCGCATTTAGCGCGAGCGGTTTATCCGAGATCACATGCTTCCCTGCTGCAAGCACTGCCAGACTCACCGGCAGATGAAGATGGTTCGGCGTCGTGTTGTGAATGACATCAATATCCGGATCGGCGATCAACTCAGCCCAGCTTCCATACGCTCGGTCGACACCATACTGTTCCGCTTTGCGCTCGGCCGATTCAAGGCTCGATCCAGCAATCGCGACCACATCGACACAGCCCAGACGACGCACAGCTTCGATGTGTTGCGCCGCAATAAAGCCGGGTCCAACCAAACCCATTCCAATACGTCCCTGACGGGTCATCGATTTCCCCACGAGCTAAGCCTGCACACACGCAACATCGTTGCCCCCTGCTCAACGCAGCTTATCAGTGTTGCCGCGAACGGCGCAGCATCTCACGTTCGCCGCGACCTCCTGCCGCCAACGCATTCCGCTCTCTTCCAAGACTTTAGTCCGAAATCCAACACGCCGCGCTGCTCCTTCGCGAGGCACGCTCTGGCACAGTAGCGGCAAAGCCATCTATGATGAGCACACGCTGAATGGCTTCCACGACGAGGGCAATGTGGCTGAGTTGAATCGCAGAAGTTTTTTAAAGGCGGCAGGAAGCATCACTGCCGAGAGTCTAGTCGCAGCAAAGTTACACGCGCTGATACCGGTTCAAAGCGAATCCGCAAAGCCCGCCGGACCCAATGATCGCATTCAGTTTGCGCTCATCGGCGCAGGCATTCAAGGTCAGGCCGACACCAGGGTTGCCGTGCAGGTCCCAGGCGTCAAGCTGGTTGCGGTGGCCGACTGCTACGACGGCCGCCTCGAACACGCGAAAGAACTTTGGGGCAGCGACCTCTTCACCACGCGCGACTACAACGAAATCCTCGCGCGCAAAGACATCGATGCCGTCATCATCGCCACACCCGACCACTGGCATAAGCGCGCCGCCATCGACGCCATGAAGGCCGGCAAAGATGTCTACTGCGAAAAGCCTATGATCCATCTCTACGCCGACGGCCCCGAGATCATCGAGGCCGCCCGCTCCACCAACCGCATCATCCAGATCGGCAGCCAGCGCGTGAGCTCAATCGTCTATGCGAAGGCTAAAGAACTGCTTGCCTCGGGAGCCATCGGCAAGCTCAACATGGTGACCGCGCGCTGGGATCGCAACTCGTCCATGGGCGCGTGGAACTATACGGTTCCGCTCGATGCCTCGCCCGAAACCTGCGACTGGCCGCGCTTCGAAGGCAGCGCGCCGAAGATCCCCTTCAACGCCGAACACTTCTTCCAGTGGCGCAAATGGAAGGCCTACGGCAGCGGCGTTGCCGGCGATCTCTTCGTCCATCTCTTCAGCGGAACCCATTTCATCACGGGAACCAACGGACCCACCCGCGCCATGGCCACCGGTGGTCTACGCTTCTGGAACGATGGCCGCGATGTCCCCGACGTGATGCTCGGCCTCTTCGACTATCGCGAGGGCTTCAACCTCAGCCTGCGCGTAAACTTTGTCGACGGCGGCGAAGAGAGCGAAGGCCTCATCTTTACCGGCTCCGAAGGCACCATGGAAATCGCCGGCAACACGGTCAGCGTCAGTCGCGTTCCGCGTCCATCGGAACCGGGCTACACCGTCGGCACCTTCACTGAAGCCATGCAAAAGCGCCTGCTCGAACAGTACCGCGAGAAGTATCCGGTGACCCACCCGTCCGGACCTACGAAGGCTGGCTATGAAACCTACGCCGCCCCCGCTGGCTACAGCGACAGCTACGATCACTTCAAGAACTTCTTCGCCTCCGTTCGCAGCCGTCAACCGGTCGTCGAAGACGCAGTATTCGGCTTCCGCGCCGCTGGAGCCGCGCTGCTCAGCAATCTGAGCTACGAACGCGAGGCCGTGGTGAAGTGGGATCCCGATGCCATGAAGCTTGCATAGACCGATTGTTCTGATCGCTCATCACTCTTACTAACTGACTAGCCCGAGGATTAAAGAATGCATCGCAAACTAAGTGCGTCGACTGTGGCAAAAGTCCTTGCTCTCCTAATGGCGACCAGCCTGCCCGCTCTCTCGCAGCAGATTCCACCGCACAAAAAAGCCATCGTTCTGTTCGATGGCAAGGACCTCGGCAACTTCGACACGTTCCTCAAGACCAAGGGACTCAACTCCGATCCCGACCATGTCTTCCAGGTCGAGAACGGGGTCGTTCACGTATCCGGCAAGGAGATGGGCTACATCATCACGAAGGATTCCTATCACGACTTCTGTCTGAAGGCCGAGTTCAAGTGGGGCGAAGGCACCTATGGCGATCGCAAAGGCCAGGCTCGCGACAGCGGCATCCTCTACAACATTCAAGGCGACCAGAAAGTATGGCCGCGCTCCATCGAGTTCCAGATCACCGAAGGTGGCACCGGAGATTTCTGGATGACCGACGGAGCCGCGCTCACCGGACGCGACGGCAAGCGCGTCACCGGACCTCCGGGCGGCGCGATGAAGATCGATCACTTCGGCAAAGGCCCTTCGCAAAATGTCGTCGGCTTTCGCGATCCGATCGGCGACCTGGAAAAGCCGCACGGCGAGTGGAACGAGCTGGTGCTGATCGTCCACGGCAATGACGTGAAGCAGTATGTGAATGGAAAGCTCGCCAATGAGGGCACCGATCCCTTCCCCACGGAAGGCAAGATCCTCTTCCAGTCCGAAGGCTCCGAAGTCTACTTCCGGAATATGAAACTCTACCCGCTGAAATAACATCATCGGAGCATGAACGTGGCCAGAAGATCTAAACTCGCCGCCCTCGTCGTCGCCACCATCACATCGTCCATCTGCATCGCCAACGCGCAAACCGTGCGCAAGCCCACTCCCGGCAATGGCCCGTTCGGTGTTCCGCAAGTGACCTTTCGCGTGCATCGTCTGGGCACCGATCATGCCGAAGGCATCACCACCATCGACATGAACGGCGACGGTCGTCCCGACCTCGTCAGCGGTGCCTACTGGTATGAGAATCCCGGGCCCGCGGGAGGCGAGTGGAAACGTCATCAGTTCCGCACCGTCGGCATCCTCGGCGAGTTCGTCTCCGATTGCGGTGAGTGGAACTTCGACGTCAACCACGACGGAGCTCCCGACGTCGTCACGACGGGATGGATGCTCAACGGTCTGTGGTGGTATGAAAATCCGAAGAAGCCGGACGTGATGTGGCAGCGTCACTTCATCACCGACAGCTACGACACCGAGGGCGGAGCCACCGGCGACATCAACGGCGACGGCAAGCCCGACCTCGCGCTCGCACACTACAACCACTCCGGCATCATCTGGGTCGACTTCTCCGGCCCCACACCGAAGGTGCATCACGTCGGAGGCGAGGAGCAGGACGGCCACGGCATCGGCATCGCCGACGTCGATGGTGATGGCAAGGCCGACATCCTCACCCCCTTCGGCTGGTTCAAAAATATCGATGCCGACCACGACAAATGGGAGTGGCATCCCGACTGGCAACTCGGCGACGCCGGCTTCCCCATCCTCGGCTACGACGTCAACAACGATGGCAAGACCGACATCATCTACGGCCAGGGCCACAGCTACGGCCTCTACTGGCTTGAGCAGCAGGGCGACGGCACCAACCGTCACTGGGTCAAGCACGTCATCGATGAGTCGTTCTCACAGAGCCACGCGCTCGCACTCGTCGACATCGACGGAGATGGCGTTCCCGAACTCATCACCGGCAAGCGCTACCGCGGCCACTCCGGCCACGATCCCGGCTCCTATGATCCGATGGTCGTCTACTACTACAAGATCGATCGCAAGACCGGCCAGTTCACACGCTATCCCATCTCGGTGAATGGAACGGCAGGAGGCGGCACGCAGTTCGTCGTGCAGGATCTCGATGGAGACGGCGATCTCGATCTCGCTACCGCAGGAAAGACCGGCGTCCACTTCTTTGAAAATCTCACCATCGATCGCGTCCCCAAAACGACGCGCGAGAACGATCTGCTTCTCGATACACAATGGCCCTTCCCGGGAGAAGGCGTCACCGTGAAGCAGGAGGATGGCCCCAAGCCGCAATAACTCTTCCCTTCGAACGAATAACTGCGCGCCAGCGAAATCACTTCGCTGGCGCGCAGTTGTCAGCGCTAGAAGTAGCGCATCTCTTCCAGATCCGCTATCAACCCAGGCCCGGTCGGCGTCCATCCCAGCCGCTTCTGCGTCAGCGCGCTGGACGCAGGCATGTCGTAACCGATGAACGCCGCGAGGAATCCGAAGTGACTCGGCGCCTCCTCCGGAGTCAGGCTGACCACCGGCAGCTTCAGGCCGCGACCAACCGCTTCTGCAATCTCCCGCGCCGTCACTCCCTCTTCACCCACCGCGTTATACCGGCTGCCCGCCTGATTCTTCTCAAATGCCAGCTTGTACAAGCGCGCTACATCCAGCCGATGCCCCGCCGGCCAGCGGTTGAGTCCGTCGCCCACATACGCCACCACTCCCTTCTCACGAGCGTTCTTAATGTAGTACGTAACGAGCCCCTGCTTCACCGGATCATGCACCTGCGGCAGCCGCACCACCGACACACGCACACCCTTCTCCGCCACCGCAACACCCGCCAACTCCGAAGCCCTCCGAGGATTCGGATGCTCGGAATTGAAGTTGTCTTCGTTCGCAGGTTCTCCCGGGACCGTATTGCCCATCCCCGTGCCCGACGTAATCACCAACGCCCGATCCGAGCCCTCCAGCACCGAGCCCATCGCCTCAATCGCCCGCCTGTCCTTCTCGCAAATCGCCACGAAGTCCGAGAAGTTGTGGTCGAACGCGCAATGAATCACGCCGTCCGACTTCGCCGCTCCACTGCGCAGACTCTCCACGTCCTCAAGCGTGCCTCGATGCACCTCGGCACCCGCAGCTTTGAGCTGCTCTGCGCCTGCGTCGGACCGTGTCAGTCCAAGCACCTGGTGGCCCGCGTTGATAAGTTCCGGAATAATGGCTGAACCGATAAAGCCGGTAGCGCCCGTCAGAAAAATACGCATGATCATCTCTCCTTTACTTCGGTTGAGGACTGTACGCACAGCCCGTTATTCTTGAAAACGCTCGCATCGACTCAGTCTTCGAAGTAACCCTCCCGCTCGAGATCGGTAAGCAGGCCAGGTCCCGCCGGTCGCCAGCCCAGCCGCTCCTGCGTCAATTTGCTGGACACCGGATTGTCTGCCGCGACAAATCCGCTCAGGAAGCTAAATTGCTTCCCCGCCTCTGCAGGGGTTTTGCTGACCACCAGCACATTCAATCGCCGCCCGATCAGCTGCGCAATCTCGGCGAAGGGAATTCCCTCTTCCGCAACGCCGTGATACGTTCCGCCCGCGGGTCCGCTCTCCAGTGCCAGCCGAAAGAGACGCGCAACATCCAGCCGATGCACCGCCGGCCATCGGTTCTGACCGTCTCCAAGATAGGCTGATTCCTTCTTCTTTCGCGCCACCTGGATGATCCGCGAAACGAACCCATGATCGCCTGCGCCGTGAACTGTTGGAGGCAGACGGATGATCGAAGTGCGAATCCCTTGTAACGCCATCGCGTGCATCAGGTCTTCGGTCGCCCCGCGGGCGGCTCCGATCGCAGTGGGACTGTACGCGTCGTCCTCCGTCGCGAGCCGGCCCGGCGTCATCGCCATCGTCGCAAACGCAGCCACCAGCGGTCGATCAGCGCTGGCCAGCGCGTGGCCAATCGTATCGATCGCACGCCGGTCCGCCCCAACCGCAGCGGAGACGAACCTCTGTACAATCCCGCTCGGCGCTCCACCGAGCATCACCCGAAGCCGCGTGCCCATCCTCATATGCCCAATCGCGTGATAGAACGCCGTATGAATCGCTCCGTCCGCAACCGCGGCTCCGCGGCGTAGACATGCGAGGTCGTCGATATCCCCCCGCAACACTTGCGCACCCGCAGCCGACAGCTTCTTCGCACCGGCCTCCGATCGTGCCAGCCCAGTTACCTGGTGCCCCGCCCCAATGAGCTCCTCAACAATTGCCGATCCTATGAACCCTGTAGCGCCGGTAACAAAAACCCGCATGGTGATCTCCTCGCTTACCTGAACCGCGCATTCGTCGCCTGTTACAACCTAGATGTGACAAATTTCGATACGATCTATACTGAAAGTCCGCATGATTGGTCTGATCGTCCGATAACCCGGAGGCAGCATGGATCCTCTTTCTGATGTGTTGTCGTTGCTGAAGCCCCAGAGTTACATCTCGGGTCGCTTCGGTCTGGACGGCGACGTGGCCATCCAATTCCCGAAACATCAAGGCATTAAGTGCTACGCCGTCCTCTCCGGCCGATGCTGGCTCACGGTAGAAAGCGTTCCCAATCCAGTGCTCCTCAACGCCGGGGACTGTTTCCTCCTGCCGCGCGGCCTGCCGTTTTCGCTCGCAACCGATCTCTCCCTCGCGCCCATAGACTTCCGCACACTTCTCGAAGCGCATAAATCCGCCGGCACTGCCTCCAGCGAAGGCGCCGAGCACTATATCGCAGGAGGCCACTTCCTCCTCACCGGCAGTCACGCCGACATTCTGCTGCAGTCTCTTCCGCCCATCGTGCACATCCGCAAAGAGTCCGACAAGGCAGCGATGCGCTGGTCGCTCGAGCGCATGAAGGAGGAGTTGCGCGACCCGCAACCCGGTGGCTCGCTCATTGCGCAACAGCTCGCGTACATGATGCTCATCCAGGCCCTTCGCCTGCACCTCGCAGATGTGTCCCGAGGCAGCGTTGGCTGGCTCTTCGCACTCGCCGATAAACAGATGAGCACAGCCATCACCTGCATGCACGACGATCCAGGCCATCCCTGGACACTGCAGAAACTCGCCGAGCGCGTCTGCATGTCGCGATCCGTCTTCGCTCAGCGCTTCAAGGAAACGGTAGGCGCGACCCCCATGGAATACCTGACCCGCTGGCGAATGCTCCTCGCCGCAGACCGCCTGAAAAATTCAGACGACTCCCTCTCCGCCATCGCCTCCACCCTCGGCTATGAATCGGAGAGCGCCTTTGGCAAAGCCTTCCGCAGAGTCATGGACTGTTCCCCAAGACAATACAGTCGCCGCGCAAGCCAGTCCGCACCGCATTTCTCCGCAGCCATCGATTCCAACTATCACGATCAGGCCCGATCCTAAGCTGTTCCAAGTCAGCAGCTTGCTAACCACTGATCACCGCGCGCCCCGCGCGCGGTCGTTCAACACGCTGCCAGCCACCATGTACAACGCGGATGCGTCTCTCGCACTTTTTCCCAAAGCTAAAAATTCATCTTTTCAAAATCAGGAGAACGTGTAGAATCAGGCGACCCTAGATTTAACCAATTGCTGTCTCCTACGCTCCTGAGCTTCACTTCGCGGATAGATAGAAGGCCCTTCTTCAGCGTGTCAAGAGCGTAAGGCATGTTGCAGGAGCGTTCTCTTGAGCCATCGCGCCGCTATCCGCCTCCTATCCTTCGTCCTTGCGATCCTTGCATCCGCCTCCATCGCCAACGCCGCGCAAGTAGCATTGATCGGCGATGCAAGTGTCAGCACCGCTCGTCCCTCGACGAACTTCGGCACCCTCGCCAACCTCTACGTCGGCAACGGCAACTCGGCCTATCTGCAGTTCGACCTCAGCAGCCTGCCCGCCGGAACCTCCTCCTCGCAGATCGCCCGCGCAACCCTCACGGTCTTCGTCAACCGCGTCAACGCCGCCGGCTCGGTCTCGCTCGCTCCGGTCACCTCCGCGTGGAGCGAATCAGCGGTCACCTCCTCCTCAGCTCCCTCAATCGGCACAACCTCGGGCATCTTCATGGCCTCCGCTTCCGGCCAATACGTCACCCTCGACGTCACCGCGCTCGTGCAAGGTTGGGTCACCACGCCCGCTACCAATTTCGGTTTCGCTCTCACCTCGGACACTGCGAACCTCCTTCTCGACAGCAAGGAGAATGACGAGACCGGCCACGCCTCCACCCTCGACATCACCATCACCTCCGAGGGAGCAACCGGGCCACAAGGTCCCATCGGCCCCCAAGGCCCAATCGGTCCTGCCGGAGCCAACGGCGCTCCAGGCGCCAACGGAGCTGCCGGCCCCATCGGACCGCAAGGCATCCCTGGCGTCGCTGGAGCCAACGGCGCGACCGGTCCCATTGGACCCCAGGGTCCGACCGGCGCAACCGGCACCATCGGCGTTGTAACCAACTGGTCCTCCTCCACCATCTATCAGGTCGGACAAGTCGTCTTCAACTCCAGCAATGGATCCAGCTACGCGGCAATCCAGGCTAATTTCAATGTGTCCCCCACCTCCGATCCCACCGTCTGGAACCTCATTGCGGAACAAGGTGCAACCGGCGCGACCGGACCCGCGGGACCGATCGGCTTGACTGGACCTCAAGGCATCCCCGGGCCCATCGGACCTCAAGGCGTCACAGGCACAACCGGACCTGCTGGAGCTACCGGCCCCACCGGCACCATCGGCGTCGTGACCAACTGGTCCTCCTCCACCATCTATCAGATCGGACAAGTCGTCTTCAACCCCAGCAACGGATCCAGCTACGCGGCAATCCAGGCTAATTTCAATGTGTCCCCCTCCTCCGATCCCAGCGTCTGGAACCTCATCGCGGAGCAAGGTGCAATCGGCCCGGCCGGTCCCATTGGCGCGACGGGCTCGATAGGACCCATCGGCCCCGCGGGCCCCATTGGGCTGACTGGCTCTACCGGTCCAGCTGGTCCCGCTGGAGGGACCGGACCTGCTGGCCCTGCCGGCTCAACCGGCCCCGCAGGAGCGACGGGATCAACCGGCCCTGCCGGCCCCACCGGCGATACCGGCACCTTCAGCGAGGCCGGCAACTGGTCCTCTAGCACCACCTATCAGCCCGGACAAGTCGTCTATTGCGCAGCCTGCTCCACCGACGGCTCCAGCTACATCGCTCTCGGGACCAACACCAACACCGCTACCGATCCCCCAACCCACTCCCTCGTTTGGGGTTTGGTTGCCCATGCTGGAGCGGCCGGAGCAGCGGGAGCGACGGGACCAGCAGGCGCGGCGGGTGCAACCGGCCCAACCGGACCTGCAGGTCCGACAGGCCCCGCGGGCACAGGCAGTGCCGGCTTCAACTTCACAGCGAATATTTTGAGCCCCGGCGACACGAGCACGGATTATGTGGCACCCCTAGGCGGCGTCTACGACGTAGCGGCCGTATCAGGCGGCGGCGACGTCTACGTCCCGTCCTCCTGCACCGTCAGATCGCTGAATATTCGCGGACTCGTCGTTGGGGGGTCGGCAGATGCCGACTCGACGACATTTGTCGTGCAACATAATGACGCGAATACTTCGATGAGTTGCACCGTCAACACGTCAAGCTCCCTCGGCAATACAGGCGTTTGTAGCGATACGACGCATACGTTCAACGTGACAGCCGGAGACTTTCTTGACTTTCAAATCTCCCAGACCAATGATGAGGTTTACGTCAACTACAGCACCGAACTCATCTGCAACTGAGCTCCTCTCGCTGCCGCCCAAACGATTCTTTCGTTTGAAAAGATTCTCTCCGATTTCACCCACCGAGACGCGATAGCGAATGTCCCGGTCAAAAGAGCAAAACGCTGCATCCCTGTTTCGCACTCCAGGTGATCGGTACTGTACGGCGCAGAACAGACCATGGTTCTGTGGTCTCATCTCCCAGGCACGCTGAACCTGCCGCAACGGCACTGGACGTACGAACCATACGAGGAGTTTTATGTCGGATCAATATGTTGGCGAAATCAGGATGACTGGATTCAACTTCGCACCGCAGGGCTGGGCACTCTGCAATGGACAGACCCTGCCGATCGCCCAGAACAACGCTCTGTTTGCGCTGATCGGCACCACCTACGGCGGTAATGGAAGCACGAACTTCAACCTGCCCAACCTGCAGGGCCGTGTTCCCGTCCACCAGGGCACCGGCACCGGACTCACTACCGCCGTCATCGGCGAATCTGCCGGCACGGAAACCGTTACGCTGCTGGCGACCAACCTGCCCAGTCACTCTCATCTCATCACACCACCGGTCTCGAACGTCGCCGGGACCGCCAGTACTCCAGTCGGTGGCTTCCCCGCCGTCGAAACCATCACCGCTTCTCCCGACATCGCGCACACAACAATCACGGGAAAGAGCTACGCCGCCTCCTCCGTTACCGGGCAAACCGCCGGCTCCTATCCCAGCGGTGCAATCGGCAGCAGCCTACCGGTCGACATCTCCCCGCCGTACCTGGTCGTGAACTTCATCATCGCCCTGGTCGGCATCTTCCCACCCCGCGACTAACTCAATTTACAGCGAACCAACATCCCGTCTGTTCTTTCACCCTGTTCGAAACAATGACACCTGACCTCCCACAACCCGTTGCTCTCCAGCCCGCCACCGACCTCGATCAGCCCTTGCTGTTTCGCCTCTTCGCGGAACAACGCGCGCGCATCTTCGTCGCGGCCGGGATGGACGAGCAGCAGGTGGAGGCGGTGCTCAAATCGCAGTTCCAGTTCCGCGCCCATGCTTACTCCCGCCAACACCCCTTCGCCGAAGACCGCATCCTCGTCACCCATGCCGGCGACCGCATCGGTCGCGTGCTCATCGATTGGTCGGATGGAGCTGCACGCCTCATCGACTTCGCCATCCTCGGCAGCCATCAGGGTCTCAGCATCGGCACCCGGATTCTGGAGCACTGTCTCCAGGAAGCTGCTCTTCGCGGCTGCCGCCTGCAACTGACCGTCGACCGCGACAGCCCCGCCGAACGTCTCTATGCCCGCATGGGCTTCACCGTCATGGACGAAACACCGCTACAGCGACATATGGAATATCTGAGTGATTCAAGAGGTAGCCAAGGATGACCCGAACACCGCCAACCGTTCTGTCTGCGCACCCCCCAGCAGCGGGAGCGCTTGACGCGCCAACTATAATGAAACTAGAGAACCAAGAAGCAATTAAGCCAGAAGCCGTCAGCACGGTCGAGCTCATCCGGTTCCCGGTTAGCCCTTCAAGATGGCCGCAAAGCCTTTGGATCTGGTACTTTACCCATAAAGTCTCTGAATCGAATATTTTACAGCTAAGAAAATCGTTTCGTCTGATTCCAGAGACTTTACAAAATCAGGGG
>FSYS01001564.1_pt1 | contig 18502 bp, 13 predicted proteins | sample 1638491 | NCBI WGS metagenome assembly FSYS01 (sample SAMEA3914788, study PRJEB12502) | metagenome | biome: forest; material: soil | place: Canada | collected 2011-07-03 | depth 0.1 m | reverse complement strand
CGGATAGGGTGTGGGCATCGCGCCAACATTGAGACAGACAGAGGATTTCGTTGCATGGCTCCAGCAGCTTCGCGACGAGCGAGCTCGGGCAGAAATCAATGTACGCCTTCGCCGCGAAACTCAAAATCGACAACGGGCCAGGATATAAAGTGAACTTTGCTCGACGTAGCGTCGAGCTCATTGTTCCGCTTTGTGGTGGCGACAAGAGCTCTCAGAGTGGGGACATCGAGGCAGCAAAGAAGCTGGCGTTGCTCGTCTGAAAGGGGAGGGATGGCACTTGAGAGTTTTCCTTACGATGCGGCAGCGTATCTGACCACTCCAGAGGCTATTTCCTATTTTCTCGAAGCCGAACTGGCGGAAAACGAACCGACGTACTGGCCGGGTGCGATCGCTGCAGTTGCGAGAGCGCGTGAAGGGTCCGTGCAGTTGGCCGAGGAGACTGCGCTCCCGATAGAAGACTTGCAGCGAGCCGCCGGTGAGACCGCTACGCCGCATCGAGATACTTTGATTCGGGTGATGGAAGCCTATCGCCGTTGAATTACCTCAACGAGGAAGCGAGAAAGAGCCTTGCGCGCTCAAGCAGCAACTAGCTTCTCCGGTGTGCCCATGCAGGGCGACACCGGAGAATGTGTTCGGTTGTGCTGCGCTGGGGAGTTTTATTCCGGGCGGGGGTAGGTGGCTTCAACGATGGTGGAGATGCCGCCACGGGGGCGAAAGTCACCGACGACCTTGGCCCACACCGGGTCGCAGGCTTTAACGACGTCGTCGAGGACCTGATTGACGATGTTTTCCTGGAAGATGCCGAGATTGCGATAGGTAAAGAGATACTCCTTGAGGCTCTTGAGCTCGAGGCACTTCTCACGGGGCATGTAGCGGATAGTGAGGCGGCCGAAGTCGGGCAGGCCGGTCTTGGGACAGACGGAGGTGAACTCGGGGTCGTCGACGAGGATCTCGTAGGCGCGGAACTGGTTCTGCCAGGTTTCGATGTCGGGGAAGCTGGTGTCGAGACCGGCCTTTGCGTGGTCGTCGGTGTAGCCGGTGGTCTTGGTGGTTGCCATGGCTCTATTTTACGGGATTAAATGGGGCAGCCTCCCGGATCGGGAGGCTGCTGGAGACTGAGATCGGCTAGTCGCGACGGCCGAGGGTGGGGCGGTCGTCGGTGCTGGAGGCCGGGTTGTTGGGGTCGTTGTTGCTGCCGCTGGTGCGACGCAATGTGGGCTTATTGCCGCCCTTGCCGTCGTTGATCTTGCGCTTATTCTCAAGGCGGGCGAGCCGGGCCTTGACGTCGTCGAACTCCGAGGTGGTGACGACGTAGTCGGGCCGCGGCGGCATAATGGTGGCGATCTCGTCCTCGGAGCGGGCGATGCGATCGGGAGTTTGAGGGTGGTCAGCGAAGACCTTAGCGAGCGCGCCCGGATGGTGCTTCTCGAGGGCATCGAGCTTCTCGAAGAACTGGATGAAGGCCTGCGGATCATAGCCAGCGCGATACATGTACTGCAGGCCGAGCCAGTCGGCCTCGGCCTCGAACTGGCGGGAGAATTGGAGAAAAGTCACGGGGATGGCGAGTTGGCTCGCCTCGTAGATGCCGTAGCCGGTCCAGGAGCCCTGGGTCATGATGATGAGCGGGATGGAGCTGATCTGCATGATGTTCATGCGGGTCATCTCGCGGGCGGCGTGGTGGGCGCAGACATGGGCAGTCTCGTGGGCCATGACGCCGGCGAGTTCAGCCTCCTCGTCGGCGGCGAGGATCAGGCCGGAATTGACGTAGAAGAAGCCGCCGGGCAGGGCCATCGCGTTGATCTCGTCGGTGTCGATGACCTTGATGGTGAAGGGAACCTTGCAGTCAGAGTTCTTGACGATGTTCTGGCCGACGCGGTTGATGTACTCGTTGACGACCGGATCGGTGACCATGTGAGCAGACTTTTCGATCTCCATCGAATACTGCTTGCCGGTCGAGATCTCCCAGTTGGTGGAGTACCAGTTGCCGAGACCGCGGTCGCCGATCTTGCGGTTGCCGACGGCGCTGACGTCATCCTCGCTGCCCGCCTTGATGTGGGGGTCGAGGTTTTCGCCGGGGGACGGGAGCGAATCGGTCTTAGTATCCGCGGCGACGGTCTTCGAGTCGGCGGGGTTGGGCTTCGTTCCGGTCGCGGGCGGGGTGGTGGTCGAGGCAGACGCGGGCTTGTCGGGAGTGGCGGCGGGGGGCGGAGTCGAGGTCGGCGTGGAGGTCGTACTGGGCGTCGAGGTCGGGGTGCTTGACGGCTGCTGCGGGGTGCTTGAGGCGGGCGTGGAGGTCTGGCTCGGGGCGGGCGTGGGAGCAGGAGTCTGCTGGGCGTAGGCGCCTGTGGTCAGGGTGAGGAGTGCGGCGAAACCTAGCTGGGTGACGGGGCGCATGATGGTTCTCCTGAGACTCGGCTGCGCGTACGGCTCGGCTGCGATCACCCGCCCAGGTTCGATCGGGCGCACGCAGCGAGTCACGAGTTGGACGTAAGTATGCACCTTTTCGCGCCTCCTGACCAGAGCAGTTGAGGTGTCGGAGAACGGCGGAATCGGTTTGGGAATCGGGAATGGGAGCGGCGGGGGCAGGCTCTACTATTGCAGCGTGGGGAAGCCGGCGGGGGTTCGCCGGGAGCCTACCAGGTGTTGTAGGCGGTGCCGTCGGTGGAGGTGTCCTGAGAGCCGCTGTGGACGTCGTCGATGCCGCCCGCGTCGGTCTGGTCGGTGGTGCTGAGCATGTCGGATTCTGCGGGGACCCAGGTGTCGGAGCTATTGGTCATGGGGTCCGTGGGCATGCTCTTGAGGTAGCCGGCATCGACGAGATCAGAGAGCGCCTGGGGGGCCTTGCCCTTATCGACGGTGTAGGAGTCGATGGCGGCGCGGAGGGTGTGGAGGTCCTCCTTGAGGACGGCCTCGCGGGCATGACGCACAGACTGAACGTAGGCGGGCACCGCGATCGCGGCGAGAACGCCGATGATCACCATGACGATCATCAACTCGATGAGCGTAAAGCCCTGCTGGCCGCGTCGTGCGGGTTTGGAGATCGGCGATATGGGGTTGACTACCATGTGTTGTATTTTGTTCCGTCGAGACCGGTGCCGTTGCTCTTGGTGTGGACGTCGAAGACGTTCTGACCGCCCCAGGAGTCGGAATCGGCATCGTCCTGGTTGGATCGCAGGCCCCAGTCGGTGTCGCCGGTCATGGGGTCCTTGGGAATGGCGCGGAGAAACTTCACCTTCTTCGTCTGGATCTCAACACCGTCGACGAGGGTCTGGAGGTCGGGCGGGTAGTTATAGCTGTCTACCTTGGTGATGATGCCGCCCTTCATCGCGGCATCGTGGTAGGCGTCGATCGCACTACGCATCTGCCAGAGATCCTGGCGGAGTTCCCTCTCTTTCACTCGCTTGACCTGGAAACGGGCGACTGGCAGAGCGGCGGTGGCAAGGATGGCCAAAATGGTGAAGACAACGATGAGTTCGACCAGCGATAGACCGGCCTGGGAGTGACTGCACTTCTCCGACCGGCACAGCAGGCGGGGAGGCCGTATGCTGCGCCGATCGGAGAGGCGGCGTTCCAGAGTGCCGCTGCAACTGAGCGAGGAAACGATCACTTCACATGCACCACGGCCTGCGAACCGACGGCCGGCAGATTGACGTGCGCACTATTCATCGCGCCGACCTTGACCAGATTGAGTTGGGAGTCGCCGGGCGCGATGGCCTTGAAGGTAATGTTGCAGACGCTTCCCTGCCCGCTCATGCCCTTGGTGTTGGGCGGGCGCGAGGCGGAGATGGTGACGGTACCATTGTCGACGCGATGCGCGATGGCAATGGCCTGGCTGTCACTGCCAAGGAAGGGTCCGGAGTCGACGTTGACCAGTTGCAGGACCGCTGGGTTGAACTGCATCTGCAGCGGGACGGCGAAGAGATCCTGAGCGTTGCTGACCATGACCTGGGTGGTGAAGGTACTCCCTACCGCCGGGGTCGGGGTCGAGGGCTGAACGGTAAAGCTAACCGGAGGACCGGCGGGAGCGGCTGGCGCATGACCAGGGACCGGGCTCGTCTGCATCTGGGCGGACGGAATCTCGCTATTGGGGATCTGACCTGGAACCTGGGGCGGATGAATGACGGACGCCGCAGCGCTGGCCGCGTCCGTGGCGCCGACCGGATGGTTGGGAGCATCCGCGGATTCCATGTCGGAGACCGGGGTGATCGACGGATCGTAACGCAACTCCATCGACTGACTGGTGCCGGTATCGATGGGGCGGGTGTTGAGCTTGGTGAGGATGGACTCGCGCACGATGTGAGGGACGATGAGGAAGACAATCTCGTCGTCGCTCACGTTGCGGTCGCGCGAGGCGAAGATGTACTTGAGGATCGGCATCTCGCCGAGGCCCGGGGTACCGCTGATGCCGAGTTCGTCGCTCTTGGTGTTGATGCCGGCGAGGATGCTGGGCTCGCCGTCCTGGAGCTGGATGACCTGCTCAGCGACGCGCTGGGAGATGACCGGCTCGGTGACGCCGCTGATGGTGACCTGGCTGCTCTGGGTGGAGACCTCGACCTTGATCTTGAGAGTGATCTCGTGGTCGTAGTGGACGGTCGGGGTCATGTCGATGTTAACGCCGACGTCAATGTAAGTGAACTGGGTCTGGACGCCGATTCCGGCGGTGAGGCCGGTGGCCGCGCCGGCGGAGTACGAACCGGTGGCGACGGGAATCTTGGAACCGATCTTGAGGGTGGCGCGCTGGCCGTCGGAGGCGCGAATGCGCGGGTTTTGCAGGATGCGGGTGTCGGCGTCGGTCAACAACGCGTTGACCTCGGCGCCGCCCAGTGTGACGGCGAAGTCGGTGCCATTGAGGTGGGCGAGGTTGTTGAGGGTGAGGCCCGAGGTGGTGGTGGTGGGAGTAGTGGTGGTGCCGGTGGTGCTGGTGGTGGTGGACGCGGTGGTCGTGGGCGCCTGCGCGGCGAGACCGAAGGACTGCGGCAGCGTGATGCCGAGGGTGCGCTCAAGAGTCTTGTTCACCTCGAGGACAGCGACGTCGACGACGACCTCGGGCTTGGCTCGATCGAGATCGTTGATAAGCTTTTCCGCGAGCATGAGCTGATCCGGCGTGCCGCGCATGACGAGCGCGTTCTGGCTGGGCACGAGGAAGATCTTGACCGTGGGATCCATCATGTTGCGGATGGCGGTGAGCACCTCGGTGGCGTCGTTGGCGGTGCTCATATTGGTCAGATAGAAGGTCTGGACGGCAAGCTCTTCGAGGTCGGTGCGCTTCTGGCGGGTGTTCGCGGCGACGAAGATGGTGTTCGAGGTGACCGGCTTGTAGAAGGTGTTGGTGAGGGTGCTCACGATGCGCAGCGCGTCGGAGAGGCTGACGTTGTTGAGGTCGACCGGGATGCGCTTGGAGGTGTAGTCGGGGTCGAAGAGCACGTTGAGGCCGGCGATCTTACCGATGGCCTGGTAGATGTACTTGCTATCCTCGACGGAGTGGATGGTGATGGGGTCGTTCGAGACCGGCTTGAGCTTGGTGATGCCGGTGATGGAGGCGATCTCCTTCTGCTCGGCGGCCTGTCCGGGGGTCTCCTGCATGCGGGGGAGACTGCTGGGAGCGGCTCCCCCGGAGCGCGTCACGCGGATCTGATCGATCTCCTGCTGGGCGGTTTGGTTGGACGGATCGATCTCGAGGGCGCGCTGGAACTCGTTGAGAGCGCCATCGGAATCTCCGCCCTGCAGGTAGATGCGGCCGCGATCGACGTGGGAGGCGGCGGCTTTGAACCGGGCGTTCTCGTAGCGGGTTTTGTACCAGAGGTTCTCGGGCGACTTGATGTGGGCCTTCTGGTAGTCCTGGTAGGCGACGTCGTAGTCCTCGCGCGCCTCGGCGGCCTGGCCACGCTTGTTCCATGTGGAGGCAGACTGCGCGTGGGCAGCGGGAGCGGCGGCGAGGATTCCGCCGAGGACAAAAAGCACGCCGAGGAGCAGAAACGGCGACCGAGCCGCGGCACGGAACGGTGCGACGGCGCACGGGGAATTACTCGAGAGAATTTGGATATTTTTCTTCAACCGGCGACCCATGAGGCTGATGGCGTCCTTTGATTTCGTTGGCGTTGGGCCTTTGCTGATGTGCTTCCGTGACGGCCCATGCGAATCGGTGCGGATGCAGTCGGAAAAAACGGACACCTTACGCGGGCCCGGTTCGGCTGAGTATAGCATTCTGAGTCGAGCGAAGTTGTGCAGTTAAGCATCTCCCGAGAGGATGCTTTTCCAGTCCAGAAAACGCACGCCGCGGATCTTTCAAGACCGACGGATGCTCTGTCTTGGACGAAGCGGAACAGCATTCGGCGTGCGGAAAGCGGGCGGCGCGCACGGCAATCGCCGGGCGGGTCAGATCTTCGGCGCGTGTTAAGATTAAAGATCCGATGGCCCGTTCCTATTCCATTCCGACAGCCACAGCGCAGCCCAAGCCGGCGGTGAAGCAGAAAGACCGCGATCCTGTGGCGGCTGGCGCTCGCGATGCGGCGTTCAATCGATCCGCCAGCCATAACTACTTCCTGACCGACCGTTTTGAGGCGGGTGTAGCTCTCCGCGGGACCGAGGTGAAGTCGATCCGGGAGGGCAAGGCCAACCTGAAGGACGCCTACGGTCTGCTGAAAGATGGCGAGTGTTTTCTGCTCAACGCCCACATTGGTCCTTTTTCGCATGGCAATGCGATGAATCACGAGTCGCTTCGCACCCGCAAACTTCTGTTGCACAAACAGGAGGTGCGGAGGCTTGAAGGTATGACGAAGGCCAAAGGATTTACGCTCATCCCAACACGACTTTATTTTCGGAATGGCCGGGTAAAGTGCGAGCTTGCGCTGGCCAAGGGCAAGCAGGAGTGGGATAAGCGGGCGACCGAGCGCAAACGCGAGGCGGACAGTGAAGCCAAAGCAGCTATGGCACGGGGACAGCGCCGGTAAAGTCACCCTGCGGGCGACAAATTACCGCTCTCAGTGACAGAGATCACGGTACGATGTTCGTATGGACACGCAGCTTGTCTTCCAAGACCCTTCTCGCATCGTCACCCCGCTGCTCGCCGTATTTGCCGTGGATATCACACCGGGCAAGACAGAGGAACCGCTTCCGGCGCTGTTGACGACCTCGGATGCGCTGACCAACGCCGCCGCGCAGGTTCTCGCCTCGGGCGAGTTCAAGGCGGCGCTGGGCGAGGTGGTGCTGCTGCACGCGCCCTCCGGGTTGCGGGCGGAGCGGCTGTTGCTGGTGGGCCTGGGCAAGGCCAAGACGCTATCAGTGGAACAGGTGCGCAAGGCCGCGGGAACGGCGTTGCGGGCAGCAAAACCGCGCGGTCTGCGGAGCGTGGCCGTCGCCTTTCCGGAGGATCATGCACTCTCGGACGAGAGTCTCGAGGAGCTTCCCTGCCTGCTAACGGCTCGTGTCCTGGTCGAGGGCATGGAGCTCGGCGAGATGGACTGGGACACCTATAAGAGCGATCGCAAGGATCAGACCGTTCCGACAGGGGTCATCGTTGTGAATGAGAGCTCGAACAGCTCGAACAGCCTGAACGCCTCGACCCGCCATGAGATTCAGGCTGGCTTTGAGGAGGGACGGATCCTGGCGGGGGCGCAGAACTTCACGCGGTCGCTGGTGAACGAGCCGGGCAACGTTCTGACGCCGACCGAGTTGGCGCGGAGAGCCGCGGCGATGTGCGCGGAGGTCGGGCTGGTGAGCGAGATCTACTCCACGAAGAAACTGCAAGAGCTGAAGATGGGGGCGTTTCTGGCTGTGGCGCAGGGATCGGCGGAGGCACCGGCGCTGATCGTGATGCGTTATGAACCGAAGGAGGTCGCGAAGGACGCTCCGGTCTTCGGGCTGGTGGGCAAGGGCATCACCTTCGATACCGGCGGCATTTCGCTGAAGCCCGCAGACGGCATGGAGAAGATGAAGTACGACATGGCGGGAGCGGCGGCTATGATCGGCGCGATGCGGGCGATCGCGCAGTTGAAGCCGGCAGCGCGGGTGATCGGGGTGGTGTGCTCGGCGGAGAATATGCCGGACGGAAAGGCGTTCAAGCCGGGCGATGTGGTCACGGCAATGTCGGGCAAGACGATCGAGATTGTGAACACCGATGCGGAGGGGCGGCTGGTTCTGGCCGACGGTCTGCACTATGCGAAGACGCTGGGCTGCACGCACCTGATCGATGCCGCGACCCTGACCGGAGCGTGCGTCGTGGCGCTGGGGAAGATCAACGCCGGACTGTTTTCGAACGACGACGCGACCTCCGCACAGTTTCTGGAAGGGCTGACTGTCTCCGGCGAGAAGTTCTGGCGAATGCCCTGCACAAGCGACTATCGCGATGAAATCAAGAGCCAGATCGCGGACATGATGAACACCGGCGCGACGCGCTACGGCGGAGCCACCTCGGCGGCGATGTTCCTAGCCGAGTTTGCGGATGAGACGCCGTGGGTGCACCTGGACATCGCAGGTTGTGCATGGAACGACGAGCAGCGTCCCTGGCTGGCGAAGGGACCATCGGGCATCGCCGTGCGCTCGATCGTGGAGTGGGTTCGGAGCTACGCTACCGCGAAGACAACCTAAGATCGGCTGATGCCGCTCGAACGAGTGGCTGTGTTCCGGCTTACACGCATCTGAAAGTTTGTTCCTTCCAGGAATCGGCAGCAAATTAGTTTCTTCTACGTCTAGAGTCGACAGAATCTCGATACCTTCCCCCCAGATCTGAGCTGTCCCCGGGGGAGAACTATAGGAGGCTGGCGCGCACGATGTTCGAGTCTGTTGGCTTGGCCCATGGGTTTTGCTTCCTGTGGAATCCAGAGCTGCTTTGGCTACACATTCTGTCGGATTCCGTGATTGCGCTCGCCTATTTTCTGATCCAGGTTGCGCTGATCCGAATCGTTGTGCCGATCCGAATCGCGCCGAGGCGGAAGGATATTCCGTTCAACGTGATCTTTTCTGCTTTGCGGCGTTCATTGTCGCGTGCGGTACTTTGCCCACACCCGCAAGCCGCAGCCACGGCCGGGGAGGAGCTTCCGCGCAGGAGATCGGTCCTGCTTCCAACTAAGGAGTCGCTTTGATGAAGACCGAGAGAGCAACCGTCCTGATCGTGGACGATGAGCCGGAGCTGCGTGAGATCTTCGCGCTGTGGCTGAATCGCGAAGGGTACACGATCCTGACCGCAGCCAACGGATCCGAAGCGCTGCAGCTGCTGACGACGCAGACGGTCGACGCCCTTATCTCCGATATCCGGATGCCCATCATGGATGGGATTGCGCTGGTACGGCGGATCTTCGAGATGAAACTGATGCTGCCGAGCATCATCTTCGTCTCAGGATTCGGGGAAGTGAGCGTGCGCGAGATGTACGCACTGGGCGTGGAGGCGATGATTGCCAAGCCGCTGGTGCGGAAGGATCTACTGCACGCGCTGTCGTCCAGTCTGCAGGAACGCGAGCACTTGTGGCTTACCCCAGTGGAGGAGCCGGTGACGGAGTCGGTCGCGTTCTCCTTCGAGAGCCTTGCGAAGGCGATCGACCACTGCGAGTTCAGCATTGGGCGAGGAGGGATCTGTGTGCGCAGCCCGCGCGCCTTCGTCGAGGACGCGCGGGTCGAGCTTGCGATCGAATTTGCCGAGGAACGGCTGACGCTCCGGGGGCAGGGGGTTGTGCGCTGGTGCTCTCCGAAGGACCAGCGCATTGGAGTGGAGTTTGTCTACCTGGATCCGGCGTGCCGCGACTGGATGCTCCCACGCATGCACGGCGAGGCACCGCTGCCCTTTATTCCGGGCTGCGGTACTACATAACCGGCGGAGCTTCGATGCCGAGATAGCCGAGGGCGCGCTCCATCTCGCGACGAGCCACCGCTGCGGTTGCGAGCAGAAGCGCCTTACGGGTGGGATCGGTCTCATGCAGGATGTGGTGGCGATGGTAGAAGTTGTTGAACTGCTGCGCGAGCTGGAAGGCGTACTTTGCGAGGTACGCCGGCTCCGCGGTGGCGAGGCACTGCTCGAGCAGAAGGGTGAGCTTCGAGCAGGCGAGCCAGGTCTCCCAGAGGTCGCTTCCCTGCTCGGAGCTGAGTGAATCGAGGTCGAGGGTGGCGACGGCGGCGAGCGCTTCTTGCTCGGTGATGCCGGCCTTGCGGAAGATGTTCAGCGCGCGAACGATGGCGTACTGGACGTAGGGGCCGGTCTCGCCCTCGAAGCTGAGCGCGTCCTTGAAGTCGAAGGCGATGACGGTATTGCGCGTGAAGCGCAGCATGAAGAAGCGCAGTGCGCCGACGGCGATCTGCGTGGAGATAGCGACGCGCTCGGACTTGGATAACTCCGGATGGCGGGAGTCGACCTCGGCCTGGGCTGCGGCGATGAGCTTGTCGAGCAGGTCGTCGGCCTTGACGCCGAAGCCCTTGCGCCCGCTGACCTCGATGTAGGAACGCGCCTGGTCCTCTTCGCTGACGGTGTAGCCCAACTCCATCGCGCAGCGCGGGGTGAGGGCGACCATCTCGTAGCTGAAGTGGGTATAGCGGTCGGCAGCTTCGGTGTATCCCATGCCGCGCAGCGCCTGGACGACGTTGTTCTGGGGGTCGTTCTGGCGCGAGTCGATGACATTGTAGATGGCGTCGGCCTTGCCGAAGGTCGGATGGCCGGGCTCGCTTGGGCCGGCGGTGGAGATCCAGCAGGGGTGGGTCGGGTACTCGTGGAAGAGCGCGTATCCGAAGTCCTTGCCGGGGAGCAGACCGAACTTCCAGAGGTGATAGGCGATGTCCTTGCCGACATAGGTGACGGTGCCGTTGGAGCGGACGATGACCTTGGCCTCCTCGTCGGGACCGGCGGTCTCGCCCTCGAGCGTGGCAGCCTCTTCCGTGCCGGCGCGCTTCATCACCCAGCAGCCCCTGTTCTTGCCGGCGGTCTCGAGGTAGAGGACGCCCTTGGCGATCATCAGCTCGCGCGCCGCGTCCCAGAAATGCAGGGAGAGGATCTCGCTCTCGCGGGGCAGGAAGTCGTACTCGATGCCGAGACGCTGCATGGTCTCCAGGTGGCGGCGCAGCACGGCGGTGGCGATGAGGTCGGCGATCTCGGCGGTGTCATTGTTGCCCTCTTCGAGGGCGTGCAGGGTTTCCAGACGGACCTGTTTACGCGCGGCGATTTGGTCGGGGTCGGCGGTGTACCACTGCGAGACGCGGGCGTAGAGATCCCAGCAGTAGTAGTCGATGCGGACGTTCTGCTGCGCGAGGTCGGTGAGAAGCTGGCGGACATCGGAGAGGGATTTGCCTTCGAGATGGATGAGCCCGACGGCAACGTCGGCGACTTGAACGCCGGTGTTATCGATGTAGTTCTGGACGCCTACCTGGTAGCCGGTCTTGTAGGCGTCGGGCCGGAGGAGGCGCTGGAAGGTATCGCCGAGGACGGCGTTGCGCAGGTGGCCGATGTGCGCGGCCTTGTTGGGATTAATGCTGGTGTGTTCGACCAGGCGGAAGCCAGGACCGCCGACGTTGGCGTGCTGATCGGCAGCGATGCGGCGGACGGCGGCGGCGCGATCGAGCTTGATGTTGAGGTAGCCGGCGCCGGCGCCCTCGACGCTGGCGACGCCCTCGAGCTGGGACAGGCCGCTGCTCAGTTCGGCCGCGAGCTCGGCGGCGATGACACGCGGAGCTTTGCGCAGGCGCTTGGCGAGCTCGAACGCGACGGGAAGGGCGAGCTCGCCCAACGCGATGTTCGGCGGCTGCTCGACCGCGAGCTGCGCCAGGGTGACATCGTACTTCTGGAGGAGAATGGTCTGGATGCGTGCCAGGAGTTGCTGCTGAATTGTGCGATACATAACGTGCGGTTCACCGCGAAAAGAGGAATGGGTGCACTTCTCAGTCTACGTGAAATGGCCGGGAGACTACACCTGGTGATGACGCGGGGGGGTCGGGCTTCGGACAACGGCCCAGATCCGGACGCCATCGCGCTGAGGGCAAAGTACAATCGAAGATGCCTATGGCCACTTTGTCCCGTCCAGCCCTCCCTATCGCCGCAGGTTTCGCCGCATGACCGCAACCAAGGAGCAGAGCGCCTCGCACACGAAGGGCCGCAGCGCACTGAAGACGCTGCCTGGGCTGCTGATCAGCGCCTTCTTCCTCTGGTACACGTTCAAGGGCATCTCGTTTGCGGAGATCCGGTCGCTGCGGCTGGTCGCTCCGCTGTGGGTGCTCGGCGTGTTGGGCTTTACCGCTGCGAGCTACACGCTGCGCTGCGTGCGCTGGACCCGCATGATGCGCCCGACCGGAGCGCGGTTTGGAGTCTGCGCGCGAGTGCTGATGACGTCGCTTGCGGCCAACAACATCCTTCCGCTGCGCATCGGCGACATCATGCGCGTGTTTACCTACGCGGGCGATCTGGGCACCGCGCCTTCGGTGATTCTCAGCACCGTCATCCTCGAGAAGCTGCTGGATATCTTCATCCTGGTGATCCTGTTCGTCGCGACAATGGGAAGCCTCGCGACGCATCGTTATAGGACGATTGCGTATACCTCGCTGGCGGTCTCGTCGGTTGGATTGCTGGTGCTGCTGTTCGGCGCACGCCTGCTTCTGCCGAGGCTTACGGCGATCTTCCAGCGGTTTCCGGGCAACGCCAAGGTGGCGAAGCTGGAACACTGGGTCGTGCTGGCATTCGACGCGACGGCGCGGATCGGAGTCGCGGGTTCGTTGGTGCTGCTTGTGCAATCGGCGGTTGTGTGGACGTGCGAAGGGATGATCTACGACTCAGCACTGAAGCTGTTCGGGATTCCGACCGATCACATTGGGCCTTGGCTGGCGGTGTCGTTTGCCAACCTTTCGTACCTCGTTCCCAGCTCGCCGGGCGCGATTGGGCCGTTTGAGCTTGCGGTGAAGAGCTCGCTGGTGAGCCACGGCGCCGCGCAGTCGCAGGCTGCGGTGTTTGGGCTAGCCCTGCATGCGTGGCTGCTGATTTCGATCACTGGAGCTGGCGGGCTGATCTTTTTGATCCATCGCGCACGGATTCATAATCACACGCCGCTGTTTGACGAGATTGAGACGCTGCCGGAAGAGTTGCCGTAAAGCGGTGCCGCAACACTCGATCAGGCCGTCGCGAACAAGTCTGTTCTTGGCCCGTCGAACAGGCCGGTGGGCTCAGGCGGTGGCGCACAGTGCGGCGGTGACGGCGGCGAAGGTCTCTTCGAGGATGCGGATGGCTTCGTCCACGTCGGCTTTGCCGATATTCATGGGCGGTGAGAGGCGCAGGACGTTGTTGTACATACCGCCTTTGCCGATGAGCAGGCCGCGATCGCGGGCGACCTCGAGAACCTCGGTGGCGAGGGCGGGCGCGGGCTCCTTCGTGGCTGGGTCAGTGACTAGCTCGAGCGCCTGCATGAGGCCCATGCCGCGCACGTCGCCGATGATGGAGAAACGCTGCTGGAGCTCGGTGAGGCGGTCGCGGAGGTAGCCGCCGGTGAGGGTGCAGTTGGTGCGGAGGTCATCGGCCTCAATGAGGTCGATGACCGCACTGGCCGTGACGCTGGCGATGGGGTTGCCGCCGAAGGTGGAGATGGTTGGCCCCTGGAAGGCGTTGGCAACCTCGGGCGTGGCGACAGTGAGACCGATGGGGTAGCCGTTGCCGAGGCTCTTGGCGGAGGTGAGGATGTCGGGCTCAACCTCCCAGTGCTCGATGCCGAACCACTTGCCGCCGGTGCGGCCGAGGCCGGTCTGGACCTCGTCGGCGATGAAGTCGCCGCCGTACTGCTTGACGATGCTAAAGGCGATCTTGAAGTACTCTTTGGGCGGCGTGATGAAGCCTCCGACACCTTGGATTGGCTCGGCGATCATGCCCGCGATGGCGCCGCAGGTGGAGGACTGGATGACGGCCTCGATGTCCTTGGCGCAGGCAACCTCGCAGGAGGGGTAGGTCTTGCCGAGCGGGCAGCGGTAGCAGTAGGGATTCATCGCGTGGACGATACCGACCTCGTAGGAGGCCTTGCGCCAGGCGCTGATGCCGGTGAGCGAGCGGGTTAGGGAGGACCTTCCGCTATAGGAATGGCGCAGGGCGATGATCTCGAGATTGCCCGTGTGCATGCGGGCGGACTGGATGGCGGTCTCGTTGGCCTCGGTGCCGCTGGTGGTGAAGAAGCTTTTTTCGAGGCGGCCGGGGGTGATGCGAGCGACCTTCTCCGCGAGCTCGACCATCACCTGATGGGGATAGAGCGTGGATGTGTGGCCGAGCTTGTCCATCTGCGCCTTGACCGGGCCGGTGATGCGGGGGTTGGCGTGACCGACCCCGACAGTGACGATGCCGCCGAAAAAGTCGAGGTAGCGCTTCCCTTCCACGTCCCAGACGTGCTGCATCTCGCCGCGCTCGAGGGGTAGAGGGTCGGTGAAGTAGTTGGCGACGGCGGGATAAACAAACTGCTTCTGCTTGCGGTTGATCTCACTGCGGTCCATGCTCACTCCCCTTATGCTGCGGTTGTGTGGGGGTACCCCCCATATTGCCCGGCCGTAAGGTCAATGGGTGCAAGCAATTGAGCGACACCCCACCGCGCACAATATTGATTCCATGAGGCCTACAGCTAAATTGTGGATTCCAATACGGGCACCTCGCCGGGAGGCGCGTTCTTTGGGGTCCCGTTTCTATTAAAGCAGATTGGAGGGACCCTTTATGACAACTCTATTTGTTTTGCGGGAGTTCGGTGGTTTTTGGCCTTGACACGCGAATTTGCTTGGGAATTTGCGGAATTATCTTGTAGGCAATTGATTCTTTTATGGTTTTCTCAGAATCCGTAGTGGAAGGTGGAGTGCATGGAGCAGAGCATCAACGTTAGGGTGACCAGGTAGGAGGTCGAGCTGATCCATCCAGATCCCAAGCAGCACCGTCAGCAGGCCGAGGACAGCCTGCTGGGGCCAGTCAGTTCGAGGATGCCTGCAAAGACAAGGAAGAAGATCCCGATTCCCGAGGATCGCGAACCGGAGCAGCTGTAGCAGTACACCATCGCCCCACTCAAACTCCTGCCAAGCAGGCGATTCGGTCATCGTTCGCTCCATCGAACATTGCGAAAGCCGGCCCTTGTCGAGGCGGAGATACTGCGAATCCAGGTCGCGACGTTGAGGTAGTCCTGCGCCGCCGCTGACTCCGGAGCGTAGTCGATGATGGTCATTCCTTCCGCAAGCGCTTCGCTGATGGCGGGCACGCGATGAATGACGAAGGGCAGAAGGCGCTCCGCGAGCTGCTGCCGCAGCACCTCGCGGACATCGATATGCAGGGGCAGCGTCGGATCGAACTGATTGAGGATGAAGTACGGCGAGAGCGGGTGACCGCCGGCGTCCTGAATGCTTTGGAGGAACTGGTGGACTAACTGCAGCGTAATCACCGAGTTCATATCAGGCGCGAGCGGAATCAGGACGGTGGGGTTCATGCGTGCGACGCGGCGCACCACCCAGCTGGAGCTCGCCGGCAGGTCGAGCAGGACGCGGTCCGCCCCCTGGCTATCGCGCAGAAGATCGACAGCGAGCTTGTCCTGCGCGCCGGCATCTTCGTTGCGTCGATCCTCGCGCGTCTGGGTCTTCCCGCGCCGGTCGACGTCGTAGCCCACGAGATGAATGGGAGCGTCCTTGCTGCCCGGCGGCGGCGAGAAGTTCCGGACCACGCCGGAGATCAGTTCGCTGGCCCCGAAGTAGAACGGCAGCAGGCCGTGCGAGGTGGTATCGGCAAGCAAAACCTGCTCGCCCAGCGACGACAGCGCGCGCCCGAGGGTCGCGACCAGGCTGGTCTTGCCCACCCCGCCCGCCAGCGAAAAGACGGCGAGAATGGGCGTGTGAACCTCATCCTCGCGGTTCGGATACAGGTCGGTGGCGAGGTCCAGGCCAGGCTGCTGGAAGACACCCTTCAGGGCATACCAGCGCGCCGCAACCCGCTCCCGTGAGTCTTGCAGCGTGTCTCCGAGCGCGGCCGGTGCAGCCTGCGCGGGAGCCTGAAAACGACCGCCGTCTGCCGCTCCATAGAGCCATGCGGGAGCCGCCGAGACAGCGGGAGACTGTTGCGATCCCGATGGCTCCGGAGTCTGGGCCTCGAAGGGATTGAACCCGTCGGTGGGTGACATGGGACGAGCTGCAGCCGGCGGCAGAGGATAGGCAGCGTGAGATGCAGATCCTCTGCGAGACTGAGAATCCGCGGGCATGTGGCCATTCCCATTGGGAACCCGTCCGCTGCCCGAAGGCGGCTCCTGTTGCGCCGCATAGTCCCCAGGCAGCTCCTGCCGGGGTGCCGAAAACACTTCGCTGGAAGACCGGCGGTGCTCACCTTGGAGCTCATCCGGGCGGAAGCCGCGCGACCGGTACCGCTCCTCTGAATGAGCGGCCGGGGGGGCGGCGTGTTCTCCTTCCGCCAAGAGCCGCTGTGAGTAGGGATCGGAGATCTGTCCGGGAACGCCGTTACCCTGGGCGGGGTGCCGAGCGCGCCCCTCGGACTGGGCGTAACGCGCCGCCTGACGGATGCCGGAGGCATGAGCGTCGGCGATCTCGCGCTCTGCGCGCAACGCCGCGGAATCGGCGAGGGAGGCGGCCTCGACGCGGCGATCAGCCTCGAATCTCTCCGCCGAGGCCTTGCGGGCGGCCAGTTCGGCCTCCTGCATCGCCAGCTGACGGCGGTACTCGGATTGCGCATCGGGTGCGGCATACGCAAAGCTCTGGCTGGCAGTCTCGGCTACCTCGGCCCGCCACTCCGCTGCGGTGGCCGCCACCTCGGCCCGCGCAGCGGCCCTCAGCTCCTGTTCGTCCGGCGTTTCGGCGGCGCGGCGACGCATCTGCGCCTGATACTGGCGGGAAGCAGACAATTCGCGATATTTGCCCCCTTGCAGGTTGGCCCGGGAGGAGAGGATCGCCACATCTTCCGGCATCTCGCTGGCAGACGGCTCCTCCACGGGGGACGGATCGTCAATGGTGCTTGCCTTCACGTTGCCCGCGTTCCTATCCGTAGTTCGTTCCATAGCCCTCGATCTGCCCGATTGGGATCCCCGTGAAGCGGTATCGTCGTACGACTCAGTCCGGGAACCGGATCAAGAGCGGCACGAATCTTTGTGCAATGACGTCAGGCTACGTTGGGGAATATACCAAGTCAATCACACATGTCTGCGACTTAAGTTGGATAAATCCCTTTGGTAACAGCACCTTGCAGTTACCAAAGAGCGCGGCGCGAGACCTTCTGGGCTCGCCAAATCCGACCGTCGGATATCATCGGATGCCGACAGCCGGCGCGCGACGAAGCGGCTTCCGGTTGGGTTTTCAAGGCGAGGATGTGCTACCGTTATTAGGTGGCAAGAGAGCGTAGCTCAGTTGGTAGAGCATCGCCCTTTTAAGGCGTTGGTCCTGGGTTCGAGCCCCAGCGCTCTCACCATAAACCATTTTGCAACATGTATTTACTCCATCTTTTGGATGAAGCGGATGCATGTTTTCGCGGAATGGAAAAATGCGAAATATTCTTTCGCAACCTATCTTGAGACTCGTCAACCAGTCGCCGATAAGACGGATGGACTGCGAGCAGGGTAGGAAAATCGCACTTTGACAAACGAAGCCGCAGGCTAGTTTTGCCGGTCCCAGCTCTGAGTCGACTTGCCGTCGATGGACGGAAGTACGCACTCGAGTGGGTAGCGCGGTTCGTTTGCCCGTCATTGTCCGCGTCTGAGGTCTTGGTGCCGTGTGGAAAACGGTGCAGGACATTCGTGTATCTGGATCTCCCCCAGTGACATTTCTGCCGACAGGACCTAACCACTCCCTCGCCTCATCCTCTTTTCCCCAAAAGGCAATGGGCGTGTACTCCGAAGAGTGCACGCCCATTGCCTTCTCTTCCTGCGCAGCGACTAGAAGACAAACTTGCCGCTGATCTGAAGCTGCCGTGAGGAGCCGCCGTCGCTGGTGGCGAAGCGGGTTGCGGTGATCTGGCCGAAAGTCGACGACTGCACGTTGCCCGACGGCTGACCGAAGTTGGGGTGGTTGAGAATGTCGAAGGCATCGACACGCAGATTGAAGTTGAGGCCCTCGAAGAGTTTCGTGTCCTTCTCGCCCGAGAGATCGACGTCCGCGAATCCGGGGCCGGTAACCGAGTTACGCTGCATGGTTCCGAGGCCGGTATAGGTAATGGCTGTGGCGTTGGGGTTGGCAGTCGTAGGGGCAGGAACGGTGTTCCCCACGATCTGGTACACGCAACCGGGTGCTGTCGTGTTCAAAGTGCAGGTTTGGGTGGATTGGATAAAGGAGACGTTAGTGGCTCCCGGCTGCTGGATCTTCGCGGTCACGATCGGCGCGAGCTGATTCGGGTGAACGATACCCGGAGTGATACCGGCCAGACCGTTGTAGGTCGAGCTATTGACGGTGATGTTGACGGGGTTGCCGGTTTGGTACTGCACGATGGAAGACAGCTGATATCCCGACACCAGGCGATTGCGCTTGAAGGGCAACGAATACAGCGCCGTGCCAGCGAAGTGGTTGCGCACATCGAAGTCCGACAGGCCATAGTTGAGACGCG
>FSYS01002733.1_pt1 | contig 18541 bp, 15 predicted proteins | sample 1638491 | NCBI WGS metagenome assembly FSYS01 (sample SAMEA3914788, study PRJEB12502) | metagenome | biome: forest; material: soil | place: Canada | collected 2011-07-03 | depth 0.1 m | reverse complement strand
GCGGCGCCTGCACCGGTTCCGGTGTCCCGCCGCATCGCATGGACCGCGTCGTCGGCGTGATGAAGGCCTACACCACGCGCGTGGGCGAGGGACCGCTGCCGACTGAGGCGGCGGAGATCGGCGACATGCTGCACAGCATGGGCCGCGAGTTCGGCGCGACCACGGGCCGCGCCCGCCGCTGCGGTTGGTTCGATGCGGTCGCGACCCGCTACGCGCGCATCGTGAACGGCATCGACGAACTCGCCATCACCAATCTCGACGGGCTCGACACGCTCAAGGAAATCAAGGTCTGTGTCGCGTATGAATGCCGCGGCAAGCGCATCGCCTATCCGCCGAACGACGCGGAAGAGTTGCTGCACTGCCGGCCGATCTACAAGAAATTCGCCGGGTGGCAAAAGGACATCAGCGACGTGCGCTCGCTCAAGAAGCTGCCCGTGGCCACGCAGAAGTACCTCACCGCCCTGGCCGCCCTGACCGGCGCCAAGCTGCGCATCGTTTCCGTCGGCCCCCAGCGCGAGCAGACGTTTACGGCGTAGGCACGCGCAAGGCGAGGCGCTGGGCTGCCCCCCGCGCCGGGGGGTGGAGGGCCTAAATCGGTTCAATGGTTAAGTGCAGCCGTGGGGATTCCGGAATTCGGAACTTTCGCGGCGTGGGATTCGGGATAACCTAAGGGTCGATGGCCGAAACGATCCAAGTTGAGCAGTCTCGGCACTTGCTGGCGGCGATTGTCGATTCGTCGGATGACGCGATTATTGGCAAGAACCTCAACAGCATCATCACGAGTTGGAATGAGGGCGCGCGGCGGATATTCGGGTACACGGTGGCGGAGATCGTAGGCCAGTCGATTCTCACGCTGATTCCGTCCGAGCTGCAGAACGAGGAAACGGAGATCATCGCACGCATTCGCCAAGGCGAGCGCATTGACCATTTCGAGACGCGGCGCGTGACGAAGGACGGGCGGATTGTAGAGCTTTCGCTGTCGGTTTCGCCCATCCGCAACGAGGCGGGCAAGATCGTTGGCGCGTCGAAGATCGCGCGGGACATCACGGATCGCAAGCGGGTGGAGCGCGCACTGGTCGAGGCGCAGCGGCAATTGCAGTCCCACGCGAGCGAGATGGAGCGGCAGGTGGAGGAGCGTACGCGCGACCTGCAAAAGACGATCGCCGAGCTGGAGGCGTTCTCTTACAGCCTGACGCATGATTTGCGCGCGCCGCTGCGGGCGATCCAGAGTTTCGTGCAAATTTTCCTGGAGGACCACGGCGACGGACTGACGCCAGAGGCGAAGATCCCGCTGAAGAAAGCTATTCTCTCCGCGCAACGGATGGATGGCATGGTGCTCGACCTCTTGACCTTCACGCGTCTGGCACACGAGGCGATGCCGGTCGAGTCCATCGACGTCGAAAAGCTGCTGGCGGCGGTGTGCACCGAGCGGCCGGAATTTTCTTCGCCGAGTGCGGAGATCGCCATCAAGTCGCCACTGCCGCGGGTGATGGGCAACGAGGCCTCGCTGGTGCAGTGCCTGTCTAACTTATTGGACAACGCGGTTAAGTTTATCGCGCCCGGGGTGAAGCCCAGAGTCCGGATCTACGCCGAGGAGGAAGGCGCGATGGTCCGGCTGGTGGTGGAGGACAACGGCATCGGCATCCGGACGACCGACCAGGGCGCTCTTTTCCGCATGTTTCACCGTCTGCACGGCAGCGAGTATCCCGGCACCGGTATCGGGCTGGCCATCGTGCGCAAGGCGGCGGAGCGGATGAGCGGCAGTGCGGGGTTTGAATCGCAGCCGGACCGGGGCAGCCGCTTTTGGCTGCGCTTACCGAGGGCAACGGCGTGAAAACGGGCTGCGTCCTGCTGGCGGAGGATGACGAGAACGACGTCCTGTTTTTGCAGCGGGCGTTCCGGAAGGCGGAGGTCGCGAACCCGCTGCAGGTCGCGCCGCACGGACAGGCGGCTATCGATTACCTCTCGGGCGTCGGGCCTTACGCGGACCGCGCGCTTTATCCGCTGCCGTGTCTGGCGATGCTGGACTTGAAGATGCCGAGGAAGAACGGCCTCGAGGTGCTGGAGTGGATACGCAGCCAGCCACATTTGCGTCCATTGCCGGTGATTATTTTTTCATCGTCCGTGCAGCCGCTGGAAATTGAGGCGGCGTACCGGCTGGGAGCAAACGCCTTTCTGACAAAGCCGTCCGGCGCGCCCGAGCGGGTGGAGCTGGCGCGGAGGATCAAGGGCTTCTGGCTGGCGACGAACGAGGGGGTGTAGGGCCTCAACACACATGCGTAGGTGGGAGATTCTGGATGCAGAACTTCTGAAGTAGGTTACGTCACTATTGCGAGGCTAGCTGCTTGCCGGAGAACGGCATACGTCTTGCTTGCACAAGTCTTTCCCGGCATGGGGCCCGGGAAGCATTTTATCATGAGTGAAGCCGAAATCCTCGACATGTACCGGAGCATGTTCGAGAACGCGATCGAGGGAATTTTTCAGACCACTCCGACGGGGCAGTACCTGAACGTCAACCCGGCGTTGGCCCGGATGTACGGTTATGCCGACACGAAGGAGCTGGTCGAGGGGCTGACGCGGATTGAGAACCAGCTTTATGTCGAACCGCGCCGGCGCGACGAGTTCATCCAGGAAATGGACGCGAACGGGTTTGTGCGCGGGTTCGAGTCGAAGATTTATCGCAAGGACCGTTCGGTCATCTGGATATCCGAAAACGCGCGCACGGTGCGCAAGGCGGACGGCTCGATTGCCTACTACGAGGGTATGGTGGAAGACATCACCGAGCGCAAGCGGCTGGAGAGCGAGTTGCTCGAGTCGAAGCTGGCGGCGGAATCGGCCAACCGCGCGAAGAGCGAATTTCTGGCGAACATGAGCCATGAAATCCGTACGCCGCTCAATGGCGTGATTGGGATGACCAACCTGCTGCTCATGTCGCGGATGGAGGGAGAGCAGCGGACGTTCGCGGAGACGATCCGCATGAGCGGCGAATCGTTGCTCATCGTGGTGAACGATATCCTCGATTTCTCGAAGATCGAGGCGGGGAAGCTCGACCTCGAGGTGGTGAATTTTGACCTGCGTGAGGCGGTTGATGGCATCATGGATTTGCTCGCCGTCCAGGCCCACAACAAGGGCATCGAGCTGGCGAGTTTTCTCGATCCACACGTGCCCACACATATTCGCGGCGACCCGGGCCGGCTGCGGCAGGTGATCAACAATCTCGTGGGCAACGCGATCAAGTTCACGACCGAGGGCGAGGTGGTACTTTCGGTCACGGCGCTGACGGAGACGATCAACGAGGTGGTGATTCGCTTCGAGGTGCGCGACACCGGCATCGGGATCGATCCCGATGCGCAGGCGCGGCTTTTCCAGGCGTTCACGCAGGCGGATGGCTCGACGACGCGGCGTTATGGCGGCACGGGGCTGGGCCTCGCGATTTCGAAGCGGCTGGTGCAGCTCATGCACGGAAAGATCGGGATGACGAGCCGTGTGGGCCAGGGCTCGACGTTCTGGTTCCACGTGGAGTTCGGCAAGCAACCGGGCCAGCGCGAGCCGGTGACGCCGGCTGACTTGGCGGGGCTGCACGTGCTGATCGTCGATGACAACGCGACGAACCGCGAGATTATGTCCCACTACGCGCGCGCCTGGAACATGCGGGCCAAGTGCGCGGCGAGCGGCGCGGAGGCGCTGAACCATTTGCGCGAGATGGCAGTGGACGATCCTTACGAGCTGATCATCCTCGACATGCAGATGCCGCAGATGGACGGGCTGATGCTGGCGGGGGAGATCAAGAAAGACCCGAGGATTCCCGCGGCGCGCATGTTGATGCTGACGTCGCTGGGCAACGACATCGACCCGGAGGTATTGAAAGCGACCGGCATCGCGGCGTGTGTGTTGAAGCCGGTTCAGCGCACGCGGTTGCTGAGTCGGCTGACCGAGGTGATGGCCGGGCCGGTGTTGAAACGCGCGGAGCAGCTTGCCGCCACGGGCCGGCTGCCGAAGAAGTATCGGATCGCCGCTGCACCGGAGAAGCAGGAGGAGATCCGGATTCTCGTGGCGGAGGACAATCGCGTAAACCAGATGGTGGCGCTGAATATTCTGCAGAAGCTGGGCTATCGCGCGACGCTGGCGATCAACGGCTGCGAGGTGCTGAAGGCGCTTGATCAGTCGCCTTACGACCTCATCTTGATGGATTGCCAGATGCCTGAAATGGACGGCTACGAGGCGACGCGGCACATCCGCGCGGGCACAGGCCGCCAGCCGCGCATCGTCGCGATGACGGCCAATGCGATGACCGGCGATGAGGAGCTTTGCCGCGCGGCGGGGATGGATGATTACCTAAGCAAGCCGGTGCACATCGACAAGCTGAAGGATATGATCGAGCGCTGGCTGCCGAAGTGAGGTGTTTAACGAAGGCGAGAGGCCCTGACGCGCCAGAGAATCAGACACATCGCGCAGGTGGAGATGAGGGCACCGATCAGAAAATAATATTCACAGCCAAGGAGGGCCGGCACGAAGAAGCCCAGCGCCGAAATAGTCAACCACAAGGCGAGGAAGACGCAGAAGGCAAAGAGCTGCTTCATCCGAAGCCCCTATTTTTTCGCGTCGGCGGTGGCTTCCCAAGTGATGCCGTGGCGCTGGGTGACGGCCATGAGCTCGAGGTCTTTGAGATTGAGAAAATAGTCGAGGCTCGAGGTGTAGTCGGGCAGGTAATCCCAGAGGCGCGGGGCGATCTGGTCCGTGGCGGCGGCGCAGGCCCAGATGAGGCGCGTGGATTTTTCGACGGCCTCGCAACTGGCCTTGAGGTCCTCGACGGCGGTGGTGCTGAATTGGAGCGGATCGGGCGGCTTGGGAACGGGCGCGATGACTTCGCGGATGCGCTTGTAGCAGTCCATGACGATCTCGTTTTCCGAGTTGCCGCGGGCGTACTGCTCAAATTTTTGGAGGTTGGGAACGTCGCGAAAGTTCATCCGAATTCATCGTAAGGGTACCAATCGTGGCGCGAAATGCAACGACGCGGGCCAGCCGTGCGCGGGGCTTGGCAGTTGCCGATTATGGCGTAGGCTTCGATCAGCGCATGAGCGTTTCGATCAACGATGTCCTGGCGAAACTGGACACGATCCTCTTGGGCAAGGAGCAAGCGGTGCGCCTAGCGTTCTGTTGTTTGTTGGCGCGCGGGCATTTGCTGATTGAGGACGTGCCGGGCGTGGGCAAGACGACGCTGGCGCATGCGCTGGCGAAAATTTTTGGGCTCGAGTTCCGCCGCGTGCAGTTCACCAGCGACCTGCTGCCGGCGGACGTGTTGGGCAACTCGATTTTCGATCCAACCTCGCGGCAATTTGTTTTCCACGCCGGGCCGATCTTCACGCAGATGCTGCTGGCGGATGAGGTGAATCGCGCGACGCCGAAGGCGCAGAGCGCGCTGCTGGAGGCGATGGAGGAGGGCCAGGTGACGATCGACGGCATCACGCACATGCTGCCGGTGCCGTTCTTTGTCATCGCGACGCAGAACCCGCAGCGGCAGATCGGCACCTACCCGCTGCCGGAATCGCAGCTCGACCGTTTTCTCATGCGCCTAGAAGTGGGCTTTCCTGGCCGGCGCGCGGAAAAGGAAATGCTGGCGGGGCAAGACCGGCGCGACGTGATCCGGCATCTTTCCCCAATGGTGTCGGCGGACCAGTTGCTAGCGTGGCAGGAGAGCGTGCGAGAGCTGCACGTCTCCGACGCGGTGCGTGACTACATCCTCGACCTGCTCGACAAGAGCCGGCAGATCGACAACGCGGGCGCGGGGCTTTCGCCGCGGGCGGGCCTGGCGTTGCAGCGCTGCGCGCAGGCGTGGGCCTTCGCCGCTGGGCGCGACATGGTCGTACCGGAGGACGTGCAGGCGGTCGCGCCGAATGTGATCGCGCACCGGCTCGGCGTCGCGATGGGTGCGACGGAGGACTCGGGGCTGTCGCTGACGGAAAAGATCATCCGGGCGGTTCCCGTGCGATGAGGCCGGACAAGATCCACCTGCGGCCGACCGGGCTCTGGCTGATTTTTGGCCCGGTGCTGCTGTGCATGTGGATCGCGGCGGTGAACTATGCGAACAATCTGGTCTACGCGATCCTCTATCTCATCGCGTCGCTGAGTTTCGTTTCGCTGTTCCACACCTGGCGGAATTTGGCCGCGCTGCGGGTGGAGCATATCCGCATCCAGCCGGCGTTCGCGGGCGAGGAGGTGCGGGTGGAGGTGCACCTGCGCAACGTGTCGAAGCATACGATCTACGGGATGTTCTTCGCGCGCTACGGTGAGGATGTGGCTGGGCCGGTGCGGCCGTCGATGCGCCGCTGGCGCGATTGGCGGACGATCCAGGCGAGTGACTTTTTCCGCTCGCGCCGCACCGCGCCGCTGCGGCTGGCGGATGGGCGCGGGGTGCGGATCGAGGTGGAGGACACGTGTTCGGTGGAGGCATTGTTTCCCTCTGAGCGGCGCGGGTTGTACCAGTTCGAGTCGCTGCTGGTGCGGACCTACTATCCTTTCGGGCTTTTCTGGGCGAGCACGCGGTTGATGGTAGGCTCGGAATATTTTGTCTACCCGAAGCCGGCGGGCCGCAGCGCGTGGCCGGGGCTTCAGGAGGGCGGCGATACCGGCGCGCCCACCAGCACCAAGCCGGGTGATGACTTCGCTGGCCTGCGCGCCTACATGCCGGGTGAGTCGTTTCGGCACGTCGACTGGAAGTCCTACGCGCGCGGGCGGCCGCTCTCGGTCAAGCAGTTCAGCGGCGGCGGCGGCCATGAATTGTGGCTCGATGCGGCGGAGATGGGGCGCTACGCGCTCGAGGCCCGCCTATCGCAGTTGGCGCTATGGATCGTGAACGCGGAGAAGGAGGAGATCCCCTACGCGCTGAAGCTCGGCCGCACCACGTTGCCGCTGGGGCTCGGCCCGGCCCAGATGCGGCGCGCGCTTGAGGCGCTGGCGGTGGCAGGAGCGGGGTTGAGTTGATTCGCGATGGGGTCCGCCTTGCCGCGGAGGGGAATCCGTCCTATTGAAAGGCGGGTTTTTTGTGGATAACCTGCGATATGTCCACGCCGCGTGATGTCCTGATCGATATCGTCGCGCGTTACGGCGAACCGTTGCTGGGCTCGCCGCAGCGTTGCGAGGGCTTGCTGAAGGATTATTGTGGCGAGCACCGGCGCGAGATCTTCGTGCTGGTGAGCTGCCTGCGCGTGGGGCTCATCGACCAGATGCGGCGCCAGGGCGGGCCGTCGATCAAGCTGATTTGCGCGCGGCTGGCGCTGAAGCTCGAGCAGAATCTAGCCATCTCGGGTGACGTGGCGAAGTGGGCGGTGGAAAGCTGGGCCGTCGCGCTGGGCATGATGAAGCCCGAGCACGCAACGCTCTCGATCAGCAGAATTCTCGAGCCTGCCGCATCGGCCGAGCCGGCTGCAACGGTCCCGCTGCCGGAAGTTTCCCAGCCAGCGCCCGAATACACCGGCGAGATTCCGTCCGTGCCGGAGACCACGCCACCGGCGAGCGAGGAGCCGGAGGAATTCATCGCGCAGGAGCCCGACCCGGGCTGGGCCGAACCGGACTGGAGCGAGTCGGTCACGATCGTCGTCTATCCCGACGGCAGTACGCAAAAACCGGGCCTGCGCGAAGCCGTGCGCGACGCCGCTGAGAACGCGTGTCTGGTGCTTCAGCCCGGAATTTACCGCGAGAGCCTCGTCATCAAGCGCAACGTGCAGATTCGCGCGGAGGGCGAGTTGGCGACGATCGAATCGCTCGGCACGGCATCGGTTTTTGTGCTCGAGGGCGCGTGCCTGCGTCTGGAGCGGCTGCTCATCCGCGGCCTCGGCGGAAAGGGCAAAAGCGCGCAGGCCGCGGTCGAGATCAGGTCGGGCCGGCTGGTCATGGAGGACTGCAATCTCACGAGCGATTCGTCGACCGTGCTCGAGGTGCGCGGCGAGCAATCGGAAGCGGTCGCACGCCGGTGCCACCTCCACGACGGCAAGGCGGGCGGTGTGCTCTTCACCGAGGGCGGCGGCGGTTTTCTCGAGGAGTGTCACCTCTACCAAAACAAACTTTCGCAGATCGTGATCGGCAAGGACTGCTCGCCGGTCTTGTCCGGCTGCAAAATCAGCCACGCCCAGATGGCGGGCATCTACATCAGCGAGGGCGGCGAGGGGCTGATCGAGAATTGCGACATCTGGGGTAACGCGGTCGGCGGCGTGCAGTGCCGGCGCGGGGCCAATCCGCGGCTGCGCTACTGCCGCATCTCGGGCAACCAACGCTTCGGCGTGCTGGTGGCCGAGCACGGCGAGGGGCTCTTCGAGTATTGCCAGATTTTTGAGAACGCGGAGATGGGCGTGACCATCAGCCAGCAGGCCGCGCCGCGATTCTCGAGCTGCCGTGTTTTCGACAATCACGGCCCGGGCGTGGAATTCACCGCGCAGGCGCAGGGCGAACTGCTCGATTGTGCGATTTTCACCAACACCAACGCGAACGTGATCGTGAAGGGCAAGTCGAAGCCGGCGCTTTACCGATGCGTGATGCACGACGGGAGCGAGGAGGGGCTCGTGGTGTCGGAGGGCTCGGAGGGACGGTTTGAAGGCTGCGAGTTTTCGACGAACACGCTCTCCGGAATTGTGCTCAACGACTCGGGTAAGGCGATTTTCCAGCAATGCGTGCTGCATGAAGGCCGCGACTGCGGCCTGACCGCGACGAGGGCCGCGCAGGGTGAGTTCACCGACTGCGAGTTCACGCTGCACGTCGGCACGGCGGTGCTGATTACCGACAAGGCCGAGCCGCATTTCGAGCGCTGCCATGTGCGCGAGAATCTCGCGACGGGCGTGCACGTGGACGATGCGTCGCCGGTTTTCCAGGCGTGCGTGATCGAGAAGAACGGAGGAGTTGGATTTGCCTGCACGCAGAACGCGATGCCGCGCATGATCGAGGGCGAGATCGCGGAGAACAACGGCGGACTCTCGATTGCCTCGAACGGCAAGGGCCGGTGGGAGCAGGTGCAATTTTTCGACAACGACGGCGACACGGTGCTGGTAGCTGACGGCGGCCGGCCGGCGCTCCACCTCTGTCACATCGAGAGCGCGAAGGGCGCGGGGGTACGCATCCTCTCGCAGGGTCAGGGGACAATCGAGGATGTCGATATCCTTGGGAGCGCGGGTCCGGGCGTCGAAATCGAGGGCGGTGGTAACCTGTCGCTTAAGACGGTGAAGGTAATGTTGGGCCAGGGGCCGGGCGTTGTCGCGCATGCCGAGGCAATGGGCCGGGCGGAGGACTGTGAAGTCACGGAGAACGCGGGCGGGGATTGGCTGGTGGATCCTGTGGCGCGGTTGGTGCGGGTTTAGCTTCTGGAGGGTCAGCCTCCGGCCTGACCCTGGCTTTTCTCCCGACTTGCCAGACGTGGGTGCAATTCTACGCTCGCCGTATGCTCTCGCGAGGGGAATCAGGCCGAAAAGGGCTTCCTCATCTTCCGCCTGTCGAAAGAGTTAATCAGCCAACCATCATCTTTCTCACGGAGTTGTGGCGGAACTCCGCCTCGTGGCGAGTGGTCGTTATGTGATTTTGCCGGATCACGTCCATTTATTCTGCACACCCGAGGGTGATGTGCCGATGCAGCGCTGGGTCGGATTCTGGAAAAACGGCGCGGCTCGCGCGCTCAAAACCGACGGGCGGCCTCTTTGGCAACGGGACTTCTGGGATACGCAATTGCGATCCTCCGATAGGTACGAAGAGAAGTGGGAATACGTGCGTTACAATCCGGTTCGCCACAAACTTTGTGTGATGGCCCATGATGGGCCTTATCAAGGCGAGATTCATCGGTTTGATTGGCCAAGCCGTTGACGGGGGCCGGGTCAGGCCGGAGGCTGACCCTCCAGCATTTCGTCGGTCGCCTCAACCCGTATTCTTCAGGCCGCCGGAGACGCCGTTGATGGTGAGCTCGATGACGGCGCGGAGTTCGTCGGCCTCGGGGGTGGTCTTGTCGGCGAGGCCGCGGAGGCGGCGGATCATCTCCACCTGGATGTAGTTGAGCGGGTCGATGTAGGGATTGCGCAACTGCACGGAGCGCGCGAGGACGGGTTCGTTTTCGAGCAGCGCTTTCTGGCCGGTGATGGCGAGGATGGCGTGCTCGGTGCGGGAGAATTCGCCGGCGATGGCGTTGAAGATGCGCTCGCGGATGGCGGCGTCGGGCACGAGCTTGGCGTAGTGGAACGCGATCTGCATGTCGGCCTTGAGCAGGGTGAGCTGGGCGTTGTCGATGGTGGCCTTGAAGAACATCCACTCGTGGTACATGGTCTTGAGCAGGTCGGCGTTGGCGGCGGACTTGGCGGCGAACTGCTCGAGCGCGCTGCCGAGGCCGTACCAGCCGGGGAACACGAAGCGGCTCTGCATCCACGAGAAGACCCACGGGATCGCACGCAGATCCTCGACCGATTTCGTGGCGCGACGGAAGGTAGGCCGCGAGCCGAGCTTGAGGCCGCCGATCTCCTCGATGGGCGTCGCAATCTTCCAGAATTCGATAAACTCGGCGTCCTTATGGACGAGCGCCTCGTAGGCGTTGTAGGCGAGCTGCGACATCTCGGTCATGGCGGTGCGCCAGGCCTCGGGCACGGCGGCTTCCTTCTGCGCCGCGGCTGCGCCGAGGAGGACGCCGTAGGCCATCTGCTCGATGATGCGGAAGGCGAGGTCGGGATCGTGGTAGCGGGTGGAGAGGACTTCGCCCTGCTCGGTGACGCGGATTTTCGCGTCGTAGCAGCCGGCGGGCTGGGCGAGGATGGCCTTGGCGGCCGGGCCGCCGCCGCGTGCGATGCTGCCGCCGCGGCCGTGGAAAAGGGTAAGGCCGAGGCCGCGCTTCTTGCACACGTCGGAGATGGTTTCCTGCGCCTGGAACAACGCCCAGTTCGCGGTGAGGTAGCCGCAATCCTTGTTGCTGTCGGAGTAGCCGAGCATGATCTGCTGGTGATCGCCGCGCGCCTTGAGATGGGCGCGGTAGGGCTCGTAATCGAACATGGCGTTGAGGATGCCGGGCGCAGCCTCGAGGTCGCCGAGCGTCTCGAAGAGCGGCGCGATGTCGAGCTGTACGCCGACGAGATGCTGGAAGACCATGACCTCGATGATATCGGAGAGATCGTGCGTCATGCTGATGACGTAGACGCCGCCGCACTCGGGGCCGAAGAGCTCGATGGCGCGCTTGATGACGGAAATGGAGCCGATAACGTCGGTGGTCTCGGGCGTGTAGCCGCCGGGGAGCTTGGGCGCGGGCGCGGCGAGGATCTGCTTCATCAGCGCGAGTTTTTCCTCCTCGGAAAGCGCGGCGTAGTCAGGGCAAACGTTGACGCTCTTGAGCAGCTCGGTCATCGCCGTTTCGTGGCGCATCGAGTGCTGGCGGAGGTCGAGCCGCGCGACGCTGAGGCCGAAGAGGGTGACCTGCTGGCGCAGGCGGGAGAGCTCGCCCTCGGTGAGCAATTCGCCGCGATTGGCCTTGAGGCTTTGCGTGATGACCTCAAGCACTTCGATGACGTCCTGCGTTTTGAGCGTGGACGGCGTGCCCTCGGAATTCAGGAGCATCTCGGGCGACTCAGTTTTCTCGGCTTCGAGCAGGCGCGCGCGCAGGGAGGAGAGGACGAGGCGGTAGGGCTCGTGCGGGTAGCGGTCGTGCAGGGCCTTGAGCTTGGGGTTGGCGGTTTCGCCGAGGGTGAGCATTTTCGCGAGCTCGGGGGAGATGCCGTCGAGGCGCGAGGAAACGGAGAGCAGGCGGGAGAGTTCGCGCAGCGAGGCCTCGAGCTTGTCGAGCGCGAGCTTGCGGTGAAGCATGAGCGTGTTGGCGGTGACGGCGGGCGTGACATTGGGATTGCCGTCGCGGTCGCCGCCCATCCACGAGCCGAAGGTGATCCAGCGCTGCGGGGCCTTGAGGCCGGGGTAGGTGTCGGCGAGGGCGCGGGCGAGTTCGTCGCGCAGGAGCGGGACGGTATTCCAGAGCGTGGTGTCGAAATACCAGAGGCCGGTGAGGACCTCGTCGGTGACCTCGGGGCGCGCGCTGCGGGAGCGGTCGGTGAGCCAGAGGGAAGTGACTTCGCTCTCGAGCGCGCGCGGGTTGCCGATGCCGGTGATTTCGTCTTCGATGAGGGCCTCGGGATTTTGCAGACGGTGCGCGAGCCGCTGCAGCTTATTGAGCATGGTGCGGCGCTTGGCCTCGGTCGGGTGCGCGGTGAAAACGAGCTCGATGGAAAGCTTGTCGAGGATGCTTTGTACCGTTTCCGGCGGCACGCCCTGATCCTTGAGTTCGCGCAACGCGGCCCAGATGGTTTCCTTCATCGGCGGCGTGCCGGCGACGGCGTACTGCGCGTGGCGGCGGCGGCGCAGGATGCGGACGCGGTGGGTTTCCTCGGCGAGGTTGACGAGCTCGAAGTAGACGGTGAAGGCCATGGCCATGCGCGCGGCCTCGGCTGGGGTGAGCTGCTGCACGGCGGCGCGGAGGTCTTTCTCGGCCTGGGCGTCGCCGGCGCGGCTGCTTTTGGCCAGCAGGCGCAGTTTTTCCTCGAGATCGAAGATGGCCTTGCCCTCGAGCTTTACGATGGTGTCGCCCAGGACGTGGCCCAGCTCGCGGATTTTCGCCGCGAGCGTTTCAGAGGTGGCTTCAGGGGGCAGCGTGGACATGGGCAGGGAAAAGAGTGGACGGCTGATTACGGAAGTAAACGGGAAACGAGGGTTTGCGGCAAGACTCGTGCCAAGCGGGGGCTACTTGGCGCGAATCTGGCCCGGCGTCCGGCGCGTGGCGCGCTTGACCGTGCGCGTGAGGTGGCTGGCCGAGTCGAAGCCGCACATTTCGGCCACAGCCTCGAGCTTGAGTGAGGAGGTGCGCAGGAGGCCGATGGCGCGGCCCAGGCGCGCCTGCCGGAGGTACTCGCGCGGCGAGCATCCGCGCACTTCCTGGAAGTGCGCGCGCAATGCAGAGGCGGAGGTATTGGTCGCACGGGCGACGTCGCGGATGGTCAGCGGTTGCGAGCAGCGCTCGTCGATAACGCGCTCGGCGCGCGCGACGATTTGCTCCCGCGTGGGCAGTGCTTTCTCGCTCGTCGTCCGTTGCAGGAGGCAGGCCAGCTCCTCGCCGAGCAACTCCAGCATGCGTTGGTGCCCGGCGCTCTTTCGCTGGCATTCGATCACGATTTGCCGGCAGACGCGCTCGATCGAGCGGTCGCCATCGTCGTCGACGAAAGCAGGCCAGTCGGGGCGCCCGCGGATTTCGCAGCCGATGTAGTAATTGGAGTATTCGGTCACGGCGCGTTCCGCATGGGTGATGCCGGGCGGCGTGAGCCAGACGAGGCCGGCGTAGCCGGGGAACGGTTTGCCCGACATGACGCAGACGGGCGCGCCGGACCGGTAGTAGACCAACTCCCAGATGGTGTGGTGATGAGGTGGGAAATGGACCCCGCGCGCGGCTTGGTACGCGCCGCCGCCCGAAATATGGACCGTTGCTATTGGCGATTTGTGCAATCTCTGCGGCGTTCGCTGCATGTAAGTAATCAATATCCTAGCGTATTGTGCAAGGCATGACAAATTCTACTCTTGATACCGCAACCGCCCTGCGCGAAATGGGCGTCACCGACGATTTGCTCACGGCAGAAGAAAAACGCAGCCTGGACGAAGAAGGTTATGTCGCGATGCCGGGTATCCTCAACTCCACGCAGATCGAGGCCGTCCGCGCCCGGCTGGGGGAACTGATGGACATCGAAAGGGAGAACGCGGGCAAGGAAGCTCACCAGGAGGCGGGCACGGCGCGGCTTTCCAACCTCGTCGACAAGGGCGACGTCTTTCGCGTTTTCTTCACGCATCCGCGCGTTCTGGCGGGGCTGGCTTACGTGCTGCGCGGCGACCTGAAGCTATCGTCGGTCAACAGCCGCGCGGCGCTGCCGGGGGAGGGGCTGCAGGCCCTGCACGCGGACTGGCACGGGCCGGTCAAGCCGGGCGACTACGCGGTTTGCAATTCGATCTGGCTGCTGGACGATTTTACGCCGGAGAACGGGCCGACGCGTGTTGTGCCCCGCACGCATCTCAGCGGGAAAGCGCCGTACGAGGTCATGGCCGATGCGAAGGCGCCGCATCCGGACGAAAAGCTGGTGCTCGCGCCGGCCGGCACCGTCGTCGTCTTCAACTCGCACGCATGGCACGGCGGCACGTTGAATCGCACCGCCGCGCCGCGCCGCGCGGTGCATTCATACTGGACGCGCCGTGACCAAAAACAGCAGTTGAACCAGCGCGAATACCTCAGCGCGCAGACGAAGGAGGCGTTTTCGCCGGCCATTCGCCACCTGCTCGACGTGGCGGAGTAGTCCTCACGATACATTTTGGCTGCGCGGGCGGAACAGTTCCCGCTACGCTGCCGCATGGAGACGCCGTGGACCTTCTGGGCCGGGTTTAATTTCGCGATCGTCGTCCTGCTTGTGCTGGACTTCGCCGTACTGGATCGCGTGCGCCGCGGACCATCGGTAACCGAGTCAGTCGTGACCACACTGGTTTGGGTGGCACTCGCGCTCTGCTTCGGCGCCTTGCTCGTGTTGCGTGAGGGCTGGGGCAAGGGCTCAGAATTTTTCACCGGCTACGTCATCGAATACTCGCTCAGCGTCGATAATCTGTTCCTGTTTGTCCTCATTTTTTCGAATTTCCGCCTCCCGCCTGAGCAGCAACGCCGGCTGTTGTTCTGGGGTGTGATCGGCGCGCTGGTCATGCGCGGCGTGATGATCGGCGCGGGCACGGCGCTGCTGATGCGCTTCGAGTGGATCACCTACGTCTTCGGCGCGTACATTCTCTACGCCGGCGTGAGCATGCTCGCGCACAAACCGGCGCAGGAGGTCGAGAAGATGCGCATCGTGCGCGTGGCGCGAAAGGTCCTTCCGCTGACGCAGGGCGATCATGTCGGGCGCTTTTTCCTGCGGGAAAATGGCCGACTACGCCTGACGATGCTGTGTCTCGTGCTCATCGTGGTGGAGCTGACCGACCTCGTCTTTGCGCTCGATTCCATACCGGCGATCTTCGGCGTCACGCGCGATCCGTTCATCGTCTACACGTCGAACGTCTGCGCCGTGCTGGGTCTTCGCTCGCTCTACTTCGCGCTGGCCGGGCTGGTGAAGAGCCTGGTTTATCTACATCTCGGCCTCGCGTGCATCCTGATGTTCATCGGAGCAAAAATGCTCGGTGAACATTTCTTTCCCATCCCGACCTATGTTTCGCTGCTGGTCGTTGGTGGAATTCTCGGCACGGCGATCGCGGCTTCGCTTCTGAAGGCGAAAAGTGGTAAGGTATAGGCGGACGTATCGCCGATGCACATTCTCGACGAGGAACTTTACCAGGCCGGCATGGCCATCGCGGCGTGCCCGACCGCCGCTTACCACGAGGGCCACGTGCGCGCGTGCCTGGTGGAGCGATTGGCGGGGCTGCCGCACGTCACGACGCGCCTCGACGAATTCGGCAACCTGCACGCCAGCTACGAGCACGCCGCGCAGGGCCGCGAGCCGTTTCGCGTCGTGGCGCATATGGACCACCCCGCGTTCGTCGTCGAGCGTGCGAGCGGCGTGGCGGAATTGCACTTCGCCGGTGGCGTGGCCGAAAGCTATTTCATCGGCAAATCGATCACGTTCCACAACGAGGAAACGCTCAAGCCGCTGGGCCGCGCGACCATTACCGGCACCGCGTTCGACGAGGACGTGAAGCGAGTGCGCCTGCGCGGGGAGATCCCCGCCGCGGCCACCTTCGCAGTCTGGACGCTGCCGCGCGCGCGCTGCACGAAGCGGCTCTTCATCAGCCCGACGTGCGATGACCTCGCGCAGGTTGCCACTGTGCTCGCGTTGCTGCGACGGCTCGCGCTCGCGAAGGCCAACGCCAGCGTGCACGCCATCTTCACGCGTGCGGAGGAAGTTGGTTTCGCCGGTGCGATTGCCGCTCTGAAGTCCACCACGCCGCTTGTGTCCATGCCCACGCTTTCGCTGGAGATGAGCAAGGCGCGTGGTTTCGCCCGGATCGATGCCGGGCCGGTCGTACGCGTGGGCGATCGCCTCAGCATCTTCGATTCGCGGATCACTCACTGGCTCGAGACGGCGTTCCGCGACTTGCAGATCGAGCGGCCCAGTGCGGTTTACCAGCGGCTGTTGATGGGCGGCGGCACGTGCGAGGCCTCGGTTTTTCAGCGCGCGGGAATGCCGACGGGCGCGCTCTGTGTCGCGCTGAGCCATTATCACAACATGGGCCCAGGGCAGGCGATCCGCGCCGAATCGATCTCGCTGCGCGACTGGCAGGGTCTCTACGATTACCTGTTTTTCCTCGCAACCGGGGCAAAATCGCTGGCCGAGGCCGATGCGCCGGTCGCGAAACGCTTTGCGCTGCTGGAGGCCAAAGCGTTGGCGGCGTTGAGGAAGGGCTGATTTTTCTCCTTCACGCTGCCGATTCGTAACAAATTCGGGCATTGACCCCTAGGCCGCACATTTTAGTCTGTCCCGATGTCTACTTTGCAAACGGACGACCCCAATATCATCGACGCGGAAGCGGTCAACTGGCGTTTGATCGTGTATCCTGTCCTTGTCGTGCTGGTCGTGGGTCTCGGTGCGCTCGGTTATTATTATTACCAACAAAGCACGCGCGACGCGGCTGAGGCCGACGCCCGCGCGGCGCTGCTCAAGGCCACGACGCCCGCGGAATTCCTGAAAGTCGCGGAGCAATATCCGAACGCGCCGGACCAAGCCATGCTGGCCGTCTTCAGCGCCGCCAACGCCTCCTTCGCCCAACGCGACTATGACGGCGCGCAAACCGCCTACCGCAAGATCATCGATAACCCGGCCCTTGGCGTTCAGTGGCATGACTCGGCCAACCTTGGCATCGCCTCCTGCGACGAAGCGAAGGGCGACATGGATAAGGCCCTTTCCGAGTACCTGGAAGTCGCGCACCGCGGCGACGCGAGCCCCTTCGCACCCTACGCCTATACGTGTGTGGCGCGCATCTACGAGCAGCGCGGTGACAAGACGACCGAACTCGCGATCCTCGGCCAGGCAGCGGAGCTCGATCCCGGCGCGCCCTCCACGCGCAGGGCCATTGAGCAGCTGAAGGCCCTGACGCCCCAGGCCCCGGCGATGCCGATCCCCGTGCAGGCAACTGCGCCGGCGAATCTCTCGCCTGCAGCTCCCGCTCCCGCCACACCGGCGCCTTCGGCGAAGTAGGGCATTTATTGAGGAAGGAGGGCTTGATGGCTTGGTCAGATTTTTTCAAGTCATCAGGTGGGCATTCTGCCTACAAGCCTGATCCTCTGATGTGGCCCAATTTCCCGCTCTGGTCAGCGGGCAAGGACAATGTCCAAGCCACAGTTAGAGGTAAGCTGCATCCGCAGTGGGTTGTACCCTGCGGCGAATTGGTCATGCCAACGGGAGATCTTGTGGCCTGCGACCCCTTCGCTGCAATGCGAGCGAAGGATAACGCTTACATTCGAGTGCCAAAGGGAAAACACGCTGTGTCCGTGACCCTCGTTGATCTCAGTCCGCAACAGGATAGGTCGCATATCCGCGAAGCATACGCCTCCATTCATTTTCGCAAGGAGGACGAAGCCTATCGCAAAGCCATTCCATTGGCGACGGATGACAAGCACCGTTCCGAGCCAGTAGAAGATAATTTTCAGGGTTTTTTTGTAGATGCAGGGACCGCGTGCTTCGTTGATGCGTGGTCAGTAGCGCATGGCATGCCGGAGGAAAGTCTCTGGTACGAAAAGGTCTTTGAGAACAATGAACCGGAGTGTTGGTTCAACCGTATGGATGATCCCAATCACATCCGAGCGGGAATTGCGAATATTACGCTGCCTCTTTCTAAAAATGGCGAGAATTTGATCCTCTTTCACTCTGGGTGGGGCGACGGTACTTATCCAGTAGTGGGATCTTTTGATTCGCGGGGAAATTTATTGTCTGCCCACATCGATTTCTTCGTCGTCTCGCCGGCGCCGGATGACCCGGAACTGAAGGCTGACGTAAGTTCCTAAACAAACATCCCCGCCACACTGTCGGCAACCAGTTTGCCGCGGGGCGTAAGACAGACACGGCCGTCGCGGATGTAGGCGAGGCCCAGGTCTTCGAGCTCGTTGAGCCGCCGATCGAGCGCGTCGAACTGATCACGGGCCACGCCCTCGCACATGCGCAGGCCGAACATGATGCGTTCCCGGGCGAGCGTGGCCTCGTCGAGCGCCTCATGCTCTCCGCGCACCGAGTCTCCGCGCGCGATGCGCTTCACGTAGGCGGCCGTGTCGGGCAGGTTGCGCCAACGCTGGCCGCCGATGGTCGAGCACGCGCTCGGTCCGAGGCCAAGGTAGTCGGCGCCGCGCCAGTAGGCGAGGTTGTGTCGCGATTCGAAGCCGGGCAGCGCGAAGTTGGAAATCTCGTAGTCGAAGAGCCCGGCCTTGGCCAGCACCGCGCGCGTCTTCTCGAACATGGTGATCTCGCGCTGCTCGTCCTGCCTCCATTCGCCGGTGGAAAGCTTCTCGAAGAACGGCGTGTCCTCCTCATAGGTCAGCGCGTAG
>FSYS01002247.1_pt1 | contig 18665 bp, 12 predicted proteins | sample 1638491 | NCBI WGS metagenome assembly FSYS01 (sample SAMEA3914788, study PRJEB12502) | metagenome | biome: forest; material: soil | place: Canada | collected 2011-07-03 | depth 0.1 m | reverse complement strand
GCGAAGCCGGGAATCTTCGAGTTGTGCCAGTCGATGGGGAAGGTAATCGGAGTATTGCCGAGTACGCTGAAGTCAAAGGCGTTGTGGGTGTACTTCCAGATGTAGTCGCCACTGAAGACGAGATTTTTGCCGAAGGCCTGCTGGAGACCAGCGTGAAACTCGTTGCGATAGCCGGGCTGGAGAGTTCCAGATACGCCCGGGCTGCAGAGAAGCAGTGGAGCAAGGACTTCGTTGGAGCATCCCTGACTGGACAGAACGAGGTTCTCATTGAAGGGTGATTCCAGTGTCCGCGCATACGAGAGGCGAAGGACGGTGTTGGTCTGCTTGATGGTGTAGGCGGTGCCGATGCGGGGCTCAGCCTGACGAGCGATCGTCAGACCGTTATAGAGGTCACCGCGGATACCGACGTTGAAGAGCCAGTTCCCTGCTTTGATCTGGTCCTCAACATAGAGGGCAATCTCCTTCACGTCGGTATGGCCGATGTAGTTGTACTGGCCGCCACCGCGAGTGAGGTCGTAGGGCAGGAGAACCGGATTGAAGCTGCTATTGACTAATCCGCCTGGGCATTGGCTGGGATCGGTGTAGCCAGGCAGCGGGTTATTGTTGACATCCACACACGGTGAATTGAAGACCGAACTTACGACTCCCAGAGTGTCGTTCTCCCGAAGGAATGTCTGCGAATAGTTTGCGCCGACTTTGATGTTGTTGATGCCCTTCACGTAGGAAAAGTCAGTATGAACACCGGCGTTGGTGAGGGAACGGGTTTGAGCGATGGTCTGGTTCTGTAGATTGGGTGGGCCCAGGTCGGCGAGAGGATCGTCGCTCGGATAGTAGTTGTAGGCATCTCGTCGGATGTAGGGGCCGAAGTTGAAGACCGAGTTGTCGCCGATGGTGCGGGTGTAGGTTGGAGCGATATCGAAAGTTCCGATCTTCGAGCGCTGATCCGTGTTCCCTACATTGCCGAAGACTGGATTGGCGCCTGTTCCTCCGCTGACGATGTTCTGCACGTTAAGATTGTCGAAGGAGTTCGGTGTTTGAAACCAGGAACGGCTGTAGTTGAGGTTGAGGTGAACGGAATCGCTCGGGGTCAGTTGGCGGTCGATGCGATCGAAGGTGTTCAGCTCGTTGCCCTTGTCGTGGAAGACTGAGAACTCTGGGGGATCGAGGAAGCGGCCGGTGTTGAGGCCGTCGACTTCGATGAAGTTGCCCCAGTTCTTGCCGCCGTAGCTGAGGTCGACTGCGCCGGTGGCTGAGCCGAAGGTGCCATAGGACGTGGTGATGCTGCCGGTGGGCGTTGTGACTCCCTGGCCGGAGCGGGTGGTGACTTGAATGACGAGGCTGGTCTTGCCGCCGAACTCGGCCGGAGGCGCGCCTGAGATGACCTCAATCGATTGGACCGAGTTGGAGGGAAGCTGATTGGAAAAGACCTTGCTCTGCTGGTCGGTGATGGGCTGGCCGTCGATGGAGAACGAGTTGGAGGCGTGATCGCCAAGGCCGTGGAAGAGACCGTTCGAGTCGGCAGCGACACCGGGTGAGGACAGTGTGACCAACGAACTGAGCGAGGACGACTGGCTCTCAAGAGGGAGCTTGGCGAAGGCGGCGCGGTCGAGGTCGGTGTGGAAGGTTGAATCGTTTTCCGTGAGGTCACCGCCATTGACATCCACTACGGTCGAAGCCGTGCCGATGGTGAGGATGGACTTTACCGTAACAGGCACGAAGGACCTGACGTCAACATCCTGCGTGAAGGGAGCGAAGCCGCTCATCATTACGACGAGGTGATACGGATTGAGCGGAAGATTCGTAAATTGATAATGACCGTCGGCGTCGGACGTGGTGGACTTGCTGTAGCCGCTGACGGGATTCAGGATTGAGACGGCTGCATTGGGCACGATGGCCCCGGTTGTATCCATGACTGTGCCGATGATGGTTCCGGCGTTGCCGGCGGACTCGGCCCATAGAGCCGGTATACCGAACGAAAAGAAAATGACGAATGCTGCGAAGACGGCGCGCCTTATCGACGTGTGCATACACTACCCCTCTGATTCTTAACCTGATTTTTGACGTGGTTCTAGACGGGGAGAGCGTCAGCAGGCGGGGGACGGGTAAAGAGGGCAAAGATTGAGAGCGTGCGCGAGGGGATGGCAGGAAGAAATGCCTCCACCACGGAGACGACCGGGGCGACGTGCAGGGTGACCGGCGGCTCGACTACCTGCACCGTTACATGAGCGGTGGCGCAGAGCGGACAATCCGCGTGGGAGAGCTCTCCATCCGGATGGACGTGGACTGCCTGGATGGTTCCACAGGCGATGACCAGGGCGATACAAAGCAGAGCCAGGAGAAGCTTCCAGGGACTCTTACTTTCCGTATTTGAGCTCTGTCGGACCACGGTATTCCTAATATAGCTCACGAAAACGCCAAGCGGTAAAGAGGTGAGATGCCATGCGTGGCATATTTGCCACTCGCAGGACTGATTTTTGAATGGAATCCAGGTTACCGCGCCCGCTTCAGCGTGAAGAAGCAGGCGTTGGACTTCCGGGAGGTAACGATTCTTCGGGCGTAAATCGGCTAGACCAATTGGACTTCAATTTTCTTGGCATCGACATCAAGTTTGGTGATGCGAAAACTGCGGATCTGGCCGGCGCGGACGGGTTCGGGTTTGGCCTCACTCGCGGCAGGCCCATTCTTCCATCGTGCCGCCAGCATGGAGCTGAAGGAGGATAGGTCAGGCTGGGTTGGGGCTTGCGTTGGTTTGGGCATCTTCGGCTCAAGCGTGATGCGGCCTGTGACATGGATGCCTTCGCCCACCTCCACGGTTGCGTGTTCGCCGGAGATGGCGATGATGCGTCCGGTGACCGCGTCACCTTCGCTGTGCTCGGCGATGTACTCGTCGAGACCGGTGGGGACTAGCTGCTTCATGCTGAGCTTGATCTGGCGCTTTTCGCTGTCTACTGCGAGGACCTTCGCTTTGATGATCTGGCCCGTGCGGAGAACATCCTGCGGGCGTTCGACGCGCTTTTCGGAGGTGATCTCGCTGACGTGGACCATGCCTTCGATCCCCTCTGCGAGTTGAACGAAGGCGCCGAATTTTGTGAAGCTGATGACGGGGCCTTCGACCTGCGAGCCAGCGGTGAATTTTACGGAGGCGTCGGCCCAGGGGTCGCCGAGTGCCTGCTTGAGGCCAAGGGACATGCGGCGTTCGGCGAGACTGATGCCGAGGATCATGACTTCGACGGTGTCGCCCTGCTTCAACATGTCGCCGGGCTTTCTTACTTTTTTCGCCCAGGACATCTCGGAGAGGTGGATCATGCCTTCGATGCCAGGTTCGAGCTCGACGAAAGCTCCGAAGTCGGTGACGCGCGTGACGGTGCCGCGGATGCGTTCGCCTGCAGTGTACTTCCCTGCTGCGGCGTCCCATGGGTGCGGTAGCCGTTGCTTCATGCCGAGCGAGATTCGTTTGCCGGCGGGGTCGATCTTGAGGACCTTGACGTCAACCTGCTGGCCTGCGGTGAGCACGTCGGAGGGCTTGTCGATGCGGTTCCAGGCGATGTCGCTGATGTGGAGGAGGCCGTCGACGCCGCCGATATCGACGAAGGCGCCGTAGTCGGCGAGGCTGCGGACGGTGCCGGAGAGGATTGCACCCTCGGCGATTTCGGAGTAACGGTGCTCTTTCGTGGAACGCTCTTCTTCTTCGGCGATGGCGCGGCGGTCTACGACGATGTCTTCTTCGGCGGCGTCTAGCTTGATGATGCGGCAGCGAATCTCCTGGCCGACCAGCTTTTCGATCTCGGCGGCGTCACGCGCTCCGCTGCGCGAATTGGGCATGAAAGCGCGCACGCCTACGTCTACGCTGAGGCCGCCCTTGACGACGGCAGTCACCGTGCCGGCGATGACGGTTTGATCGGCAAAGGCCTGTTCGAGGGAGGTCCAGTCCTTCGGCTGCGCGACACGCAGGCGGGAGAGTTCGTAGTAGCCCTCTTCGTTGCGGCCCTTTACGGAGACCATGAGCTTGGCGCCGGGTTCGACGGTCTCGTTGGCGCTTTGAAATAACGACAACGGTAGAACACCCTCGGTCTTGTAGCCGATATCGACGAAGACCTGCTCGGCGGAGACGGCGATGACGGTGCCGGAGATTTGGCGGCTGTCGTCCGTGGATCGACGGGAGTGGGTCTGCTCGTACTGCTGCAGGATCTTGTCGAAGGATTCGGTGGCTTCCGTCGATTCCGTGGACTCGGTGGGTTCTGTGGGGGCGGTGGCGTCGGTGAGGTGTTCGGAGTCTGGAGTGCTTGGGTTCGGCATGAAGTGTTGCGGCCTCGAAATAAGCGGATTGCGGCTAGGATATCACCGCGTTCGCTGCTCTGGCCGCAGGTATGGGCGACGGAAGGACGTCGTTGAACTATCGCATTTTGGTGGGATTGAGCTATGTGGTCCGTTTTGGAGTGATTTGTTCCTGCTGAACGTCGCTGCCGAAGAGTCGGCGTAGAGGCCGTCGAATGGCGCGCAGGAGTGCACGTGCGGCGGCAGCGGCGGCGACTAGAAAGACAAGGGCGATGGATGCGCCGATGACTGGGTGGTGAGTTGCAAACCAGGTGAGACCGATGGCGACGGCGTCTTCGGTTGTGCTGAGGGCGATGTTGGAGACAGGCTCGGGGCTGGGGGTTACGACGGCGCGGAGAGCTGTCTTCGATCCATGGGTGGCGAGCGCGATGGCCGCGCCGAGGGCAGTGGCAAGGATCTGCATCTCCGGAGTGAGCTGCGAGCTGGCGTGGTAGGCGACCAGTGCTGCAATGGGCACACGAACTATCGTGTGCAGTGCATTCCAAATGAGGTCGAAGCCGGGAATCTTGTCGGCGATGAATTCGATGCCGAACATGACGGCGCAGACGGTGATGACCCAGGTGTGTCCGAGGGAGTCGAGGCCCGGCGGCAGGGCTACCCACTGGGTGCGGGCGAGGATGCCGAGGGTCAGGACCGTGGCGTAGATGTTCAGACCGGCGGCGAAGCTGGCAGCGATGACAAGCGCGGTGATGTTTGCTGGCGAGAAGCTCATGTGTGGGGGATTCTACAGGCTTCGAAAACGTTCAACATTTTATTTAAGCGGATTAGAAGCTGTTTAGAAGATATGTCCTACCGGACGGGCCCGCTGCGCGCGGGGCGGCCACTTCGTGGCGCGTATACCGGTCTTGCCGCGACAGGAACATCGGTCCTCCCGTTGGTCGGGATTGTCATTTTCAGGAACCGGTCTACAGGCGGACTGCACGCTTGATAAGGGCGTACTGCTGGAGGATGAAGCTGTCCGTCATGCCTGCGATGTAGTCCGCCACAACACGGGGAAGACTTTCGCTGGGCACCTCTTCGAAGTAGGACAGCGGTAGCTCCTCGGGGTCATTGATCCAGTAGTCGAAGAGCTGCGTGACAACCAGCTCGGCTTTGTCGTGTTCGTTTTCGAGGGCTTCGCAGGTGTAGAGGGTGTCGTAGAGGTAGCGCTTTTCCTGAATGCGCTCGGCCTGAGCCTGCGGGGAGAAGAGAGCAAGCCGGGTGGGGTATTTGCGGATGTCGGCGAGCGAGTCGGCGCCGATGGCCTGCACGTTGTGGCGAGTGGTGGTGATGAGGTCGTCGGTGAGGGTGTTCTGCATGAGTTGCAGAGCCTCGTTGAAGAGGAATTTGGCTTCGACGCCGGCGTGCTCCTGCTCCACGGTCTTGTAGCAGCGCGCGAGAATGTCGACGTGTTCGCGGATGTGGTCGATCTCGAGCAGGCCGGACTCTACGCCGTCGTCAAGGTCGGCGGTGAGGTAGGCGATCTCGTCGGCGAGGTCGATGAGTTGAGCTTCGATCGGGGGACGCTGGTCGAGGAGGAATTCGGCTAGCTCGGGATGCTGATCGGCGCTGTAGTCACGCGAGTGCTTGATGATGCCCTCGCGGACGCCGAGGGTGAGATTGAGGCCGCGGTGGGCGGCGTAGCGCTGTTCGAAGTGCTCGACGATGCGGAGGGCGTGGATGTTGTGGTCGAAGCTGCGGCCGTGACGGCGGAGGCAGGCGTCAAGAGCACGCTCGCCGGCGTGGCCGAAGGGGGGGTGGCCGATGTCGTGGACGAGGGCGAGGGTTTCTGCGAGGTCTTCGTTGAGGCCGAGTTCGGCGGCGGCGGCGCGAGCGATCTGCGCGACCTCGATGGTGTGGGTGAGGCGGCTGCGAAAGTGGTCGGAGGCGCGGCTGGTGAAGACCTGAGTTTTGCCCGCGAGGCGGCGGAAGGCGCGGGCCTGCACGATGCGTTCGCGATCGCGCTGGAAGGGCGTTCGCGAGGGGCGAAAGGGCGCGGGATAGATGCGGGCCAGGAGCGGATCGTCCGAGTCTCCTGCGACCGCGCATCGATGCAGATCGATTGGCATGGTCAGATTTTAAGTGTATCGGAAGGAAGTTCCCGGTGCCCCGCCCCTGCTGTCTTCGTGCGGACGACAGCAGGCAAAGCAAATCTCTTTGACGGATTTGTGAGCGGATTGATTTAGCTACTTATTTAGCTGGGGCGGCGGTGAGGTTCGCCAGCTTCACGCGTGCATTTTCGAGCTTGTGCTGCACCTTGGCCACGTCTGCTGGGTCTACATCGGCGGGCAGGGAGTGGGCGTACTCGGTCATCGAGCGCTCCCACTGTGCGACGGCCATCTTCAGATTGCCGGTCTTCTCGTAGACCTCCCCGAGGTGGTCGTGAACGGTGGGATCAGTGTTCATGCGCTCATTTGCCTTGCGCAGGTTCTCTTCCGCAAGGGTGTACTGACCGGACTTGTAGTAGACCCAGCCGAGCGAATCGAGGAAGGCGCCGTTCTGAGGATCGAGGTCGACTGCCTTGCGGATCATGGTGAGCGCTTCTGGAAGACGGACGCCACGATCGGCGAGCATGTAGCCCAGATAGTTGAGGATGGTCGCGTTCTGCGGGTCGATGGCGAGGGCGGTGCGGAACTCTGCTTCGGCTTCGTCGTAGCGCTTCTGGCGATCATCGAGAGCGCCGCGGAGGAAGGCAACATAGAGTTTCTCATCGGGCTTGGTGGCGAGGGCATCGGCAGCGGTCAACTCTGCTGACGCCTCCTGCCAGCGCTTGAGACGGGTGTAGATCTGGGCGAGGGCGAGGCGGCTGTCGCGCTCATCGGGAGTGCCTTTGGTCGCGGCAAGCTGGGCATTGGCCAGCGCTACGCCTTCGTCTATTTTCCCAGTGTCGGCGAGTTGGCCGGCGTACATCAATTGAATGGCGTGGTCTTTTGGCATGGCCTTGGCCACTTCGGCGGCAACGGCGGTCGCCTCTTTCCACATATGCGCATCGCGGTAGGCGTCGACCTGGCCCTGATAGCCGCTCTTGACGTAGTCGCCGCCAAGGGAGATCAATTGCTTGTAGGTAGCAACGGCCTCGGTCGTCTTATTTTCTTCGCGGTAGATGATGGCGAGGCGATCGAGGAAGATGGCGCGATTGCCTTTTTCTTCGTCGCTATACTTACCGTCGGGACGCGCGGAGTCGGAGATCAATTTGGTGAGTACGCCGGTTGCGTCGTCGTAACGGCCGAGCGCATCGTAGACCAACGCTTCGTTATAGATGAGTTGAAGATTGTCCGCGGCGAGCGGCTTGGCCTTTTCGATTGTGGCCAGAGCCTGATCGTAATGGCCCTGCCGACGCTCAACCTCGGCGATGTGAATCTGTGATTGCGCATCCTGCGGCTCAGCGGCGACGATCCCATTGAGGATCTTCAACGCTTCATCGAGTTGGCCGTCGGAGAGAAGCGCGTTGGAGAGACCACGCTCGGTGTCGAGATTATCGGGATCGAGGTCGAGCGAACGATAGTAAGCGGCGATGGCATCCTTCAACTGGTGATTCTGCTCGTAGCTGGCACCCAGGGCGAATTCGACGCGAGCGGAGCGATCTTCAACCGGGATAGCGATGAGCACGTCGGTAGCGCGCTTGGTCTCACCCTCCTCGCTGTAGAGTCGGGCCATGTTGAGCGCGACTTCCTCGGAGTTGGCGTCGATCTTTTGGGCTTCCTTGAACTGCGCTTCGGCCTTGGCGGAGTCGTGGTTAACGCCATAGAGCTGGCCCAGGAGGAGGAGGGTCTCGACGTCGTTGGGCTTGAGCTGGGCTAACTTTTCGTACTCGGCAATGGCGAGCTGAAGCATCTGGCCGGACTGCTGACTCTGCATGTCGCCAAGGGAACGCAGGTAGACCTTGCCGAGCAGCTCGTGCGCTTCGACGTCGTTCGGGTTCTTGGTGACCTGCTCCTGTGCGGCGGTGACGGCCTCACGGATACGACCGATCTTGAAGTACAGGTTGGCGAGGCCGTCCTGGAGCAGCTTGGAGTTGGGGTCGGCGTCGAGTGCGAGTTTGTACTGCTCGACGGCCTGGGTGGCGTAATCCGAACGTCCCGCGTTGACGGCCATGTCCTCGTAAAGGTGCGCGAGACCGTAGTGATAATAGGATGAGGCGCGATCGGGCGGGGTAGCGGGGGTCGTGGTGGTCGCCGGTGCTGTCGACGACTCGGCGAACATTGCGGGAGAGGCAAATAGCAGCGCAGCCACGGGAAGCAGCCGGAGATGACGAAGAGAGGAGGCACGTAAAAGCAGGGTCATGAGTGGTAGTTTCCTGTGCCAACGGAAATCAAGCCGAGAATCGAACACTATCCTTTAGACGGTGCCGTTCGGGGATTGGATGCAGCCGGCGTGAGTATGCAAAGAGAAGGCCGTTTGCGCGATATTGCCGAGATTATATCTTGTTGACTGCCGAAAATGGAGGATTATCCATGACGGAAGTGGCGGACGCCGGTAAAGACCATGGCCACACCGAGTTGGTCAGCTGCATGGATGACCTCGGCGTCACGCACCGAGCCGCCTGGCTGAATGACCGCTGTGGCGCCTGCCTTGGCGACGGTCTCGAGGCCGTCGGGGAATGGGAAGAAGGCGTCGGAGGCAGCGACGGTGCCGGCGAGCGGGAGAACGGCCTTCAGAGCGCCGAAGCGGGCGGCGTCGACGCGGCTCATCTGGCCGGCTCCTATGCCGACTGTCTGGCCGTGGCCGTTTGAAAAACGGGCGTAGACGATGGCGTTCGATTTGACGTGCTTGCAGATCGTCCATGCGAAGAGGAGGGCACGCATCTCTTCTGGCGTGGGCTGGCGTTTGGTGACAGTGCGGAGGTCGGCCTGGGTGATGTGAAGGCGGTCCGCATCCTGCACCAGAAAGCCGCCTGAGACCTGTTTGAGGATTCGCGGGGTGTTGATGGGATCAATCTGGATTAGTCGCAGATTCTTCTTCGCGGCGAAGCGTTCGAGGGCCTCGGGGGTGAACGACAGAGCGACGATGGCCTCGACGAAGAGCTTCGCGATCTCTTCCGCGGCTGCTGCGTCGACCTCGCGGTTGATGCCGATGACGCCGCCGAAGGCTGAAATTGGATCGGACTCCAAGGCGCGGAGGTAGGCCTCAACGATGGTGGCACCGGTGGATGCACCGCAGGGGTTGGTGTGTTTGATGATGACGACGGCGGGCTCGTCGAATTCGCTGACCAGCTCCCAGCAGGCGTCGAGGTCGACGATGTTGTTGTAGCTTAGCTCTTTACCCTGCAACTGCCGCGCTGCGGCTACGCCTTTGCCGCTTCCATCGACGTAGAGAGCGGCTTTCTGGTGCGGGTTTTCGCCGTAACGAAGGGTAGCGGCTAGCGAGTCTATGACGCGAATGACGGGCGGCAGTTCCTCTTGCGAGAAGACAGCTTGGCCCGTGGGCGATTCAATACTTTCAAGCGCGGTGGCGATGCCGGCGTCGTAGGCTGCGGTGACGGCGAAGGCCGCTTTCGCGAGTCGCCAGCGGGTTGTTCGGGTGAGACTGCCAGCGTTCGCAGCGAGTTCCTCGGCGAGCAGGGTGTAGTCGGCTGCAGAGGTTACGATGGCGACGTCGGAGAAGTTTTTTGCTGCAGAGCGCACCATGGATGGGCCGCCGATGTCGATGTTTTCGATCACATAGTCGAAGGCGACTCCGGGGCGTTGCGAGGTTTTTTCGAAGGCGTAGAGATTGACTACGACCATGTCTATGGGTTCGATCTCGTGCTCGGCTACCGAGGCCATGTGCTCGGCGTTGTCGCGGATGTGGAGGATGCCGCCGTGGACCTTGGGGTGCAGGGTTTTGACGCGGCCGTCTAGCATCTCGGGAAAGCCGGTGAGGTCGCTGATGTCGCGTACCGCGAGACCGGCTTCACGCAGGGCGCGGGCGGTGCCGCCGGTGGAGACGAGGTCCACTTTGAAGGAGGCGAGGGTGCGGGCGAAGTCGACGAGGCCGGTTTTGTCGGTAACGGAGAGAAGAGCGCGGCGGATGGGGCGTAGATCGGCAGGAGTTGCGCTGGAAGCGGGAGAGTGTTCGGTCATCATTTGCTATTTTAGCTTGTTATCCATGTCCTGCCGGACGGGCCCACTGCGCGTGGCGCGGCCACTTCGTGGCGTGTGTACCGGTCTTGCGGGGATGATCGTCTGTGGGCCTCCCGTTGGTCGGCAACTGATGATCCCGACCAACGGGAGGGCCAAAGAATCAGATCCTGCCAAGACCAGTTAAAAAGGCGTGGAACGCCCGCCCCACGCGCAGTGGGCCCGTCCGGCAGGACAGAGTCTTTCTCTCTCTTAGAGCACGACTACGCCGGTGAGGGAGCTGACTTGCGCGATGTCGTGGGCGGCACACCAGCGTTTGAGGTTGTTGGCTATATTTTCTACGGCACGGGGGTCGGCGAAGCTGGCGGTGCCGACCTGCACGGCAGTGGCTCCGGCCAGCAGGAACTCCACAGCGTCTTCGGCGCGTACGATCCCGCCCATGCCGACGATGGGGAGGGTGACGGCCTTCGAGACCTCATGCACCATGCGCACGGCGATCGGCTTGATGGCCGGGCCTGAAAGACCACCGGTGACGTTGGCGATGCGCGGGCGGCGTGTTTCGACATTGATGACCAGCGATAGGAAGGTGTTGACGAGCGAGACGGCGTCGGCGCCTGCGTCGGCGACGACCCGGGCCATGAGGCCGATGTCGGTGACGTTGGGGGAGAGTTTGACCATCAAGGGCCGACGAGAGACTTCCTTGCAGCGGGCGACGAGCTCCCACAGCAGCGGCGGGTCGGTGCCGAAGACCATGCCGCCGTGGCTAGTGTTGGGGCAACTTACGTTGAGCTCGTACATGGCAATGCCGGGCGCGTCGTTGAGGGCGTGGATGACTTCGATGCAGTCCTCGAAGGTGAAGCCGAAGACGTTTGCGATGATGACGGTATTCGTCATGCGCTGGAGTTTGGGGAGCTTCTCCGCGATGAAGGGGCGCACTCCCATATTCTGAAGGCCGATGGCGTTGACCATCCCGGCGGCCGTTTCGATGATGCGCGGGGCAGGGTTGCCGCCCATGGGCTCGCGCGAAAGGCCCTTGGTGACAAAGCCGCCGATGCGATCGAACGCGATAATGTCTTCGAACTCGACGCCGTAGCCGAAGGTTCCGCTGGCCGCGATCACGGGCGAAGAGAACTCTACGCCTGCGATGGTGACGCGCATGTCGGGACCCTTGCTGCGTGGTGGCTTGGGGGTGCTCACTGGGGCGTGTTCTCCACGGCGGTTCGCTCAGCCGCAGCTCCCTCGGGCCGGATTGCCTCGGTCAGTACATGACCGACGCAGGCCGAAGGCTGGTTCACCCGCAGCAGCGAGGCGAAGGTCGCGGCGATGTCGACCGGAGCGACGCGATCGTGATAAGTGCCGGGAACGAATGCGGAACCGTAAAACGCCAGCGGCACGTGACGGTCGTAGGAATAGGGAGAGAAGTGATTGGTGCCCTTGGTCATGGAGAGCTCATACATTCCGGGCGTGACCATCACGTACCATCCGCCGTTGGGCGAGTAACTGTTCAGGATGAGTCTACCTTCTTCCGTCGCGGGCAGTTGGCCAGCTGCCATCTGGACACGGGTGTAGACGCGGCGAATGAGGGGACGGGGTGGGAGACGCGTTTGGCTGATGCCTTCGGGGTCTGCGGGTAGCGTGGCTTCGAGCGCGTCGGGCAGCATCTCGGCCACGGCTTGCTCGGCGTCTGCTTCGGTTACCTTCGCCTGCACGAATGGGCGGGGATCCATTTCGAGGTAGGGCAACTCGCCGCCTAACAGGTAGTTGATCTTCTGCCCTGACGAGAAGCGTTGGTTGAGCCTAGCGTTCAGTTCCGCGTTCACTTTTTTCATGTCGAAGGTCGCTGCTGGGATGCCTAACTTCGCTGCGACTGCAGGCACGGGCGCGATGCCATGATCGCCAGTCAATGAGACCCAAACATTCGACATGCCGCCATCGACGTGCTTGTCGAGCCAGGTGAAGAAGCTGTCGAGATCGACATCGGCGGCGTCGAGCATGGCGCGCTGCTCGGGCGCATCGGGGCCGACGATGTGGCCGAGGATGTCGGTGGACGAGATGCTGATGGTGAGGACATCAGTGACATTGTGACGGCCGAGTTGTTCGCCGGCGACGAGTGACTTTGCGAAATCGAGGAGGTAGGAGATCGATGCCGGGGATTTGCCCACCTCTTCATAAAAATGGCCCGGCGTTGCTCCCGCCTCGCGCACGGCCTGGTCTGCGCGGCCGCTGGCGTTGAAGGCTTGTGCCCAAGCTGGAAGCTGCGGCTCCCAATAGGTGGACGTGACGAATTTTCCGCTGGCATGGTCGAGCCAGAAGGCGCCGTTTGAGGCGTGACCGGAGGTCAGGATTGCGGCGCGATCTTTTAGCGAGATGCCAAAGAGCTTCGATTCGCCTCTGGTCGCGAGGACAACCTCATCGCCGAGCGTGGAAGCTAGTTCGTTGCGCGGGGACGCACCGACTTCCTTGGAATCGGGGTCGCCCACGATGGCGTAGCGCTCGTCTTCGACCGAGCTAATCGCGTGAGTCGTTGAACGCTTCAGGTCCCACCAGTCGTTCAACGCGATGCCGTGTCCGTTGCTGTAGGCGCCGGTGCCGATGGTGGAGTGGCCGGGTGCTGTCATGGTGTTGGCGTAGTCGTAGTAGCAGTCGGTGAAGTAGGCGCCGCGCTTGAGGAAGAGGTTGAATCCGTTAGCTGTCTTGAAGTCGTCGCGGTAGCGTTCGAGGTAGTCTCCGCGGAATTGGTCGAGCACGAGAATTACAACGAGCTTGGGCTTGGCATGGTAGGCGTCTGCGCGCGCGGATACCACCCCGGACACTGCAGTGAAAAGACACAGAAGGACAGCGGCATACTTTTGCATGGCTATAAGGGTAATCGCATTTTGCTGCCATTACGCTGAGGTGCCGACGTTTTCAGGCGAAGACGCTAAAATGTTTGGTAATGATAGATCTTGCGTTTGTTCGGGCTAACCTGGCCCTTGTTGAGGAAAAACTGCGCGCACGAGGCATGGCCCCTGCGGCTGCGCTGGGTAATTTCGCCGAAGTTGACCGCGAACGGCGTGAGGCCATTACGCAGGTCGAGACCCTGAAGGCGCAGCGGAACAAGCTGACGGAAGATATTGCGAAGCTGAGACGCGAAGGTGTGGACGCGACGGCCCAGACAGAGCAGACTCGCAGCCTGAAGACCGAGGTGGAGGTGCTCGAAGCCAAGGCTGCGGCAGCCGATGAGCGTTTGCGGGAGATGATGCAGACGCTGCCGAATCTGCCGCAGGATAGCGTGCCGGTGGGCAAGGACGAACATGGCAATCGCGAAGAAAAAGTGTGGGGCGTGCAGCCGGTCTTCGATTTCCCTGTCAAGCCGCATTGGGAGATCGGCGAGGCGCTGGGCATTCTGGACTTCAATCGTGCGGCGAAGATCTCGGGTTCGCGTTTTGTGGTGCACTTTGGGCAGGGGGCAAGGCTGGAGCGGGCGCTGGCTAACTTTATGCTCGACCTGCACACCGGTGAGCATGGATACACAGAAGTGCTGCCGCCGTACATGGTGAACTCGAAGTCGCTGTTCGGGACGGGGCAGCTACCGAAGTTCGCGGAGGACTTGTTTCATTGCGACGACAAGGGCAGCTACGAGCCGGGGAAGTATCAGGAGAACGATCATTGGCTGATTCCGACGGCTGAGGTTCCGGTCACGAATTTATTTCGCGATGAGACGCTGGATGAGGCGCAGCTTCCTGTCTCCTTTTGCGCGTACACGCCTTGTTTTCGGTCGGAGGCGGGGTCGTATGGCAAGGATGTGCGCGGGATGATTCGGCAGCACCAGTTCCAGAAGGTGGAGCTGGTGAAGTTTGTTCGTCCTGAAGATTCGAACGCAGAGCATGAGCGGCTGACGCGTCACGCCGAGACAATGCTGGAGCGGCTTGGCTTGCCGTATCGGCGCATGCTGCTCTGTACCGGAGACATGGGCTTTGCTTCCGCCAAGACTTACGACCTGGAGGTCTGGTTACCTGGGCAGGGGCTGTATCGGGAGATCTCGTCGTGCTCGAATTTCGAAGCGTTTCAGGCGCGACGGGCGAACATTCGCTATCGCCCGACTGGCGCGAAGAAGAGCGAGTTTCTGCATACGCTGAACGGCAGCGGGCTGGCGGTGGGACGCACCTATCTGGCGGTGCTGGAAAACTATCAACAGGCGGACGGCTCGGTGCGGGTGCCTGATGCGCTGATACCCTACATGAACGGGGATACCATCATCACCCGGCAATCGGGCAGGAGCTGAACCATGTTCAAACTACTTCGCAGTTATATTTTCTGGTCTTACGAGCGGGGCAGCGTCCACTACGACGTCATGGTATCGGCGATCCTGATCTTCATGTTTTTGTCGCCGCGTTTCATTGATTTCAAAGATAAGCCGGTGGAGACGGTGGCGCTGCACGCCAGCGAGGTGCTGGTGAAAGAGGCTGGTACGGAGGGGAGCAGCAGCCGGTTCATGTACCAGATACGCACCGATGAGATGGGCGGAGCAAAGACCGATACGGAGCTTCGCGCTGCCATGCTGCGGGTGATTGAACCGATCTCGGGCGAAGTTACGCTGGAGCGCTACGAGGCCGTGCACGACGCGCAGGGCAAGGTAGTCGCTTACAACGCTTGGATTCTCCGATAAGACGCAAACCGCAGCCTGACGCATCCTACCGCTGGGAGCTTACCGTATGACATCGATTCGATCTATCGCCGCTTCCCTTCTCTTCTCTGCCGCCATTTTTAGCCTTCCCTTGACGACGGCGTTCGCTCAGCCCAAACCGGGACACATCGACGAGGTTATGCGGGAGATGGACGCGGCGAGCGCGAAGTTCAAGTCGGCGGAGGCTGACTTTCGCTGGGAGCTGTACGAACGGGTTGTCAAGCAGGTCACTACCGTCCAGACCGGTAGCATCTACTTTATAAAGAGCGGGAGCACCACGGAGATGGGTGCAAAGATCGACTCGCCAGCACCGAAGTTTCTGGAGTTTCGTGACGGCACCCTGCGCATCTTCGACCCCGGCCCAGACCACTTGACGACTGTCTCCTCGAAGCAGAACGAGGCGCAGATTGAGGCCTTTCTGACGTTGGGATTCGGCGGCAGCGGGAAGGACCTGGCGAAGGCATGGACGATCTCGGATCTGGGAATGGAGACGATTGACGGCGTAGAAACAGCCAAGCTGGACCTGGTTCCGAAGGACGCCAGCGTGCGCAATAACTGCACGCACATCATCATCTGGGTCGACACTTCGCGCGGGATATCTCTGAAGCAAGAGTTCTTCATGCCTTCGGAGGACACGCGGACTTCGTATTACAGCAATATCCGGCTGAACCAGAAGATCGACGAGAAGAAGTATGCGATCAAGACAGATAGCAGGACGACGAAGGGCTAGGCGCCTGGCTCAGTCCGTCTTCAGTGCAGGGTGAACCGCTGCACTGGCCCACAGGACGAGGAGTGGGAAGAACTCCAGGGTGTAGCGGGGCTCCGAGTTGTCGAGGGTTAGGAGCAGGGCGCAACGCAGGAGGACGAAGGCGAACATCGACCAGGCCAGCGGCGTGTCCTGGCCCCAGCCACGGCGATGCCAGAGCCAGAGGCCGACCGCTCCTGCGACGAAATAAGCGAGGTTAAGCGCGGCGAAGAGGGTGGCAAATTCCGTTTCGCGGCGATGCTCTCTCCAGGTCCACCAATCGAGGGAGATGGGCAGCATTTCCGCGCGGGGACGGAATGCCATGTCGAGCAGACGGGCTACGGGAAGAGCGATGTAATAGCGGATGGGGTCGGCGTGGATGCGCTCCCGGGCTAATGCGGCGAAGCGTGCATCGAGCTGGGGGGTGGCGTTGTCGGTCTCGTTGTAATCGGCGAGAAGGGCCGCGGTGCGAGCGTACTGGTCGTCATTGTCGAAGGCGCGATTGGGCAGATTGGCGATATCGATCTGGGCGCTGTCGTATTTCCAATAGACCTCTTCGGTGGAGGCGTAGTCGATAGCCCATGTGCGGTACCAGCGCTGGAAGCCGACGGGGACTGTCTCTCCGGGGTCGGTTGCGAAGCGAGGCGCCAGCGGCTGCAGGACGTGGAAGGTGCGCCAGTTTCGCAGTGCCCAGGGCGCCAGTGGGAGCAGAATGCAAAGGGCGGCGAGGGGTACCGGCGTGACGGCTCGCAGCGACGGTCTCCGCTGAAGAATGTGCGGTGCTGGGAGTTGCTCGGCTGGATGAGAATCGTCGAGGGTGAGCGGCGGCTGTTTGGACGACTTGAGTGCCATCCAGAGCATCGCGGGTATTACGGCGGCGGCGAGCAGGCCCTGTTCCGGCCGCAATAGAAGAGAATAGGCCATTGCCGCTGCGGCTACCCAGAGCCATCGGTTGAAGCCAGTGCCGCCAGCGCGCCAGCCAGCGACACACCAGCGTTCCACTGCATAGAAGGTGAGAGTGATCGAGGCGAGGGTGAGGGTTTCGGTGAGCGGAGCCGCAGCGTAGGCCGCGGTGAAGGGGCAGAGCGCACCGAGCCAGAGTGCGGCCATCGCGGCGCGAGGACCGAATAAACGATGTGCGAGAGCGGCGACCAGCACACAGGTAAGCAGGTCGATGACGCACTGAACGTACATGACGGCGATGTAGTGGTCGAGACCGAAGAATGCGAAGCAGACGGCGAGGAAGAGGGGGTATCCGGGAAGACGAATTAGGGTCGGGGTGATGCCCCGGGTGGTCTGGGTGAAACCGTAGACACCGTGCTGCAGCCAGTTTCTGGCGATGTTTCCGTAAATAAGGGTGTCGCCGTCGATGCGCGCGGCATGAGTGACAAACCAGAAGCGCAGCACAAGGCCAGCCGCCAGTGCCAGCGCTGCGCACAGCCCCATCTTCAGTCGACCGCTGATCATGTATGTGCATCATACTGCCGGAGATCAGACACTGGCCCGCGTCGCGTTGACTCTGGCGGTTCGGCTGCATACGATGAGGAGTAGCCGCCTTCGCAGAGTCGCCTGAAACCCTTCATGAACAAACAAGTCTTCTACGACCCACAACGAAAGCGCTGGAAGCGGCTGCGCCGAATCTTCGATGTGGCGGCTCTACTGGGGCTGGTGCTGGGGAGCATCTTTGTTGTGGATCTGGTACGGATGAAGCCGTTGCCGGAGCTATTTCTACAGTCCCAGAAGCGCAACTACAAGGCGTTGGCAAACCAGACCTCGCCGACGCTGAAGCCTGGGCAGAAGCTGCGCCGCTCGGCCCATCGCAAAACTGACCGTAAACCGTCGGATGTGCCGCTGAACCAGGGTGAAGGTCTGCGCGCGGCTTATTACGTTGAGGACGATCCCGCGAGTTACTCGTCGCTGAAGCAACATATCAGCCAGATCGACCTGCTGTTTCCGGAGTGGCTACACGTGGTCACGCCCGACGGCAAGCTGACAGGGTACAGCTCTGACAATCGGCCGTATGCCGTGGTGGACGGAGGTGACGTTCATCAGGTCGACCAGGAAGGAAAGGTGGCACGCACCATCGCGGTGAGCCATGTGAACCTGGATGTGTTTCCTCTGGTCAACAACTACGACCCGACCAAAGGGATGTTTTTGTCACAGGTTGGCGACTTTCTTTCGAGTGATTCCGCCCGTGCCAATTTTGTGCAGCAGATCCATACCTTTCTGGCGGCAAACCCGAGCTACCGCGGAATCTCGCTCGACCTGGAAGAGATTCCCGACACCGCTCAGCCGGGCTTTAATGCGCTGGTTGCTGCGCTCTATAACGACTTCCATCCCAGGAATCTTCGCCTGTATGTGAACACGCCGGTGGGTGATGATTCGTTCGACCTGAAGTTTCTGGCGGACCACTCCGACGGTTTGCTGCTAATGAACTACGACGAGCACCAGACCGAGAGCGGGCCTGGGCCGATAGCGTCGCAGGATTGGTTTGTCAACAACCTGAAGACGGTACTGAAGACCGTGCCAAAGGAAAAAATAATCTGCTCCCTGGGCAGCTATGGGTACGACTGGACGACGGCGCTGCCGGAGGCTGGTAAGCCGGGTAGGGGTGCGCGTCAGAAGAAGGTCGAGGCGTCTGAGAAGGTGCTGGCGTCGCACGACATGTCGACACAAGATGCATGGCAAGCAGCATCGGACTCCGACTCGCAGATCGATCTCGATGACGATTCTCTGAATGTGCATTTTGCATATGACGACGAGGACGCCCATGTGCGGCACCAAGTGTGGTTTTTGGATGCCGTTACGGTGCAGAACGAGATGCGGGCCTCGCGGGCATTGGGGATACAGACGTATGCACTGTGGCGATTGGGGTCAGAAG
>FSYS01002868.1_pt1 | contig 18835 bp, 12 predicted proteins | sample 1638491 | NCBI WGS metagenome assembly FSYS01 (sample SAMEA3914788, study PRJEB12502) | metagenome | biome: forest; material: soil | place: Canada | collected 2011-07-03 | depth 0.1 m | reverse complement strand
TGACTCGGCCAACGCACAGATCTTGCGTGCCTGGCTGATGCCTCCGACGCGGTTGGTATCGAACTGAATATAGTCGAGCGCATTATTTTCGAGCAGCTCACGGAAGCCGAAGATGGTGAACTCGTGCTCGCCGCCCGCGATAGGGATGCGGCCATAGCTTTTAAGCTCTTTGTAGCCTCGGGTGTCGTCGGGGATGACGGGCTCCTCCAGCCAGCGGAGTCCGAAGGGTTCGAGCAGCGGGAGCATGCGCTTGGCGTAGTCCAGGGTCCAACCCATATAGGCGTCGGTCATCAGATCGATGCCCTCGCCGATGACCTCGCGCACGTTGCGGACGAGCTCGATGTTCTTCATCATGCCCTCGCGGCCGTCGAGTGGTCCCCAGCCGAAGCGAAGCTTCATGGCGGTGTAGCCCTCGTCCTTATACTTCTGGGCTTCGGCGCGGAGCTCAGGGATGGGCATGGCATAGAGGCGGCTCGCATAGACGGGAATCTTCTCCTTAGTGCGGCCACCCAAGAGCCGATAGACGGGTTGTTTGGCGTCTTTGCCGAGGAGATCCCAGAGAGCAATGTCGACGGCGGAGATGGCCGTCATGGCGACTCCCTTGCGGCCGAAGGCCATGGTGCGGCGGTACATCTGTTGCCATAGAAATTCGGTATCCCAGGGGTCGGCGCCGAGCAGGATCGGGGTGAGATAGGTGTCGATGAGCGACTTGGTCACGATGGGCGAGAGAGCGGCGTCTCCCAGGCCGACCAGGCCGGTGTCGGTAAAGATTTCAACCAGCACCCAACCATGGAACGCGAAGTTTCCCATGGAAGCGGAGCGGTAACTAACAAGGTCCATCGGGTTGGTGCAGAAGTGCGGCGGGAGCGGCACCGTCTCGCCTTCCCATTGAACGACACGCGTGCGAATCTCTGTGATTTTCATGTGTGGCTCTCGATTGTTTGTAGGAGATCGTTGCTGCGGAGAGGTTGAATCTTGCCAGCAAGCAGGAGAATGGCAAGAAAGCCGATAAGGTGAAATGTTCCAACAAGCACAAAGAGGGTTCCGTAACCGAACCCGTGTCCGAGCAGATATCCAGCGACGATGCCGAAGATGGCTCCGCCGATCGCTCCGCCAAAACCGACGTATCCGGAGACGGTACCGACCGCGGAGAGCGGATAGATATCCGCAGGCAGCGTCATGATGAGGCCCGACCAGGACTGCTGGCAGAAGAAGGCGATGCTGAAGAGCAGGATTGCGAGTTGCACCGGAACCAGCGGCACCAGCATCACCACGGGCATGAAGACTGCGGTGAGTCCAAGAGCGATCTTGCGAGCCTTGTCCAGCGAGTGACCGCGGCTCAATAAATGGCTGGAGAGGTATCCTCCGAGGAAGCTGCCGACGCCGGATGCGGCATAGGGAATCCACGCGTAATAGCTCACCTGCTTCACGTCGAAGTGGCGTGCGTCATACAAATACTTGGGCAGCCAGAAGAGCAGGAAGTACCAGGCGGAGTCGCTCATAAACTTCGCAAAGACGAGCACCTGTACATTGCGCAATCCAAGCAGCTCGCGCATGCTGAGCTGCTGCGCGATCACTCGGGCGTCCAAAGTGTTTACCGATAACGGAGACGTGTTGTCGCGATAGGACAACGCCCACCACACGACCCACGCAAGCCCTACCGCTCCCGAAGCGAAGAAGACTGCGCGCCATCCGCTATGAATCAGGATGAAGCCGATGAGCGGCGGAGCGAGAACCGAGCCGACGGCGGTCCCCGCATTGATGATGCCCATGGCCGTTGAACGCTGCTCGAGCGGAATCCACTCGGCGACGACGCGAACGGCGGCGGGAAATCCTCCTCCTTCTCCCATGCCGAGCAGAAAGCGCGCGCACAGCAGAAGCGCGAAGCCCGAAGCGAGACCATGCAGAGCGCAGGCGAGCGACCACCACAGCATGATGATCAAGAAGCCGCGACGCGTGCCCAGGCGATCGAGCAGGCGGCCTCCGATAATGTAGAGCGCAGCGTAGGAGAGAAGGAAGGAAGTCTGCAGATAAGAGAACTGTTGGTTGGAGATGGGAATGTTGTGCTGAATCGCCGCAATGGCGACGGGCAGCGTCTGCCGGTCGAAGTAACTGATCGCAATCGCAGCAGTCACGAGCGCGACAGCGTACCAGCGGCGATCGTAGCTGCCGCCGGAGACACTGCTGGATGTGAGACCAAAGCGATTCATGGCCGGCCCTGGGTTACCACGTTAGATGAAGAAGAGAGATGCTCTCCCGAGGCAAGTCGGTCGAGAGGGTGACCTCGCCGTCCTTCACGTCGAGCCACACTGGTGAAGTAAGAAGCTGAAGTTGTCCTGCGGCTTGAAGATCAGCATACTGCTGCGACGTGGGATGTTGCGGAGAGCCCATCTGCTGCCACAGTGTATAGGCGTTGCTGTGCGTCTGGTCGATGCGGTAGTGCTCGAGCAGCACACGCTGCACGCCGGCGGGGATGCCGCGGATGGTCACCGTCGTCGGCGTTGCGGAAGCCGGCTGGTTCACATCGTGATAGTTCCAGACGAGGACAGCAGCCTCTTTCGCTGCATGGGTTGCGAAGGCATCCACGTCGGGAGCGCCGCGCACGCCGGTGTCGACCAGCGTATCCAGCGGCACCTCGCCGGTGCTGCTGGTCTTCACGCGCTCACCGGACATCATCCCGAACATGCGGAAGACATTCAAGACTGGCTTATCGACGCCGTTGCTTGCGAGCGAACGGAAGCCCTCGAAGTAGCCTTTATCTTCGAACTCAAACGACCAGCTCAGCATGGAAATTAAGTCCACCGCATGGCGATCTTGCAACTGGAAGAGCGCCTTGAACGCTGCGGCAGTATACGCAGGATACAGCGTGCCATTCCGGTAGTTGTTCGCCGGATTCACCTTGGAGGAGCATGCGGCGCATCCCTCCGGGTCAGCCTCGCTGATGATGATGGGGAGGTGCCTGAATTTCGGGAAGCTCGCAATTAAGGCAAAGCCCTTGTCCGCATCGTTCAACTCACGATTGATCCCCATGGTGACTTTGCCATCTTCGATCTGCGGAAATCCCTTGGCATGGAACGAGATGAAGTCCATCGGGATAGCTCCGCCCGTCGCCGCGCTTCGGCCGGAGTTGACGTGCTCCAAGAAGTTCTTGAGAAATAGATTCGCCTTGGGACGGCCGGGGCTGGTGCTGGCGGGCCCACCTACCCTCGCGCCAGGAAACGCCGCCTTCACACCCGCAACTGCGAAGTCGTACAGCTTCCAGTAGTCTTCAGGCGTTGAGTGCCAATAGTCGATGTCGGGCTCATTCCAAACTTCGAAGTACCAGCTAAGCACTTCTTCCTTGCCGTAACGCTGGACGAGATGCGCGGTGACGACTCGGACCAACTCCTCCCACTTCTTATAATCCTTCGGAGGGTTGTTGGACTTGCCGGAGATTGTGGATTGCGGATAGTGAACCTGGTATGGCTCGTGACGATTGGGCAAATCCGCAGCGAGATCCTTGGGCATGAAGCCGAGTTCGACGAGGGGCCGCACGCCGGCAGCTTTGTACGCGTCGAAGATTCCATCAAGGATGGTGAAGTCGTACACCGGCTTTCCGGTCGCGTCCTCGGAGTACACATTCGTCGAGCTGAACTTCAACTCGGCCTGTCCGTTGCCAGAGGTGAGAAGGTGATGGGCACGAATGTACACGGGCACAGGGCTGAGATCGTGCAACTGCTTGAGCAGTTCCCTGCCATGCGTCATGGTCGTATAGTTGGCCTCGTCGTAGCCGAACCAGCGATAGATCGGTTTGTATGGCCCGACGGCCTGGTTAAGATCTACCTGGATGATCGCCGGCGTTTCAGTTGAGGCAGGGAGTGGAGCTGGGACCGTTCCCTGCGCAAACAACGCACCACCCATTACCGTGAAGGCAATCCCGCCAGCCGCGATCGTCCGCCCCAGCCACCTTGAAACCTCAGTCATTGTGAATCTCCCTGTTGCTAGAAGTCGTACTTGAGTGCGAATTGAATATTTCGCGGAGGAACCGAGGTGCTGGTGATCTGGCCATAGCTCGATGTGTCGACGGGCGCCGTGGATGCCGAGCTCGTGATGCTTGCTCCCGGCGCGCTGAAGCTGACCGTGTTTGGAATGTTGAAGAACTCTGCGCGGAACTGGAGCATCGAGTGACCCGGCATGGCGAAGTTCTTGAAGATGGATCCGTCATACTGACGGAGCATATCGGAGCGCAGGGTGTTTGCCCCCACTGTGCCATAGGTGTACTGCGCGGGCTCCACATATCGTGTGTTGTCGAACCAGTGGGCAACGGAACGCTTGAAGTCCGGATTGCCACCAGCGGGATTTAGATTCGGCCGCTGACTACCAACGCCGGTATTGGCCTTGTCGGTTGAGATGATCGGCGTATAAGGCACACCGCTACGCAGCACGATGATCGTTTGCACCGACCATCCTCCGATGACTCCGTTGACGACCCCGTTGGCACCTTTCGACGAGCTATTGAGGTGCCCGATTGGAAGTGCATAGCTGCCGCTGATCGCGAGGTTCTGCGGCACATCATAGGGCGAACGAGCATACTCGTAACCAATGTTGCCACCCAGCGACGGCTGCTGATTGAACTGCATGAACTTCGAGTAGGTGTATGCCACCAACGCCTGCAGACCGTGGCTCTCACGATGCTCCAGCTTCACCTGCAGCGCGTTATAGTTCGTCGAGAGATCCTGCGAGTTGAACGTAATCGTGCTCCAGGGTTGATAGGGCCTGCGCGTCTGCACCACGCCCGGCCCAGGCGTTGGATCGTTGAAGTCGTCCGTGCTATTCAGATCCACACCATGGTTGCCGACATACGCGACGTCCAACAAATCATGCGCCGTGAGCTGTTGTTCCACGCCGAGGCTATAGTGCTCGTTATACCCGACGTTGAGATGAAGCTTCGTCGGAACCAGCGACGGGTTGGCCTGCGCGGAGCCGAGCTGTGTGCCCAGAAAGAAGTTGGCGAGCGTGCGTGTCGGCGTGCCCTGCGGCTGGAAGACTGTCTCATTGAGCCGAAACGGCAGCATGTCGAGGTTCACGCGACCGCCGCTGGTCTCGGGCTCGTAGAACATGCCAAAGCCTCCGCGGATCACCGTCTTATTGGTCGCCGAGTAAGCAAAGCCGACCCGCGGCGCCCACTGGTGCCTATCCGTGTAAGTGAGATTCTGCGGCAGCCCCGCGGTAGCGGCCGTCTGGATGTATTGACCGAAGAACTGGTAGGCCACGGGCGCCGCAACCTGGGAACTCAGATCCGGTATGGTCCCTGTTCCGCCTACGACGATCGGCTGCGCCAACCCTGGAATGAACGTGCCAATCTGCCCCTTGTAGCCGTTCAGCCAGGGCGAGTATTCATAGCGCAGTCCAGCATTGATGGTCAGCTTTTCGTTGACGCGGATATCGTCCTGCACGAAGAACTGATAGTACGTCTGCTGGCCACCGAAATTCTGCGCCGGATACGCTCGCTGTACCGAGTAGGGATATCCCAGCAGAAAATCCGCGTAGGCGTTGCCGGTCTCGCTGCCGTTGAAGGTGAAGACTCCGGCAAATTGTTCGCTGTCATAACCGAGCCATTGGTAGTAGCGAATCAACGTGCCAAACTTGATCGACTGCCTTCCCTCCAGCATGGTGAAGTTTTCTGTTCCTTCCAGCGCCTTGCGGTCCTGGGACTTCGGTCGCTCATCGAAGGCTGCGCCCTGGACGGAGCTGAAACCGCTCCAGGAATAGTCGGGGAACGCTCCGCCAACGCCCGGCCGTAGCTGCGCCGAGAGCCCTGTGACACCAAACTTCGCGTTCCAGTCCGGTCCCTGGAGGAACGCCGACAGACGCACGTGACTGGGAAGATAGTGCACGCGCGCTTCATTCACCTTGTTCGCGCCGATATTGGTGATGAGTCCCGCCGCGATGTCCTGGCCGTTCGAGGTGAGATTTGCGGTCCCGAGCGCCGGAGCCGCATTGGGGTCAACCTCACGATTGTTCACGTAGATCCAGCGCGCAAAGAGACGGTTGGATGGGCTGATCTGTTCGTCGAGGCGCACCGTAGCCTGGTCCCAGTCGATGGCCTGTGAGGGAACAAAGCTGGCGGTACCGCTCGCATTGTTCGGCATCGGAATGTACTGTTGGATGGCCAACGCCTGAGGGGAAAGACGCAGCGTGGGAATCGTGTTGCTCGGGAACGCCACACCCGTCAACGGATCCTTGATGGTCAACGCACCAAAGTTTCCGCCACGCTCCGCTTCCGTCGGCACGATGTCATTGAAGACCTCGCCCTGGCGCAGGCGCTGGCCTTCGTAATCCAGGAAGAAGAAGGTCCGGTCCTTTCCGTTGTAGAGAAACGGAACCCGGACGGGACCACCGATGTCGCCGCCAAACTGATTGCGCTTCAGAATCTCGCGCGTGAGAGCAAAGTAATTGCGGGCGTCGAGCTTGTCGTTGCGGATGAACTCAAACAGGCCACCATGATATTGATTGGTACCGCTCTTGGTGGTCGCGTTGAAGAAGGCGCCACCGCGGTTGTACTCGGCTGAGTAGGGGCTTTGCTGAACGGAGAACTCTTGCAGGGCGTCGATCGACGTCTGGATGAAGGTGCCGCCTTGATGTTGCTCGGAGACATCGACACCGTCGAGCAGGAAGGACGTGGCCGAACCGCGAATGCCGCTGATCACGTTGCCGTTGACGATCTCCGGGCGAATCGCGAGGGAGTTTCCAGTGGCGGCCTGCAGCGAAGCGCCGGGCGTCAACTCAGCCAGTTGGTAAAAGCCGCGGCCGTTCAGCGGCAGACCGGTGAGCTGCTTATTCGTGATGACCTGGCCGACGGTTGCGGTGTCGGTGGTGAGCAGCGGAGCGGCTGTCGTCACCTCGACGGTCTGCGTGGAGGAACCGATGTTGAGCTTTAGGTCCTCGCGAACGATCTGACCGACCTGCACCTCAATGCTCGAGGTTGTCGTCGTAGCAAAGCCGGGCGCGGAGATGCTGAGGATGTACTGCCCCGTCGGGACTGGCGTGATGACGTATTCGCCAGTGTTGTTGGTGATGGCGCTTTGCACGATGTTGGTTCCGAGATTGGTCAACTTCACACTCGCCCCGGCAATGACGGCGCCCTGCGGATCGGTGACCTGGCCGACGAAGCGACCCTGCTCCACCTGTGCTTGCGCGGCGCAAGCAAGGACGACAAGAAGAAGCGTGCAGAGGTATGGCCTTACCGTTTGAATGAAACGCTTGTTCATAATCCCTCATCGATGGACGCACAATCGATCCGCGGCCTGTTTCCAAATCGCGGATAAAAGTAGTACCAATCAATTGTTTCTGTCAACCCGCTAGCTTAAATATCTAATAAATCCATTGAAATGAAGAGGGGAATAAGTACGAGGTGAGATGCACACGCCAATTTTCTATTGAAAGGTCGTACCTTTGGTTGGCACGTGCGATGTATTTTTCTTTGACTTTGCGAAACCACCATCGCACTATGGGTCTATGAACGAACGGCGATCTAACCCGGTGCTTTCCGCTTCGGAGCATGTTCTCGACAACAAGGAGGACCTGACCCACCTTTTGATCCTGAGGTTCCAGCAGATGCTGAGCGATGGGGTCTTGCGGCCAGGGACAAAACTTCCGCCGGAACGCGAGCTGGCGGCGCACTTCAAAGTCGCGCGCTCCTCACTGCGTCCGGCGCTGAAGGTGCTTGAGATTATGGGGGTCATCAAGCAGAAGGTGGGCGACGGAAGTTATCTAAACCGGGATGCATCCTCGGTGCTGGCGGTGCCCATGGAGTTCCTCTTCCTGCTCGACGATACGTCGGTACAGGAGTTGACGGAGCTGCGTTTCCTGATGGAGCCCGCTCTGGCGGCGAAGGCTGCGGAACGCGCCAACTCAGACGATATCGCGCTCCTGCGCCAATCCATCACGGATCTCGAAAGCAGTGAGGAGGACAGGGTGAAGCTGGTGGCTTCGGACCTGCTCTTCCATCGCGCGATCTTTCAGGCCTCGGGCAATCGCCTGATGGGGCGGCTCTTTCATACCATTCATCGAGCGATGCTGAACATGATGATGGTGACCTCGCAGATGGTGGACCTGGAACACACGGTCGCCTTCCACAAACCGATTCTCGCAGCGATCGAACAAAGAAACGCGCCGCTGGCGTCGAAATTGATGACCGCCCATCTAAAGGACGCTGCAAATTTGCTGATGCAAACACAGGAACAAGAGAAAGAGCGGCTGCTACGCGATCACATGGCGACGACCAGGTTCGCTCTCCAGAAGAATCCACGAGCCAGCAAGGTCGGACCAATCAAACAGCGGCGCCGGGCTGCGCGCTCGTAGCTTCGCGCGATAGTTCCCTTGGCGGATCGCGAGCTTGAGCTAAGCTTGTGCAGCCGTTGCAGCGCTTGCCAATCGCAGCGCCGCCAATGCCGAGTTCGGCTCCGCCGGAAAGCTGTTGCGATGGTCGGCAAGATACCGATGCACATCGGAGATAACCACCGATCCTTCGCCCACCGCGGACGCGACGCGCTTTACCGAGTTGGAGCGAACGTCGCCAACGGCGAACATCCCGGGAACGCTGGTGGCGTAGGGTGTGTTCTCAAAACCGTCCGTGCCGCCGGTAAGGATGAAGCCTTTCTTGTCGAGCTTCACCGTCCCGAAAAGCCAACCGGAGTTGGGCTCCGCGCCAATCATCACGAAGACGCTTCCAATCGGCATCAAGGTCCGCTCGCCGGTGACGCGATCGACCCAGCCGACACGTTGGAGCGACGATGCTCCTTCGAGCTCCTCAATCTCGGAGTTCGGATAGAGCGTGATGTGGGACGAGCTTTCGATGCGGGAGATAAGGTACTGCGACATGCTACTCGCCAGCGATTTGCCGCGGACGATGTGATGCACATGCTTCGCGATGCCCGACAGGAATACCGCCGCCTGCCCCGCGGAGTTGCCGCCGCCTACGACGATGACTTCGTTATCACGGCAGAGCACGGACTCCATCGCCGTCGCCGCATAATAGATCCCGCGATTTTCAAACTGGCTGTAATTTTCCACTGAGAGCTTGCGGTACTGCGCGCCTGAAGCGACAACGACCGCTCGCGCGCAAACAGAAATATCGCCGGCCAGAGTCAGCTTGTGAATACCGTCAACCTGCTGTGCGGTGATGACCTCTCGGGAGATGGCGAAGCGCACGCCAAACTTCAGCGCCTGCAGCTGCGCACGGCTGGCGAGGCGCTGGCCGGAGATCCCGGTGGGAAAGCCAAGGTAGTTTTCGATCTTGGAGCTGGTGCCGGCCTGGCCGCCGGGAGCAGTGCCTTCGATCACCAGCGTGCAGAGCCCTTCCGACGCGGCGTAGACAGCGGCAGCGAGGCCTGAAGGCCCGGCGCCGACCACCGCCACATCGTAGATCATGTCCGGGTCGGGAAGCTCGGTAATACCGAGCTCGTCAGCCAGCTGCGTGATGGTGGGCCGATGCAGGGTGCGGCCATCGGTGAGGACCACCGAAGGCAGCGTGGAGTCATGGTCGGATAACGGATCTTCGTGCTGACTCGCTTCCTCCACAGGCACCTCGGCGATCCGGTGCGGGTAGCTGTTGCGCACCAGGAAGCGCTGAAGCTGGGTCATCTCCGCATCGCCTGCATGTCCCATCAGCACAACGCCGCCGGTGGCTTCGCCAATGATGCCGATACGCCGCCAGATGGTCGCCTGCGTGATGAGATTGGCGATATCGCCATGCGCGCGCATGAGTCGCTGCAGCTCGACACGCGGTATGCGAAGGACCCGGGTCTCGCTCACGGTGCGTGCCTCGACCAGCGATCCCTGCGAATTCAGCAGATTCAGCTCACCGGAGAAATCGAAGCGCTTATGATGGGCGATGATCTTGCACTCGCCATGCGCGGCTGGAATGGATATCTCGATCTCCCCTTCGAGCACGACGTAGACGTCGACCTGCCGGTCACCCTGCCGGAACAGCTTGACATTGGCCGGGAAGGTCTCCTCCTGGCCGTAGGTGCGGAGGCGTTCGACCATATCGTCGGTGAGTTTGGGGAAGGCGAGGTCTGCACGGAAGTCGGGAACGTTCCACGCGCTGGGACTACTGGTTTCGTTTTCACTCATGGTGTGGGCCTCCTCGCTTAGTACGTAACCTTATCCTAAGGGTTCCGTTTCTACGAGGAGGCGCCGGGATGGTCAGGGCGCTACGTTGAACTCGGCGACCTCGGGTGTCTGCGCAGAATTTTCTCCGGCATAGGCCTTGAAGAGGCCAGGATCGACTTTCCAGTTGTGGTCTTCAACGCTATAGTAGGCGAGGTCGTGCGAACTGAGTGTGAACTGCACGCGCTGGGTCGCGCCGGGTGCAAGGCTGATGCGCTCGAAGCCCTTCAGCTCTTTCGCCGGACGCTTGACCTTTGCGGACGGGTCGCCGAGATAGAGCTGTACGACGTCAGAGCCCGCGCGCTTGCCGGAGTTCGTGACATCGAGCGAGACGCTGACGGTGGTGGCGTCACCTTTCCCTTCAACGGCCGCCTTGATGTGGCTGTAGCGGAAGGTGGTGTAGGTGAGGCCAAAGCCGAAGGGAAACAGCGGCTGCTGGTCCGCGGCGAGCTGTTCAGTGGTGTAGTAACGGTAGCCGTTGAAGAGACCTTCGCTGTAGTTGACGGTGATGTCATTCCCCGTCGGAGGGGTGGCCGGGTAGTAGGTGTTGTGGACCGGGTCGGTGGCCCACGAACGATCGAAGCTGAAGGGCAGACGGCCTTCGGGGGATCGCTGGCCGAAGAGAACCTCTGCGAGCGCGGTGCCGCCAGCCTGACCTGGATAGTAGTTGTGGAGCAGCGCGGGGACTGCGTCAATCCACGGTGCGGCGTCTACGGCACCGCCGGCCGTGATGACGACGATGGTGTGTTTGTTCAGCGCGGAGACGGTGCGAACGAGAGCGTCCTGGCCCCAGGGTAGTTCGTAGGTGCGATCGAATCCTTCGCTCTCGGTGGAGGGGCTGAAGCCGACGCTGAGGACAACCGCATCGGCAGATGCCGCGATCTTGCGGGTGTCGGCGTCGATGAGGTCCTGTTCGCTGCGAATGCCAAAGCCAAGACTGAGGTTGCTAGACGAGGGATGATAGAGCAGCGTGAAGTGGATGGGCTGGCCGGCATGCAGCGGCAGCGTGACCGTGCGGGGTGCGTGGCCTTCGCGGTGCGGCTGGTCGAGAACCTGCTTGCCGTCGACTTTGAGTTCATAGCGATCTTCCCCAGGCGCCGCAGCGATGAAGAGGTAGGGGCCGTCTTCCTTCGGTGTGTAGACGCCGGTGTAGCGCACGGTCTGCGCAGTCTTCGCGTGCGGGGCGAACATCTGGCTGTTCCACTCGGCGATGCGATGCGGCGAGCTCACGACGGATTTGCCGGTGGCATCCTCCCCTTCAAAGACCTCGCGCTTGAGGTCGGTGAAGTCGGTGTGCTGGAAGATGTCTTCGATAGACGGAATGCCGCGCGCATAAAGCACGTTGACCTTGCCGGCGAGCGAGTCGCTAAGGCCGTCCAGCAGGCTGGTGGCATGGAACGGGGTAACGAAGGAGCTGCCTCCGCCACCGGGTACGGCCGGCGATGCGTCGGGGCCGATGACGGCGATGGTGTGGATGTGCGGCGAGCTCAGGGGAAGAAGGTCACCTTCATTCTTGAGCAGGGTGAGACTCTCACGGGCTCCGTCGAGCGAGACTTCCGCGCCGTGCTGGTTGTCGAGCGAGATGTTGGTGTCGCTCTGCGGGCGATCGAGGAAGCCATACTCCAGGGTGACGCGCAGCAGGCGGCGGATCTTGTCATCGAGGGTAGCTTCCGAGACGGCGCCGCTCTTAAGTGCAGGAAGGAGCGTGTCCGCGTTCATAAATTTTGCGTTGGGCATCTCGAGGTCCAGACCGCCGTTGGCCGCGGCCACGCCGTCGTAGGTCGCGTCCCAGTCGGACATGAGCAGACCCTTGAAGCCCCACTCCTTCTTGAGGATGTCGATGTTGAGGATCTTGTTCTGCGTCGAGTGCTCGCCGTTGACGAGGTTGTAGCTATCCATGACCGCGCAGACGTGACCCTGCTCCACAGCGGCCTGGAAGGCTGGCAGATAAAGCTCGTGGAGGGTGCGCTCATCGATAACGCTGTTGATGTTGTGGCGGTTGTACTCGGAGTTGTTGGCGGCGAAGTGCTTGACGGTGGCGCAGACGCCCTGGCTCTGCACGCCGTCGATGTAGGCAACGTCCATGTGCGCGGCGAGGTAGGGATCTTCCCCGAGGTACTCGAAGTTGCGGCCATTCATAGGCGCGCGATAGATGTTCACGCCGGGGCCAAGCAGGAAGTTCACGCCGCGTGCTCGAGCATCCTGGCCAAGAGCCACGCCTTCACGCTCGGCGAGTTTGGGATCCCAGGTGGCAGCGAGCGCAACGCCGGCTGGATAGGCCGTCGAGGGTCCCCAGGTACGAACGCCGAGCGGGCCGTCGGACATCTTGAGCTCAGGCAGGCCGATGCTGGGCGCAGCGAAGGTGAACATGCTGTCGTGGCCACCGATAAGGTGGACCTTGTCCTCGGTGGTGAGCTTCGCAAGCATGGCATCGATGCGCTGCTCGATCGCCGGGCTGTCAGGAACTGGCGCCTGAGCAAAGCTTACGCGGGTGAGAGACAAGGCAAGGACGGCGACGAACGACAGCAAAAGCCTACGAGTCATGAGCACTACTTTCCGGAAGCGACAGGTCGATAACAAACCGGCAACGAGAAAGACTCGTCCTCGGCATCGATACAAAAGCCTACATCAACGTTTGAAGATCTGCTTCAACCTGAGAATAGTCCGCGCGGCCATGATCATACTTTTCTTTGCAGGTAAGCCGCTCTCTGGGCGTGATTTGCATCACAGCAAGCTGGCGGCCTGCGAGCGTAGAACAGTTATGGTTGAGGGGGTATCCCAATGGTCTTTGAAGACCGTGCGGATGCGGGGCGACAACTTGCCAGGCAGTTGATGCACTTCGCTGACCGCCCAGATGTGATGGTGCTTGGCTTGCCGCGGGGAGGCGTTTCGGTCGCCTTCGAGGTGGCAACGGCGCTGCATGCTCCTCTGGATGTCCTGCTGTCGCGAAAGCTGGGCGTACCAGGACAGCCAGAGCTGGCGTTCGGTGCAGTCGCTGCCGGTGGTGGGCGATACCTCGATGAAGACCTCGTTCGTATCACCGGCATCTCGAACATTGAAGTGGAACGCATCACAATCGAGGTGCGCCACGAGCTCGATCGCAGAGCCGCACTGTATCGCGACAATCGACCCACTCTGCAGGTTGCGGGCAGGACAGTGATTCTCGTGGACGACGGCATGGCCACGGGAGCGAGCACCTATGCCGCGGTGCAGGCGCTGCGGCCGATGCAACCTGCCAGGCTGATCGTCGCGGTGCCGGTAGCATCGCCAGCTGCGTGGGCGTGGCTTAGAAAATTTGTGGACGAGATCGTCTGCCTCTATCTGCCGGACACGTTTCTTGCCGTGGGAGAGTTCTACGAAGATTTCGCGCAGGTGGAAGACGCGGAGGTCGTCGAGATGCTGCGCCGCGCGGAGAGCTTTTCTTCTGGCGCATAGGCTACTTCAGTGGACAACGCTGGCCTGCTGCAATTTCTCTTGCTTGCGCTCCACTTGCAGTTGCTCGAAGATGCGGGCGAGCTTCTGCACGCCGCGACGAATCTCCTTTTCGTGCACGGCAGCGAATCCAATCTGCAGGCCTTCGGGGGTCGAGGCGGTGTGGCAGTAGCGGTTGAGGGGAACGACATCGATGTCATGGAGCGCCGCGTGCTGCGCAACGGTTTCGGCAGAGAGATCGACGCGCAGGCGGCCGATGGTCTGGAGGCCGGCCTCAATGTTCGCGATCTCGAGATACTCGCCGAGGTGCTCTTCGGCTGCCTCCCGCAGGATGCTGAAGCGTTCCTCGTAGATCTTGCGCATGCGGCGCAGGTGTCGCCCCAGGTGTCCCTGCTCGATGAAGTCGCACAACACGGCCTGATCGAGCAGCGACTGATGCCGCGTCGTCATGGCCTTGGTGAAAGCGAAGACTTCGATGAGATTTCTCGGAACCACTAGGTATCCCAGCCGCAGTGACGGGAACATCACCTTGTTGAAGCTGCCGCAGAAAATCACCTTGCCGCTGTGATCGAGGCCCTGCATCGCTGGAATCGGCCGGCCGGAAAAGCGGAACTCGCTGTCGTAGTCATCCTCAAAGATGGGCGTGTCGTACATCTTCGCCCACGCGAGCAGCTGCAGACGCCGCTGCAGACTCATCGTCATGCCCACGGGATACTGATGTCCGGGGGTGACATAGACCAGGCGGCAGTTGCGAAAGTCTGCTTGCTTCGGCGCTGCTCCTTCAGCATCCAGAGGCATCGAGACAATGCGAGCACCCATGGCGCCGAAGATGGCATAGGCGCCCTGATAGCCAGGGTCCTCCACCAGCACCTTGTCGCCGGGATTGATCAACAGGCGAGCCGCGAGGTCGAGGCCCTCCTGCACGCCGGCGACGATGATGATCTGCTCGGCCGAGCAATGAATGCCACGCGAGATGTGCGCGTAATCGGCGATGGCCTGGCGCAGACGAAGGTATCCCTGGGGCTCGCAGCCGAGCAGATCGCGGGTAGTCGCGGCGCGCAGACGTCGAGCCGAGAGCTGTGCCCACAGCGTGGTCGGAAAGAGATCGAGCGCGGGAAGGTTGGTGCGAAAGGCGCTGTTCTCCGGCTTGACCTCCAGCCTGAACGGGCGGACCCGCGTAGCGAAGGCGGAGAGATGAGGGCCTCTCTGCGCGGAGCCGTTTCCTTCCTCATCGGCTACCTGCCGTGAGGGCAACAGATGCTCGGGCAGGATCTGCGAGACGTAGGTGCCCGAGCCACGGCGGCCTTCAAGATAGCCCTCGGACTGCAGCTCATCGAGTGCAGCCAGGATGGTGCCGCGCGACAGTTGATATTGGCGCGCAAGCTCGCGGCTGGCCGGCAGTTTGGACCCTGGCGTAATACGGCCATTCAGGATCTCCGCGCGCAAAACATTGCGCAACCAGTGAGACGACGGCACGCCCTCGGGCCGCGGGGGAAGGATCAGCTCGAAGCTGGAAGCTCGCCGGGTCATACCGTCTCCTTACCCCATTTGGGGACCGACTGAACGCCTTACAGAGGTTACGGTCAAAGTGGTCTGGTGGATTTGGCGTAAGTGGGCCTATCCAACCGAACCAATTGAGATCATGCTAGTCGCTGATCCCCTCAGGGTCTATAGAGCGTGTTGGGATCGCAAGGTCGGACCGTGACATGGATCGGGAGGTAGTTATGAAGTCGACTTCGATGGGTTTCGTTCGTTGCACAGCAGTGGTTGGTCTGGTATTCGCGTGCGGCGTCTGCACGATGGCCCAGACCCAGAATTCATTGAACTTCCGGCATGCGGATCAGGGGCCAGCCCCCTCTGCGAACAGCTCTCAGCCTGCTGTCGTTACGCCCGAGTTGCTGGCGGACATGATGGTGGTGCATGGCCGCTATGCAGAGGCCATTGACGCCTATCGCAAGATCAAGCCACAGACGGCCGAGCTCTACAACAAGATTGGCATAGCGTACCAGCGCATGGCCGACGACCAGGGAGCCATTGCCAGCTACGGCCAGGCGTCCCACATGGATCATAAGTTCGCCGCTCCCTACAACAATCTTGGAACGGTCTACTTCCATCAAAGGGACAACAAGCGCGCGCAGCAGCTATACAAGAAGTCCATCAAGCTGGATGCAGCCACCGCGCCATTCTGGAGCAACCTGGGTGCCGTCTACATGGCGGAAAAGAAATATAGCGACGGCGCCGAAGCCTATGAGAAAGCCTTCCTGCTTGATCCCGACATCTTTCAGGACATCGCGCTGAACGGGATCCAACAGTTTGAGTCGCCCCAGGAGCTGGCGAAGATGTACCTGACCTTCGCGGAGATTTACGCCCACGCGGGGATGAAGAAAGAAGCGCTCCTCTACCTGCATAAGGCGCTGGCCCAGGGCTTCAACGATAGGCAGCAACTGCAGCAGGATCAGCAGCTTGCGACACTGCGTGGAACGCCGGAGTTCGACCAATTAGTAGCCCCTAGCCCTAAGCAATAGCGCTAAAAGCCTGGGAAAAGTGCCTTTCTGTGTACGGTGATGCTCCCGTGCATAGAAAGGCACTGTCGCGTCAATTTTCTGTGGTGGGAAAGTAACATCTCGACTAAACTAAAGTGCACAGGCGTGTTACCGATATAGATACATGCAACGGAATACTCCTGTGCATGACGTGGACGGAGTGTGCGCGCCGGAGAGATTCTGGTTTCGCCGATCTGGGCCGCATGTGGTCGGGCCCAGATCCGTCGAGGCGAGAAGATCAAAGGCGGGCGGATGATTCTCCTCCTGCTACACATGCTATCCAACGCAGCGCTGCCTGCGTGCATCTGGAGGAGCGTATCGTGATTCGAGCCATAGCCACAACGCTGCTTGTCGGCATCTGGGGAAGCTTTCTGCATCCGGTGCGGGTGACGTATTGGGTGCAGGCGCCCGGAGAATACGACTTCGTCATCAAGGATCACCTGGGCGTCGACCACGAGCGCATCTGCGCCATGGTCACCAAGGACACCGATGCGCCGGACGTCGGCACAAAGGACGCCGCGACTAACGGCGGCGAGTTGTGGGACACGGTGACCATGAAGTCAGCAGGGGCGCGCGTCGGCATCTCCCGCAACAAGCTTCCGCTGGACGCTGCCAAGCTGGCCGCGGAAGAGGATTGCCGCTGAGGTGTTTTCTGTTGGGCCAATGCGATCGCGATCCTCGCGGGTGAATCGAATAAGTTAGAGCGTGGCTGGCGCGGAATCTTTTGCGCTGGCTCGACGCAATCGTTGTTACCCTGCTAGCAGGGACGACTTATGACTCCGCGTATTGCCATTCCGGTTCCAACGTCTACTGACCTGTCCTACAACCAGCGCTCCTGGCCGAGCTACGCCACAGCCGTAAGCCGCTCGGGCGGGGAGCCCGTAGCGATTGAACTGGCTGCGTCGCCTGCAGAGATCCATGCACTGGCGGCAAGCTGTGACGGCATCCTATTGCCCGGCAGCCCGGCGGATGTTGATCCCGCCCTGTACGGCGCGGATCGCGATCCGGCCTCGGCACCCGCAGATCCGAAGCGCGAGGCGTTGGATTACCTGCTGCTCGACCATGCGGAGAAGTTTGGCAAGCCAGTGTTGGGGATCTGCTTTGGGGTTCAGTCGCTGAATGTCTGGCGAGGCGGCTCTTTGATTCAGGATCTGACGCCACTGCCGGTGAACCACTCGGCAGGAAGCAAGGTCGCGATCGCCCATACGGCCCTCGTTGCCCCTGACAGCACGCTCGCCTCGCTCTTGACGTCCGAGGAAGCGCCCGAGGCGGACGGATTTCTGCGACTCCCAATCAATACGAGCCATCACCAATCGGTAGCGGCTCCCGGCGCTGGGCTTCGGATAGTGGCGCGCTGCCCGGAGGATGGCGTGATCGAGGCCGTCGAGTTCGATCCAGACGACTCAGTGTTCCACGTGGAACATCGCAAGCATCCCCAGTTCGTTCTCGGCGTGCAGTGGCATCCGGAGCGCAGCTTTGAGATCAGCGCTGCCAGCCGTGCGCTCTTCCAGAGCCTGGTCTCCGAAGCTCGCCTCTCCGCAGAAACCCGCATGGCCGTCGAGCCTCAGCCCACCGAAAGCTCTGTCCGGTAGCTCCTGTGCCGACCCTCACGGAAGACCGTATCGCAACCTTACTCCAGCCATATCTTGAATCGGGAACGGCGTCTGTGCCACCCGGTCTCTACACGCAGCTCTCTGCCTACCTCGATCTACTCGTGAAATGGAATGCACGGACGAATCTGACCGCCATTCGCGACCCCGAGGATATGGTGCTCCGGCACTTTGGCGAGAGCCTCTTCGCTGGGGTCCACCTGGGTACTCGACTATTTCCCGGGGCAACCATACTCGACTTTGGTTCAGGGGCGGGGTTCCCAGGGCTACCCATCCAGCTATTGCGGCCCGAAATACAGGTAACGCTGGCCGAGTCCCAGGGAAAGAAGGCCTCTTTCCTGCGAGAAGCGGTACGAACCCTCAATCTGAAGACCGAGGTATGGGCAGGGCGCGTCGAGGCTATGCCCCCCGTGAACAAGACGCCTCGATCCTTTGACGCGGTGACCCTCCGCGCTGTGGACAATATGCAGCAGGCTCTGGCCGAGGCTCGCAAGCACGTAGCGTTCGGGGGGTGGCTGGTAACGCTGTCGACCGAGACGGCGCCCAATGCTGAATGCGTTCCACTGCCAGGCAACGCACCCGGCTGGGTGGCTTTCTCACAACTCGCCGGCTAATTTCCTATTCGTCGGCTAACCCACAGATTCCTCAAGCGACGCACAGGATTTCCTCCTGATGTTCCACGTGGAACATCCCTTAGCGACGTTCCACGTGGAACATTCACCCTCTGCTTCTGCTAGGCTGGGGTTCGTCCCACATGTCTGAATCAACCGATCTAAAGAATCCGCCCCCCTCCGAGAGCCCTACCCCCCACAGTAAGGTCATCGCCATCGTCAACCAGAAGGGTGGCGTCGGCAAAACCACCACGGCTATCAACCTGGCCGCCTCCATAGCCCTCGAGGGCGTCCCCGTTCTGTTGCTGGATGTCGATCCCCAAGCAAACACCACCGGCGGGCTCGGCTTCTCACGAGACGAGGAGCGGCTCTCCGTCTATGACCTCCTGCTGGGCAACGCCACGGCCAGCGAGGTGATCGTCCCGACGGAAGTCCCAAAGCTCTCGCTCATCCCCGGCACCAAGAACATGATCGGCGCCAATGTCGA
>FSYS01001605.1_pt1 | contig 19048 bp, 16 predicted proteins | sample 1638491 | NCBI WGS metagenome assembly FSYS01 (sample SAMEA3914788, study PRJEB12502) | metagenome | biome: forest; material: soil | place: Canada | collected 2011-07-03 | depth 0.1 m | reverse complement strand
GTATACGCCCCCGCCAGTTCCACGGTATTCGCCTCCACGTGAAGCCCCGCGGTACTCGGCCCCGCCTGAGGCTCCGCGATACTCGGCCCCGCCGCCCCCTCCGGCAGCGAGGCCGTCTCCTAAAGGGTAATGGGGCTGAGGGTCAGTCTCCTGAGTTGGGCGTGAGCGCGGCGGCGGTGCCTCCGAGCGCGCGGTAGAGTTCAGCCAGCGGCTCCAGCGCGACCGACTCGGCGCGGGCCTGTGCGGGGATGCTCCCCGGCCACGCAGTGGCGACGCGGTCCGGCGCGAACCCGCCGGCACGCAGGTTGTTCTGCAGCGTCTTGCGCTTCTGCGCGAAGAGCGTCTTCAGGAAGCGGTCGAAGCCCGCCGCATCGACGCCGAGCTCGGCGAAGCGGGGTGCGAAGTGCAGCCGCAGGACGGTCGAGAAGACGTCGGGCGGCGGCGAAAACGCCTCGGGCGGCAGCGTGAACAGGGAATCGACCTGCGCGTGCATCTGGGTGGTGGCCGAGAGCAGGCCGTAGTCGCGCACACCCGGCGCCGCAGAAAGCCGGTCCGCGACCTCGCGCTGCATCATCAGGACGGCGCGCGAGAGCAGACCGTCCTTGGCCGCGGCGAAGAGCTTCAGCAGAATGTCCGAGGTGATGTAGTAGGGCAGGTTACCGATGACGTCCGCCGTCTCGCCGCCTGGGATCAGAGCGCTGAGGTCGGCGTCGAGGACGTCGCCCTCCACGATCTCGACCTGGGGCTGGTCGCGGAAGCGGAAAGTCAACTCGGCAACGAGGGCGCGGTCGAGCTCGAGCGCGATTAGACGCTTGGCGCGCGGCGCGAGCAGATCGGTAATCGCCCCATGGCCGGGGCCGATCTCGATGACGGTGCGTTCGCTGATGTCGCCAAGAGCGGCTACGATGGCATGGCGGGCGTTCTCGTCCGCGAGGAAGTTCTGTCCGAGTTTAGGTTTCTGCTTCATAGGCATCTGATACTGTGTCGTACTGTGTCCCGTCGGATCTGTTGTTTTTTTGCAGAGTCCGCTTCTGTGGTTGCGCTATCTATAGACTAACGGTTTGTTTCGACCGAATAGGATCGAGTCCATGCATATTGTGTTTGCAGCATCGGAGTGCGCCCCGTGGGCGAAGACGGGCGGTCTGGCGGATGTGGTCAGCGCCCTGCCAAAGGCACTGGTGAAACTCGGCCATAAGGTGCAGGTATTCTTTCCGTACTATCGCCAGGTGGCGAAGGCGGCGCCCAAGGCGGCGGTGGTGCTGCCGAGTGTGACGATTCCGTTTCCCTCGTACAACCGCTTCGTGCGGATTCTCGATGGCGGCATCGTCGACGGGGTGCAATACTACTTCGTCGATTGTGCGGAGCTGTTCGACCGCGAGAGCTTCTATGCCACGCCCAGCGGCGACTATGGCGACAACGCCGAACGCTTTGGCCTGCTGTGCCGCGCGGTCATCGAAGCGACCAAGATCCTCGGCGTGCCCGACGTATTCCATGTCCACGACTGGCAGACGGCGATGCTCGCGGTGCTGCTGCGTTCCACCTATTACTTCGATCCGATGCTGCGCCGCGTGCCCGCGGTGCTGACCATCCACAACGCCGGCTATCAGGGGTGGTTCCCGCCGCGTACCATGGAGACGCTGCTGCTGCCGTGGGATATGTTCACCTTCGAGAAGCTGGAGCAGAACGACACGCTGAACTTCCTGAAGGGTGGGATCGTCTACGCCGACGCGCTGACCACCGTCAGTCGCGGCTATGCGAAGGAGATTCAGACGCCGGAGTTCGGCAACGGTCTCGATGCTCTGCTGCGCCGGCGCAGCGCGGAGCTGGTAGGCATCCTCAATGGCGTCGACTACGACGAGTGGGATCCCGCGCACGATCCTTACATTGCGGCCCACTACACCGCCGAGAACCTTGCCGGCAAGCAGGAGTGCCGCCGCGACCTGCTGCATGGCTTCGGCATGGGCGCGATCAGCGACGAGACAGCGGTGATCGGCGTGGTCTCGCGCTTCGCTACGCAGAAGGGTTTCGACTTCATCGCGGAGATCATCGACCGGCTGGTCGATGAGGACATGGTCCTGCTGATGCTGGGCAACGGCGAAGAGTACTACGAGCGCCTGCTGACGGAGTTTGCCGAGCGCCATCCGGAGAAGGTCGCCGTGCTGGTGAAGTACGACAACGTGATCGCGCACAAGATCGAGGCGGGGTCGGACATATTCCTGATGCCCTCGCGCTACGAGCCCTGCGGTCTGAACCAGATCTACAGCCTGAAATACGGCACGATTCCGGTGGTGCGTGCGACGGGCGGCCTCGAGGACACCATCGACGAGCAGCCGGACGGTGGCGGCAACGGCTTCAAGTTCTGGGGCTACGACTCGAACGCGCTGTTGGACGCGCTGAAGCGAGCGCTCACGACCTTCCACAGTAAGGAGCAGTGGCAGGCCATGATGCAGCGCGGCATGGCGCAGGAGTTCAGTTGGAAGGCCCCGGCGCAGGAGTATGTGCGCGTGTATGAACGCGCCGTGCAGAACCGCAGTTAGTGGTCGCGTTCCTGCGGGCGTCGTCGTTGCAGCAGATGATGCAACGGCACGCCGAGCAGAATGATCGCGGCCCCGGCGAGCGAGTTGCGCGGCTGGTCGTAGAAGGAAAAGACGACGAGCACGGCGGCCGCCAGGATGAAGACCACGGGTAGCACCGGGTAGCCCCACATGCGGAACGGTGCGGGGATGCCGCGCGCGGCGTCGCGGCGGCGGAAGACGAAGACGGTGCTGGTGGTGAGCGCGTAGAACAGCCAGTCGGCTGAGATCGCCAGGGTGAAGAGCGCCTGGAACTTCCCGATGAAGAGCAGCAGCAGCGTGGTCAGCACCGCCTGGACCAGCAACGAGGCGTCCGGCGTATGGAAGCGGCGGTTGACGTGCGCGAGCTTGCGGAAGAAGAGGCCGTCGCGCGAGGCGGCGAAGGTGACGCGCGCGCCCGAGAGCGACGATCCCACGAAGGTTGCGGCCATGCTGACGGCCATGCCCAGCGTGACCAGCGCCGCTCCCCAATGCCCGGCGACGATCCGCATCGCGCCGACCGTCGGGCGATCGGATGCCGCAATTGTAGCTGCGGGGAGCACATATTGAATCGCTGCGTTGGTCAGCATGTAGAGCACCCCGACGATGGTAAGGCCGCCGATCAGCGCGAAGGGAAGGCTGCGCTGCGGGTTCTGCACCTCGCCCGCCATCTGGCTGACGTCGGTCCAGCCGTCGTAGGCCCAGAGCGCGGCGATCAGCGCGATCATGAAGCCGCTGAAGCCTCCGCGCGCGCCGACAAAGGTGGTCGCGAAGTTATGCCACGCGCCGTGGTGTCCGGCGGCGAAGAAGCAGAAGCCGGCGATGACGGCGATCAGCGCTCCCTTCAGCCAGGTGAGGATGAGCTGCACATTGGCGGACTCGCGGGTGCTGACGATGTTCAGGCCGGTGATCAGCCAGGTAACCGCGATGGCAAAGAGCTGTCCCCAGAGGATGCCGGCGAAGGCAGGGTGCGTGAAGAAGCTGAAGATGGCGAACGAGGTCAGCACGCGGGTAAGGCCGGCGACGATGGTTGCGAGCGAGGCCGGCTTGGCGATCGCGATCCATGTCCACATGTAGAGGAATCCGGTGAGGTCGCCATAGGCCTCGCGGAGGAACGCGTACTCGCCACCGTAGCGCGGCCGCCCCGCGGCGATCTCCGCGTAAGTCATCGCGCCGAAGAGCGAAAGCAGCCCGCCGACGATCCACACCGCGTAGACCAGGCTGGAGGAGCCGACCGCCGCCATCATCTCGCGTGGCACCAGGAAGATGCCACTGCCGATGATGATGCCGACGACGATCGATGTGGCGTGCGAGATATTCAGAACGCGTGGGAGTTCATGTTCGGCGTGCGGGGCGGGCAATTTTTCAGTCATTCAAAGCGGAGGGTAGCACACTTAAAAGTAGTCCCTCTTCCCCGGATTCCAGATGGTCGCCCGGGGAACCTTGAGCCCATGAAGCAGATAGATGGTGTTGCGGTGCTCGAAGGGCATGGCCCAGGGGTTGTCCATATGGCCGACCACGGTGACCGAGTTGTAGAAGGTGTGCAGGTGCTCGGGCGTGGTGCGCTCGATGAGGATCATGGAGTCGAAGCTGTAGCCGTGCGGTCCCCAGAGATAGTAGTTGTTGTGGCGGGAGATGGCGAAGGGAAGGTCGTGGCCGAGGAAGTTGATCGCGCTGGCCTGGCCGTAGTTGGCGCAGAGGATGCCGGTGATCTTGCGCTGCTCAGGCGGCAACGCATCGTAGACCCGCGCGACCTGATCGACCTCCTCCTGCCAGCCGAAGCGGTCGGCGTAAAACTGCGGCAGGGGACCGCTCGAGGAGGTCTCCGAGTTGCCGCCGAGGCCGTAGAGATGCGTGGCCTTGGTGTAGCGCATCCACTGCACTGGAGGCATCAGCGGCAGGGATAGTGGAAGCGCGAAGATGGCGATGGCGATGAGCACGGTCTCGTAGACGGGGAAGGCGAAGGCACGGTTGTCGATTACGCTGCGGCGTTGAGCGAAGCGCCGCTCCCACGCGATGCCGCCCGCGGCATAGAGGACAGGATAGATGGGCGAGAGGTAGTAGTCCTTGGCGTGGAGCGCCATCATGATCGCGAGAAAGATCAGGTAAGTGAGCCCAAGCCAGCGGGCGTCTTTGCGTCGGAGAAGATGGACTAGGCCTGCTCCCCAGAGCAACGCTGCAAGCGGGCCGAGATCGACGATCTGCCTCACCACGAAGGCGACGGGGGCGAGCTTGATCGACTTGTTGCCGGCTGCGTCGTTGCGCAGGAACTCGAGTGTCGGCCAATGATTATGGACCTGCCACAGCAGGTTGGGCAGCGTGATGACGAGCAGCAGTGCGATGCCCGCCGCCGCCCAGCGGCTCCCCAGCAGCCGCCGCTGCGGCGTAAGCAACAGCGCGAGTAGAAGGGCCACCAGGAAGAAGGTCATCGACGGCTTGTTGAGCAGACCGATGCCAGCCGATGCGCCGAAGAGCAGCCAGAGGCGGCCGGAGCCGCCGCGCAGAATCCCGGGGTTGCTTTTCTGTATCCAGATCAGCGCGAGCAGGCACAGCATCCAGAACATGGACTCGAAGGAGTTCATTGAGAGAAAGCTATCGATGCCGAGGTACACGCCGGCGAGCAGGACGCCGAGCATCGCGAGTCCCTGCGCAGGCCGGCGACCGCCGAGCGCCCACGCCAGCAGGCCCGTTAGAAAGACGCGCGCTGCGCCGGCAAGCGCCGAGAGCAGCCGCAGTCCGGCGAGCGATCGGCCGAAGAGCAGCTCCGATAGGCGGGCCTGCACCGCGACGATCGGTCCATGATCCACGTATCCCCAAGCGAGATGGCGGCCGCACAGCAGGTAGTACATCTCATCGCGAAAGTAGCCGTAGCCAATATGAGCCTCCCACAAGTTCGCGGCGACATGAATGAAAAGCTTGATCGCGGCGAAGAAAAGTGCGAGACGAAGCGCGGATTGAAGCCTGGGATCGGTGGGACGGACGATCGTCGTTCGTGCAGGCGGCATTGTGGACTCTCCGGAGGAGTTTAGAGTCTCATACGCGTGGAGCGCCGTGCTCGTCCCTGCAATTTTATTAAGCGATGACGCGCAGCGGGGATGCTGTGGCCACTGCCGGCTCTTCGTCGAAGTGCTTGCGGATTTTGTCGGCGGTGACGGCGCTCACCACGGCGGTCAGCGCGTCGCGCGTGGCCTGGCGGACGCCGCGCACGCTGCCGAAGTGCTCGACGAGGCGCTGTATGGTGCGCGGGCCTACGCCCGGGATGGCGTCCAGTTCGTTCTCGCGGTCGCGCATCTGGCGACGTTTGCGGTGGTAGGTGACCGCGAAGCGATGGCTCTCGTCGCGGATCTGCTGCATCAGGTGCAGCACCGGTGAGCGGCGGTCGAGCACCACCGGATCGTTCTCTTGCCCGTAGACGTAAATGATCTCTTCCTTCTTCGCGATCGAGGCCAGGGGCTGCAGCGTGACGCCGATCTCCTCGAGCGCCGCGTAGGCAGCATGTAACTGTCCCAGTCCACCGTCGATCAGGATCAGCGAGGGGAACGGCTTCTGCTCCTCCATCAAGCGCTTGTAGCGACGATGAATGACCTCGCGCATGCTGGCGAAGTCGTCGACACCGCTGACGGTACGCACCTGGAACTTGCGGTAGTCGGACTTCTTCATGCCGCCGTCCTCCCACACCACCATCGAGGCGACAGTCTCCGCGCCCTGGATGTGCGAGATGTCGAAGCACTCGATGCGCTTGGGCGGCTCCTCGAGTGTGAGCGCGTCCTGCAGTGCCTCTTGGATCGCCTTCTGGTTCGGCTGCAGCACGCGGAAGCGCTGGTCGTAGGACTGCTTGGCGTTCTGGCAGACCAGGTCGACGAGCGACCGTTTGTCGCCACGCTGCGGCACGGCCAGCTCGATGCGATGGCCGGTGCGTTCGGTCAGCAGTTCGGCGAGGACTGCGCGGTCAGGGAAATCGACGGGAACGAGAATGGAGCGGGGGATGTAGCTCTGATCCAGATAGAGCTGCTTCAGCAGCGCAGAGAAGAATGCCGATGGGCTGAAGGGAGCGAGGGTGTAGGCTTCCGCCAGCACGGAGCGCTGGTCGCTCTCGACCGATGTCTCGATCTCGGGAGCGGGATAGACCGGCGTCGGTTCGAGGCTGCGCTCGACCTCCTGTTCGGAGGCTGGATCGGCGTCGAGATCGTTCAACGTCTCGCTCGCCAGACCGGCGAGATCCGGCAGATCCTCCCAGAAGAAATCGCGCCGATCGACGATCTTGCCGCCGCGCATGTGAAAGAGGTTCACCGCCAGCATGTCGTTCTCGAAGTGGAAGCCGAAGACGTCGGCGTCCTCGTTGTCGACGGTCGCGATGCGCTGCTTGTCCTGCATTTGGTGGACGGTGACGATCTGGTCGCGCAGCCGCGCCGCCAGCTCGAACTGCTCGTTCTCCGCCGCCTCCGCCATGCGCACGGTGAGTCGCTGCTCGAGCTCGTTTGGCCGGCCTTCGAGGAAGAGCTGCACGTCGCGAATGGTCTGTTTGTAGATCTCCGGCGAGGTCAGGTCCTGGACGCACGGTCCCAGGCAGCGCTTGATGTAGTACTGCAGGCAGGCGCGCGGATGATAGCGTGACAGGTCCACCTTGCAGCTCGGGATCAGGAAGCTGCGATGGATCAGATCGACCAGCCGATAGGCGAGGTTGCCGGGAAAGTAGGGCCCGAAGTAGGCGCTGCCGTCTTTGCGTAGGCGCCGGGTGACGAAGACCTTGGGATAGCGGTCGTGCAGCGTGAGCTTGATGTACGGGTAGGTCTTGTCGTCGCGCAGCAGGATGTTGAAGCGCGGTTTGCGCTGCTTGATCAGATTGTTTTCGAGCGCCAGCGCCTCGCGCTCGTTGTCTACCGTGATGTATTCCACATCGACGGCCTCGCGCATCAACGATCCGGTCTTCGCGTTGGCCTGGCTTGCCTCAAGAAAATACGACCGCACCCGCGAGCGCAGGTTCTTCGCCTTGCCGACGTAGATCACCTCGCCTTCGGCGTTCTTGTAGAGGTAGCAGCCTGGCAGGGTGGGGATGGTGCGGATTTTCTGCAGCAGATCCATCTCGTTTAAGTGTACTGGTTCGCTGAAACCCGGGCGCGAGGGGCATTTGTCCGGAAGTTTTGACTCCCGATCGGGCAAAAAATGCTGTGTTTGACCAAAAACGTCCGTGCCGAGATCCCGCATCAAAGGTTATGTGGCTGAGAAAAAGGCCGTTTAAGTCGCTCTTGCTGCAATTGGCGAAGCACTTGCTAGAGCTCTCTAGGCATCACCGCTACAACGGGAGACAACAAATGAACAAACATATGCACCTCGAAGGCAGAATGGTATCGCTTCGGCTTGGCACTCTCACTGGTCTATCCGCTCTTTTCCTGACGGCATCCGTCGGACTGACGACAGGCTGCGCGTCCAAGAACTACGTTCGTTCGCAGACGACACCGTTGATCCAGCAGACGAATGACCTCGACGCGAAGACCGCTTCCGACCACCGCAACATCCAGGACACCGATGAGCGCGCGCAGAAGGGCATCGCCGGCGCCCAAGGCGCGGCCGATACGGCAGGCCAGCATGCCGATGCTGCCGGCCAGGCTGCAAACTCTGCGAATCAGAATGCCGAAGAGGCCGTCAATCGCGTCGATACACTGGCCGGCGTTGTCGCGAATCTGGACAGCTACAAGGCGGTCTCGGACGTCAGTGTGACCTTCGCCTTCGACAAGGCGGTGCTAACTGCTTCCGACAAAAAGCAGCTCGATGACTTCGCCGCATCGCTCTCCAATACCCGCGGTTATCTGCTTGAAGTTACGGGCGGGACGGATACCACTGGCGATGCGCAGTACAACTACCAACTCAGCCAGCGGCGAGCGGATGCGGTCGTAAATTATCTCGCAAGCAAATACAACGTTCCCCCCCACAAGTTCTATCTGATTGGTATCGGTAAAGATCAGCAGATTGCGACCGATAAGACAGCTACAGGCCGAGCAAAGAATCGCCGGGTCGAGATCAAGCTCATGACGAACATGGGCAACGCCTCGCAACCCGCCAACAGTCCGAGCGGCCAATAGACCGGCCGCCCACAAGCTGCTTTACCAAACCTCGCTTCACTGCCGCACTACCACCTCTGCTTGCCCGGCGCATTGTTCGATTTGGGTGCGCTCTCTCCTCCCTCGCGACGGGGCCTTCGGGTCCCGTCCGCTTCTTTAAGCAGCCGGAGTTCCGGAGCAGGGCGAGGCTGCTAGCGGCTGGTTCGGCGATAGAAGATGCCGAGGATCGCCGAGGTGAGCACCACCCACGCAAACTGATACCAGTAGAAGAAGGGAAATCCCCACAGGGACGGCTCTCTGTGCGCGTAGAGCACAGGGAAGCAGAGCGCCAGATAGGGAAGGAGCAGCAACAGGAGCCATCCGCGGGAGGCTGCGGCTTTCTTCTCGGAGCTGGGAGTCGGACCGGATTTAGGACTGGGTGTCTGCATGGCGATGGATCGGGTCTGGATCTGGAAGGAAGCATACTGCACGGGCGGGCTCGCGCGAAACCGGAGGCCCAAGGAGTAAAGTCAAAGTATGGCAGAGTCGATCCTCCCCGATCAGCAGCCGTCGTCCGCGGCCGCTTTCCCTGGCGGTGTTCCGGGTTCCGAATTGGGTTCACGGAGCCCCGTCGCAACCCCGGCGCAACTCGTCGCTCCCGCGGAGTTTGCCGAGGCCGTCGAGATCATGGCCCGGCTGCGCGCCCCCGATGGCTGCCCCTGGGATCGTGAACAGAACTTTGACACCATCAAACGCCACACCCTCGAGGAGACCTACGAGGTCTTCGACGCCATCGAACGCCGGGCGTGGCCAGAGCTGAAGGACGAGCTCGGCGACCTTCTGCTGCAGGTGCTCTTCTACGCGCAGATGGCCGCGGAGGCGGGCCACTTCGACATCACCGACGTCGTCCAAAACCTGAATGCCAAGCTGATTCGCCGGCACCCGCATATCTTCGCCAACACGGTCGCCACCGATGCCGAGGCGGTGCTGCGCAACTGGGAGCAGATTAAGCGCGAAGAGAAACAGGCCAAACAGCAGGCTGGCAGGGAGAGGTCCCGCGCCTCCCTGTTGGATGATGTCCCGCGCTCGATGCCGGCGGTGCTCGAGGCCGCCAAGCTCGGTTCGAAGGCGGCCAAGGTCGGCTTCGACTGGGCCGATCCCGACGGGCGCGCCACAGGCCTCTTCGAGAAGCTGCAGGAGGAGATCGTCGAACTACAGGCCGAGATCGTCGAGCTGCAGACCGTCGAGATCGCTCCAGAATCGCGCGACGGAGACGTACCCTCACGCGCAGCCATCGAGGCGGAACTCGGCGACGTGTTGTTTACTGCCGTCAACCTCGCCCGCCATCTGAAGATCGATCCGGAATCCGCACTGCGCTGCACCAACGCCAAGTTCCGCCGCCGCTTCGGCGCGATGGAAAAGGCGGCTGGCGATGCCGATGCTCTGGAACAGATGACACCCACCGAACTCGAAGCGCTTTGGTCCCGTGCGAAACTGGAGGAGGTTCCATAGTCTCCTCGATGTCAACACCAATTCTCGAAGACGTTTCGATCACGCACTGCACGCAGCTCGATGAATTCGAGCGCTGCGTCGAGCTCCAGGGCACGGTCTGGGGCTATGAGAGCGGCGATCTGGTGCCGCGCCGGCTATTCCTGCTCGCCTCGAAGATCGGCGGCCAGGTGATCGGCGGCTTCAATGCGGCCGGGCTGATGGTCGGCTTTGCCATGGCGCTGCCTGGGGTGCGCGACGGCCGGCCGTATCTCCACTCGCACATGCTCGCTGTGCTGCCCGAATACCGCAATGCCGGCCTCGGCCGCAGGCTGAAGCTTGCCCAACGTGACGACGCCGTGGAGCGCGGCTTCGAGCTCATGGAGTGGACCTTCGATCCGCTCGAGATCAAGAACGCGTATCTCAACATCACCAAGCTGGGCGCCCTCTCGCGGCGGTATGTCGCAGATTTCTATGGCCCATCCTCGTCGCCGTTGCAGGCTGGCCTGCCGACGGATAGGCTATACGCGGAGTGGTGGTTGCGCTCGCCCAGAGTTGAGGCAGCCCTTCGCGGGGAGCCGGAAACGGTCGTCGCTGTCGAACGGATCGAGGTGCCGCATCGCGTCGCGGAGTGGAAACAAAGACCCGAGTTCGCCCCGCAGGCTGCGGCGCTGCAGCTGCGGGTGCGCCATGCACTGCACACGGCGTTCGAGCGCGGCCTCTGTGTGCTGGTCTTTGAGCGGGACGCGGAAGGCAATGGAACCTACATCCTTGGCCGCGCAGCAGGGAACCCACCGGAAGCGGCAGGGGGGACGGGCTAACCGCATCGACCGAAATAGCGACCGAAGCGTCGACCGACAGCGAACGCACAGCGTATTCAGGACATAAAGAATCCAGAGCTTGATCCCGAAAGACCCCCAACGCCAGGACTGGAAGCACAGGAAGCCTATATGACCAAGCCCATGCAAATCGATGCCATTCACCTGCGCGAGATCAACCTTCCGCTCGCGTACCCGTTCGAGACCAGTTTTGGCGTCACCACCGACCGGCGCATTCTGCTGGTCGAGGTCGAAGCCGACGGCCTGACCGGCTGGGGCGAGTGTGTCGCCGGCGAGCATCCCCACTTCAGCGAGGAGACCATTGATTCGGCGTGGCTCTGTGCGGAGCTGGAGCTCGCCCCGAAGCTGCTCGAGAGTGAGGTCCTCTACGGCGGCAGCTGTCCCAAGATCTTCCACCAGGTGCGCGGCAACCGCATGGCCAAGGCGGCGCTCGAGAACGCGGTCTGGGATCTCGAGGCGCAGATGGAAGGCGTCTCGCTCAGCAGCCTGCTAGGCGGCACGCGCGAGGTGATTGCCTGCGGCGTCTCCATCGGCATCCAGTCCTCGCCCGATCGGCTGATGGACAAGATCGAGACCGAGCTCGCCGCGGGCTATCAGCGCATCAAGCTCAAATGCAAGCCGGGCTGGGATACCACCATCTTCGAGGAAGTGCGCGAGCGCTGGTCCGACATCCTGTTGAGCTGCGACGCGAACTCCGCCTACCGCATGCGCGACATCGACCGCATCGCCGACTGGGACCGATTCAAGCTGCTGATGATCGAGCAGCCCCTCTGGTACGACGACTTCTACTTCCACTCCATGCTGCAGAAGCGCCTCGAGACGTCGATCTGCCTCGACGAATCGATCCGCAATCGCCGCGACGCGCTGGCCGCTATCGACATGGAGTCCTGCCGGATCATTAACATCAAGGTCGGCCGCGTGGGCGGCTTCAGCGAGGCCATTGCCGTCCACAATGCAGCCGCCGAGCGCGGCATTCCCGTCTGGTGCGGCGGCATGCTCGAGACCGGCATCGGCCGCTCCCACAACATCGCGCTCTCCTCGCTTCCGAATTTTTCCCTGCCCGGCGATGTCTCCGCCTCCAGCCGCTATTGGGAGCACGACATCATCGAACCTGCTGTCACGGTCAGCCCAAAGGGCGAGATCGCCGTCCCGCAGGGACCCGGCAGAGGCTTCGAGGTGCTCCGCGATCGTGTGGAGGCTCTGACGGTCCGCAAGACCACCGTCCGCGCCAACGCGCGCGTCATGGCGTAGGGCACGTCCGCCGCGGTCGCTGGCGAAACCCGCAGGCGTTCCCCGCCGCTAGCGTGGCAGCGGTGTGTCGAGCAGTTGATGGATGGCGTCCGTATAGGCGATCGGCCCGGGCAGCGCCTGGAAGCCGGAGACCTGTCCTTCCGAGTTCACCTTCATGGTCTTCACCATGAGCGCCTTCACCGTCACCTGTTCATGAAACTGCGTCATGTTCCAGCGCGGACCGCTCGCTGCGGTCTGCTCCAGGTCTACTTTGCCGCCGGGGTAGATGTGTGCCAGCACACCCCAGCCCCAATTGATGCTTTGGAAGATGTCGGCTTCGATGCGCACGATCTCCTTCGTCTGCGCGTCGATCCAGATCCGGCCGCGCAGCCCGAGCAGCCCTTCGCTGTAGAGGTTAGGTGGGTGGAACGCCGGATTCGGAGCGAAGTCCAGCACCACTTCCGGTGCCGAAGTGTTCGGCGTCTGCGGCTGTCCCGCCGTATAGCTGTACAGCATGGCGTCGGGCATCAGCTTGATCAGGTCGATCGCGATCTTCTTGCTCTCCGCCTGATTCTTAGCATGCTTGGAAAAATCATTGGGGTGCGTCAGCAGGGAATTGAGCCGCTCGCGCTCGCTCTGATCCTCCTCCGGCGTCAATGGCCGATTGTTCCGCATGACCAGCCGCGCCACCGTGCCATCCTTGGTCTCGATGACGTCGCGCAGTTCGTCGCCCTTGGCGTCGATCAGGCGCTCGCGATAGCGAAGAAAAGATCCTGGATGCTGGATGATCGCGATCTCGTTCGCCGTGGTCGCGACGGCCCAGGTCTTCGCGGCCACGGAAAGTAATCCATTGGCAGTGTTCGTCTCTGGCGCCTGCAGTGCGCCCGCCGTGGCCGGCAAGGTGCTGCCCAGCAGCGTAAGCCCCATCGCTAAATTCCGGCAGGCCCGTCTCACGCTTCGTTCTGTTCCTCCTGCCACTCGACGCAATTCCTTCCCTCGTTTTTTGTTAGACGCGGTGTGGCACTGAGAAGTTTGAACCTAGTGTAAGCTTTAGCGTTTGCCTCGCGGCACCGGCTTGGGTATAGTTCGGGCAAGTGGCCAAGAGTAGACGCCGCATAAAGGGAGACGAAAGAGAATGAAGCAAGCTGAGGATTCAACGGTGATCGGAAAGTCCGTTTCGATTCGAGGAGAGCTCTCCGCCAGCGAAGACCTGTACCTCGACGGAGAGATTCAGGGAACCGTTTCGCTGCCGGGAAATCGTCTCACGATTGGCCCCAACTCCAAGGTACAGGCCGATATTAGTGTGCGGGACGTCATTGTATTTGGCCGCCTCGAAGGAAATATTCGTGCCTCTGGTCGGGTGGAACTGCGCCAATCCGCAGTGATGCTGGGCGACATTACCGCCAGCCGGCTTTCAATCGAAGAGAATGCGTCGGTCAAGGGAAGAATCGAAATTACCGGTACCGCCGCGGCTCCCAAGCACGAACCCGCCACTCCGATTCCCCAAACGGCACCGGCGGCACCGCTATTCAGCGAACAAAAAGTCTAAATGCGCTTAGGGTGGAGAAAATAGCTGAATGCGTAGTCTCTTCAACAGTAGCCGCACCCCGAATCAGCACGGACACGGAGAGCGCGAGTCCAGGCACTCCAGCGGATGGCAGCATTTGCAAAAACATCTCACCGCCAGCGAAGGCCTTCGCATCCTGGATATAGGTCCGACCTCCGCGGTCAACATCAACTATGTCACCAGCCTTGGCCATAGCATCTACATGGCCAATCTCGTCGAGGAGGCGGCAAAGCCCGAGTGGAGGCTCGCGGGAGAAGACGAATCCGCTCCTCGTTTCGACGTCGAGCCATTCCTGGAAGCCAACCTGAACTTCATGGACCGTAAGTTCGATGTCGTCACCTTTTGGGATACGGCGGACTATCTTCCGACGGATGTGCTTCATCCGATCCTTGCACGCATCCACGACGCCATGAAGCCGGGCGGATTGATGCTGGCCTTTTTCCATGCCAAGGCGGCTGGCGCGGAGACCCGCTTCTCGCGCTATCACCTCACGCCCACCGACACCGTCGCGATACAGCGGGCCGGCGCGCATCCACTGCTGCACACCTATAGCAATCGCCAGATCGAGCAGCTGCTGCGCGCCTTTAGCGCATACAAGTTCTTCCTGGCAAAGGATAATCTCAGCGAGGTGGTTGCTACCCGCTAGGGAGGGCAATCACCTCGCAATAATATGAAATTTTGCTAAGAAAAGTGAAAAGCTCGCGCTCTCCATCCGGAGGGTACGAGCTTTTTCACTTTCAGAAGATAATCTGAAAAAAAGAGGGGTAGCTTACTTGGAAGACTGCTTTCTACGCTCCGCCCACCGCTTCTTCATGGCGTCGGCGATGCGCTTGCGGCCCTCGGGGCTCAGCTTGCGCTTGCCGGTTGCCGAGGCTTCCTTCGCGGTTGCGGCGTTCTTGCTTCCCTTCGGGCGGCCACGGCCCGCGCGGGGTGCGCCAGCGCCCCCAGCTAAGAGTGCGCGCGCCTGCTGGAGCTTTGCAATTTGTCCGTCGATCTCCGCAATAATGCGACTTACTTCCACGTGATGCCTCCGAATTAATACGAATGTTTTTAACGACCTCAGAGAGTGCACAAGGACTAGGTCACTTTACGACGATACAGAACGACGCACTAAGTTGCAAACCTAGATATGGCCACTCATGCCATTTCTCTAGCGAAGTTAGTCATTTGGGGTCAGGACTTACTTCCGCATGCACCTTCTCTACGACGCAACCAGGTTCCCCTTCGCCCAGGCTTTGGAAGTGCGAGGAACCGAGTCGGCGATGGCTGTTTGCCTCCGCGATCGATTGCCGAAGGTCTCGGATCGCACCTTCCCGATCACGCCCAACCTCAGCCGCCATACGGGTCAAGGCATAGGTGATGATGTCGCTGTGATGCAGATCGGGCATATCCGGAGACCTGCGAAGATTCAGCCACAAGCGATGGACAAGCTCTACATCGGGCGGCTGGATGATCGGTGCGTGCGGACCGATATGGAAGCTCAGCACCTCGCCGTCGGGACTAACTACATAGAAGGTGAACTGACGCTTCGGTTCGGGCAGTTGCTCCCACGCCTGGCCGGTGTGATAGGCCTGCTCCTGTGCGGATAGCTTGGTCGATTGGCCGCAGACTACCGCCGCCGCATCGAGTGAGTTAGCCGTTTGTACCAGTGCGGCGAAGATGTCGCCGGCCGGCACCACCAATAGCGAGATATGTTTGCCGAAGCTTTCGGCCACCGAAACCGCCTTGGTAAAGAGCATCTGCTCGTGCTCGCTGAATAACTGGTCGCCGGCACTTACATACTCCGGACCTCCGGCGCCCATCATGCGTGCGGCGAGGACCACCAGATCCTGATCGTCGGTATTGGTGCGGGAAAGCGCCCACTTCAATGCGAACGGCGCTGCCGCATCCCGCATGGTTACGATGACCGCACCGGGACGAATATCCAGAGCGTCGCGGCCGACATCGTCGCGATGCTCCAGTTGAAAGTGCTCCTTCATCTGGCGCGCCGTCGCATCGTGGCGACGTTTGTTATCCCGCTCGGAGAACGAGAAGATGGCGAAGAAGGCCGCGGCGAAGACAACACCACTGACCGTGGCGACCGACTTGGTAAATAAATTGACGATCGCCGTTGTCAGTAGTACCAAGAAGACAGAGAGTAGACCGAAGGGGATCTCGGTCTTTCCAATCTTGATGTTGATTGGAACCTTCCAGCCGCGCTCGCCCTTGTACTTCCAGCGCAGTACAAGCATCGCCAGGCTGTTGAACGTGAAGCTCCAGATAACTCCGAATGCATACGCCTCGCCCAGCATGATCACATCGCCGCGCGAAACAATAATTGTGAAGAGCTGCAGGCCAACGACAAGGTTGACAATCCGGTAACTGGTGCCAAAGCGGCGCTGCGGCTTGCGGAACCACTCGGAGAGTACGCCATCCTCGGCCACGCGCATCAGCACGCCAGTAGATCCTACAATCGCGGTATTGACGGCGCCACCAAGAATCAGAAACCCGACGATAACCACAAAGATCCGAAATGCAATGCGCGCCGCCAGCGGCCCAACCATGAACATGGCCAAGCCGGCGATGAGGTTATCCCGATAGACCGAGATCCGCACCGAGTCGGGAATCAACATCACCGCCAGCAGCGATCCAATCCCGGTAAAAATAAAGCTATAGAGCGCGATCACAATTGCCGCGCGCTTCAAGTTCTTCAGCTTCGGATGCTCGATCTCGCGATTGACCTGCGCCAGCGACTCTTCACCGCTCATTGCCAACACAGAATGCCCGAACGCCATCAGTACGCCAAAGAATCCCAGCGTGCGCACGAAACTTGTGTTCTTCAGAAACCCCAGCGCGTCCTGGCTGAAGTTGAGGTTCGAGGGAACGGGAAGCGGCGGCAGATGCGCGCCCACATGAAACACCGAATAAAAGCCCCAAGTCAGCAATATCACCACCATTACAGTAGTAATCTGCATCACCTTGAGTGCCTTATCGCTCGATTCCTCGATGCCCTTAGTGTTCTGCCACCAGAAATAAATCGTGACCAGAACCGCGATCAGCGCAGAGGTTCCATCGACCGGCAACTGCCGTGCGACGCCGTCGGCGTGGGTAAATGCGCCGCCCATCCAATGGTGCAGCGAGCCGAGATGAAATAACTCATTGAGCAGGCCAACAATGTACTGTCCCGCCGACACCCCCGAGATCGGCCCCGTCAGAATGTAGTCGAACATCAGGGCCGACACGCTCAACTTCGCGAAAGTTCCGCCCAGCGCCTCTTTGACGATGCGGTACACGCCGCCGCGCGTGAACATGCTGCAGCTCTCGACATACACCGCGCGCACGGCGAAGCTAAACAGCATCACGCCAAGAATGAACCACGGCGCGGACTTACCCACAGCCTCTTCCGCAATGCCGCCCGCATAGAACGCCGAAGAGCCCAGGTCGTTCAGCACGATTGCGGCCGCGCGCCAGAACGAAATAAACGTCAACATCACCGAAGATGCAACTACCAGGCGAACGCGGTTCGAAGCGGGGCGAGAAACGGTCTGCTTAGAGCTCATGGGTATGTGCATGCCAATCGTGATGATGAAGGGTGAAGGATAGATGGAGATACGAATCCGGCGCGCGGCGCGGACTAGTCCTCATGGCCTAGCAGCTCCTTGAGGTCTTCCACGAAGCTGATCAGAACCACCACGCTCGAGCCGGCCAGCCCGAGAAAGAAAAGTGGCACAAGAATCTTTGCAACCACGCGAATAATGAGGTCCATGAACCCCGATTGTAGCTCGAAGCGAAATCTCAATGTTAGACTTCGACTGCGATGCGATATATTCCGGCGCGACTTTGGGCGCTCGCAGCACTCTCGGGCGTCCTCCAGGTCCTTCCTTTTCCGATCGCCGGTCCGGTTCCACTCTGGCGCACCGCCTCCTGCTGGTTTGCCCTGCTGCCGCTCCTGGCTGCCTTGCTGGGCAGCGACTCCGAGCGGCGCCCTCTCTCGAGCCTCCAATCCGCCGCCCTCGGCTATCTCGCCGGCTTCCTCTGGTACTTAGGCAACTGTTACTGGATCTACCAGACGATGAACCTCTACGGCGGTCTGGCCAAGACCACCTCTGCCAGCATTCTCGTCCTCTTCTGCCTCTATCTCGGCCTCTATCACGCCCTCTTTGGCGCGCTGCTCGGAGCCTTCCGCCGTCTGCCTCTGGGGCGCAACTATATGCTTCTGTTCGCACCTGTGGCCTGGGTTGCGGTCGAGCTCGCCCGCGCCCGCATCACCGGCCTTCCCTGGGATCTGCTGGGGATCACGCAGATCGACAACGCGCTGCTTACCCGCCTCGCTCCTATCGCCGGAGCCTACGGACTCTCGTTCGTCATCGCCCTGGTCAACGCCCTCTGGCTGATGCGCTTCACCTTGCGCGAGCGCCGCTACACCCGCTCCGCGCTGAGCGTTGCCGGAGTCCTTCTCTGCGTTCTCTATGTCGTTGGCACGCAGCGTCTTCCGCGCATCCCACAAGCTCGCGCCACGGCCACGGCAACGCTGGTACAGGAAAATCTCGAGGTCGGCGCCGCCGACACCGGCCCACAATTCTCGACGCGCGAATTACTTGATTCCTTCTCCTATCTCAGCCGGCACCCGGAGCCCACCTTCCTCGCCGGCATCCCCGAGTTGCCCGGCACGCCTGAGGTCGTCCTCCTCCACAGGTCCACCTCTGCCGAGGGCACCGACCACACCCAGACCTGGACCCCGCACAGCGATCTGATCGTCTGGCCGGAGTCCCCCGCGCCCTTCCAGGAGAACGATCCGCAATTCCGCGACGCCATCTCCACACTGGCGCGCCAGTCCGGGGCGTCGATCATCGTCGGCAACATCGGTGTCGATCGCATCCCCCCTAACGATCGCGACGCTGACGACAATCGCGGCTACAAGCTCTACAACTCCGCTGACTTCGTCACCCCCGACGGAACCTTTGCCGGCCGCTACGACAAGATGCACCTCGTCCCCTTCGGCGAATATGTGCCCTTCAAGCGCTTCTTCTTCTTCGCCAAGAATCTCCTCAATGAGGTCGGCACCTTCGACCCGGGCCGCAACCGCGAGGTCTTCACCACCGGCGGCCACACCTACGGCGTCTTCATCTGCTACGAGTCGGTCTTTGCCGACGAGATCCGCCAGTACGAGCTCAAGGGTGCCGAGGTCCTCGTCAACATCTCCAACGACGGCTGGTACGGCGACACCAGCGCCGCCTGGCAGCACCTCAACATGGTGCGCATGCGTGCTATCGAAAACCACCGCTGGATCCTGCGCTCCACCAACACCGGCGTCACTGCGGCCATCGACCCCCGAGGTCGCGTCACCATGGCCGC
>FSYS01003183.1_pt1 | contig 19156 bp, 13 predicted proteins | sample 1638491 | NCBI WGS metagenome assembly FSYS01 (sample SAMEA3914788, study PRJEB12502) | metagenome | biome: forest; material: soil | place: Canada | collected 2011-07-03 | depth 0.1 m | reverse complement strand
GCTATTGGGAGGACATCGGGACGATCAAGGCGTTCTTCGAGGCGAATCTCGACCTCGTGAACGAGATCCCAAAGTTCAATTTCTTCGACACACAGGCGCCGATCTACACCCACGCGCGCTACCTGCCGGCCAGCAAGATCGTGCGCGGGCAGATCGACAAGGCGGTCATCGCCGACGGCTGCATCATCGTCGACGCGAAGATCGAGCACTCGATCATCGGCATCCGCAGCCGCATCGAGCCCGGCGCGGTGCTGAAGGATTGCATCGTCATGGGCCTCGACGACTACGAGACGCCCGAGGAGGCGCAGATGAACATCGCACGGGGCGTGCCGCCGCTCGGCATCGGCCGCAACACGCACATCGAGCGCGCCATCATCGACAAGAACGCGCGCATCGGCGATGACGTGCGCATCTCACCCGTCGGCAAGAAGGAGAACGTCGATGGCGACGGCGACAACTGGTACATCCGCGACGGCATCGTCGTCGTCCCCAAGGGCGGCGTCATCCGCTCCGGCACGGTCATCTAAGCCGGAGCCTAAATAGACTCCCACTTCAAAATCTCCTAAAAATATACGCTCTTTAGGAGAAATTAGCGCCCCCTATAGGTCGATCATGTACGTGTCCAGATCGACCAGGATCTCCCGCGGCTTGGCCCCATCCGCCGGCCCAAGCACCCCGATCCGCTCGAGGTAGTCGATGACGTAGGCGGCGCGGTTATAGCCGAGCCGCAACCGACGCTGGAGGTTGGACGTGCTCGCCTTGCGCTCCTGGCGGATGACGTCGAAGCACTCGTAGATGAGCCGGCGGTCGTCCTCGGTGATCTGGATCTCCGCGGGTGCCTTGCCCGAGAGCTTGGCGTCGAGCTCCTGCGCGAACTGGGCCTCGCCCTGGTTGCCCGCGAACTCCACCACGCTCTGGACCTCCTCGTCGGAGACGAACGCGCCCTGGCCGCGCGTGAACCCGGCGACGCCGGGCGGACGGTAGAGCAGGTCGCCCTTGCCAAGAAGGTTCTCTGCACCGTTCTCGTCGAGGATGACGCGCGAGTCGAGGCCGCTCGGCACCTGGAAGGCGATACGCGCCGGGATGTTGGTCTTGATGATGCCGGTGACCACTTCGCGCCGCGGTGTCTGCGTCGCCACGATGAGGTGGATGCCGGCGGCGCGGGCCTTCGCGGTCAGGCGCGCGACGGCGCTCTCGACGTCGGCCGGCGCGGTCTGCATCAAGTCGGCAAGCTCGTCGATGATCACGACGATGTACGGCAGCTTGTCCGGGATGATCAGGTCGTCCTCGCGCGGCACGCGGATCGGCGGCGCCAGGGGCTCATCGGACTCGTCCTCGTCCGTCTCCTCGTCATCGGTCACCGCCTCGAGCAATTCCATCTGCGGCGACTCGGCTGCCGGCGCCACGGCATTACGCACGCGCGAGTTGAACCCCGCGATGTTGCGCACCCCGACCTTGGCCAGAATGCGGTAACGCTTCTCCATTTCGTTGATGACCCAACGCAGCGCGAGCATGACCTTCTTCGGATCGGTCACAACGGGCACGACGAGATGTGGCACGCGGTTGTAGACCTGCATTTCGACCTGCTTCGGATCGATGAGGATGAGGCGCAGTTCGTCCGGCGTGAAGCGGAAGAGCAGGCTCATCAGGATACAATTGATCGCGACCGATTTTCCCGAGCCGGTCGTGCCGCCGATGAGCAGGTGCGGCATTGCGGCGAGATCGGCCACGAGCGTCTGGCCGTAGACGTCCTTGCCCAGCGCGATGGGAATCTTCGCGTGCGTGTTGCGCCAGTCGCGACTCTCCAGTAGCTCGCGCAGGAAGACCCCGACCTTGGACGAGTTGGCGATCTCGATGCCGACGGTGTCCTTTCCCGGAATCGGCGCGAGGATGCTGATCTTCTCCGCGCGCAGCACGCGCGAGAGGTCGCGCTTAAGGCTCGTGATCTTGTCCACGCGCACGCCCTCGCCGGGGTAGACCTCGTAGCGCGTGATGGTCGCGCCGGGCGTGATCTCGCGGCCCTCGGCCTTCACGCCGAAGCGGCGCAGCGTCTCGATGATCAGCTCGAGGTTGCGGTGCAGCGCGTCCTCGTCCAAGCCGGCGTCAGCCGCGCCGTGAACCGCAGGAGCAAGCAGCTGCAGCGACGGCAGGACGTAGTTGGGAATTGGCATGGGCGCGTCCGCCGTGACGGCCGTGGCCTTCTCGATTTTGTCCTTCTCAGGCCGGCGAATGATCGCCTTCGGCTTCTCAACCGGAATTTCCACCACCGGCTCTGGCTTCATCGGGACCTTGATGAGCGGCTCAGCATCGGCTTCCTCGTCGAGATCGGCCGGGCGGCGAATCCGTACCCTCGGCGCGGGCGCTTCATCGACCGGCTCCGGCGCGACGACTTGCTCGCGCGCCTTGCGCTCCAGTTCCTCGATTTTGCGCTGATTGCGTTTGCGCAGCGCCTCGAGCTGTTCCTGCGGTGGCGCCTTGGCTAGGCGCTGTTCCTCGTAGCGCGCCTTCCAGTTGCGATAGAAAGAGAACGCATTGAGAACGGTCATCACCGGGTTGACGTTGAAAAGATAGATGCCGGAAATGACGAGGATGGTGGCGAAGAGCGCGCCGGCACCGACACGGCCCAGGGCGCCGCTGTCGACCGTGAGCTGAATGATCGAGCTGCCCAGCACGCCGCCGGGACTATTGATATTGGCCATGTGCTCGATCAGCGCGACGCCACCGAAATCGACGAGGTCAAGCAGCGCACAAGCGCTGGCGATGAAGAGGACCAGCCACGCCGGTTTCCAGCGCCACTGAATGTCCAGGCCGAGAAAGCACGCGCCGCAGCAGCACAAAAAGAGGAGGGGAAATAGGTAGGCGCCGAATCCAAAGGCGTAGTAGAGCATGCACGCCAAGCCCGCGCCGAAGTAACCGATGAAGTTGTTCGGCGAGGGGTTGGCCGGGAAGACGTTAAAGCTGACGTCGTTCGGATCGTATGAGATCAGAGCGAGGAGGGTGACGAGATAAAGGGCCAGCCAGAGGAAACCGACGACTTGCTTGAAAAGGGGCAGGGAGGTGAGGGCTTTGGGCCAGGGCTGGCGGTGCGACAAGGTGGCGCTTGGCATGTTGCAGACTAACGAAACGCGCCCGCAGAGTCTATCCGAATCTGTGCGTGGCAGTTACAAATTTATACAAATGCGCCCGTACTACGAGTTCGCCGACTCTAGACGCTCGTTGACGACAGCGGCTCGTTGGGGTCCACACCAAGCTGCACCATCTGCGGCTTGATGATGTCCTCGTAGCATTGCGGGCAGATCGAGTGACTGAACTTGGCGTCGGAATGTTTGCCGACGTAGGACTCCACCTGAGTCCAGTAATTCTGGTCGTCGCGAATCTTTTTGCAGTAGCTGCAGATCGGGAGCAGGCCACCGAGTTGCTTGACGTTGACCAGCGCTTCGCGCAATTCCGCCACGCGCTCGGTCAGCGCTTGCTGCAACTGCACCATCTGCTTGCCGATGCCAACGCGGGCGAGCAGCTCCGTCTTGTCGAACGGCTTGGTAATATAGTCATTCGCTCCGGCCTTGAGGCCCGCGACGATGTCCTGCTTGCTGTCGCGCACGGTGAGCAGCATCAGGTAAATCGGCGGCGGCGACTCGAGATTGCGCGCCTGACGGCAGACCTCGATGCCTTCCATCTCCGGCATTTCCCAGTCGATGAGCCCGACGATGGGACCATTGGCGCCCTGGAGAATCTGGAGAGCCTCGGTGCCGTCGGAGGCCTCGATGACATCGTAGCCATCGGCCGTGAGCAATGTGCGCAGGAGCTTGCGGTTGACGTCAAGGTCGTCAGCAACGAGAACAATCATAAAACGAATTAACTTACCGCAGCCTCACCATACTACTAACCATCGGTCATTCACGCAAAAAATGTACACCTTCGTGTAAGAACCCCGTTGACGGTCATAGGATTTCCGGCGTAAAACCCCGCCGCATCGTGTTCTCGGTACAAACGCGCATCTCTGAGAAATTAAGCAAATAGCCGGGGCCGCCCGCCTTTGTTCCCGCGCCGCTCATCTTAAATCCACCAAACGGTTGCCGGTTGACCAGCGCGCCGGTGCACGGACGGTTGAGGTAGAGGTTGCCGACGCGAAACACCCGCGTGGCTTGTTCGAGATGACTCGGGCTGCGGGAGTAGACGGCGCCGGTGAGGGCGTAGTCGCTCGTGTTGGCGACATCTAGCGCCTGCGTGAAATCACGCGCGGCGAAGACGGTCAAAATCGGGCCGAACAGTTCGCGTTGCATGAGCGGATGAAGCGGGTCGGTGACCTCAAAGATGGCCGGCGGAACGAACCAGCCGTCGGATTTGACCTCTCCGCAAAAGACGCGGTGCGCATCAGCCACCGGCTCGCGCAGGATATTTCGCAGCCGTTCAAAGCTCACTTCATCGATCACCGGCGGCAGGAGGCATTCGGGACTCGCCGCGCTTCCGGGAACCAGTGAGGCTGCCGCGGCGGTGAGGCGCGAGAGAAAATGGGTGTAAATTTTGCCCACGAGAATAACCCGCGAGCACGCAGAGCATTTCTGACCCGCGTAGCCGAAGGCGCTTTTGATCACGCCGTTGATCGCCTCGTCGAGGTCGGCATCGTCGTCGACGATGATCGCGTTTTTGCCGCCCATCTCACAGACCACGCGCTTGAGCATCGCCTGGCCGGGCGCGACTTCAGCGGCGGCCTTGAGAATCGACAAGCCCACGTCGCGGCTGCCGGTAAAGGCGATCTGGACGACATCGCGATGGCGCACGAGCGCATCCCCAATAATTTCGCCGGGCCCCGGCAGGAAGGCGAGAACGCCAGGCGGAATGCCGGCGGCAATGGCGTGCTGATAAAACGCGTGGGCGATGGCGGTCGACTGCTCGGCCGGCTTGAGCATGACGGCATTTCCGGCGACGAGCGCGGCAGTGGCCATTCCGCAGAGGATCGCGAGCGGAAAGTTCCACGGCGCGATGACGGCGCAGATGCCACGGCCCTCGTAGAGCAGCGTGTTGGATTCGCCGGGAAGATTTCCCAGTCTGCGCGGGCCGAGTTCGGTGAGAGCTTGCCGCGCGTAGTAACGGCAGAAGTCGATGGCCTCGGCGATGTCGGCGTCGGCTTCGCGCCATGGCTTGCCCTGCTCGTGCACTTCCATCGCGGCGAGGTGAAGGCGATCCGCTTCCAGGCGCGCACCGAGGTTGTTCACGATCTTCGCGCGCTTTTTCAGCGGGAGATCGCGCCAGGCGGGCCACGCCTTATGGGCGACGCTGATGGCCAACCCGACGTCGTCGACTGTAGCGAACGTTGTCGTCGCGGCGATGCGCGAATTGAGGTTCGGGGAGACATGACGGAGAACGGTGCCGTTGTCGCGGGACCGGCCATTGATGACGGCTGGAACAATCCACGGCATCTGCCTCTCCGCCTCGGCAACGGCCTGCGCAAATGCCTGGCGAACCGGTGTGCTGGTGAAATCGGAGAGCGCGCAATTTTCGAAGGGCGTGGTCAAAAGCCCGGCGTAGGGCTCCTTCGGTTCATGCTGTACCGCGTTAATCTCTGGCTTCGCGAGCAGTTGGCCGATGTCGGTTTGATCGTGATGGCTCAGGCGGAGGAAGCTTGAATTCGCGGTATTCTCGAGCAGGCGGCGCACGAGGTAGGCCATGCCGGTGATGAGGTCGCCGACGGGTGTGTAGAGCCGCACGCGATGGCCGCGACTCCGCAGCAACTCACGCTCCGGGTCGGCCATCCCGTAAAGCATCTGCAACTCGAAAGCACCGGGGGCGAGACCGAGTTTTTCCGCGCAGGTGAGGGCGACGCTGATGGTGCGCAGGTTGTGCGTGCCGAACGCGGCGTGGATTTTATCGCGATGCTCAAACAGGCGGCGGGTAAGGTGCTCGTAGTTGGCGTCGGTCTCGGCCTTGTGGGCGAAGACCGGGCAGGGGAGCCCAGTCAGGCCGGACTGGACGACTTCATAGTCCCAGTACGCGCCTTTCACGAGCCGCACGGTGAGCGGTGTGCCGCGTTTGGCTGCCAGCACAAGAAGGCGGTCGAGATCGGAGTCGGCGGCTTTCAGGTAAGCCTGGATGACGATGCCGAGGTGCGGCCACGCGGCGAACTCGGGATCGGCGGCGATCGTCTCGAAAAAACGAAACGTGATTTCGTGGAGGCTCCACTGCTCGAGATCGAAGTTGATGAAGGCGCCGAGTTCCCGCGCGCGCGTCAGCAGCGGGCGCACGCGTTGCAGCAACCGCCGCACGCCGCCGTCGGGGTCGGCCGGATCGAGCAGGTGGTCCATCGCCGAAAGCTTCAGCGAGATGTTGGCGCGGGGAATGGCGCCGATCGGGCCCTGGTCAAGAATCGCCGACGGCTTCCAGCGCGCGGTCTCGGGCGGAAGATACTCGATGAGGTCGGCGTAGCGTTTGACGTAGACGTCCGACTCGACGGCGCTGACCGAGGCTTCGCCGAGGAGGTCGACGGTGAAACCGCACCCTTGGTTCCAAAGCCGCTGCAGCGCGGGGCGGGCGTCGCGCGCGTCACGGCCGATGATGAATCGTTCCGCCATGGCGCGGACGTTGCGTTTGATGACGAAGGCGGAGATCGACGCGGCGAACGGATTTCCGGTGGCACGCAGGGCAAGGCCCAGGCCCATCGGCAGCGGGCGGTCGCCGGCGAGGAGGTATTCGCGCGCGTGGCGGGCGATTTCCTCGCTGCTGTAAAGCGCGGGCAGGGCATCGACGAGGCGGAAGAGGTCGGTTTTGAGCGAGGCGTCGCGCACGGCGCGGTCGAGCAGCATCTCCTGCCAGTAGGCGGCGTTGAAGATGCTCTGCGATTTGCCCTTGAGCTGACCGTGCAACTCGCGGCCGAGGCGCTGGATATCGTGCTCGAAGAGAATGTCGTCCGCGGCGGGAAGGTGAGAATTTTCCGGGGCGGGTTCCATGCCTTAATACAAGTTAGAAGCGATGCAGGTATTGAGCAACCCATGAGCCACACCTGCGCGTGAGCTACCCGGGAGCAGACGATTCCGCGAGTTTGCTTACGATGAAGGCCTTCTCTGGCGCGGGCAATTCATCCGCCGAGGTGAGAAAGGCTTCGCGCAATTGGGCCGCGTTATAGTCGGCATTGGAGCGAAGGATGGGCGTGCGATTTGAGGTGGGCTTGTCGTCGCCGTCATCGATCTCAGCGTGCGAGAAGCCGTGCTTGGGTGTCCACGTCAAGGCGCGTGGCTGGCTCCGCGGGTCGTAGCAAAGCTGGAAGCCGTAAATCGTGCCGGACTCCTCGTACCAAACGACAACTTCCAGATTCTCGTCCGTGAACCATCGCCGGAACCGGTCGCCGGGGATTTGGCGGACGTTACGCAGCTCGCGGAGCATGCCGGAACGCTACGCGCCAGCGCGCGGTTGTCACGCCGGGCTGATCCGGTCAAGATGTGTCATGGAGAAGGAAGCCGCGCGAAGTTCCGCCCTGCGCTGGGCGGCGAGCCTGGCGTTGCTCCTGCCGGTCATCGTTCTTTATCTCTGCGAATGCGCGCGCGGGGACGGCCGGAGCTTCACCGGCTTTATCCAGTACGACCAGCCCTCCTACATGGCGGACGCGCAGGCCTTTTTCGATGGAGGCTTCCATCTCTTCTACGGCAACCCGTTCAGCCCCGACCCGGACACGCCGCGGATTTATTTTCAGGCCGATCTCTTCGTGCTGGGCGCGCTGCAGAAGGTGACGGGATGGGATCCTGGCGTCGTCTATTTGCTGTTCGGATTTTTCGCGGGGCTGGTTTGCATCCGAATCGCGATGGAACTGTACGAGGAAGTGGCGGGGTTGCGCTCCCCGGCGCAGTGGCTCGGGCTGGTGCTGTTTATTTGGGGTGGGGGTATCCTGGCCTTGATGGGGCTGATCGATTGCCTCGTGACCGGAGGCAGCGCCGCCACCTTTTTTCCCGGCCTCTTCGCGTTCGACCCCGCCGCGGGTTGGTGGTTTCTCAACTTAGGCCGGAACCTGATCTTCCCGACCGAGGCCTATTATCATGCGCTGGCTCTGGGGCTGATTTTGGTCACGATGCGTCGTCAATATCGCGCTGCGCTGGCGCTCGGATTTCTCTTCGTGCTCAGTCATCCGTTCACGGGACTCCAGTTCCTGCTGATCGTGACGGTCTGGGCCGGATTTGAGGCGGTCGTGCTGAGGAACCGCAACGTTCCCTTTCTTTTCGCCGGGACGATGGGGTGCCTGCTGGTGGTCCATCTCCTCTACTACGCGGTTTTTCTCAGCCTCTTTCCCGAGCATCGGGTGGTCGTGGCGCAATGGGCGCTGGCGTGGAATGTCAGCGCAGCCACGGCCCTTGGCGCGGATATTCTCGTGGGAGCGGCGGCGATCTGGGCGATGCGAAGCTGGACGCTGACTCGGCAGCTCTTCGACCGCCCGGCGAATCGCTTGCTCGCGACGTGGTTTCTGGTCTCGTTCATCCTGGCGCATCACGATTTGTTCGTGACGGCGCATCAGCCGATTCACTTCGCCCGTGGCTATACGTGGGCCGCGCTTTTTCTGCTCGGGTCCGGGCCGATTGTGCGTCTCTTGGAGACTGCGTGGACGCAGGTTGGGGCGGTCTCGCGCTGGGCCGTGATGGCCTTGATTCTGACCGTTGGCCTGTCGGATAACCTCGCCTGGTTCGGCTGGCAGGCGACCACGGCAGTATCGGGAAATTGGGCGGGAATATGGTCACCTGGCGGACCTTTCGCCTTGGGCGTGTCAGACCGTGATTTGTTCCGCTGGCTGATGCGGCGGCCGGAGCCGCATACGGAGCTGCTGGTCGCCGCCGATCCCGATTCGACCGTGCCTTACTTGGGGACGGTCTACACGAATTACCGCGGCTGGTATACGCATCTTGGCTCGACGCCTTATGCGGCGGCGCGGCGGGAAGAAGTGCTCGGTTTTGTGGGTTCCGGAGCCGTCGCCAAGGGTTTACTAGGGAAATGTCTACTAGTGATAAATTTGAAATCAAAGCCCGCGAAGCCTCCTGAAACGTGGGGAAAACCAATCTACGAGAATGATGTGTATAGCGTCTATCTCATCCGCTTTCATTGATTTGCGATGGTGATATAAGATAAATATCTGCTTTGAAAAATGACCTTAGTAACCGTTAAGAAAGGCGAATAGTCGAGCTAACATAAACGTAATACTTGACCGGAGAGTAAACAAAGTGGAAGCTCACGGAGTTCTAGAGAAAGTAACGCAATATGAGCATATCACCCATCTTCATGTTCGCTCCCGTTCCCCTCACGAGCGAGCGCAGCCCCCTGGCCCATGCCGCCGCATTGGCGCGTCGCCGTTTGGCTGAAACACAGGCCCTCGCGGCCCAGCCTCTTCGCAAAAAAGGATCTTCGCGCTTGAAAGTCCTCGAGCAGGCGCCGGTCGAATCGGCCGCTGCCTGAGCACGGCTGCCTTTGACGCTTGAGCCGATTCCGGCCATGTTGTCGCGGTGAAAGTCGCGATTCACTGGTTTCGGGCTGACCTCCGCCTGCACGACAACACGGCGCTTCATGCCGCCTGCAGCGAGGCCGAGGTTGTCGTCCCCGTTTTCATTTTCGATCCTCTGATCCTCGAGGCGACCGACACCGGTGCGCCAATCGTGGGATACATGCTCGAGTGCCTGCGACTACTCGAGAGCGATATTCGGCTCGCCGGCGCGAAGCTGATTTTCCGCTACGGTGCGCCTGCCCGTGAAATGGAGGCTCTCCTGCGGGAGACCAAAGCGACTGCGCTCTACTTCAATCGCGACTACGAGCCCATGGCACGCAAGCGTGACGAACTTGTGACGAAGTTGGCACAGTCATGGGGCGTCGATGTGCGAAGCTTCAAGGACGGCGTCCTGCATGAGCCGCAAGAAGTCCTGAAGGACGACGGCACGCCCTACCGGGTCTTCAGCGCCTACAGCCACGCCTGGCGCCGGAAGGAGCGGGCTAGGATTTTGCCCAAGGCGACTTTTCCGTCCGCGGTGCGATTCAAGTATCCGAAGAGCCTGGCACTGCCGACCGCGCAAAAGCTCGGCTTCAAAATCGAGATTCCGTTGCCACCCGCGGGCGAGAAAGTTGCGCTCGAGCGGCTTCGAAAATTCCATTCCGGAGACGTTCTGCACTATGGTGAACTGCGCAACATCCCAGCCTTGGAGGCGACGTCACGCCTATCGCCGGCGATCCGGCTGGGCACCATCTCACCGCGCACCGTAATTGCATCTGCGGAACGAGTTGCTGCGAAGCATGACGTTGCCTCGCATCGTCACATCGAAACGTTCGTCGGCGAATTGATCTGGCGCGATTTTTACCGGCAGGTCCTCTGGCATTTCCCGCACGTCGCCACCTCCTGTTTCCAACCCAAGTACGACACGCTGAAGTGGGAGAACGACAAGCGCTTGTTCAAGGCTTGGTGCGAGGGCCGCACCGGCTTTCCCATCGTTGACGCCGGCATGCGCCAGCTCAACCAGACTGGCTGGATGCATAATCGCGTCCGCATGATCACCGCGATGTTCCTGACCAAGGACCTGCTCATCTCGTGGCAGTGGGGCGAACGCTACTTCATGCAGAAGCTGCTCGATGCCGATCTCGCCAACAACAACGGCGGCTGGCAGTGGAGCGCCGGCACCGGAACCGATGCGCAGCCTTGGTTCCGCATCTTCAACCCGACCGCGCAGGCGGCGAAGTTCGATCCCGAGGGCAAATACATCCGCCGCTACGTGCCCGAGGTGGACACGCGCGACTATCCCCCGCCCATCGTCCATCACGCCGAGCAGCGCCTGAAAACGCTCGCGATGTTCAAACGCATCTAACACCCCGGCTTGCGGCCTGCCGCGAAATCTCTCTAATGGGTGCGGCATGAGCGAATCCGATCCAACTCCCGAACTCGCGCCCACTCCCGTGCCGGAAGTCATCGCGAAGGCGGAGGTCGTGCTGCGCAAGTGCAACTGGCATCGCGTGCGCGTTTACTCGCTCGCCATCCTCATCGTTATGGCGATGTGGTTCAGCGGTGTCTTCGTGGAAATACGGCTCCAGCCCCTGCGCATGGTCAACCGGCTCCTCGCCCAGCTTCCGTACCCCAGCAGCGCTGGCGACGCCCACTGGATCACTCGCCGCACGCTCAAGGTCGACTACGTGAAGATCGGTAATTACTTTTACGCCGACTCGATCATCATCACGGCCAGCCCGTTCCGCCTCGCGCGGCATCACCTCGCCAAGGTCGAGCTCGTGGGCGCACAGCTCTACGCCAAGCAACTCACCGAGGTGCTGGAGAGCCGTCCTCCGGTTTCAAAAGACAAGCGTGACTGGTTTAGTTGGATCTTTGACCAGACCCTCTCGTTGATCACCGGCTATTCCGACGACGGCCTCGACTGGGTCATCGGACGGCTCGAGATCAGCCGGGCCACCATCATGCTTAATAATGTCATCCAGGACGCGTCGATACCCATCGGGCTGGGCGTGCGCCATCCCGTCATCCTCACCAACCTGCGCCTCGGCCGGCCTGACTCGAGCCCGGAGATGTCGCAGGAGCACACGGTGCAAATCAGCTCGGTGAACGTCACGTCACCCTTTGATCCCCTCTCGCCCGTCTTCTTCTTTCCCCTGACCGAGGTGACCTTCACCTACACCGAAATCTGGCGGCATCACATTCGCCGCATCGACATGGTCCACCCGACCATGTACCTCGGCCAGGACCTGTTCTGGCTGACCGACCAGCTCAAGTCAGAGAAACCCAAACCCGCGGTCGGTGTCGAGGCCCCTTGGTTCGTCCAAGAATTCAGGGTCGACTACGGCCGCCTGGCCGTGAACGTCTTCGGGGAGCCGGTGGTACATTTCCCCTTTTTCATCAAGACGAAGGTTAACGACATCAGGCTGGACCAGCTCAGCCAGGTCAGCATCAAAAGCTCCGTCAACATCGTCAACCTGACGCAGGATTACCCGGAGTACAAAATCCATATCAAGAACCTTGGCGGCAAACTGCTCTTCAATTGGCCGCCGTCCAACGCCCACGCCAACAACGTGTCCAATGAGATCCACGTCGACGAAGTTTCCTGGAACGGCATCCCGGCGAAGAAGGTTTATGCGAACGTCACCTTTGACCCAAACGGCATATACGGCCGGTTGACCGGAGAATGCGAGAAAGGGCAGCTTGCCGGCAACTTCGAGTTCTATTACACGAAAGGTTTTACCTGGAACGCCGATTTCTTCGCTCAGAAGGTCGACTGCGAGCCCATCGCGCAAAAGCTCGCCGGCAAATATTGCGACTTGACGGGTGAGCTCGACGGGGACATTGCAGTGCAGGGCAAAGCCACCGAAATCCTGAAATGCCAGGGCCTGCTGGCACTGCCGAATCCGGGCGTGCTAAAGATCAAGTCGATGGAAACTTTGCTGAAGGAATTGCCGCCGGACATGCTCGCGATGAAGCGCCAGGCCCTTGAGCTTGTCATCGATTCGTTCGACACGTATCCCTACGACACCGGTAAGCTCACGCTCGACTATTCACCTGGGGGCGGCTTGAGCGAGTTGCATCTCGACGGTCCGCGCGGTTCGCGCACCTTCCAGGTCGCGCTCCATCCCTACAATCTCTCGGAGAACACGCCGCCAGCAGGGCAGTAGACGTTCCTACTTCATCTTCGGCAACCGGAGCAGCCGGCCTGAGCGCCGGATGATGTCCGAGGCCTCGGCGGCGAGTTGGTAATCCTCGCGCTTGTCGGAAATCTCCTGCTCGACCATCGTCTCGCGCAGCTCTTCCACGTCGTTCGTCTCGATCAACCGCACGAGGCCGAGTTGGTGCAGGTGATAAAGATGCAGGCGCGCGACTTCGTCATCGATGCCGAGATATTCCGCGAGATCCTGGGACCGCACGCCGCCAGAAAGAAGCTGGCGACTCTGCAGGAAAAAGAGCTTCAGGTTGTCCTCGAGCTCCGACGCCGGGACGGGCGCGACAAGGACGTAGAACAGTTCCGGTGCGAGCACGGCGTTATGCTTGGCCAGCTTCTCATCGACGCGCAGGACGAGCTGCATCACGAGTTCATTGATGGCGACGGGTTGGTCGCGGGTCACGGCAACGATAGGCTGCGAGGTGAATTCGAACCGCCCGCTTCCGGTCTCGATGGCGAAGCTCAACTCGGCGACGATCTGCACCGGCTCGAAAAGCATGGAGGTGCCGATGTGCAGGCCGTGGGCAAAGCCCTCGGACAGGTCGATCTCCATGGGCACGAATTCCGGCGCGTCGAAAAGACGAAGACGCCCGGTCCGGCTGCCGATGAGGAGCAGGACTTCGGGCAGGGGAAAGTCAGCAAGATCACCCGATAGCGGCATGGCGTTGGCGGAAGTTGACGTTTGGGTTAAATTCTAAACAGTGGAACACAGCCTGTCTACGCTGGAGTGCTGTGCGGGAAAAGGAGATCGAAGGTTGCTATCGGGCGGCAAGGTCGCTAACAATCGGCCCAGAGTTTTGTCGCGGCGCCGCGCTTCATTGTGAATTTATTCCGGAGTCATTCTTGCTTTTCAAGGGCCGCGGTTGTGGCAGGAATCCTCGGCTCCTTCTGTCTAGGCGGTTGCGCGCCCACCATCAATCTCGCTACGCCTGCACCGTTAAAGGCCGACATCGCGGTGCGTCTCGACGTCTACGAGAAGACCTCGCCGTCTAAGGCCAAGGACGAGCAGTCCAGCCTCCAGATCGCCGCCAACCGGCGCCTGCGCTCGGGCGAAATCCAGCAGCTCAAGAACGACGGCGTTATCGGCGAGGACCGTGATGGATATTTGGAGATAATTCGCAAGCCGAAGGATACGAAGTATCTTACTTACGCCCAAGGCGTGGTGGATTCCGAAAATGCGGATCGATCCTTTCTTTACCTGGCGAATGCCCAGGCCCAGAATAAACCTTTGGAATTGGTAGAGCGCGATTACGCCCAACTTTGGAGTGATCGCGCCTTCCCGGGAGAATGGGTACAGAAAGAAAACGGAACTTGGATTCGAAAATAAGAGAAGACCAGCCCGTCGCGGATGCGCGACATCCCGGTCCTGAGACGGCAGCGAACGGCCACGACCCGTTCCCTGCCGGGCTCGCTCTGCCCGTTCGTCGGCTTTACTCGCGCCGCCACGCCTGGGCCGCGCTCCTGCTCTGGATCATTGGTGTGGCGCTCTTTACGCCGCTGGCCATCGATTTCGCCAGCCACATTCGCAGCACGCTCAGCGGCATGAAGGGCACGCCGTCTGAGACGACCCGCATCAACCTGGTCAAGAATTTCTCCACCGCTCTCGCCTTTCCCACCGCCATCGTCTGGGACTCGAAGGGCGTGCCGCAGGCTGATGCCGACACGGCCTGGAGCTCCTTCCTCGATTCCGTCCGCAGCGACAGCCAAATCACCCAGGTGACCGACGTTAAGTCGATGGTTGAGCACCCGACGCGCCCCGACTGGCACGCCGCCTTCGTCGCGGTGAACGCCACCACATACAGCGATGCGCAGGAGGCGATTCCCCAGTTACGCGACCTCGTGCTGAAGACCTCGTTCCCCGGCGCGACGCACCCATGGGTCACCGGCGGCCCCGCGCTCTTCCTCGACTTGAACCTCGCTTCGACCCAATCGCTCCGGTCCGGCGAGATGATCGCGCTGCCGGTGGCGTTCTTCATTCTGCTGATCGTTTTCCGCTCGCCCCTCGCGGCATTGATTCCGGTCGTCGTGGCCATGCTCGGAGTCATCTGCACGCTGGGGATTATGTGTTTTCTGGCCACGCCGCACTCGTGGTTGCCGTTCATTCCCCCCATGGGCATTACGTTTTTTGTCCCAAACCTTGTGACCATGATCGGCCTCGGCGTTGGCATCGATTATTGCCTGATCTATCTCGCCCGCTACCGGCGCGAGCGCGCCAACCATCTCACCACGCAGGAGGCCCTGCAGATCGCGCGGCAGACGGCAGGCAAGACCGTCCTCGCCTCCGCGGTGCTGGTGATGAGCGGCTTCATGACGCTCTTCTTTATTCCGCTCGAATTCTTCACGTCGATTGCGGTCGGCGGCATGCTCGTCGTCGCGTGCGTTTCCCTTGCCACGATGACGCTTTTGCCGGCGGTGATTCTCCTTGTTGGCTCAAAGCTTGAGTGGGGCAGCGAGTGGCTCGAGCCGTTGACGCGCCTGCGTCTCGGGCCTCGTTTCTTCGAACGATGGGGCCGCTTCGTCGTCAACCGCTCGGGGATATGCGTCGGTACGGGCCTGTTGATTCTCGCATTGCTTGCCATGCCCTTTGTGGGGATCAGGATCGCCTCGGTCGAGGCGAAAAACATCCCCGCCGGGTCCGAGTCGCGCCTCGGTTACCAGAGTCTCTCGGAAAATCTCGGCTCGGGCTGGATGATGCCCGCCATCGTCCTCGTGCAGCATCCCAGCGCCGACTGGATGACCAACGGCGGCCTCGATCAAGAGGCCGCGCTCGTCAAGACGCTCAGCGCGCTTCCCAACACCGAGAAAGTTCTCACCGTGTCCGACAACACCGGCTCGCGTCATATGCAGCAAAGCCGTATGGGCATGCTGACCAGCTCGACCGATCCTACCCAGGGCGTCCTCCTGCTACTCAGCCGTGAAGATCCGGAGTCGCCAAAGGCGCGGGACTGGCTCGACCAGATTACCGGCGTCCTGCACGACGCGGAAAAGGCCAGCCCAACCGGCCCGCATTACTACCTCGGCGGTTTGCCCGCGGTGACGCATACCGCGGACGAAGTGATCAAGCACTCATCGGTCTGGGTCGTCCTTGCGACGCTCACCAGCACGTTCATTCTCCTGACGTTGTTCATGAAATCGATCTTCGTCTCGCTCAAGGCCATTGCCTTGAACGTGCTCTGCGTCTTGGCGGCCTTCGGGTTCCAGGTCGTCTGCTTCCAGTATGGCTGGGGCGCGGCCACGATGCACCTTTACCAAACGGACGGTCTCAACACCGTCGTGCTGGTCATCTGTTTCTGCGCGCTCTTTGGGCTCTCCATGGACTACGAGGTCTTCATTCTCAGCGCCGTGCGCGAGAGCTGGCTCGACAATCACTGCATGGACCTCGCCGTACAGGAAGGTCTGTTGCGCGTCGCCGGGATCATCACTTCCGCCGCCTTCATCATGGTCGCTGTATTCCTCTCCTTCGCCTTCGGCGACGTCGTCGAGATTGAGCAACTGGGCATCGGTCTTTCCTTCGCCGTTCTGCTGGATGCCACCGTCATCCGCTTACTTCTCGTCCCCAGCATCATGAAGATAATGGGTCGCTGGGCCTTTTGGTGTCCCTGGCAGCATGCACCGACGGCTGAGCGCCATCCGCGAGGACATCACTATCACGGCGAGAAGCTCACCGCCGCAAAAAACGGCGAGCGCATCGCCGGACTTTGATCAATAGATTCGCGCTGAGGAACTTGCCGCCGGGCAGAAAAATGCAAGTTGCCAGCACTCATAAATTGCAAATTGCTGAGAGGGGCGGCCGTAGACCTTCTTTCCAAGGGTGCTATGAGACTGAAAATTAGGAGGTTAGCTCATTAAGGTAACATGGCATGCCGAGTGCCCAAGAAAGGCATGTCTAAAGGAATCTTATCCCCCCTCTTTCCCACTACCCAACGCGACGTTACCCGCTTGCGCCAGTCGGCCACCGATGCCGTCAGCGACCTGAGCACCGCCGCCGCCACCCACGCCAACAAGGTGGGCAACCACCTGTCGCGCCTAGCTGACGATCTCCAAAAGGAAGGCCGTACCCACTTCAATCGTGCGCAAGGCAGGGCATTGGACCTCGCGCGTACGAGTCAGCAATTTGCCCGCGAGAACCCGGTCGCCTGCATCGGAATCGCTCTCGCCGTCGGTTTCCTGATCGGTTGGTCGCGTCGCCGTCGTTCCTCGGAGCCGAACCAGTGACGGAAGCCTTGGTCGCCCCAGAGGACCCGATGATCGATTCACCCAGTAAGACCCCCATCTTGGTGGTCGAAGACAATGCCGATGACAGTTTCCTACTTACGCGGCAGCTTGCGCGCGCCCACTTCGAAGATTGCGTAACGGTGATCGGTAATGGTCAAGACGCGCTCGAGTATCTCCAGCGCACCGCTACGCCATTGGCGATTTTTCTCGATTTGAAACTGCCTGGTATGAGCGGTGTGGCTTTATTGGAAAAAATCCGCCAGGACGAACGCCTGCAACCGGTACCCGTCATTGTAATGACCGGCTCGGTCGATCCCAAGGACGTGGAGGCATGCAACCGCCTCGGCGTTACCGCCTATCTGCCCAAGCCGGTTGGCCTAAGCACGTTCATCAAGACCGTCGCCCATCTCTTCCCCGAAGTCCCGCAGGCCTAAGAAGTAAACCTCGTTTTCTAGACTAGAGTCCGCGCAACTGTGTCGCGGACTCCGTCCGCGGCGCCGGCAGGGAGCCGGGTGCCGTGGGCAATTCGCCACGAACCGCAGGTGGCGATGAGGGCGCCTGCAACTCGGCCTGAATCTTCGCGTAGAGCACGTCCGGCGTTTGGGTCGGATTGTGCGCAAGCAAATTGAGCTGCTGGTCGAGGAACTGCGCCATGTGCGTCGTGCTCGCATCGAGGCGCGGCACCAAGGCCTGCGCGAAGGCGGTCTGGCATACGATGGGGGACGCGTCGTCGTCGGTGCCAGCCGGCGGCGGCTGCATCGAGCTCCAGCCCGCGTGCACCGGCTGGTAGGTGAGATATTGCGCGAGCGACAGTGCCGCCTCGGCCTGCGTTGACTTGGCCGGAACCGCCCAGCCGTTCACGCTCGCGAGCGTGGCCAGCGTCAGGTCGCGAGGCAGGACGGTCATCCCGTAGTGCAGCGAGGGCGGGAACGTCGCGGCGACGTCGGATGAGGCGATCAGGAGCGCCGCGTGCTTCTGCGCAAAATACTGGCCGAGCAGCGTGGGGTTTTTGGTCAGCGGCGGCGTAATCGAGTACTGCTGGAACAGGTCGCGCAGGACCTCAAGCGCCCGCATCTGCGCCTGCTTCGTCGTGGTGTCGGCCAGGCGCCAAGCGCCGAGGTCGAGCGCGGGCGCGCCGGCCTCCGCGCAGAGGATGTTCCAGAGATCGAAGTTCGCGGGGAGCTCGATCGCGTAAGTCGGCTTGCCCGCGGCGTCCTTGAGATTCAGCGAAGTGAGCGCGCGGGTCTCCGCCTCGAGCATGTCCCAGTTCCAGTGGTTGCCGGGGTAGGCGATCCCAGCCTGGTCGAAGAGCGTGGGATTATAGAAAAGCACCTCGACCGAGAACTCCTCGGGCACTGCCTTGAGCTTTCCGGCCACCGTGAAGGCGGCGCTCGCGCGGGGCGGCACGCTGACGTTGGCCGTGATGTCATCGAGGTCTTCCGCCGGGTCCAGCCCGCTAAAGTCGCGCGAGGAGACGAGGCAAAGATCGGGCGGCGTGCCGGTGAGGAATGCCTGCTGCAGGTCCTTGCGATAGTTGACCGGGTCGGCGTCGAGCATCAGCGCCACGGCCCGGCCCGTTGCCGCGGCGAAGGCATCGGTCTCGGCGGAGAGTCTATGCGCCTCTGTGGGCGAGGCCCAAGCCATGACGTGCAGCGTCGGGCCGGGCGGCACCTTCGGCGCGTTGGGTTGCGGCGCCGGTTCCGGGATGGGCGCGCCGTTGGGGATGTTCGGCGTGTTCGGGCCCGGCTTGGGCAGGAACGGCTGCTGGTTGTTGCTCCTCGGGATCTCGTCCTTGGTCCGAGGGAAGGTGAAGTAGATGAAGAGGGCCGCCCCGATAAAGGCGAGGATGAAGAAGGCGGCGACGGCTTTTTTAGGCACCCCATAACTTAGACCAGACCGGTCCGGAACTCACCTGGAAACTTGGGACCTAATTCTCCTGGGGAGCCTCTACTTTTAGGAGAGATAGAAGTAGCAGGTGAAATAGGCGGGGGGACCTGATAGCGGCGAATCGTTAGGGACGCGGTGGCTCAGCGCCGGCGTCAAGGCTGGTGGTCTTGAGTCCTGGCTTTGGGGATGCAAGCTTGCCGGGCTTGAGAATATTGATGCGGATATTGTCGATGAATGAGCCCGGATAGAGCGAGTTGGGATCGTTGACCGCGCCCAGCCCCACGAACTTGAGTTCGTGCTCTCCCGCCGTGGCGAACTTGATCGTGTCCGTGGTGACCGTGGTGAAGCTGTCGGTCACGGTCGGGACACCCTTGAAGAGGATGCTCTTG
>FSYS01003064.1_pt1 | contig 19158 bp, 15 predicted proteins | sample 1638491 | NCBI WGS metagenome assembly FSYS01 (sample SAMEA3914788, study PRJEB12502) | metagenome | biome: forest; material: soil | place: Canada | collected 2011-07-03 | depth 0.1 m | reverse complement strand
TACGCGCCCGCCAAAGGCCGCTACAAGATCTACATCATCGACGAGGTCCACATGCTCTCGACCGCGGCGTTCAATGCGCTGCTCAAGACGCTCGAGGAACCGCCCGCACACGTGAAGTTCATCTTCGCCACCACCGAGGTGCACAAGCTGCCGACCACCATCCTCTCGCGCTGCCAACGGTTCGATCTGCATCGCATTCCCGAACCACTGATCCGCTCCCATCTCGCGCACATCTGCGGGCTGGAGAACGTCGCAGCCGAGCCCGGGGCGCTCGACGCCATCGCGCGCTACGCCGAAGGCGGAATGCGCGACGCGGAATCAGCCCTCGACCAGGCAATCAGCTTCTACGGTGACCGCGTCAGCGAGGCCGACGTGCTTTCGCTCTTCGGCCTCACCGGCTTTGCGCCCGTCGCCGCGCTCGGCCGCGCGCTCGCGCAGGGGGATGTCGGCACCGTGCTGAAATCAGCGCGCGAACTCGCCGCCGCGGGCAAGGACCTCGGCAAACTCAGCCAGGACCTGCTCGGCTTCTTCCGCAATCTCGTCATCTACCAGGTCTCCCCCTCCGCGCTGGAAGGCGACATCTCCACGCCGGAAAAAAACGTGCTCTCCGAAGTCGCGCCCTTGATCACGCGCGGCGCAGCGCTCGGCATTCTCGAGGAACTGAGCCACCTTGAAAGCCGTCTGCGTTACGCACTGGCCAAGGACGTCGTGTTCGAGGTCGCGCTCATTCAGATGAGCCAGTTACGCGAGAAGATCTCGCTCGAGAGCATTCTCGAGTCTCTCGGTGGTGCGCCGACTGCGCTACCCGCGCCGGCCACCGTCCCCGCCAAGCCGGTCGCGAGCGTTCCCGTCGCGCCACCCCCTGCCGCGCCGATTCCCACTCCCGCTCCAACTCCGCCGGCGCCAAAACCGACTCCAGTTTCGGCGGCAATCCCGGCTCCGGTCGCTCCCACTGTGCCGACGCTCACCACGGCGACAGCCGAAGCCGCGTGGAAGTACGCCGTGGAAACCTTCGCCGCGAAGAACGCGCTGGAAGCGGATACAATCCGCGCGATCTCCTTCGACGCGATGAAGGCCGACGTGATCGAGGTCTTGGTGCCCACAGCGCTGGAGAAGAAGATCCACTACCTGCGCAGCCCGCGGAACCTCGAGGTGCTGGAGCGCGCGCTCGACGAAAAGCTCGGCGTGAAGATGAGCATTGTTTACAAGATCGCCAACTCGCTCAATGCTCCCGCCCCCACGCCCGTCGCGGCCGCCCCGATAGCCGCGCCCGGCAAGCCCGTGCCGCCACCGCCGAGCCTGACGCAGGAGGCGTTCGTCAAGGATCCGGTCATCCAGAACGCCCTGAAACTTTTCGAAGCTAAAATCATTGGGCCTTCCTGATACGACCGTGCCCATTTACCCGGAGACACCGCCATGAACATGATGAAACTGATGAAGCAGGCCCAGGAAATGCAAGCCAAGGCCACCAAGCTGCAGGGCGAACTCGCCGCGCGTCAATACGACGCCGAGGCCGCGGGCGGCCAGATCAAGGCGGTCGCCACGGGCGAAGGCCAGCTCGTCAGCCTGAAGATCGATCCCGCGCTGCTCAAGGAAGGCGACGCCGAGATGCTCGAGGACCTCATCGTCACCGCCGTGCGCGAGGCAATCGAGAAGGGCAAGACCGACGCTGCGAAGGAACTCGGCAAGATCATGCCCACCGGTCTCGGCGGCGGTTTGCCGGGATTTTAATCGCCCGCGATCGGCGCGGACGGACTGACCGCATCGAGATTAATCCGCCCCACCGCACTTGGCGGAGCTTCGTTACGGGCGGCGATAGCGCGCCCGTAGTCTCAGGATGACGAATCCAAGCACGCCAGCCAACGCCAGCCCGACACTCGGCGGCTCGGGCACCGCGGAAACCGTGAAGCTGCCCGAGAAGGATGCGCTGTCACCCGGCGTCAGGTCGAACGTCGTCGTGACGCTCATGGTCGTTCCAGTCGAGTTCAACAATTCCTGCTCTGTGGAAGTGGAGAAACTGAAGGTCTGCGTGTTGCCCGTGTCGCCACCGACCACCACCTCAGGATTGTTGGTCCCCGAGGCAATATCGACGTTGGCGTCCAGACCGTTGATGAAGGACTGTTCGTACGTGGTCGATCCCGCAGGCAACGAGAAGGTCGCCGTGTCTCCCGCTCCTGCCGTCAGGGTATCGCCGAAGGTCGCGGAGACGTTATAAAGGCCGGGGGGCAAATTTACCGCCAGCGCCGTCGCCGGCATGGGAAAGGTGAACGTATATTGTTGCGCGGTTGTGCCGGTATTGGTGACGCCAAACCCAAAATTAATCGAGGGATCCGGGTTGATGACTACTCCGGACTCGCCTGTTCCCGGGATGGCCGTCGCATAGACGGTCGCATTGGAGAAGGTCAGCGTCCCGCTTGGGAAGGTCCACATGCCATTGGAACCCTGATTGAGCGTGACCGTATCCGTGGGATTCGCCCCGACCTGAACTTCAAAGCCGACGTCCTGCGCACGCACCAACGCGGTGCTGGCCAGAACGACGAATCCAGCTACTGCCCAAAGTGATCTCATTATAGTTAAGGTACGGAGCAACGACGAACCGTAGAACACATCCATGTCGCTTTGATGACGACCAAGTAACAGTTTGGTCGAGATGCGGGCTGACCCACGCCGCCTGCGAGGCCTAAGTCTTATTCTCTGGGAATGCCTCGCGCAGGAGCTCATCCGCGCGCGCGGCGTCTTCCTCTTTGACCTGCAAGCGAACGCCGCCCATGGCGTCGGTCCACATCCAGTTGTTTTGGACCGTCAGTTCGTCAGGCAGGAAGGACTCGATCCCGGAACCGCCCAGCACCGACTGCATCGTCTGCGCCTCGGAAAGCAGCGAGCACGTGCGGATTGTGACCATGGCGATTAACCGACGCGGACCCACTCGCCGCTCTCGGCCGACTGATATGCCGCGGCCATGATGGCCACCGTGTCGAACGTGGCGTCGAGGTCCTTCTGCAATTCCTCCGGCGCAATCTTGCGATTGATCACGGCGACGAGGCGCTCGACGCGATTCGGCAGCTCAGGCTGCGGTGCGATCGGCTCGTCCGAGCCGGTGATGACGTAGTCCTTGCCATTATTCCAGATCGTCTTCTCCGAGCCGACGACTTCAAGCCCACCGATGCCGCCAGTTTGCGTCCACGCCGCCTCGACGGCGCCGAGCACACCGGAAGCGAAGCGCAGGTGGGCGATGCCGTAGTCGTCCACGCCCGGGTAAATGCCGGCGTGGTTGCCGATCTCCGCCCAAACTTCGCGCACCGGGCCAAAGAGCGTGCGCATGAGATGAATCGCGTGCGTGCCCATGTCCATGAACGCGCCCCCGCCGGCCAGCTCCGGATCGTAGAACCACGCGAGGTCGGGATTGTCGAACCAGCGACCGTACGCCGCGTGGTGGGCATTGCGATAGCGCACCCGAGTGATCTTGCCGACCTCGCCCACGCGCTGCATGACGCCACGGACCTTGTCCGTCCACGGATGAAAGTAGCCGCAAAAAAGTGGAGCGCCGGACTTGGCCTGCAGCGCACGGACCTCTTTAAGGTCCTCGAGATTCGTGACCAGCGGCTTCTCGCAGAAGACGGGCTTGCCAACGGGCAGGACCTTTTTCAGCAGCGGCAGATGGCGGGTGTTCTCCGCACAAATGATGAAGCCGTCGATCGAGGGATCGGCCAGCAGCGTGTCGAGATCGGGCACGAACGGCGCACCGGCCATCTCCGCGTACTTTTGACCACGGTCCGCGACGTCATCCCACACGCCGCCGACCTTGCGGCCATCGGTGGCCTTTACTATTTGCTCGATGAAGCTCTTGGTATGGATGTGGGCGGTGGAGACGATGGCGATCTTCATAGGTGTCCCTTTACTCGGACGACTACCACTTCAGCAGGTAAGCGAAGATCAGCGGCGCGACGATGGACGCGTCCGACTCGATGATGTACTTCGGCGTGTCGATGCCGAGCTTGCCCCAGGTGATCTTCTCGTTCGGCACGGCGCCGGAGTAGGAGCCGTAGCTCGTGGTCGAATCGCTGATCTGGCAGAAGTAGCCCCAGAGCGGAACGCCAGTGCGCTGCAGGTCTTGGTGCAGCATGGGCACGACGCAGATCGGGAAGTCGCCCGCGATGCCGCCGCCGATCTGGAAGAAGCCGATCGGGTTCTCCGTCGCGTTCTTGGTATACCACTCGGCCAGCTCCATCATGTACTCGATGCCGGTGCGCACGGTGTGGACCTTCTTCACGTCGCCGGAAATGACGTGGCCCGCGTACATGTTGCCGAGGGTGGCGTCCTCCCAGCCGGGCACGAACATCGGGAGGTTCTTCTCCATCGCGGCAAGCAGCCACGAGTTCTTCGGGTCGATCTGATACTCCTTCTTGAGCACGCCCGAGGCGAGGATCTTGTACATGAACTGGTGCGGGAAGAAGCGCTCGTTGGCCTGGTCGGCGCGGGTCCATTCGTCGAGCACGGCGCTCTCGATCCGGCGCATCGCCTCCATCTCGGGGATGCAGGTGTCGGTGACGCGGTTCATGTGGCGCTCGAGCAGCGCCTGCTCGTCGGCGGGCGTGAGGTCGCGGTAGTTCGGCACGCGCTCATAGTAGTTGTGGGCGACGAGATTGAAGACGTCCTCCTCGAGGTTCGCGCCGGTGCAGCAGATGGCGTGGACCTTGTCCTGCCGGATCATCTCCGCGAGGGAGAGGCCGAGCTCGGCCGTGCTCATGGCGCCGGCGAGCGTGACGAACATCTTGCCGCCCTTGGCGAGGTGCGCCTCGTAGGCCTTGGCCGCATCGACCAGCGCGGCGGAGTTGAAGTGGCGGTAGTGGTGCGTGATGAAGTCGCGGACGGGTGAGCTCATAGGCGACTATGTTTAAGCGCAGGTCCGCGCGATTGCAACTTTCGAGGGCCGTAATTCTCCTAGACGTCCTATAAATGGAGGAGATTTAGAATTGGGAGTCTATTTAGGCGGAGAGATTCGCACCCGGCTTGCGATGTGTTCGGCGCGTCCCTAGAATTTTTGGCTGCTTATTTCGCGAGGGCGGCGTGCGCGGGGGATGGCGCAGTCGCCGGCTGGCGGCTGCGGTTCCACCAGAGCACGACGACGACGAACGCGAGCTCGAAGCCGGCGAAGCCGCTGGCGTAGCCGAAGCCGCCGGTGCTGAGACCGTAGCTGTGCAGGCTCTTGCCGTTCTGGCCGAGGATGAAATTCACGCCGTACCAAGACATCATCACGGAGAGGAAGCAGACGACGGAGCCAACCGCGAGGCCGAAGCCTTTCCACCAGCCGGCGAGCCGTCCGTGCACGAGCGCGAGGTAGCAGAGCAGCGTGATCAGCGCCCACGTCTCCTTCGGGTCCCAGCCCCAGAAGCGGCCCCAGGAATAATTGGCCCAGACACCGCCGAGGATCGTGCCGGTGGCGAGCAGCAGGATGCCGATCTGCATCGCGCGGTAGATATAGAAGTGCACCTCGGATTGCGCCTTGGCGTAGCGCTTGCCCCAGAAGGTCATGACCAGCGCGATGTGGCCGAGCGCGGCGGTGAGCGCGAAGGCGGCGTAGCTCGAGACGATGGTGAGCACGTGAATCGTGAGCCACATGTTGTTGCGCAGAACGGCGGTGAGCGGATTGATCGAGGCGTCGAGGATGGTCGAGTCGGAATCGGCGACGATGAGCGTGAGAATCGCTGCGGGCAGTCCCGCGTAGAGGAAGTAGCGCTTGCGGTAGACCGCCTCGAGGATGACGGCGAAGACCATGCCGATGAACGAGACCCAGATGACCGTCTCGTAGAGATCGGTGACCGGCGGACGGCCCGAGATGATGATGCGCGAGGCGAAGCCGTAGAGCTCGAAGGCGAGGCCGACGAGCGTCAGCGCCCACGTAATGAGATAGCCGGCGCGCCGCGCCCAGATTGCGGTCAGCAGCAGCACGAGCAGCGCGCAGAAATAGATGATCCACGCCCACATGAAGGGATCGACGACCATGTAAGTGTGCTCGAAGCGGAGCGAGTCGGCACTGGGGTAGAATTGCGGTGCGACGGAACGGAGTGAATCAACCACCCCGAACGTCTGTGCGTTGAATTTGGCGGTGTCACCATTCGTCCAATCCTGCATCCAGTCCGCGAAAGTGGAGCTGGCCGTTCCGTGCAAATTAAGACCGCTGCCGCCATCCGCAGCAAACGCAGGAAACCAAGTCGCGTTCTGGGATTTTGTGTTCGGCACAACCGTTTCCTTTTGTCCCTGCACGAGGTCGCGGAAAAGCTGCATGCGCTGGCCCAACGCCTCCGCTTCCTTCAGGTACGCGGGCATGGTGTCGCCCTTGCCGGCCTGCCGCTGCTTTTGGCCTTCGTTGAGCATGTCCATCAGCGCTTGCACCTTGATCAGCTCGTTGAACGAGAAAAGCTTCCGGTCCTCTGCCACGCCGAGCTTCTGCTTCAGCTCGAGGAAATTGATCATGATCAGTTGCTTGTCATCCCAGCCATCGGGTTTGAACCAGAGATCGAGGATGACTTCTTCCGACGGGAGCGTCGTGCTGGTGTGGTCGGGATTATCGACGGTCAACGTCGCGTGGCCGCTCAGCGCGAGCAGCATCTCATGCGCGAACGTGGTGAAGGGCTTCTTGCGCCCGTGATCCTGCACGGCCAGCGTTGCGAGCGCGTCGGTGTCCAACGGCACGTTGTCGGCGCGCAGTGCCATCGCAGAAAAAAACAAAGCCAGCAAAATTCGCGTCATCACTCTCATTCGTATTCCTCTAAATTAACCACAAAGGGCACAAAAATCACAAAGGACTCTGATCTTCACCCTCTTCTTTGTGTCCTTTGTGATCCTTTGTGGTTAATTCTTCGTCCTCGCGCCCACCCCGCTCGGCGGCGGAGCGCTTGGGCATGAAGTAGAACATGAGGGCGATGCCGATGCAGATGCCGAGGGAGCCGGTCCATTTGAAGGGCCAGCCGGGATCGTAGAGGACTTGGAGCGTGGTCTCGTTCAGGTTGTCGGGATTCCAGTTGGCTTGGGAAAACTTGTAGTTCCAGCCGAGGAGCGAGCGCCAGAAGTCGCCGGGGAACATGGCGGGTTCGTTCATGCTGGCGGTGCCACGGACAAGGCGGCCGGTGGAGGCTTCGTCGAAGCGGAGCGAGCTGATGTAGTTCGAGGGGGTCTCGGTGCCCTCGTCGCGCGGGACCTGGAAATCCTCGAGTGTGATGTTGAAGGTGAGCGGAATCACGCGCTGGCCGAAACCGATCCAGGCGTAGTTTTGGCCGGCGAAAAGTTCCCGCGCGGCGCCGGAGGGAATCCACTCGGCGGGACCGGCGGTGCCGTCGGGGGCGACGATGTGGGCGTGAACGCCGGGCCGCAGGGATGAGGCCATCATTGGGGACACCTCGCCCGCGAATTCCTTCATCTCGCGATGCAACTCGGCGTGCGGCAGCACGTCATCAATCTTGGCCTCCCACTTGGACCAACCGAGATGGATGGTGTCGCCCACGGCGGCGACGCCGCGCGCCTCGATCTTTCCCTCGCGTTCCAATTCGTAGACAAGCTTTCCGGGCTCCTTCGCCGGCGCGAGGCGCATGGCGAGCCCCTTCGGCATCGGCGGCGCGGCGGGCGCGGGTTTCGGCGGTGCGGGCGGGAGCAATTTGGTCGGGCCGCTGATTTGCACGAGCACGACCGGATGGTGCGGCTGGTCGGAGAGTGTCATCGGCACGTTGTCCTTCATGGCGAAGTCGGGCCAGTATTTGGCGATGCGGAACATGATGGGGTCACCATCGCCGAGGAGGTTGGTCCAGCCCTGGCCCGCGTTCTTCGCCGGCAGCGTCTTGATCGCGCCGGAGGGGCCGGTGACGGTGGCCTCGAAGTCGTCGGGCTTACCGGGCGCGGCGGCGAGCGTGACGACGTAGCCGCTGCGCGCGTCGCTGTCGGTATCGATGATGGTCGACTGCGCGTTGTTCGCGAAGACGACCTGCGTTTCGTGGAAGGGAGTTTCATCCCTCGGGGAGGCAGCAGCGGGCGCGGGCTCCGTTGATTTCGGCGCCGCGATAAGATGCGCTTCGTCCAGCTTGTCAACCAGGGTGACCTTGGCCATGCCGAAGAAATCGAAGGTGGAGGATTCGTCGGTCGCCATCAGGTTGGCCGCGACGTTCTGGTTCATGCCCGCGTTCACGAAATGAAGTGCGATGCCCGCGGGAGCGGCGGTGTCGTCCGAGGCGCGCAGCGAGTCGTCCGGCACGAGCTTGTCGGTCGACTGGTCAATCACGAGTTTCAGCGGCGAGTTCTCCAGCGGCAGGATGAAGGGCTTGGCCTCGGTCGGCGGGCGCATCTCGGTGTCGAACGGCATGATACCGCGCGCGCCTTCCGAGGTGCCGATGGTCAGCACGTCTTCCTTGGTGACGAGTTGGTGCTCCGGCGGCTTCGTCTTGTCCAAAGTGACGAAGGCCTCGAAGCCCCAGGCGCGGCCGACCATCGCGCCGGTGAGCATAAGAATAATGCCGGCGTGGGTGACGACGAAGCCGACGTGCTTGCGCTGCCAGGGCCAGCGCGTGAATGCCGCGCAAAGCAGATTGAGCGCGAGCACGATGAGCCAGAGGGTGAAGAGCGGGTTGTCGTAGATGTAGTAGCGCGCCACCGCGGTGTCGAAGCGCGATTCCATGATGGTGGCGAAGGCGATCAATCCCGCGATGGTGACGAGCAGGACGACCGCGACGTTGAGCGAGCCGAGCATGTGGACCGCCATCCAGAACGTGGATGTCTCGCGCCGGTGCTTGATCGCGGCGCGCCGCGCGGCCTCGGAGGACGGTTTGGGGTTGGCGGTCATCCAGCGGTCGATCATCGCGATTCGGCATGGGCCAACCAAGCCAAATCCGACTTAAGATTGCGTTCGACGAAGCTCAATTTGCTTATCTAATGTCATGCCGATGACGCCGCCGGAACAGGGGTATCTATGGGTCGACCAGCCGATCACGCGCAGTACCATGTCGATGGGCTACCGCCTCGGCCTTGCGGTCGTCTCGGTGATGATGGTGTTGTTGCCGGCGATTTATTTGGTGCTTTGCGCGGCGGTGGCGTACGGCCTCTGGACCTACGCGATCGATTTTCCGTTCCTGATGGAGTATCGGCAGATCGGGATCATTGCCTATTTCGGCCCGCTCATCGCCGGGTGCATCGGCTTGGCGTTCATGATCAAGCCGCTCTTCGCGTCGCGGCCGAAAACGAGCGCGTTTATTGAGATCAAGCGGGCGGACCAGCCGCAGCTTTTCCAGTTCGTCGACGAGGTCTGCGCCCGGGTCGGCGCGCCCAGGCCGGTGCGCGTGCGGATCGACAATCAAGTGAACGCCTCGGCCGGCTTCGAGCACGGGTGGTGGGGCGTTCTGACCGGGCGGCTGGTGCTGACCATCGGCCTGCCCTTCGCGCAGGGGCTGACGGTAAGCCAGTTCGGCGGCTTGCTGGCGCATGAGTTCGGGCACTTCACGCAGTCGGTGGCAATGCGCTTCAGCTACGCAATCCGCACGACCAACGGCTGGTTCAGCCGGCTGATTTACGAGCGGGACAAATTTGATGCGTACCTGCTGGCGTATTCGAAGCGCGGCCCGTATTACACCATCCTCATCGCGCTGATTGTGCGCGGGTTCGTCTGGCTGGCGCGGATGGTCCTGTGGCTGCTGATGCGCGCGGGCCATGCGGTGAGCGCGTATCTGATGCGGCAGATGGAGTATGATGCGGACCACTACCAGATCGAGATCGCCGGGGCGCGGAATTTTCAGGAGACGTTTTTGCTGGCGCGGCTGATCAATGCGGGCGCGCAGATGGGCAACCAGCATCTGGGCCAGCTTTGGCAGGAGAAGAAGCTGGTGGACAATTTTCCGCTGCTGACGCAGCGCCTGATCTCCACCATTCCGGCGGAAAACGTGCAGAAGGCTCGGGCCGATTTGGAGGCGGACCGCTCGACCGCGGAGTGGCACGCGACGCATCCTTCCGACCCGGAGCGCATCGCGCGCGCGACGGGCCGCGAACCGGCGGGCGTGTTGCTGGGGGATGTGGGGGCGACGACGCTCTTTGCCGATTATCAGAAGCTTTCCGAGGAGCTGACACTGGTCGATTACCGGAAGCGGTTTCGGCTGAAAGTTGCGCCGGCGGCGCTGATTCCCACGGACACGCATCTCGCGACACACCTGGCACGGGCGCAGCGGGTGAAGCTGATGGCAGACTTCTTTTGCGGCGTGCTGCATGAGCATCGGCTGATCTTCCCGGAACAACCGGCGCAGGAGCCGCAGTCGGTTGCGGAGGCGCGCGAGCTTTATCTGCAATGCGCGCACGCGCTGGAGGATTTGCGCCCGGGGACCGAGGCGATCTGCAAGGAAATCGAGGCCGCGCGGACGCGGCGGGCGCATGCCTATGCCGCGCAGACGCTGTTGCAGATGGGGCTGAAGATCAAGCCGAAGCCGCTCGGGTTGGCGGATGCGAAGGCGGCGACGATCGAGGCGGCGCTGGCCGCCGCTTCGGCCGACATCGAGCGCAAGCGGAAGGAGCTGGAGCCGGCGGTGCGGCTGGCCCAGCAGAAGCTTTATTATTTTTGCCGGATCGCGGAATGCCCCGACTGGCTGGCGCGGGTGGAGAACAGCCCGGAATGGCTGGCGTGGCTGCAGCGCATCGCGGGGCTGAAACACACGCTGCTGGCCATCCGCCCGATCAATGCCCAACTGACTGGTTGCCGGAAGGCGTTTTACCTGGCCTCGGTCTGCGTGGAGAATTTTCGCGGTGCGAAAAACAAGAAGTGGACGAACAAGGTTTTTGAGGGCTATGCGGCGGAGTTCCGCAGCGCGATTGCGCATATTGAGGACATCGGCAATTCGCTGCCTTATCCGCTGACCGACGGAAAGACGTTCCTGCACCTGACGGGGTACTTCGCGGCGGGGAATAACAAGGAGGGGTCGATCGGGCGATTCACCTATATGCGTTCTGTTTATGAGCGCTACACGCATCTCTACACGGAGATCATGCTGGAGCTGCTGGAGAAGGTGAATTCGGTGGAACAGGCCGCCGCGCCGGAGCCGATGCCGCAGTATTAGGCGGCCTGCCCGCGGTCGAGGGGCGGTACTACCCGGGACGGCGCGCGAACTACGGTTTGACAGTGCCGGGCGTGGCCACCGATAGTGGCGGGCGCTCGTATGCATGCCCCCTCGCCCAACCATCGCTTCCCGTCCGACCAGGCGGGGCCGCGTTATCGTGGGGGGCTGCACCGGTTCGCGTGCTTTTGCGCGGGATCGGTGCTGTTCCTGATTTGCATCGGGGGGATGGTGACGAGCAACAATGCGGGAATGTCGGTGCCAGACTGGCCGAACAGCTACGGCTACAACATGTTTTTCTTCCCGTGGCAGGATTGGGTGGGCGGCATTTTCTTTGAGCACTCGCACCGGCTGGCCGCGACGGGCGTGGGGACGTTCACGATTATTCTTGCCGTGTGGCTATGTTTCCAGGAGCGCGTGTGGCTGCGCTGGGTCGGGGCGGGCGCGGTGGTTTTTGTTTTGCTGCAGGGTGTGATCGGCGGCTTGCGCGTGGTCTGGAAACTGGATTGGCTGGGCGTGCCGCATGCGCTGCTGGCGCAGTCGTTCTTTGTTTACATGGCGCTGATCGCGCTGTTCACCTCGCGCTGGTGGATTACGGGCCGGGCTGAGTCGACGGCGCCGAAGTGGACGGGGCGCACGGTGGCGATTTGCGGGCTGATTTTCTGCCAGCTTTTTCTCGGCGCCACGATGCGCCATGAGCACGCGGGGCTTTCGATCAACGATTTTCCACTCGCGTATGGGCAGGTCTGGCCGAAGGTCGATCCGGCTTCGCTGGACGCTTACAACCGCGAGCGGTTGAGTCGCAATGAATACGCGACGAGCGCGATTAATATCAATATCCAGATGGCGCATCGGGCCGGGGCGGTGCTGATCACGGTGGCGATTTTAGCCGCGGCGGCGGGGATGTGGATGACCGCGGGCACTGCACCGATCCTGCGCTGGTGGAGCGCGGCGTGGGTGGGACTGGTTTTTGTGCAATTTCTTCTGGGCGCGTGCACGATCTGGACGAACAAGGCGGCGGATGTCGCGACGGCCCACGTGGCAACCGGGGCGCTGACGCTGGTGCTCGGCTCGCTACTGGCGGCGATGAGTTGGCGTTTGCAATCGCAGGCGGAACTTGCGAAAAAGGGGATCGCTTGAATCCCGGCGCCGCTTCACTTCCCCGCGCCGACGAGCCTCTGCGCGCCGCGTCGGAGTTGACGCTGGCTTCCGATCTTTCCGAGCTGACGAAGGCGCGGCTGACGGTGATGGTGCTGCTGACCACGCTGGCGGGATTTTGCCTCGCGCATCATGGCGCGTTTAGCTGGCTGACGCTGCTGCACACGCTGCTCGGCACGGCGCTGGTGGCGATTTGCTCGTCGATTTTCAACCAGGCGCTGGAGCGCGACACGGATGCGCTGATGCCGCGCACGCAGATGCGGCCGTTTGTCACGCATCGCCTGCCACTGCGCGAGACGATCGTGGCTGGCGCGGTGCTGGGCGCGATCGGGCTGTTCGAACTGGCGTGGTTTGTCAACGGGCTGACCGCGCTGCTTTCCGCGCTGACGCTGGTCATTTACGCCTTCGTTTACACGCCGCTCAAGCGGGTCTCGGAGGTCAACACGCTGGTCGGGGCGATTCCCGGCGCGCTGCCTCCGCTGATGGGCGCGACGGCCGCGACCGGGCACCTCAATGTCGAGGGCTGGACGCTGTTCGCGCTGCTGGCCTGCTGGCAACTGCCGCATTTCTACGCGATTGCGTGGATGTATCGGGACGACTATCGCCTCGCCGGGTTGCGCATGGTTTCCACGCATGATGCCACGGGGCGCCGCACGGGCGTCTGCGCGGTGGTCTCCGCGCTCGTGCTGCTACCGGTCAGCCTGCTGCCGAGCATCGTTGGCCACTCGGGGATTTTCTATGCGGTCGTCGCGGCGATTCTTTCGCTCGCGTTTGTGGTGATGGCCGTTCGCTTTGCGCGTCAGCCGGACCGCGCGCACGCGCGTTCGCTCTTTCTCACGTCGATCATCTATTTGCCGCTCATCCTCATCGCGCTCGCGCTGGATGTGCCTTTGCGGAACTGGTAAGTGTTCAATTTCCGACCAGCTTCATCCCGAAGTGAATCCAGAGCGGCAGCGTGATGAGCGCGGCGGCGGAGGTTGAGAAAATCACCTGCAGCGCGACGGGAACGCTGCCGCCGTTGTGGCGCGCGAGCAGGAGCGTGAAGACACCGGCCGGCATCGCGGCCTGCACGACGAGCGTTTCCTTCAGCTCAAGGGAAACCGGCAATGCCCATGCGAGCAGGACCATCAGGGCCGGGGTGATGATGTTGCGCACGCTGATGGCCAGCGCCATCACACCCGCACCCTCCGACTTGCGAAATTCGTCCCAGAAATCGGCCATGGTCGCGCCGATCAACAGCATGGCCAGAGGGATCGAGCATTGGCCGAGTGCATGAATGGCCGAAAGCACCACCTTGACTGGCCAGCCCCATGCGGCGGCATCGAGCGTGGTGGCGTTGAGAGGTGCGCCGAGCGCCGTGGTGACGAGGTTCACAGTGACACCGAGGACGATGGCGCGCACCGGGGTGGTCAGCACGCGACGCCAATCGCGAAGTGGCGAATGGCGCATGAACATGGCAAAGCCCACGGTCCACAGCGCGACCTCGCTGCCGAGGTTGAAGAGGAAAAGGATGGCAAGGGCGTTCGCACCGTAGAGCGCGTCGACCAGCGGCACCGGAATGTACCCATAGTTAAACATGCCGGCGATGAAGGCGAAGGTGCGGGTCTGCGCATCCGTGGGGAAATGCCAAAGCTTTGCCGCCAGCCTCGCGACCAGAATCGAGCCCGACATGACGACGAAACCGAGCGTGGGACTCCAGAGCAGATTGCCGTACTGCCGCAGAGCGTCGCTGACGATGACGTGGTCAAGAATCAGGCAGGGCAGCAAAAGGTGCACGGCGAGGTTCAGCAGCGTGCGGTCGGCCTGCTCGTTGAGAATGCCGAGGCGGCGCACCACCGCCCCAATGCCCGTCAGGAGAAAGATGGGAAACACCGCGCCCAGGACCTGCAGGTATTCGTGCATCTACTCAATCGGAAGACTTACTTACGCTTATTTCGATTTCGCCACGTGGCTACCCCACCGCCAAGGGCTGCGATGCAGCAACACAAAAGAAGAAAGATTATGGGGTTCATCTGTCGCCATTCTACACTTTCCCAGCCACGCGATAGCTTTCAAATTAGGACACTACCAGCCACAAGCGCAACCTTGGCATCTTTTCCGCTTAAGCTTAGCCTTTGCTATGACCAACGTTTCTGCTCCCGCCGTCCCTGGAACCAAGCACGAAGGCGTTCTGGCCTGGGTTGAGGAAATGGCCGCGCTGTGCCAGCCGGACCAGATCGTGTGGTGCGATGGCAGCGAGGCGGAGAAGGAGCGGCTTACGCAGCAGGCGGTCGAGATGGGCGTGCTGATCGAGCTCAACCAAAAAAAGCTGCCCGGCTGCTACCTACACCGCTCCAGTCCCAACGACGTCGCGCGCGTGGAGGACTGCACGTTCATTTGTACGCGTACGCCGGATGCCGCCGGGCCGACGAACAACTGGTTCGCGCCCGCCGCGATGTACGAGAAGCTGTACGGCATGTGCCGCGGCGCGATGAAGGGCCGCACAATGTATGTGGTGCCGTTCCTCATGGGCATTCCCGGTTCGCCGCTGGCGAAAGTTGGCGTGGAGCTGACCGATTCGATCTATGTGGTGCTGAGCATGCGCGTCATGACGCGCATGGGGCAGGTGGCGTGGGACCAACTCGGCGACAGCGGCAAGTTCACCAAGGGCCTGCACAGCATGCTCGACATTAATCCCGAGCGCCGCTTCATCGCGCATTTTCCGCAGGACAACACGATCATCTCGGTTGGCTCCAATTACGGCGGCAATGTGCTGCTCGGGAAAAAGTGCCTCGCGTTGCGACTCGGCTCGTACCTCGGCCGCATCGAGAACTGGATGGCCGAGCACATGCTGATTCTCGGCGTCGAGTCGCCGACGGGCGAGAAGACCTACGTTGCGGCGGCGTTCCCGAGCGCTTGCGGCAAGACGAACTTCGCCATGCTCATTCCGCCGAAACGCTTTGAGGGCTGGAAAATCACGACCATCGGCGACGATATCGCGTGGATGCGGCCCGGGCCCGATGGCCGGCTGTGGGCGATCAATCCGGAGGCCGGCTACTTCGGTGTCGTGCCGGGCACGAACCTCAAGTCGAACCCGAACGCGATGGCCGCGATGGCGAAGGACACGATTTACACGAACGTCGCGCTGCTGCCCGACGGCGATGTCTGGTGGGAGGGCAAGGACGGCGAGCCGCCCACAGAATGCCTCGACTGGCAGGGCCGGCCGTGGACAGCCGCGTCGAAGGACAAGGCCGCGCATCCCAACAGCCGCTTCGCCGCGCCGATGGTGAACAATCCCGCGCTCGCGCCCGAGGCGCTTGATCCCAACGGCGTGCCGATCAGCGGCATCATCTTCGGCGGACGCCGCGCCACGACACTTCCGCTCGTTTTCCAGGCCTTCAACTGGATCCACGGCGTCTATGTGGGGGCGACGATGGCATCCGAAACGACCGCCGCACAGGCCGGCGCCGTTGGCAACGTGCGGCGCGATCCCATGGCGATGCTGCCGTTCTGCGGCTACAACATGGGCGATTATTTCCGCCATTGGCTGCGCATGCGCAAGTCGCTCAAGCGCCCGCCGAAAGTTTTTAACGTGAACTGGTTTCGGAAGAGCGCCGACGGCAAGTTCCTCTGGCCCGGCTTTGGCGAAAACATGCGCGTGCTGAAGTGGATCATCGACCGTTGCCGCGGCCGTGTGCCCGCCTACGAAACGCCCCTGGGCTGGATGCCCGAGCCGACGGATATCGACGCGACGGGCATCGAGGGTTACGACCCGAAGAATCTCGATGAAGCGCTCTCGGTCGATCTCGAGGAATGGAAGCGCGAGGTGCTCAGCCATGACGAGCTGTTCTTCCGCCTCTACTCGGACCTGCCGAAGGAGTTGATCTTCCAGCGGGAGTTGTTGATCTCGAGGTTGTAAATTATGACCGTCGACGAAATCTTGGCTGAGTTGCCGAAACTGCAAGCTGACGAACTGGAAGCAGTAATTAGCCGCGTCCTCGAATTACGGGAGGGATTGGAGCCGCGCTCCGTTTTTGTCGCTTCGCCGGAGCTTTTGCGCGCGCTCGAGGAAGCTGAAGCAGAACCCGAAGATCAATGTATTCCCATCGAAGATGTTGAACGGATAATCCGCTCGTGGGGCCAAAAACCTCCGTCATCCTGAGCTTGTCAGAGAATCAGTTTGGCTGCTTTTCCTGGTCACTATCGACAGAAAAGAGGCAAGTGTCTTTGATGGCAGCATGCCTGAGCTACTCAAATATGAGAGATCTGATGCCTGGCTCCTCCTTTCGGTGATTTATGCCTCGCGCAATCACCCCGCGTCCCTAGGCGAAGTCCTAATGCTCGGCGATTATATCAACCACACAAGCTTTACTCAGGAAGAACTCGATGGTGGTTTCTCGCGATTGAAAACAGACGATTGGATTACTGGTTCTGCCGCAGTTTTTGCGGCCACTGATAAAGCATCCAAAATCTATCAGACCGTCAGTGGGAAAGGTCTTACTGCGCGACAGGAATTGTCGGAGATAGAAGAGGCGTTAGGGATCAAAGATGCTTCCTGAACTCCTCTCCAAAATCCCCGGACCGAAATCGCGGCGGCTGGCGAAGGAGCTGCGCGCGCATGAGTCGCGCAATGTCACTTATGTGTCGCCGAAGTTTCCGGTTTTTTGGGCGCGAGCGGAGGGGGCGAATGTTTGGGATGTGGATGGGAACCGCTTCCTCGATCTGACCAGCGGTTTCGGAGTGGCGAGCCTGGGGTTCACCCCGGCGCCGATCGTGCGCGCGATGCAGAAGCAGGCCGGGCAGCTTTATCATGCGATGGGCGATGTGCATCCGACGCAGGAAAAGGTGGAGCTTTGCCGCAGGCTTTCGCGGCTGACTTTCGAGGCGTGGGAGCTGGGGCCAGGCAAAACGATCCTGACGAATTCCGGCAGCGAGGCCGTGGAGGCGGCGCTGAAGACGGCGTGGCTGGCGACGAAGAAGCGCGGCGTGCTGGCGTTTACCGGCGGCTATCACGGGCTTGGCTACGGCGCGCTGACGGTCACGGGTCGCAATCTTTTTCGCGATCCGTTTGCGCCGCAGCTTGCCGACTTCGCAACGTTCGCGACGTTTCCCGATTGCACGCATTGCCCGCTGGGCGCGACGCCGCGCGAGCCTTCGGCCTGTCCGCCCGATTGCCTGAACACGTTTTTCGCGCGCATGGAAAATCTGCTCAAGCAGCACCGCGATATCGGCGCGATTTTGGTCGAGCCGGTACAGGGCCGTGGCGGCGAGATTGTGCCGCCGGGCTGGTTCCTGCCCGCGCTCCGCTCGCTGGCCGACCGCTCTGGGGCGCTGCTTATCTTTGACGAAATCTACACCGGCCTTTACCGCACCGGCCCGCGCTTTGCCTGCGAACATGGCGCGGCGCGGCCCGATCTCATTTGCCTCGGCAAGGCGCTGACGAGCGGCTTTCCCCTCGCCGCGTGCGTGGGCCGCGCGCAGGTGATGGACAAGGCGTGGCCCGAGTCGACCGGCGAGGCGCTGCACACGAGCACGTTTCTGGGCAACCCGCTCGGGTGCCGCATGGCGCTGGAATCGCTACGGCTGCTCGAGTCGGGCAAGTGGCGAGCGCGGGTGGAGAAACTCGGCGCGCATCTCGACGCAGGCCTGCGGGGATTGCGCGCGGGATCGAAGCGCTGGGGCTGGACGCGGGGGCTTGGCCTTATGCGTGGGCTGGAAGTTCTCGACGAAGTTGGGCGGCCTGATCCCGCCGCCGCAGGACGGATCGTCGAGCAGATGCTGGCACGCGGCATCATTATCCTCAGCGGCGGGGTTGCGCAGAACGTGCTCTCATTCACGCCGCCGTTTGTGATCACCGAAAAGGAAATCGACTTCGCGCTCGCGCGGCTGGCTGAACTGGTCTAGGCGCGCGCGACGCAGCGAATCATTGTGGCGGGGCGGCCGGCTCCAGCTTCATCGGGTCTTTCCAGTAAACCACGACATGCTCGTCGCGGTAGACTTCCTTCCACGTGGGCCGGAATTTCAGCAGACGGTTGATGGGCAGGTAAGGATCGACGAGCAGCGAGTCATAATTCTCCTCTTCGAGTTTTTTGTCCCAGCCCTCTGAACCGTTTGTCGTGTCGATCGACCGATAGACAAAATCATCTCCGTAGAAATCGCCGCGGTCGTCGATGCTGACGCGGAAATCGGGGCGCATGGCCCAGAGCAATGGGCCGCCGTTCGTGGTCGTGGTCATGGGACGCTGGAAGCGGTCGGGGTGATCGTGAAGGAACGCGACGAGCTTCGGCGTAACGGTGCGGCCGACTTGGATCGGTTCGGCCAGCGGCGTGTAAGTGAAGATGACTGCGAGTACCAAGACCGAGATTAGAGCCAGTACTGCATCGCCGCCGGCCTCGCGTTGGCGGGCTTGGAAGCGCTCGAAGATTTCATCCAGCGGCGGCAAGGTACGAGGCAGCAACGCCTGCAAGTCGCGCGCGAGTGGCACGGCGGCGATCTCGACGAGAAGCAAAACGTGGCGCTGCGCCTTCAGGCCCTGCCAGAGAAAAAAGAGCACCGGGATCACCGCCGACCACGACCAGCGCGGTGCTTTGCGAGCGGCACGCGCGCATACAACCACGATGACGAGGAAAAGGATCGCGATGGCCGACATGCGGATGTCCGCCAGTGATGGCGTGCCGAAGTTGGGCGGCTGATATTCCTCCCAAGTGGCCGCGCTTTTTAGTCCGGTCGCGAGGTGATAGATGCTGTGGTACAGGCCCCAGCCCCAGGGATTGATCGAGACGACCGCGGCGCAGAGGGCGGTGAGTCCCACCCAGGGAATCAACGGCGCTTCGTGGCCATCGACGTGTCTGGTCGCCCGGTCGAGCAATCGCCCGGCCATCGCCAGGACCAGAAAAACCAGCGCACCGATCCATCCGCCGTGCAGGTTCGCCCACGCGATGAAGAT
>FSYS01002383.1_pt1 | contig 19164 bp, 15 predicted proteins | sample 1638491 | NCBI WGS metagenome assembly FSYS01 (sample SAMEA3914788, study PRJEB12502) | metagenome | biome: forest; material: soil | place: Canada | collected 2011-07-03 | depth 0.1 m | reverse complement strand
TGTACGTCTATCCCATATCAAAGCGGCCTCTTCCGGGGAGTACTGTTTGTTCGTAACGTTGCGCCACATGCACCAGCCAGTAGGGAATCGCCTCCGCCGCAGCAACCTCGCAGGCATCGCCGTTCTCACGATCAGCTTCGCCGCCGTACTTTCAACGGTTGGCTGCGGTAACCAGTATCGCCCCGTGGTCAGCGCCATCGGTCCCGTTGGACCTGCCGGCCAGCCCGAGAAGTTCGCCGTCGCTATCTCCAACCCCTGCCCGACCCTGACGCCAGCCTGCGGCTCGCTCGGCCTGATGACGGTCGTCGACTACGCAGGCGATACCGTGACCGCCACGCCGCAGATCCTCACCAATCCCAGCTACTTCCAGCTCAACGCCAATGGCACCCAGGGCATCGTCATCAACGCCCAGGGATCGCTCAACACCGTCCCGCTCTCCAATCCAGTCGGCCTGCTCACCAGCCAGGTCGTGCAGACCACCCTCCCCGTCGGCGCCAACCCGGTGAGCATCACCTCATTTGCGCCGGCCAGCGCCCTCCTGACCATCTTTATTCCCCAGGCCGGCACCAACACCATCGCCGCGATCAACGCCGGCACCGCCGCTCTCTACGACACAGTCGGCATCCAGGGCCCTGGTACCCCGGTCTACGTTGTCGGAGCCACCGGCACACCCCGCGTCTATGCCATCAGCCAGAACGGCCCCAGCAGTCTGGGCCAGGTCGATGCCATCGAGACTGTCTCCACCACCTCGCTCTCTGACTCCGCGCAGATTCCCGTCGGCGTCAATCCCGTCTACGGCGTCATGACCACCGACGATCGCCGCGCCTTCATCATCAACCAGGCCTCAGGCACCGTCACGGTGCTCAACGTTCCCAGCAACGCTCTGGATACGCTGCCCACCGGTACCCCCAGCTCCGGCCCCGGAACCATTCCACTTTGCAACAATCCCACCGCGGGGAACACCCCCTGCCCCAACAACAATCCCGTGTGGGCTGATCTCAATACTGTCGCCACCGGGCTCGTGGTTCTCAATAAAGGAGATGGCGTTCACGCCGGCAGCCTCAGCGTGATCAACATCCCGCTCTGCAACGCAGCCGCGCAGTCCACCAATCCCAACTGCAGCACCACCAACCCCGTCGACGCCACCGGCTTTGGCCAGATCCTCGCCACTGTCCCCGTGGGCATCAACCCCACCATGGTCTCGGTCCTCCAGGGTACAGACACCAATGTCCCGGCCGCCTATGTGATCAACCAGGCGGATAGCACCGGCACCTGCACCGACACCGACTCCGGCACGCTCACCATCATCAACCTGCAGACCAATCAAGTCACCGCCACGGTCTGCGGCGTCTCCGGCACCAATGCCACGGCTCTCGCCAATGGCACCTCCAACGTGATCTTCGGCCATCCCAACTCCGTCTCCGCCACCGGCGGCCAGCCCACCGGCAAGGTCTACGTCACGTCTTCCGACAACCAGTATCTGAACGTGCTTTACACCGACACCAACAGCGTTCAGACCCACATCCCGCTGCAGGGCAACGGACTCCGCGTACTCGTCACCCAGCCTTAGAACAAGTGGTTAGTGACTAGTGATTAGTGACTGAAAAAGGCCTGCTGGCTGCGATCATCGCGGCCAGCAGGCCTTTTCTCTCGTGCTTGCGACTGCCAATAGCCCCTGAGCAAGCAAGCGAGCAGCCGCCGTTCGTTTCTCCCAACCACTAACTACTAATCACTAACTACTGCTCTTACGTTCCCGACAGTACGACCGGCAGAGTCGGCGTCTTCGATCCGCCCTCATTCTCCACGGTCACGCCGAACCCCCTGGCCGCCGTGCCTTTGGGCAGCGGCGGCATCACCACCGACGCATTCCCATTCGCATCCGGCTTGAACAGCCCTGCCGGAATCGGAGCCTCGCCCGCCGTCGCCGGCAGCAGCCAAAGCTGGTAGGTCTTCTGCGCCTGCAGCGGATCCAGGTGATCGGCCACGAATACCAGCGCACCCGTGGTCGGATCATACGTCGCATGCCCCTCGGGATCGAGCTTCGGCACCGCGCCCGCATTCAGCGGAACGTGCAGTGCGACCTGCATGGCGCTCGCATCGCGCAGTGTATCGACGACCTGCTTCGCGTGCTCGGTCTGTGCAGCGCTCTGGCTCAGCTGCGCCGTCGCCACCGAAAGATCCTGCTCCGCCAGCTTCCGCTGGTCCACCTGCATACCGGCCACCACGGCCAGGCATGCGGCGATGCTCCACCCAATCCACGCCATAGCCGGCGCAAACCGCCGCGGCTCCCGCTCTTCCGGGGCGTCTCTATGCAACGTCCGGCTGTTGCGCGGATACAGAATCGGCTCCGTATGCTCCGGCTGCTCCTGCTCCACCGGAGCGGCTGCCGGAGGGGCGATCGGAATCACCTTCTTTTCTTCCGCCACCTGCCGCAGCAGCCGCTCGCGCGCCTGGGCCGGCGGTGTGTGCAGTTCGGCCGTCAGCGCGTAGGTCACCAGGTCTCCCTGGATCTCTCCCAGCCATGCGCGGCACTCGGTGCACTCCTTCAAATGGGCCGCAGCATCCTTCATGTCGGCGTCAGGCAGAAGCTGCAAAGCGAATAGGTTAAGATCATCGGGCGTAATGTGATTGGTCGTATTCATGCCTTGAACGCCTTTCTCAGCGACAACAACGCGCTGCGAATTCGAGTCTTTACGGTCCCCAGCGGATCGCCAGTCATCTCTGCAATCTCGGAGTGCGTGAGCCCGTCGAAGAACGCCATCTCCAAAGTCTTCCTCTGTTCGGTGGGCAGTAACTTTACCGCCGACCGGGCCCGTTCCATCAAGATCGACCGCTCTGCGTCGTCGGCCAGGTTGTACGACGACGCCAGGTTCATCTCCTCTACCTGCTCGCTCGGCCGCTTCCGTCTCAGCGTGTCAATCGACCGGTTGCGTGCTACCACTGCCAGCCATCCCCCCAGGCTTCCCTTGGTTGAGACGAAGCTGCTCGGATTTCTCCAGATCTGCATGAATATTTCCTGCATTACATCCTCGGCCGATGTCGTGTCGCGCAACACACGCAGCGATACCGAGTACACGATCTTCGAGTACCGGTCGAACAATACCGCCATGGCACCTTCATCGCCCCGCAGGACTCGTGTGAGCAGCTCGCCGTCTTCCTCTGCCGCCGGCCGGGCCACTCCCGTCGATACATCTATGCCACTGTTCATAGAACGCACTCGCAGGTCGAATGGATTGCCGCCGGGGCTGTGGAGGCGGGCAACCTTTGCTTACAGCTGGAATCCATGCACCCTTCCAGCATCATCATGGGCGTCAAGCGCCCGTAAAACCCCGACTGAAATCGCAACTTAATCCCAGTGTACGTCATTCAAACCGTCCCGCATCAGGGCGTACGCCCATCGTCGTACCCGAGGTGTCAACCTCTATACCCCCGCACCTCACCCGTCCCTCTTCTCAAAGCCCTGTTTCTTTTCCACGCCTTTCAGGAACCGGTCGATGTCCACCACAAACCGTTCATGCTGTCCTTCGCAGATCACGTCCACCTCATCACGGCACACCACGCTGAACCGCAGCCGCCGGTTTTCCACACTCTCCAGCGTCACCTCCGCAGTCACCTTCATCCCCACCGGCGTCGCCGCGCTGTGGCTAAGATTCACCTGCGTCCCCAGGCTCCGATGCTGCGGCTCCAGGTACGGCTCCAGCAGCCGCATGCACGTCCACTCCACAAACCCGATCATGTACGCCGTCGCCAGCACCGGCGGCATATCCGTCCCCGGCGCAAACACCCTGACTACCTCCGACACGGTGATCCGATCCTCCACCAGGATCGTCTCCGCATGCCGCATCCCCGCCTTCAACTCCGCCAATGCCATCGTCTGTTCTCCATCTCCACCCGATTCTACTAACCTCCGCCTCTGAGATAGGTCCGGGCTTCAGCCCGGACAACCACCAGACACCAACAACGGGGCTTTAGCCCCTGGGACATTTGTGATCTCGCTTTTGCTTGAGCTAGAAGCCCCGCGCTCACTCCGCTATCCTGAAGCTAGCGCACCCGCATGAAACTCCGTCTCGACAAGCTCCTCGTTGACCGCTCCCTCGCCGCCTCCCGCGAGCGCGCCCAGGCCATGATCATCGCCGGCCGCGTCCTGGTCAACGAGCAGCGCGTCGACAAATCCGGAGCCTCTGTCTCCGAAGACGCGACCATCCGCCTCCTCGGCGACGACCTCCGCTACGTCTCCCGCGGCGGCCTCAAGCTGGAAGCCGCCCTCGCCACCTGGAACATCTCCGTCGAAGGCATCGCCTGCGCCGACATCGGCGCCTCCACCGGCGGCTTCACCGACTGCATGCTTCAAGCCGGCGCCGCCTCCGTTCTCGCGGTAGACACCGGCTACGGCCAGATCCACCACAAGCTCCGCACCGACCCCCGCGTCGCCCTCCTCGAGCGCACCAACGCCCGCCTCCTAACCCCCGGCCAGCTCTGCATCTCGCCTCTGGCATCTCGCATCTCGTTCTTCGCCATGGACGTCAGCTTCATCTCCGCAACCCTCGTCCTACCCGCCGTCATCGCTGCCCTCGCCCCTCCCGAAACGCACTGGCAAGGCGAAGCCGTCCTCCTCGTCAAGCCCCAGTTCGAAGCCGGCCGCGAGCACGTCGGCAAGGGAGGCATCGTGCGCGACCCCGCCGCCCACCAGCTCGCCGTCCATCGCGTCGAGGACGCGGTCCGCGCCCTCGGCGGCCACGCCCTCGCCCTCATCGACTCGCCCATCCTCGGCATGGAAGGCAACCGCGAGTTCCTCCTCTACGCCCGCTTCGCCTGACGTCTCGCGACAGGGGCTCTCGATATAATCCCCGCATGTACACCCCGCAAGCCGGTATCTTCGCTCTCGGAACCTCCTCGCATGCGTATTTGGAGTTCGACCTTCTCGACCAGAAGAATTGGACAGAATTCGCCTCAGCGATCTCCAACATCCGCGAACCACGAACCACTACGGGAGGTGTAAATTTCGTCATCGGCTTTCGGCCTGAGCTGTGGCGCGAGCTTCTTCCAGACGACGCTCCTCCAGACGTGAAAGGCTTCAACCAGGATGTTCAGGGGATCGAAGGATTCGTCATGCCGGCGACGCAACATGATGCTTTGGTCTGGCTCTCCGGCAGCTCGTATGACGTCCTCTTCGATATGGCCCGAACCGTCATCCATGATCTGAAGGGACAGGCCTCTCTGAGGGAAGAGACCTCCAGCTGGTCCTACAAGCACGATCGCGATCTCACCGGCTTCATCGATGGCTCGGAGAATCCAACCCTGCTCGAAGCCCCCGCAGACGCTCTCCTGCCCGAGGGCGTCCCCGGCGCGGCCGGCTCCGTCCTTCTCCTGCAAAAGTGGAAGCACGACACAGCCCAGTGGGAGGCTCTGCCCCTCGCCCGGCAGGAACAGATCATGGGCCGCACCAAGCCCGACAGCATCGAGCTCGAGAACAAGCCCGCTGACTCGCACGTCGCCCGCACGGATCAGGATGTGTTTGGAAACATCTTTCGCCGTAACATGCCCTACGGCACAGTCGACAACCACGGCACCGTCTTCGTCGGCTTCAGCTCAGACCAGAAGCGGCTCTCCAAAATGCTCGACAGCATGGCTGGCCTGGTCAACGGCACCCGCGACGCGCTCACTCGCTACACCCAGCCGTTCACGGGCTCCTATTACTTCGTGCCCTCCGTGGAAAGCCTGCTGCGCCTGCGTTAATGCACCCATCCGGGCCATCAGAATCAATTCTTTAGCCGCATCTGCGTCGGGTCCACAACCTACCCGCTCCACTCGGCGTCTAAACCAGCCGAGATGAAAGTTCATTCAGTCGCAGCAGCAGCGTGTCTCTTCGCGGCATTTCTCACCCCAGCCCTCCACGCTGCCGACGCAGCGCGCTTCGACCTCGTCGGTCCCAAGATCGATGTCCGCATCGCCCGCGGCGGCGCTACGCTCCCCATTGCCCAGGTTCCGAGCCTCCAGGCCGGCGACAAGATCTGGATTAAGGCCGATCTCCCCAACACCCAGTCCAACCACCTGCTCATCGTCGTCGCCTTCCTGCGCGGCACCACCAACGAGCCCCCCGACAACTGGTTCACCGAAATCGACACCTGGGACAAGAAGGCCATCGAAGGCACCACCATCACCGTCCCCCAGGGTGCCGAAGAAGCGATCATGTTCGTCGCACCGCAAACCGGCGGCGACTTCAAGACCCTTCGCTCCGCCGTCAAAACTCGCCCCGGCCTCTTCATCCGCGCCGACGCCGACCTCAACGAAGCCTCCTTCCAGCAGCAGCGCATCGAGCACTACCTCGCCGCCATGAAGGGCGTCGGCGACGATCCCAAGGCCATCCAGGAACGGTCAGCCAAACTAGCGGCCACCCTCGCCCTCAAGCCCAACGCCGACTGCTTCAAGCAGCCCGTCGATCAGCAGGTCATCTGCCTAACGCAAGCCAGCGCTCCCGTTCTGCTCGACGACGGCCACGGTCAGAACATCGCCGAAGCTCTCTCCAACGGCCCTTCGTCTGACTTCATCAACCAGGCCTCCTACACCGCGCCCGCGGGCGGTGGCCTCTACTCTGCGTATGTCGGGACGATCGTAGACGCCGTGCAGCTCATCGCCAGCCTTCGCACCGCGCAATATCAATACATCCCCGGCCTCAGCTTCCCCGAAGGCCAAACGCTCAATCTCCGGCTCAACATGCCGCCGTCGTTCCACAAGCCGCAGTCGGTCATCGTCATCGGCTTGCCCGCCATCCAGAAAGCCATCCTCCCGCCGCTCAAACCGCACGACCCCAACCAGGTCGCCTGCCTCCTGCAGCCCAAGATGGTTCTCTCGCTCGAAGGCGCGCCGCTGGTCTTCGCCACCAGCTTTGCCCACGATCTCGTTCTGCACCTCAACCGCACCGGCGCCGTCACTGACCTTCCCCTCGAAGCCGATCCCGCCAACGGCGGCTTAGTCGTCGCCAAGGAAAAGAAGCGCGAGCCCCTCAAACCCAACGAGCCTCTCAAGGCCGCACCCACCGCCGCCAAAGCGCCTGCCAAGGTTGGCAACGCCACCGACCTCACCGTCACCGGCACGATCCGCGGCTACTGGGGCTTTGACGCCTTCGAAGGTCCCACCCTCACCGTCCAGCAGGTCGCCGGTAAAGACTGGAAGATCGTCGGCAACACCCAACTACTCGCCGGCCAGGACAACAAGCTCACCCTCACCGGCAACGCCATCGGCTGCGTCGAGAAGCTCGCCCTCTCCAGCGACAAGGCCAAGGACGTCGACGTCACCTTCAAGCCCGATCCCGATAAAGATAAGAAGAACACCCTCCTCCTCGATGCGTCGCTCAAGACCGTCCAGCCCGGCGGCTACTCCCTCGCCATCCAGCAGTTCGGCGACGCCAACCGCGACAAGGTTCCGCTCACCGCCTACACCGCCGGCATCACCGTCGGCGACCTCAAGATCCACGCTGGCGACAACCTCGCCACCCTCTCAGGCGTTGGCCTCAAGAATGTCACCTCCGTAGAAATCGACAAGCAGATCTTCACCCCCGCAGCCGACAGCAACGACGAGATCCTTCACCTCGAATCCAAGACCGGCGTCTCACCCGCCGACGGCTCCGAGGCCACCGTCAAGCTCAAGGACGGCCGGACGATGAATGCGAAGGTCTCCACCACTGCCGCACGTCCCTCGCTCAAACTCGTCTCCACAAAGTCCACGCCCGCCGAGCAGCCCGGCGCCCTCGCCGTCACCCTCACCAACAAATCCGACATCCCCCTCAACGGCACCCTCACCTTCGTCGTCCAGACCAAGGACGCCTTCCCCCGCGACGAAGCTATCGAAGTCGCCACCGCCAACAACGCCGTCCACACCAAGCTCTCCGTCGCCGACAACAGCCTCGTCCTGCAGGACGCGAACACCGCCGTAGCCCACCTCGATCCGCTCAAGGCCTTCGGTCAATCCGCCTTCGGCCGCCTCGCCATCCGCCCCGTCCAGGCCGACGGCACCACCGGTGAATGGATCGGCCTCGGCACCCTCGTCCGCACACCAAAAATTTCCGCGATCCACTGCGCCGACGCCACCGCGCCCACCTGCACGCTCAACGGCGACGAGCTCTTCCTCGCGCAATCCTTCGCCGCCGGAAAAGACTTCGCCAAGCCCACCGACGTCCCCACCGGCTTCGCCGAAAGCACCTTCAACGTCCCCACCCCCACCGACGGCGCCACCCTCTACCTCAAGCTCCGCGACGACCCCACCAACACCGCCACGGTGACCCTCCCCGCGCCGCTCCAGACTCAGAAACCCTCCGAACCGGCAGCCCGCGCAACACCAGCCGCCACCCCTGCAGCGACCGCGGCACCACCTGCCGCAGCCTCCGCACCGCAGACCAAGGCTGCATCACCAGCACCTCCGGCAACTACAGCCGCGCCCACTCCCAACCAGCTCCCATAACTTAGCCGTTTACCGTTGCGCCCAGCAGGTCTTCAATACGCACCGGCACTTTGCGAAGGCGTACGCCGGTAGCGTGATACACCGCCGCCGTGATGGCCGGAGCGATACCAGCCAGTCCGATCTCCCCGATGCCGCGTGCTCCATACTCATTGATCAGCAGATCGGGAATGTCTAGAAAATGCACGTCGATCTGCGGCATGTCGGCGATGGTGGGAACAATGTAGTCGGCGAAGTTATCGTTGATGGGGTGGCCGTTCCGCTGGTCGTAGATGGTCTCTTCAAAGAGTCCCATCCCCACGCCCATGACGACGGCGCCCGCCATCTGGTTCGTTGCCGTGCGCATATTGATAATGCGTCCGCCATCAACCACGCTGACCACGCGGCTGACGCGCAGTTTGGCAATCCCTGGATCCCATTCGACCTCGACAAACTGTGCTGCAAACGAATGCGTGGAATAGTCCCGCGCCTTCGGGTCCGCGAAAAGGCCGCCGCTCTTTCCCTCACCGTTGGCGCTGGCCAGGTTGGCCAGCCGAAGAATCTCGTCGAACGGTACCCCACTGGTGGCGGGTTGATCCTTCGCATGGACGCGCCCGGACGTGAACGTCAGGGTAGCCGCGTCCTTTCCCTGAAAGGGAGAGCCCTTGGTGGTGGAGGCGACGGTGAGAACCACCTTGATGGCAGCGTTCGCGGCATCAATGACCCCTGGAACGAGGGTCGACGTCGCCGTGGAGCCGCCGGAGGTTGGCCCAGGGGGCAAGGAACTGCTTCCGAGAACGACCTGGATCTTGTCGACGGGAATGCCCGTCTTGTCGCTGACCATCTGTGCAACGACCGTGTAGGTGCCGGTCCCGATATCCTGTGTGCCGCAGCTCAGCCGCGCTGTACCGTCGCTCTGCAGGCTCAGGGAAGCATCGCAAAGCCCCCGGTTCGCACCCCATGAAGCAGCGGCCACCCCCCAGCCCAGGATCAGGTCACCCTTGCGCATGGAGCCCACCTCCGGCGTGCGCTTTGACCAGCCGAAACGCTCGGCGCCTACCTGCAGGCACTCCTTGAGGTGCCGGGATGAGAACGGTTTGTTCTTCTCCTCGTCCGTCAGCGTGTCGAGCGAGATGCGCAACTCGACGGGATCTTTCTTGAGCTTGATCGCGAGCTCATCCATCGCCGACTCGAGGGCAAAGAGACCGGGAACAGCCCCGGGACCACGCATCGGAGTCGGCGTGCCGACATTGCGGCGTACCAGTGCGGACGTCACCTTCAGGTTCGCCGTGCGGTAGAGAAAGGGGGTCGCCTCCCCGCAGTTCTCGCGGATATCGTCGCCAAAGCTAGTATGGTTGCGATAGTCCTGCTGCAGCGAAACGAGCTTGCCCTCAGCTGTCGCACCCAGGCGCATCCGCTGTTGGGTGTTAGGACGATGGCCCGAGTTCGAGAACATCATTTTGCGGCTAAGCGTGAACTTGACCGGACGGCCCAGCTTGCGAGAGGCGGCCGCTGCTATAGCCGAATGCGGCCATGGGAAGAGCTTGCCGCCGAATCCCGAGCCAATGAAGCGGGAGACGACTTCCACATTCTCCTTGGGCTCCCCCAGCACCTGGGCCAACACGGTCTGATGGTTCATGACGCCCTGAGAGCTCTCATACAGCGTGTACTTCTTGCCGTCCCAGACAGCGACCGTGGCATGCATCTCCATCGGGTTGTGAGTCTCGACCGGAGTAACGTACACCTCATCGACCTTTACCGCGGCTGAGGCAAACGCCGCGTCAGTGTCGCCTCGATGGCTCAGCACCTGCGGGCCACCGCGCTGACCCTCAGGCGGAAGGTCATCGGAGAGCGAAGGGTTGACGTTCAGGCTAGCCGGCTCATAATTCACCCGCACCGCCGTTGCTGCTGCCTGCGCCTGCTCAAACGTTTCGGCGACGACGGCTGCAACATACTGACCCCAATAGGAGACGGTCTCGTCTTCAAACGCTGGCCGGCTTTCGCTGTTACGGCCACCCGAGGCGTTGCGATAGAGCGGCATGATCTTGCCGTGCTGCATGACCAGCAGGACGCCCGGCATCCGCTCCGCTTTCGAGCTATCGATGCTGCGGATCTTGCCGCTGGCAATGGATGCACGCACCGGCACCGCATACACAAGACCAGGGAAGTTATAGTCGGAGGCATAGCGTGCCATTCCGGTCGTCTTTAGCGGTCCGTCGATGCGCGGAATCGATGCTCCGATGATCGCAGATGGCGGCGGTGTCCCCGGTGCGACCGGCTTTGGAGCGGCGCCTTCCTGACTACCGATAAATTCACCGAACTCTTCAAAATTCATGCTGATTCTCCTGCCGCAGTTCTACGCCTGGGCGCTCTGTGTGGACACCGTGAGAGCGCGCACGATGCAGCGCTTTGCGAGCTCCACTTTGAAGCCGTTTTCGCTCGCCGGCCGCGCGTCTTTCAACGCTGCTTCAGCCGCCTTGCGGAAGACGGCGGTGCTCGCCCTCTGGCCTTGCAACACCTGCTCCGCCTCGTGAGCGCGCCACGGCACCGTTCCAACGCCACCCAGCGCCACCCGTGCCCGTTCGATCCTTCCGCCGCTTACGTTGATCACTACGGCCGCAGAGCTCAAAGCAAACTCGTACGCTGCACGATCGCGGAGTTTCAGATAGTGCGAACGGGTTCCCGGCTCGACTGCAGGAAGCGTGACGCTGACAATCAGATCGCCGGGCTCGAGAACCGTCTCCCGGTTGGGCGTCGTGCCTGGCTTGAGATAGAACTCGCCAATGGGAATGCTGCGCTCACCCTTCGGACCCCGCACCTGGAGGGTCGCCTCGAGGGCGGTCAGTGCAACGTTCTGATCCGACGGGTTGGACGCGATGCAATCCTCGCTGGTGCCAAGGATGGCCAGCATACGGTTGTGCCCGCCAATGGCCGAGCAGCCCGTCCCGGGCTCACGCTTGTTGCAGGCATGCGCTGTGTCGCGGAAGTAGACGCAACGGGTACGCTGCAGAAGATTACCCGCCGTCGTCGCCATATTGCGCAGCTGCGGAGAAGCTCCCGACAGCAGGGCCTCCGAGAGCACAGGATAATCGCGCTGGATCGTGGGATGATGCGCGACCGCGGCGTTACGCGCCAGCGCTCCGAGGACCACACCGCCGTGCGGAGCCGTTTGAATCTGATCGAGCGCAAGGCCATTGATGTCGACCAGTTGATTCGGACGCTCCACATCCAGCTTCATCAGGTCGACCAACGTTGTGCCGCCTGCGACGAAGCGCACATCGGCATACTGCTGTGCGGTCTTCGATCGGGCTCCCGCTTGTATGGCCTGGTCGAGACTAGTGGGTCGGCTGTACTCAAAAGTTTGCATCGTTTACTCCATCTGCGGATGTTTACAGCCTGGGCGTTGCGTGCTTGCAGCCTAGGCGTTGCGGCGCGCTGCCTGAACCGCAGCAACGATGTTAGGGTAAGCTCCGCAGCGGCAGATGTTGCCGTACATACTTTGCTTGACGTCGTCATCCGTCGGCCCAACCGGCTCCGTCTCGAGCGCCACCGCCGACATGATCTGACCGGAGGTACAGTAGCCACACTGGTAGGCGTCGTGTTCCACGAATGACACCTGCATGGGATGCATGTGGTCTGGCGTCCCCAGGCCTTCGATCGTGGTGATCTCATCGGCGGAGTGCATCACGGCGAAGGAAAGGCACGAGTTCACGCGCTTCCCATTCACATGCACCGTGCAAGCGCCGCACTGGCCGTGGTCGCAGCCCTTCTTGGTTCCGGGAAAATTCAGGTTCTCGCGAAGGCAATCGAGCAGTGTCGTGCGCGGATCGAGATTCAGCGTATGCTGCCCTCCATTCACCTTGAGAGTCACAGGGACGCTGCCGGCAGGTGCCGCAGCGACCGACGATGTCTGTGCAGGCGGCTCCGAGACCGCGGCAGACGCAAGCACCGGAGCAGCAGTAACCGCTATGCCGGCCGCGCCAAGGTGCCCCAGGAAGGAGCGCCGGGTTACCTTGGTTGCGGGCGCGGCTTCTGAATCCGACTTTTCCAGTTCGCCGAACTCTGGGCCTAAGGGCGGCTTTTGATCGTTAGCCAAGGGAACACCTCACGTTGAAGATACGTACGACGATCGCCGATAAGTTTCACCGCATACCCCGCTCGTACAAGCGGCGCACCTGAACTGTACTGTACGGTACACATGAAGATGAATGCAAGATGCGTCGGCTTACTATGAACCAAGTCCGGTTTCATCACAGGCAAGGTAAAGAAGAATCTACGAGGTAAGGATGGCGGAGAAGAAGCGTTCGCGAGCAGATATACGCAGCAGCAAGCTGCAGGAAGTCGCAGCCGACTTGTTTCTCAAGCACGGGTACGAGGGTGTATCGCTCGACAAGATCGTGGAGCAGGCGGGCGGATCGAAGAGTACGATTTACACCCATTTCGGCGGTAAGTGCGGCCTCTTCATCAGCAGTATTGAAACGCTTTGCCGCGAGTCGAATGAGTCCCTCGCGCACATCGATTACGCAGGTCTGGATCTCGAGCAGAGCCTCAGGAAACTTGCCGTGCACATTCTTAAACTGATCAGTTCCCGGAAAGCTGTTGCATTGCACCGGCTGGCAATCGCCGAGGCGGAGAACTGCCCGGAAGTGGGGGAGGCGTGGTACACGCATGGGCCAGCCAGAACGACGTCGTTCATCCTGCAAATTCTGAAACGCCATGCCTACGAGTTTCGCAACCAGACAGTTTCCATGGATCGGCTTGCCGTGATGTTGCACGACGCGTTGACAGGCGACATTCTCTATCGGAGACTCGCCGGCATCGCGAAAGCTCCGACCGAGGGGGAACTGAACAGGGCGGCTGACAACATAGTGCAGGTTGTCTTGGCAACCATTCGATCGCGCTGAACGGAAGATCGAATCCTCGGTGAATGATTTGAAGCCAACGCGATGATCGCGCTCAACGGGGGAATCGCGAATAATCTCCAGCACAGCATTGCCCTGCATCTGACTAGGTGAGAGGGCGTGCATGATCAATGACCTTTGGTACAAAAATGCAGTGATTTACTGTGTCTCCGTGTCGACGTACCTGGACACGAACGCTGATGGCATCGGAGACTTTCAGGGCCTCATGCGGCGGCTTGACTACCTGCAAGGGCTAGGTATTACGGCCCTTTGGCTGATGCCCTTTCAGCCGTCACCGGGACGGGATGACGGCTACGATGTTGCGGACTACTATGGCGTCGATCCCCGCTATGGAACGCTGGGCGACTTCGTCGAATTCACCAATGGATGCAAGCAGCGCGGCATGCGGGTTCTGATCGACCTCGTGGTAAACCACACCTCCGATCAGCACCCGTGGTTCCAGTCAGCTCGCCGTGATCCAAAGTCGAAATACCGCGACTGGTATGTCTGGTCGAAGAAGAAACCGAAAGACGCACAGAAGGGAATCGTGTTTCCTGGCGTGCAGCGTTCGACGTGGGATAAAGATGCAGTGGCCGGCGAGTATTACTTTCATCGCTTCTATGACTTCCAGCCCGATCTCAATACCGCAAACCCAGAGGTACAGGCAGAGATCCTGAAGATCATGGGTTTCTGGCTACAGCTTGGTGTCTCCGGCTTTCGCATGGATGCCGTGCCGTTCGTCATCGCGACCAAGGGTGCGGACGCAGGGCAGCAGCCCGTGGAGCATTACGACATGCTCCGTGAATTCAGCCAGTTCCTCACCTGGCGCGAGGGAGAGGCCATCATCCTTGCCGAGGCGAACGTACTGCCGGGGACGGACATGAACTACTTCGGCGATGCGGGTGAGCGGCTTCAGATGATGTTCAACTTCGACGTCAATCAGCATCTCTTCTATGCCCTGGCGAGCGCCGACGCGAGACCGTTAGTGAAGGCCATGAAAGATACCAAGCCAAGGCCGGCCACCGCACAGTGGGGACAGTTCCTGCGCAACCATGATGAACTGGACCTCGGACGGCTCGAAGAGCAGCAGAGGCAAACAGTCTTCAACGCGTTTGGCCCTGAGCCGGAGATGCAGCTCTACAAACGCGGCATACGGCGAAGACTGGCACCCATGCTCGGTGGCGACAGGCGACGTCTCGAACTGGCATACAGCCTCATGCTGACGCTTCCGGGCACGCCCGTGATTCGCTACGGCGATGAGATCGGCATGGGTGACGACCTGCGCCTTCCGGAGAGAAACTGCGCACGTACGCCCATGCAGTGGTCCACCGAGCCGAACGCGGGATTCACCAAGAGCGAACACCCTGTTCTTCCCGTGATCGACCACGGACCGTACAGCTTTGATCACGTGAACGCAGCCGATCAGCGGCGCGATCCGAACTCGCTGCTGAACTGGATGGAGCGTATGATCCGGATGCGCAAGGAGGTGCCGGAGATCGGATGGGGCGACTTCGGGTTCGTGAGCACAGGGACAGAGGCCGTACTCGCTATGCAATATGAGTGGCGCAACAACGCGGTCCTGTGCGTGCACAACCTTGAGGGCGCTCCAAGGGAGATACGCATGACCTTGCAACACAATAGCGAGGCCTGCGTCCTGGTAAACCTGCTCTCGAGCGATCACAGCCAACCGAATAAGAAAGGCAAGCATACGATCTTGATGGAGCCCTATGGATACCGCTGGTTTCGCGTCTGCGGGTTGGACTATCTACTGAAACGGGATGAGGCCTGAGCTGACGATGCCGACGTATTCAAAAGCTTCAGACTGTAGGTAGTTTTGCGCGTGCGAAGGGCCTACGCCAATCCGCTAATTGGCCCACCCGTCACCGCCTCGCGGTACACTCATCTCAAGATGCCCACGGTAGCCATCATCTCCAAGCCGCAGAAGCCTGAGCTGGAGTTCATCCTCACCGAGCTCCTCGACTGGCTCACCCGCCACGGCTTCACCCCCATCCTTGAGCCTGACAGCGCCTCCTACATCGGCCTCGGCGACCAGGCCATCGCGCGCTGCGACCTCGCCGCCCACGAGCCCGTCCTCGTCATCTGCCTTGGCGGCGACGGCACCCTCCTCTCAGCCGCCCGCGCCTTTGCCCAAACCAGTACCCCCATCCTCGCCGTCAATCTGGGCTCTCTCGGTTTCCTCACCGAAGTCCCCCTCGCCAAGCTCTACGACACCCTCGACGCCTGGATGGCCGGCACCGCCGTCATCGATGTCCGCAGCTTCATGCACGCCCGGCTCTTTCGCGACGACCAGCTCCTCCGCGAGTGGGACGCCCTCAATGACGTCGTCCTCTCCAAAGGCGCGATCGCCCGCATGGGCGAGTTCGCCATCGAGATGGACGGCCAGTTCGTAGCCCGCTTCCGCGCCGACGGCGTCATCGTCTCCACCCCCACCGGCTCGACCGCCTACACGCTAGCCGCCAACGGCCCCATCCTCATGCCGACAGTAGACGCGATGGTGCTAACGGCGATCTGCCCTCACCTGCTAACCATCCGCCCCATCGTCTTCCCCGGCGACACCGAGGTTGCGGTAGTCGTCGACGTCGTGCCCCACGAGACCTACCTCACCGTCGATGGCCAGGAAGCCGTCGAGCTCATCCTCAACGACCGCATCCTCTGTCGCAAATCCAGCCGCAACGTCCACCTCCTCCGCCTCCACCCCAACGGCTTCTTCAACGTCCTCCGCTCCAAACTAAAGTGGGGCGAACGCTAGCCCCGCACGCACCTGCCATTGCCCTTGTCGCTGCGTTTGCTCTTGCCTCTGAGATAGGTCCGGGCTTCAGCCCGGACAACAACGAGCTACCCACGAGCGGGCTTTAGCCCCTGGGATATCGTTCCCGCTGCTTCTCCGGCTCATCCCGTACGATCTGCTTCTTCTCTCATCAAGGAGACGTCCATGCCCACACAACACAAATTGCTCATACCGGGTCAGCCCGTACCGGAGCTGCCGGTCGCCGATGTCGAACACGCCCAAGAGCACTACCGCGATGTCTTCGGTTTCGAAATCGCATGGCTCACGCCAGGCAAAGAAATCGGCGCCGTAACAAACGGCAAGGCGACCATCTTCTTCCGCAGAAGGGAAGCACCCTTCGAGCCCGCCATCCACTGGGTCTTCGCCGAAGACATCGATGCCACCTACCGAAACCTCCAGACCACCCGCGCCACCATCGTCGACCCTCTCGAGATGAAGCCCTGGGGCATCCGCCAGTTCACCGTGCAGGACCTTGACGGCAACATCTTCTACTTCCACCACGGCTAGCCAGAGGCCGCGTTCGGCCTCGAAATCAAGCCTGCGTCATTTGGTGCACCCCCGCTCAGTGGGCGCGTCGAAAACCACGCTCAAGCAGTCGATTTGAGTCACGAAACCCACCTAAAACAGCACTAAAACAACCGCGAAATCACCTGATTTGCCACCAAAGCGGCCACATACGCCACCGTCGTCATATACGCAAACTGCAGCGCCGGCAGCTTCCAACTATTGGTTTCGCGCCGCACAATGATCAACGTCGACGTGCATTGCATCGCGAAGGCAAAAAACACCACCAACGCAATCGCCCCACCCAGCGTAATGTCATGTCGCAGAGCAACTTGCAGCCCCAGCGCATGAGTCGCCGGGTCCATGCCATAGAGCGTTCCCAGCGTCCCGACAATGACCTCGCGAGCCACGATGGAACTCAATAACCCGATTCCAATCTTCCAGTTGAACCCCAACGGCCGAAGCACCGGCTCAATCCAATGCCCTAAGTGCCCAATAACACTGCTAGTTAGCGCAGAGAACTGCCCCCCATGAATCGGTAGAACACTCAACACCCACACCAGGAACGTCACTCCCAGGATGATCGTTCCGGCCTTCTTCAGGAACAACTTCCCCCGGTCATACAGCCGCAACCCCAAAGACGACACCGTAGGCCACCGATATTGCGGCAACTCAAGGATGAAGGGCGCGTGGGAGGCCTTCATAACAGAGGAGTTAAGCATCTTCGCCGTCACCAGCGCTGCCAGGAATCCAATTACATAAAGACCCAGCATCAGCAGCGCCCGAAGCCCGATCAGGCCGCCGAGAAACCGCTGATTCGGGATAAATGCCGCAATAATCAGCGTATAAATCGGCAAACGCGCCGAACAAGTCATGAACGGCGCAATTAGAATCGTCGCAATCCGCTCTCGCTTATTCTCGATCGTCCGCGTAGCCATAATCGCCGGCACAGCACACGCATATGCTGATAACAAAGGGATAAACGCCTTCCCGTTCAGTCCGATCGACCGCATCACCCGGTCCGCAATCAGTGCCGCGCGTGCCAGGTACCCCGAGTCTTCCAACACCCCAATGAACAGAAACAGCAGCAAAATCTGCGGCAAAAACACTAATACCGACTGCACACCATTCCACAACCCATCGCGCAACAACGCCCGCAACCAGTTGTCAGGCAATAACATAGCAGCTTTAGCGCCAGAGCTCGTCAGCAACGTTCCAAGGCCGTCACTGAGCGGCTGTCCCAGCGTAAACACCACTTGAAACACCGCAATGACGACCACCAGAAAGAACAATGGTCCAAAAACCCGGTGTAACAGCACGCTATCCAGCCGGCGCGTCCAAAGCGAAGCGGCTGGCGACTGATACTTCGTGCGGGCAGTGACCTGCGTTGCCCAGCTGCGGCACGACGCCGCGCTCTGCAGTACAGGCAACTGAACGGGCCGTAAACCATCGTCCAGCCGGCTCCCTGCTCGCAGCAGAAATTCAGGAATCGCGTCAAGCCCCTTACCCTGCGCAGCGCTGACCAACGCGACGGGATGTCCCAATTCACGGGCTAATGCGAGCGTATCGATCTTCCCGCCGCGCCCCTCCAGCTGGTCCGACATGTTCAGCAAGACGAGCGTAGGCAGCCCAATCGAGAAGACGGGCGCCGCCAACATGAGCTGGCGATTCAGGTGCGTCGCATCGAGCACCAGCAGAACGCAATCGGGCTTCGGGACGCCGGGCATCTTGCCGGTCAATACTTCAACGGCAACGCGAGCGTCCTCAGAGTAGGTAGCAAGGCTGTAAATTCCAGGGAGATCAATCAGCGTGAGGTCATTCCGGCCGATGCTCTTCATTCTCCCGGAGTGATGTTCTACCGTGACGCCCGGATAGTTGGCCACCTTCTGGCGCATGCCAGTGAGTCGATTGAAGAGGGTGGACTTGCCGCAATTCGGTGGGCCAATCAGGGCAACTGTTCGCATGCGCGGCGTCGCGCCACGCGGGGTGGGGATCTTCTCCTCAATGGGCTCGACGACGGCAGTGGCGTGGCAGCTCATGCAGCCTCGATTGTCGCACTCGGAGAATTATCCGCTGTGTCTGAAATCACGCGAAGAAAAATGTGCTTGGCGGTTTCATTGCGAAGCCCAACCTCAACCCCGTCAATGCGATACACCCGCGGATCGCCGGCCGGAGCGCGACGCAGAATCTCAACGCTCGTGCCAGGAAGGAACCCAAGGTGGGCAAGGTAATGGCTCACCTCGTCTGGTAGATCGACGCGTTCCACCACGCCTGCGCTGCCTACTTTCGCGTCACTCAGAGCCAAAACATCCATCGAACCACATATCCGACCAAGTTGGTCCTCTTTACTATACGACATCCAGAGGATCTTTGGCGGACTTTGTGGTTGCAAGCAAGACGCCAGGTACGGCGGGAATATTTTGGGAGCGGGGAGAGTCATGGTGCGCCCGGAAGGATTCGAACCTCCGACCTACTGGTTCGTAGCCAGGCGCTCTATCCAGCTGAGCTACGGGCGCA
>FSYS01001904.1_pt1 | contig 19181 bp, 13 predicted proteins | sample 1638491 | NCBI WGS metagenome assembly FSYS01 (sample SAMEA3914788, study PRJEB12502) | metagenome | biome: forest; material: soil | place: Canada | collected 2011-07-03 | depth 0.1 m | reverse complement strand
GTTCCAGAGAGCTGCACTGTCGGGCCGTTCTGCACCGTTGGGCCCAATGTCGTTCTGGGCGAGCGCTGCGAACTGGTGTCGCACGTGGTGCTGGATGGGCATACGACACTGGGAAACGACAACAAGATCTATCCGTTCGCCTGCCTAGGCATTGCGCCGCAGGACCTGAAGTACGCGGGCGAGGCGACGCGGCTGACGATCGGCGACACGAACACGATTCGCGAGTATGTCACCATCTCGCGCGGGACGCCCGGCGGCGGCGGCATCACAACGGTGGGCGACGGCTGCCTGATCATGGCCTACACCCACATCGGCCACGACTCGCACATTGGCTGCGGCTGCATTCTGGCCAACTCGGCTACGCTCGCCGGCCATGTCACGGTTGAGGACTATGCGTCGGTCGGCGCGCTCTGCCCGGTGCATCAGTTCTGCCGCATCGGCAAGTACGCCTACATCGGCGGCGGCACCACCATCACGCAAGACGTGCTTCCCTACTCGCTGACCTCGGTCGAGCGCAACAACCATGCCTATGGGCTGAATAAGGTGGGGCTCGAACGCAAGGGCTTCTCGCCCGAAGAGCTCAAGCAGCTTCGCCAAGCTTACCGCCTCCTGATCGGCGGCAAGCGCAACACCTCGCAGGCGCTCGAAGCGATGCGCGAGACGCTCGCCGAGACCCCGAGCGAGCATGTCGCCTACCTTGCCGACTTCATCGCCAACAGCCAGCGCGGCATCATCAAGTAATCCAAGCGCTGGCTGTTGGTCCTTCAAAACGTGCGTGACGGTTGCGTTTCGAGCAAGCGATCCCAGCATAAGACAAAGAAATCTACAACTATCCATAGGATTGCGCGGAGCCGCGAAGGCAAGTTCCTCTTCCCCCGGGAAGGTTCTCTCTGAAGGACTAGTACTTGCGCGGCAGGCGTCGTCTTTAGCCTATTTGGATCTCCAAATGCTCGATATTCGATAGTTCGTGCTCGTAGGTCGTGCGCGCCGCGCTTGCAATCTTCCCCCCCCCGCAAGCGTTCGTGCTGGAGGACTTGCATGAGTACTGTGCGCAATCATCTACTCTCTCTCTCCCTAAGCGTCTCCCTTGCTCTCTGCCTCGTCCAGTTTGTCTGCCCGACACTGGCGCGAGCCCAGGCCGACACCGGCCAGATCGCCGGCAGAGTCACCGATTCCTCTGGTGCGGTGGTCGCAGGCGGAACGGTCACGGTCAAGAACGCTGGCACCAATGCCGTGCGCACCACACGGACCTCGGCGGAAGGCACCTACCTCATTACCGGTCTGGAGCCAGCCACCTATGAGGTCACCGTGAGCTCCGGAAGCTTTAGGCCCTTCATCGCCAACCTCGAAGTCACGGTTGGCGGCCACGCCACGCTAGATGCCCAGCTTTCCATCAGCGGTACGACCACCGAGGTGGCGGTGGTTGCCCAGGGAGGAGCCCAGGTAAACACCCAGACCCAGGAGCTGTCGCAGGTCGTCAACCAGGAACAGGTCTCGCAACTGCCCAGTCTTTCGCGCAATCCCTATGACTTCGTCGCCCTGGCAGGCAATGTCTCGGCTGGCGATGCGGCCAACAGCGGCGACTCTCGATCCAACAATACCTACCAAAATGGCCCCAACCAGACGCGCGGCGTCGGCTACAGCATCAATGGACAACGGACCAGCGGCACTGAGGTGTTGCTGGATGGCGTGGAGAATATCGCCGTCTTTATCGATGGGATCGGAGTGTATGTGCCGATGAACGCGGTGCAGGAGTTCCGGGTCACGACGAGTAACTTTGAAGCCCAATATGGCCGCGCTTCGGGCGGCGTTGTGAATGTCACGACCCGGGCGGGCACGAATGGGTTACATGGCGATCTGTGGGAGTTCAATCGCTTATCGGCCTACACCTCCAACACCGAGACCAACGACCAGATCAATTCGGCCTTTGTCGCTCAAGGCGGAAGCGGCGCCCTGCCGGCCCCCAAGGGGACCTTCACTCGCAATCAGTTTGGCTTTGCGGTTGGCGGGCCGATCCTCAAAAATAAGCTGTTCTTCTTTGGGAGCACGGAGTGGACGCGCGTACGCAGCGGCGCGACCCTCGCCGCTGCTGTTCCCACGCCGCAGTTCCTCGCGCTCGTGGCGCCCAACGTTCAGAACTATTTCACCACCTATAGCGGCGGCAAAACCTTTACTTACGCACAGACGTTCCAAGCGGGCCCGGCCGGGATTGGGGCGATCGCCGGAGTTCCGAATGGAACGCCTGTATTTGGCCTGGTCACCTACAACGCGCCCGCCAATGCCGGGGGCGGCCTTCCACAGAACACCTATAACGTCGTGGGCCGCTTCGACTACAACCTCAACGACAAGACGCAGATGTTTTTCCGTTATGCCAACTACAACGAGGTGGACCAGGCAGGCTCCGAGTTCGCGTCCCCCTACTCGCAATATAACGTCGGGGAGGCGACCCTCAGCACGGCCTATTTGCTGAGCGTCACGCACATCTTTAGCCCAAGCCTCGTGACCAGCACGAAATTGAGCTTCAGCCGGATCAATCTGCCGCAGACGTATAACACCGCGTTGCAGAATACGCCGTCGCTGATCGCTTCGGTCAATGCCCAGGTTCCGACCACCTCGACCTTTATCCAGCTGCCGGGATTCTTCGACTTCAACCCAGCGGTCGGCGGTCTCCCGTCGGGCGGACCCTCCAATACGATTCAGTGGAATCAGGATTTGAATTGGGTGAAGAAGAACCATTCCATGCAGTACGGCGTGCAACTGATCTACATCCAGGACAACAACGCCTATGGAGCGTATGCCCAGGCGATCGAACAACTCTCGAGCACCTCCATTGGTGGCATCCAGAATCTGGTCACGGGCAACCTGGCTACCTTTCAGGCCGCGGTGAATCCCAACGGGGCGCTGCCGTGTGTGGAAGATCCGTACACCGGCACCTTGACCCAAACCGCCGGCTGCTCGGTCACGCTACCGGCGACGCAGCCGTCCTTCGCCCGCAGCGATCGTTTCCATGACTGGGCTGTCTATGCCCAGGATTCCTTCAAGGCAACCCCGACGTTCACCTTCAACTACGGCGTTCGCTACGAGTACTATGGCGTGCAGCACAACAACAACCAGAACCTTGATTCCAATTTTTACTACGGCTCCGGAGCCAACTTGTTCCAGCAGATTCGCAACGGCCAGGTCTACACCGCGCCCAACAGTCCCATCGGTCGGCTGTGGAATCCGCAGTACGGAACGGTTTCACCGCGCATCGGATTCGCCTGGGATCTGACCGGGGACGGTCGCACCTCCCTGCGTGGGGGATACGGACTCAGCTACGAGCGGAACTTCGGCAACGTTACCTTCAATGTGATCCAGAATCCACCAAACTACGCTGTCATCGTGCTGACCGGCTCGGCCAGCAATCCGATCCCAGTGACCAGCTCCAACACCGGCCCACTCTCCGGCTCCTCCGGCAGCGTGCCGTTGCCACCCACTAGTCTGCGCAATGTGGATGAGAATATTCGGACCGCGCAGACACAGTTCTACAGTCTCGCCCTCGAACGGCAACTGGCCACCGGTATGGTTCTGTCCCTGGAGTACTCGGGCTCGCGCGGCCTTCACCTGTACGACATCAAAAATTACAACGGCCTCGGCAGCGGCAACGTCTTTGCCGGCGATCCACTCTCCGACGCCAATGGCAACGTGGCCCTGACACGGCTCAACAACCAATACTCGAACATCAACAATCGCGGCTCGGATGGGGACTCCTATTACCACGCGATGAATATTCAATTCCAGATGACAAATCTGCATCGCTCGGGGCTGAGTCTGGTGGCTAATTACACGCTGGCCCATGCCACCGACGAATTGAGTACTTCCTTCTCCGAAACCGCCGGTTCTTTCAACCTTGGCTACACAAATCCCTTCTATCCGGCGTTGGACCACGGCAATGGCGATCTCGACATTCGCAATCGCCTGGTGATTGCCCCCATTTATCAGACCCGGTTCTTTACCGATGGCCATAGCCCGCTCAAGCAGGCGCTCTTTGGGTGGCAGGCGACCGGCATTTATACCGTCCGCACGGGTACGCCCTTCAGCTACTACGATACGACGAACGATTCGCAGGCAGGCCAGGGATACAACATCCCTCGCTACACTCCAACCACGCCCGTTCCTCAGCACACCTTCAAGACGACCAATGGAGCCAGCGGCCAGGGAATCAATACCTACATCATCGGCGACCTGCCGCCGGCATACTCCTTCGCGAATCCGGCGCTCGCCATTCCCGGCTTTCCCAACGGGATCTCCGATTGGGGCCCGTATCCCGCCGCGATGACCGCCCGCAACTCCTTCCGTGGACCGGGCGCCTGGAGCTTCGACGCCGCGGTGAGCAAGACCATCCCGATCCATGAACAGATCAATATGGTCTTTCGGGCCGAGGGCTTCGACCTCCTCAATCACCACAACCTGTACATCCAGGAGACCCGGGCCGATGTGGGAAACGTCGGCGACGGCGTGCCGGTGCCCATCACCGCCTCCAAAGGAGGAGTCGGCAATAACGGCGGCGCCAACGACGAGCGCCGGTTCGGGCAGTTCTCGCTATCAATCCACTTCTAGCCGAATCCGGAATCGGAACCGAGCGCGGCAGTCCACATCGGACTGCCGCGTTGCATTTTCTCCAGCCCCAATTCCACTAAAGTAAGGGCTGGAGAACTCATGGAGACACTAGGCCTGATCGCCGGCAACGGCCGCTTCCCTTTTCTGCTGCTGGATGCGGCGCGTGCGCATAACCTCACCGTCGTGGTCGCGGCCATCAAGGAGGAGGCCGACCCCGAGATGAATGAACGCGCCGCGCGCGACCCCCACATCCGCCTACACTGGCTGTCGCTGGGAGAGCTGTCGCGATTGATCGAGACCTTCCAGCGCGAAGGTGTCGCCCGCGCCGTCATGGCCGGTCAGGTGAAGCACAAACAGATCTTCTCCTCCATCCGGCCGGACTGGCGACTGGCCAAGCTGCTGCTGTCGCTGCGCACCCGCTCGACCGACATGCTGCTGGGCGCGGTCGCGAAGGTTCTTGGCGATGAGGGCATCGAGCTGATCAGCTCCACGCAGTATCTAGAGCCGCTGCTGGCGAAGGAAGGCCTGCTCACGCGGCGGGCTCCCACTGCGGAGGAGGACAAAGACATCGACTACGGCCGGACGGTCGCACGGGCCATCGCCGGCTACGATCTCGGGCAGACCGTCGTGATTGCCGCCCAAGCCTGTATCGCGGTCGAGGCGATGGAGGGAACCGACGCCACCATCGCACGCGCCGGCGAGCTCTTCCGGACGCTCGAAGAGGATGGCGAAAGAAGCTCCACGCTGAGCCGCTCGCTCACCGTCGTCAAGGTCGCCAAGCCTAATCAGGACATGCGCTTCGACGTCCCCGTCATCGGTCTAGCCACCATCCAGACCATGCGCGCGGCCGGGGCCACCTGCCTGGCGATCGAAGCCGGGCGCACCCTGATCTTCGATCGCGACGCGATCGCGGCGGCGGCCGACCGCGCCGATATTTCTGTGATCGCGCGACCATAGAGCGACCCGCTCCGTCATACTGAGCATGCACCACAGGAGATGGATATGACCCGCCTAGGAATCCGCGCCGCATCGGCACTCGCCGCTCTCTCGCTCTTCGCGCTCACCGCCGCAATCATGCCTGCGCCCCGTGCCTACGCTGCGGAGATCGCGGTCGGCAGCGCCGCTCCCAACTTCACGCTGCCGTCGCAAACCGAGACCCCGGTCAGCCTGAGCGCCTACAAGGGCAAGTGGGTCGTGCTCTACTTCTATCCCAAGGACATGACCACCGGCTGCACCCTCGAGGCGCATAACTTCCAGCGCGACCTGTCCAAGTACGACGCCCTGAACGCCGTCGTGCTCGGCGTCTCGCTCGATACCGTCGAGAGCCACAAGACCTTCTGCTCCAAGGACTCGCTGACCTTCAAGCTGCTCGCCGACCCGGACCACAAGGTCATCGACGCCTACGGCATCCCGGTGGCGACCAGGCCGGCCAAGGACGGTACACCGGCCATGTCCTTCGCCAAGCGCGAAACCGTGCTGATCTCGCCCAAGGGCAAGGTGGTGAAGGTGTGGACCGACGTCCAGCCTGCCAACCACAGCGACGAAGTACTCGCCGAACTGCAGGCGGTCAAGAAGTAACCGGGCAATTCCCGCAAGACCAACCTCCAGACGCAAAAAGGCCCGGGCTCTCAACTTCGAGAAGACCGGGCCTTTTTGCTTGCCTTACGTTCGTGCTGCCGATGTCACAACGGTGAGTTGCCGGTTAAGGAACGATTACTTCTTCGCAGCCGTCTTCTTGGCCGGGGCCTTCTTTGCAACAGCCTTCTTAGCAGGAGCTGCGGTCTTTGCAACTGCCTTCTTCGCCGGTGCTGCCTTCTTGGCCACTGCCTTCTTCGCGACTACCTTCTTCGCTACGGCCTTCTTCGCTACAACCTTCTTCGCGGCTGCCTTCTTTGCAGGTGCCTTCTTTGCTGCTGCTTTCTTCGTTGCCAAGGTAGTACCTCTCTTCACTTGATTTTTGCTGCTCGCAGTACGTTTGTTGCTAAGCGCCTTTTTAGGGGCTGCTTTACCGCCGCGCGTTGCACTGGACTTCTTCGCGGCAGATCCTGAGATCGACTTCACGGTGGACTTCTTCGCCGTGGTCTTCTTCGCCGGGCTCTTCACCGGCGCTACCTTCTTTGCCGACTTCTTCACGGCAATCTTCTTGGCGACCGTCTTCTTGGCGACCGTCTTCTTGGCGACCGTCTTCTTGGCGACCGTCTTCTTGGCCGCAACCTTCTTCGCCACAACCTTCTTGGCCGCCGACTTCTTCGCCGGAACCGTCTTCTTCGCCGGGGTCTTCTTCGCCGCGGCCTTCACCGGCGCCGCCTTCTTCGCTGCCGCTTTCACGGGGGCCGTCTTCTTCGCCGGGGCCTTCGCGGGAACCGCCTTCTTGGCCACGGCCGTCTTCTTTGCCGGAGCCTTCTTTGCCGGAGCAGCCTTCTTCGCGCTGCTCAGAACCTCTCCGACACCCGCCGTCTCGTTGCTCTCGGGTTGCTTCGAGAGATGCGTCGCGGGGGTATAGCCGGTGACCGGTGACGGGAACTCGCTCAAGAGATCCGCTTCCTCCTTGTGCGTCGATGCGACGAGCAGCTTATCGGTGTCGTTTCCCTCTTCATCGGCATCTTCGTCGTCAAGTTCCAGCTCGTCGTCCTCATCTTCGAGCTCTTGATCGTCGTCATCCGAGGTGAGCGTCACCTCTTCTTCTTCATCGTCTTCGTTCGCATCGAAGTCATGGCTCGAGCCGCTCTCACCGTCGAGTCCGGCCTCTTCGTCATCCTCGTCATCGCCGCCGACCGAAGCCTGCAGCTTGATTGCCTCTTCGAACTCTTCGAATCCATCCAACTTCATCGCTCATTCTCCTTGACGCGCCGCACGCTTCTCAACCGTTCTTTGCGATGTCACGCATTCGTCGCGTGTCGCCTGATCCCTGTCTTCCGCAATGACGAGCGTGCATGTCGCACCGCGGCACGATTCTAGCAACAGTCTGCATCGCTGCGCTAACGATAGCAAGAACTCTTTTCACTGAGGAAGCTCATCGTGCAGCATTTTGTGCAGCGGAGGTGTGTGCGCCATGTAGCGAAGTCTTCTCGACATGCGTGTGATGAGTGGACGACGAGCCCTTCGACGACTTCTCCGCGCGCTGCGATTCGCCTTTAGATCCGCGGCTTCCGTGCACCTTGGCGCCAACTGCTCCACCTGCATGCGCATCGGAGGCGACGCTCACACTCGCACCACGTAAGCCACGCCGGCCATGACCGCGCGCGCGCATCGCAGCGACGAGCCTCACCGGCTCGGAGACCTGAAGCTTGCGGCCCAGACTGACCGCGCCGGTCTTGAGGCGGTTCCATTTGCGCAGATCCTCGACCGACACATTGAAGCGATCCGCGACCGTCACGAGTGTGTCACCGCGCTTGATCGTATAGAACTGCGGATGCGATCCGCTCATGGAGGACGCGATCGGAATCACCAGCTCATCGCCAGGGTCGACGGTGTCGGTCACCGCGATGTCGTTGGTCTCGGCGATGTCGGCTGGCTTCGCATGGAAGTTGGTAGCGATCTCGCCCAGCGACTCGCCCGGCTTCACGGTATGGAAGCGCCACAAGGTCCGCTTCTCTTCCGGAATCGTCTTCATCCGCGCCAGGAAGACATCCTTGGTCCCCACCGGGATGTGCAGATCGAAGGGCATCTCATCTGGCGTGCGCATGCGCAGCAGACTGGGATTGAGAGCCACCAGCTCTTCGAGACGAGCGTCCGTAACGTCGGCGACCAGGTGCAGGTCGACCGCATAGTCCACCGTCACCGTGTCCGACACCACGGCCGGCTCCGGCACCAGCTTGTCCAGCCCATACTGCTGGGGATTCTTCGCCATGATGATGGCCGCGATGATACCCGGCACATACCCCTTGGTCTCGGCGGGCAGTGCGTTGAGGCGATACAGCTCCCAGAAGTCTGCGTAGCCCGTACGCATCACCGCGCGCTGCACGTAGCCCGGACCCCAGTCGTACGCGGCCATCGCGAGATACCAGTCGCCGAACTGGTTGTAGAGCTCCTTCATGTACTTGGCATAGGCCAGCGACGACTTCTCGGGATCGAAGCGCTCGTCGACCCATCCGTTGCGCGTCAGACCGTATGCCCCGGTGGGCATGAACTGCCACATGCCGCCCGCACCCGACCTCGCATTCATCGCCTGCGGCTGGAAGCCTGACTCCGCCACCGCGAGATACATCAGGTCCTGCGGCACGCCCTGGTCGCGCAGGTCCTTCTCGATCACGTCCTTGTACTTGCCTGCGCGTTCGAGCGACCGCAGCAGGTGCGCGTGCCCCGCCGGCGAGTTGGTGAAGTAACTGATGAAGCCCGCGACGTAGTCGTTCACGACCAGCGGAAAGTCCGACTTAGTCGTCTGCAACTCGGCGTTCAACTTCGCCTTCAACTCCGGGTTGACGGGGAAGGTGACCTCATCGGCAGCATCCAGCGGCGCAGCCTCCACGGCGGGCGAGAAGCCGTTGCCCTGCTTCAGCGCGTCCATCTCGAGCGCGTTCACCGAATTCAGCAACCGGTCGAACTCCTCCGCGAGCTGCGGATCACTCTTCAGATCCTGGCCGCTGCTCAGCATGCTATCGACGGCGAGGTCGAAGTCCTGGCGCGCTGCGTCGAGCTTTCCGGCACGATAGTTGGCGACACCGCTGCGATAGGTCGCCTCGGTGCGCGTGATCAACTGCTGCGCACGCTGCGCATTGGCCACCGCCTCGGCGCGCTGTGCAGCCGTCGGGGGCGGGGCTGGGGGCTTCGCGCCCTCGGCCGCCGCCGGCTGGCCTGCCACAGTGGGTGCAGTCGCCTGCACGGGCGCCTTGCCTGGAGCAGCCGCATTCTCCTGCGGACATCCTGCCAACAGAATCAGCGGCGCGCACGCCACTACCGGAAACCATCGCCGCACCAGCTTATCTAATCTCATCCGCGCCATTCGTTCAGCTCATTGTAAGACGCAGCGCGAATAATTGCGCTAACGCGAACGTTGCCGGGCTACAGGGAAACACTGATTGATGGCACGCGCGGCTCCTAACCGCCTCTTCTCCCAAACGAATCAGCGACTCCGAATCAGCACTGCGGTCGCATCGTCGGTGTGGTCGGAGCCATGCCCGAAGCGGCGCACCTCCTCGATCAAATGCTCCACGCACGCCTCCGGCCCAAGGAAGTGCTCCATCAGGCGCGCCGCGCCGTACTCTTCGCCGTCGAGATTCATGGCCTCGGTAATCCCGTCGGTATAGAACAGCAGCTGCGTGCCAGGGTTCAGCGTGATGGTGCGCTCCGGATAGACGGACAGGCCCAATCCAAGTGGCATGCCGGTCTCGACATCGAGGAACGAGCACGTCGCATCCATCAGCAGTGGACGCAGATGGCCTGCGCTGGCCACGGTGATCTCGCGCGTACGCGCATCGAGCACTGCGTAGATCATGGTCACGAACTTGCCCGTCGGAAAGTCCTCCAACAGCGTCTGATTCAGCTGCGCCAAGATCCGTCCCGGAGAAGGATCCAGCTTCACCAACGAGCGCAGGATGGCGCGTGTGGCGGACATCAGCAGCGCCGCCGGCATGCCCTTCCCAGAGACGTCGGCCAGCACGATCCCGCAGCGCGAATCGCCCAAGTCGATGAGATCGAACCAGTCCCCAGCCACCGCCCCGGCAGGGTGCCATGCGGTCTCGAACGCAAATCCCGGAAGCAAGGGAACTGCCTTCAGGAAGAGCGCCTGCTGGACGGCACGTGCATCCTCCGCCTCGCGTTCCATGCTCTCCCGCTGCATCCGCTCGCAGCGAAACAAGCGCGCGTTTTCGATCGCCACGGCGATATGTCCGGCCAGCGCCTCAAACACCTGTAACTGGTCCTCGGAGAAGGCGTTGGTCTGCTTGTGGTCGACCGAGAGAACGCCGATCACCTCGCCCTCCAGCTTGAGCGGAACCGTGACCTCGGAGCGGGTATCCGGCTCGCACGCGATGTAGTACGGATCCACGCGAACATCATTGGCGTAGCGCATCCGGCCGGTCGAAGCAGCGTGACCGACCATGCCCCGTCGCCCGATCTTCTCGCCTTTCTTATAAGCCGTGCAGCCGCGCACCCCATACAGAACCATGTCATCGCCGTCTGGATCCCGCAGCCAGACGGAGACCTCAACGCAACCGATCGATGCAGCGATATCGTTGACGACGCGGTCGAGCAGCACATCGAGATCCAGTGCAGAGGTGATCAGCTGCGCGGTCCGCTGCAGCTTCATCAAGGCCTGAACGAACTCGCAGGAGGAGTGGATGCGCGAGGAGGTAGGACTCAGCGCATCGGGCGTTGCCGGATAAGACGTTGGAAGGAACGGGGTCGCCATGCTGACCTCCTGAGCAAGGCACTGGGAACACCGGTGTCATTGTCCCTTTGGATGTCTCTCCCGAGGGTGCGATTCAGAGTTTCGCCCCTGGGATGGGGCTCGTAGCCTGCATCTCTCGCCGCAGCACCGCCTGCCGCCGCCCCGTTCGCGATGCCCCCTCTCCCTTCGCGGGTGTTAAGATGGATACTGAGGCCTTCCGCACCAACAATGGATCCAAATCACATTCGCAACTTCGCGATCATCGCGCACATCGACCACGGCAAATCAACGCTCTCCGATCGGCTGCTTGAGCTGACCGGCTCGCTCACCTCGCGCGAGATGCAGGCGCAGGTGCTCGATGCGATGGACCTCGAACGCGAACGCGGCATCACCATCAAGGCCCACACCGTCCGCATGATGTACAAGGCGGAGAACGGCGAGACCTACCAGCTCAACCTGATCGACACGCCCGGCCATGTCGACTTCTCCTACGAAGTCTCGCGCTCGCTGGCCTCGTGCGAAGGCGCGCTGCTGGTTGTCGATGCGTCGCAGGGCGTCGAGGCGCAGACGCTCGCCAACGCCTATCTCGCCATCTCGAACGGGCTCGAGATCATCCCCATCATCAACAAGATCGACTTGCCTTCGGCCGACATCGTTCGCACCAAGGAGATGATCGAGAAGTCGGTCGGCCTGCCTGCCGATGACGCCATTGCGGTATCGGCCAAGACCGGCCTCAACGTCGCCAGCATCCTCGAGGCCGTCGTGCACCTGCTGCCGCCGCCCAAGGGCGATCCCGAAGCCCCGCTGCAGGCCCTCATCTTCGACTCCTGGTTCGACGCCTACCGCGGCGTCATCGTGCTCGCCCGCATCATCAATGGCAAGCTGCGCAAGGGCCAGAAGATCAAGGTAATGTCGAACGGCAAGACCTTCGACGTCGAGAGCATGGGCGTCATGACGCCAAAGCCGGTCGAGATGACGGAGCTCAGCGCGGGCGAGGTCGGCTTCTTTGTCGCCACCATCAAGAACGTGGCCGACACCAAGGTCGGCGACACCATCACCACGGTCGAGAACCCCTGCGCCGTGGCGCTGCCCGGCTTTGAAGACATCAAGTCGATGGTCTTCGCCGGCCTCTACACCGTCGACTCGCACGAGCACGCCATGCTGCGCGACGCGCTCGAAAAGCTACGCCTCAACGACGCCAGCTTCTCCTTCGAGCCCGAGTCGTCGGCCGCGCTCGGCTTCGGCTTCCGCTGCGGCTTCCTCGGGCTCTTGCACCTGGAGATCATTCAGGAGCGTTTGGAGCGCGAGTTCTCGCTCGACCTCATCACCACCGCGCCCGGCGTGCGCTACAAGATCACGCTCACCGACGGCAGCGTCACCGAGGTCGATAACCCCTCGCGCTGGCCGAACCCGACCGAGATCGAGAGCATCGAAGAGCCGGTCATCATTGCGAAGATTCTTACGAATGAAGAGTACGTCGGCGGCATCCTCAAGCTGGTCGAGGACAAGCGCGGCCGCCAGAAGAACTTCGAGTACGTCTCCGAGACCCGCGTCCTGCTGACCTACGAGCTGCCGCTGAACGAGATCGTCCTCGACTTCTACGACCGCCTGAAGAGCGTCTCACGCGGCTACGCTTCGCTCGACTACGTGCTCGCCGGCACCTGGATTTCGCCCATGGTGAAGATGGATATCCTGATCGGCGGCGACCCGGTCGACGCGCTCTCGATCATCGTGCACCGCGACTTCGCCTACGATCGCGGCCGCGCGCTGGTCTCAAAGATGCGCGAGCTGATCCCGCGGCAGATGTTCGAGGTCGCCATCCAAGCTGCCATCGGCGCCAAGGTCATCGCCCGGGAGACCGTCACCGCCATCCGCAAGAACGTCATCGCCAAGTGCTACGGCGGCGACATTAGCCGGAAGCGCAAGCTCCTCGACAAGCAAAAAGAGGGCAAAAAGCGAATGAAGCGGATCGGTAAGGTCGATATCCCGCAGGAGGCCTTCCTCGCGGTCCTGAAGGTCGGCGAAGAATAATACCACTGGAATCCAGCCGGATGGGGCCATTGCAGGCCAATTCGGCCGAATTTTTGTCGGTCTTAGCCGACATGAGCAGTAGGATTCTGCCAGACTGTAACCTGGATGTAACTATCGTTTGTGGAAACCCTTGCTCTCCAATTGCTTAGAGCACGCTCCAAGCGAACTTTCCACAGCTTTTCCAACGATTCCGCAACCCGCTGAAAACAAATGAACTGCCCCATTTCTGCGGCGTCCAGCCTACATATTTGAAGTCGGCTGGCACGACCGGCAAAAGATCGGCCGCGAAAAAATCCACAGATATTTCCACAATTCTGGCCTGTCGAAAACTGTCAATGCACAGTGGGGCTCAAACTATGAAAATTCTCTGGAGCTTCGCCCGTGGCGCGCAATCCATTTGTCTCGCCTCACGCAACGGCCTTAAACGGCGAAGAGGCCCAGAAGGGGCCTCTTCGCTATGATGCGACTGCGTGTTGTGTCTAGCTTACTGCTTGGGAGCGGTCGAGGGACGCGGACGCACGACCGAGGGGCTCGGGGACGGAGCAGACGGCGGCGGCGGTGCAATGCCCGACTCCGTGTTGTACGCCGTGATCACCGCTTCGGTGACGTCGGTCGTCGGCAGCGCCCACATCACGTTGCTCTGCTGACCGCTGACGTCGAGCAGCAGCGTGAAGCCGTTCCCCGAAACATACTTCTTCGTGGTCACCGAGACCTTCTGTGCGACCTTGCCATAGGCCTCCTGCAGGTCGGACTGATAGGCCGTGTTGGCATCCTCGGCATCGCGGTTCAGCTGCTTTTCCTTGGTGTCGATGTTCTTCAGACGCGAGGCGCGCTCATCGTCCGACAGGGTCGCCGGCGCGCTCTGCAGCTGCTTCTTCAGCGAGTCCACTTCCTGCGCCAACGCATCGATCGCCGCTTTCTTCGGCTCGTACTTCTTCTGCACCTCCTGCACCGCGCGCTGACCTTCGTTGGTAGCGAAGACGGCCTGCTCGAAAGCGATCAGAGCGATCTTTGCGGGAAGCGCCTGGGGAGTTGCAGGTGCGGCGGCGGCTGCTGCCGGGTGCGGTGCAGGAGCTGCGGTCTGGGCGCTTGCAGCCATGGTCATCAACCCCGCGCCGAGCGCGGAGACAAAAGCGAGAGTGCGATTCATGCTATGTGAAACTCCTTGAGATCGATAAAAGCCGTTGAAACCCATTCCATGCCGCTCGTCAGGCCGCGCGCCTGCGATTTAAGCCCTGATCCTGACCTTCAACCCTTCCTGCCGCTCCACCTCTTCCAGGAGGTGGAACCGTTTCGTCGCAACGCTGAACTACGGCGTCGCGATCTGCATACCGCCCATTCCGGATCCAGTTTACGTGGGCGGGTAGGTTGGAGCGAGAGGGGCTGCCAGAACACGCTAATTATAGGGTCCACCCGATACCCGGTCAAACCAAGATGCGGTCAATTGACGAACGAGCCATGGGGGGAATCATCCACCGATGGATTCCAAAATATGGATATTGAAATCCATAATCTTCAATTTTTGGAGGGGCAATCCCCAAAGGGGGCGGCAAGAAACCCGGAAACTGAAGGAAATCCTGGAGGTCCAGCTTTGGCGGGCGAATTGCTTCTTCATCTGCGCGGGACAGGGCAAAACGACCCACCCCAAGATTCGCCCCCGGTCAGGTAGTTCCAGCACCCATGGATGGTGCGGTTCACCGGCAGGGGAGAAGGCTCCAGAACATACGGTAGCCATTTTTCGGAGGCCGTGACAGGCCATTTGATCGGGGATGCTCAAGTGTCCCGATCCGAGCAACGCACAGGGAGCCGCTCCCACCGGGAGCGGCTTTGATGCTTCCAGGGGCCCCTCTCCAATCCCATACGATTTCCTCGGCAATAAGAATTCTCTCCGGCCGCTTGCTAAATGAGGCCGCCGCGCGTATCATCGACTTGCGTTCTGAACCGGCTGTGGGTGCCGATCTTTCCGCGCCATCTCTCCGGAGATATTCCCAAGCAATCCGCGCTCAGCGCGTGGAACGCTCACTGAATCCCGCGAATCCCTGGCTGGATCCGTGACGATCAGAGGTTAGTCACAGATCAGGTCACAGAGTTCGTTTCAGGTTTGCTGCAATCGGTGAACCGGGTTTGCCAGCGGTGGTTGATTAACCAGCGCGTGCAGCCAATGTAGATGCACAGACGTTTCCTTCAGAGTAGAACTTGACACTGTTTCTTCCGACGCTTACATCCCGGCTTGATTCGCGCTCCGCTTCGATTGCGGAGTCGTTCCTGCAGGGGGCGTGGGTCTGGAAACGCTAAATCTTGCACGTGCAACAGGAAGTGGAAGCATGACTTCAGATCAGAATGTGTCCGAGGTGCAGCCGCACCAGGAAGCCCCACCACCCTCGCCCTCCGTCCATGGAGATTCCGGGCAGGAGGCCGGTCAGGCTGCGCCCCGCGGTATGGGTCAGTCCAAGAGCAGTCGCCGCCGGCGTCGCAAGCGCAAGGGAAAGAGCCTGGACTCGGTTGCCGCCAACGGTGCGCCGCAGGCCGGCGAGTCAGGCAATGGGGAATCGGGACCGACTGCCGCTCCCCCGAGCCAGTCGGAGTTTTCCGGCCAGGCTGGGCAAAATCAGGGTGCGCGGCAGCAGAACTTCCAGCCCGGCAACGCGCAGCAGCAGCAAAACGGCGGCACCACCAAACGCTGGAAGAAGAAGTTCCGCGACCGTGACCGTCAGCGCCCAGGAGACAATCCCGGCAACCAGGCGGGCAGCGGAAATGGCGGCAGCAACGGCGGCTCGCGCGATCGCGATAGCCACCAGTTTGGCAATACCGTCAATGGCTTCAAGCGCAAGGGCGGTGGTGGCGGCGGCAAACAACAGCGCGGTCCGCGCAGCTTTGTCGGCCCGATGGACCACAGCTACCGCGTAGCGAACGGCAACTTCGCCGACGCTCCTCCCTCCACCATCGAGACCCACGGCAACTATCAACCGCGCTCGAACGGCGGCGGACGCGGCTACCAGAGCGACTCCCAGCCCATCGATTACTCGCAAGGGCGCGCGATTCCCATCCCCGAAGACGCACCGACCAAGATCTTCTTCTTCATCGACGACCTGTTCTTCGTCGCCAAGATCCAGGAGACCGCGCGCAAGCTGGGCGTCAAGGTCGAGTTCGTCAAGAACGATAAAGAGTCGCTCGCCAAGCTCACCGGCGGCGAGGAAGCGGATCGGCCCGGCCTGATCGTCTTCGACCTCAACAACGTGAATGCCAAGCCGATTACCCTGATTCCGAAGCTCAAGGCCAAGCTGAAGCGCAGCACCTCGATCGTCGGCTTCCTCTCGCACCTGCAGGGCGATCTGAAGGCCAAGGCCGTGGAAGCGGGCTGCGACACGGTCATGCCGCGCGCCGCCTTCAGCCAGAACCTTCCCAACCTGCTGCGCCGCTACGGCATCGCCGAAGAGGAAGAGCCGAACTTCAACCAGTAACGCATTGCGTGTTCGCACTGTAAAACAAAGCTGCCCGGAGAGTGATCTCTCCGGGCAGCTTTGTTTTACAACGAGCAAACCCTAACCCGGAGGCCAGGTCATCGACCGTCCGCCCAGCAGGTGCAGGTGAAGATGATGGACCGTCTGGCCTCCCTCGTCGCCCGTATTCAACACCACGCGATAGCCCTTGTCGAGCTTCTGGCTGCGCGCCAGCTGCGCGGCAACGGCCAGCAGATGCCCCAGCACCGGCGTGTCCGCCTCGGTCGCATCAGCCATCGAGTCGACGTGCTGCTTGGGAATGATGAGCAGATGCGTGGGTGCCTGTGGGTGGATATCGGCGAACGCAAGCGTATGTTCATCCTCGTACAGACGCTGCGCCGGAATCGTGCCGGCAACGATGCGGCAGAAGAGACAATCGGTAGCCATGGCGTGATTTTACCCTCCCGAGCCCGGCGCTCCTGCGCGCGATGGACAAATCCTGCGGCGCCGCTCCGCGGTGATAAAGTAAGCAGCGATGCATCTCGACTCGAACCTCTTCCGTGATCTCGTCGTCGTTCTGTTCCTCGTGGCGCTCTTCGCCGGCAAGATGGTCAAGGGCAAGGTGCGTGAGACCCCTGAGGGCCTCGTCTTCCCGATGAAGCCGGTCTTCAGTGCCATGCGCTTCCTCGCGCTGCCGCTCTACTACGCCTACTTCTTTTATTGGTACTGGCAGATGCACCACGCCTTCTCCTGGCCGTTGACGGCGCTCTTTGTCGCGGTCATGGCGTTGCTCCTCAGCCAAGCGCCGGGCACCATCGTGCTGACGCCCACCGCCATCGAGCAGCGCTACTGGTTTCTCAAGAAGAAGGTCATCCGGTACCCCGAAGTCATGGCGATCCAGAAGACCAATGCCGGCCGCGCCATCGCCATCCTCGGCGACAACCGCGTCCGCATCACCCATACCACTAACCACAGCGATCAGGCCGCCTTCGAGCAGGCCATCGAGCAACGCACCGGCAAGAGGGTGCTCTTGTAACCGGAATCGGCACTACTCCGTACGGATCAGGTACGGCTCCGCATCCGGATTCTTGGGATGAATGCTGGCCTCCACCTCGTCGGCGTGGCGCCTATCCGGATATGCGGGATTGATCCGCACCCAGTAGCCGGTCGGCCCAGGGAACTCGATGACCCGCGCCGTATGGTAGCGCCGCAGCAGCTCCTCCTTCAGCTTGATCGCATCCTTTTCCTTGTCGAACGCGCCCACCTGCACGCACCAGCGGCCACCCGGGATGCCGTTCGGCTTGGGCGGCGGCGTATAGGCCTCGAGCCGCACCTTGGCCACGCCCATCCGGTAGATGCCGGTCGCCTTGGCCGCGGCCAGCGAGAGATCGATGATGCGCCCGCGCACGAACGGCCCGCGATCGGTGATCCGCACCACCGCCGTCTCGTTGTTCGCGAGATTAGTCACCCGCACCCAGCTGCCCATCGGCAGCGTCAGATGCGCTGCGGTCATGGCGTTCTGATCGTAGACCGTTCCATCTGCGCCGCGCCGTCCGGCGTACGGCGGACCATACCAGCTCGCCAGACCGACCTCTACCTCGGACGGCCTGCCGCGCATAATCTCCGGGAGAGGCTCCTCATTGCTTTCGGTGTGCGCATTCGGACTAGGTTCCGCACTGCGTGGCGGCGCCATCACCGGAGGGGGCGGCTGACGATACGCCACTTGCCTCTTCTTGTGGCATCCGGTAACGCCCAGCCCTACCACCAGCAGAACAAGGGCCGACGCTCCTGTGCGCCTCGCCAACTCGCCCATCCAACCTCGTGCCTTGCGACCCTGCATCACGCCTTCGGCTCACCCGGTGGCGTGGGAGCAGCATCCGGCCGTGGAGGCGGCGGCGTCTTGCGCTGTTCCTCGAGACGGTCCGCCAGCTTGCGCAGCTCCTGCGCAGCGACCCGCAGCGCCTCGCTGCCATGCCGCCGCACATCGGGCACTACCTCGTCATTAATATAGGAGACTACGCGGCGCAGATCCTCTTCCACATGCACCGTTGCTTCGTGCAGACGATCCTGCCAGGGCTGCTTCGGTTCTTCGGGGTACGGGCTCATAGCGGCACACTCCATGATGAGTATGCGGATCAGCAAATCGGCGGGTCAACTACGAACCGCCCTGCGCCGAGGCCGCCGCACCGAGATGGTAACCGTCCCATCCTCCGCATGGGGCCTTCCGAGCCGCCCTCTCCGATCTTCGCGGCCCGGTCCTTGCGCCGCCTTCCCCAGCTTCTTTCCCTTTGTTTTCCGATGCATACCCGGCGTTCTCAGCGATCTGTACAACTCGCTGTAACAATCCGGCGTCCCTCCTAGGGACGGTTTGATTTGAGCGGATGACGATGCGCAAACGCCCGAAGGCTTCCTCCTCACATCGTTCCGAACCAGGGCCGCACACATCTCCACAGCAAGCCGCACCCAGCGGCGGTACTTCTCCGAGGTGTTCTACTTGAATCGTACCCAAGCTTTCGTCCTGCACGGCCTCGGTTGTACTCTCGCGCTGACCGCCTCGCTTACCGCCCTCGCCCAGACGATTCCCGTAGCCACCACCAGTTCTGGAGCAGCGCAAAACGCGCCGGCAACCTCCAGTCTCTCCGAAGCGGCGCTTGCGCTTCCGGATGCCCCTGGCTACAGCTCCTCCGATACCGACTCGACGGGCGCGACCTCCGGACCTTCCATCCCCCAGCCTGCAGGAAGCCAACAATATAAGAGTGCGGCCGGACCGAGCCCCGCCGGTG
>FSYS01003089.1_pt1 | contig 19402 bp, 19 predicted proteins | sample 1638491 | NCBI WGS metagenome assembly FSYS01 (sample SAMEA3914788, study PRJEB12502) | metagenome | biome: forest; material: soil | place: Canada | collected 2011-07-03 | depth 0.1 m | reverse complement strand
TGCGGCGCCAATTGCCCGGCGCGATGGCGGTCTCGTAGAAAATGCCCTGGCGCGCGTCCATGTCGCGGGAGTTGAATTCGCCCGGGACAAGCGCGGGCGAGACGGGCTCGAGGGCGGTGGAAAACTCGAGCTCGTCGCCGCAGCGCAAGTCGCTCGTGGGCCCGAGCACGGTGCAGGAGATGTCGCCGGCAGCGGAGTTCCACGGCGTGTCGATGTCCGCGCTGAAGAGGCGGCCGTCGGTGCTGCGCCAAGCCTCGACGTGGAGGACGAAGGTGGTGCGATCGAGCGCGCGGCGCGATGCGTGCGGCGTGACTTGCGAGGCGGGCTCGGCGGCGATGATGCCGCGCCATTGCGTGGTCTCGAGGAGTTTGTCGTCGGAGAGACGGCGCAGGTCGTCGGGAGCGATGGCGCGCGCAATTAGCAGTGTGTGGGCGAGACCGGCGGAGATCACCAGCACGTAGAACGCGGTGAGCGACACTGTGCCGAGTCGCCTGACGGCGAGCCAGAGCGCTCCCGCGAGCGCGAAGAGCACGAGCGCGACGCGCAAACTCACGCAGGCGTCGAGACCGAGCACGCAGCCGATGGCGAAGGCGAGACTGACGGAAAAGAGCGGCGCGCGCGTGACGGACATCCCGCGGGAAAGCGTGACTAACTCGCGCGCGATGTCCAGACGCCGCGCAGCATATCTAAAAGGCATGCTGGTGAGACCGAAGCGGTCTTGGGCAAATCGGCGGAGTGCGGGATATTGGGAGTATGAACGCGAATCCCATCGATGCTGGTGTGCGTATTGGCCATGTCCATCTCAAGGTTGCGGACCTTGAGCGCTCGCTGGCTTTTTATTGCGGAGTGCTGGGCTTTCAGGTCATGCAGCGGATGGGCGATGAGGCGGCGTTTATTTCGGCGGGCGGTTATCATCATCACATCGGGCTTAACACGTGGGAGAGCCGGGGCGGCGTGGCGCCGCCGTATGGCACCACCGGGCTTTATCATGCGGCGATTCTTTATCCGACGCGCGCAGCGCTGGCTGATGCGCTTTATCGGCTCACGCAGGCGGGTATCAGGCTTGATGGCGCGTCCGACCATGGCGTGAGCGAGGCGCTCTACCTGCACGATCCCGATGGGAACGGACTTGAGCTTTATCGCGACCGGCCTGAGGCGGAATGGCCGCGCACGCCGGATGGGAAGATTGCGATGGTTACGCGCTCGCTGGATCTTGCGGCGTTGTTGGGGGAGCGCAAAAAAAGATAGCGCGTTTAAGCTCCGCAATTTGATTGCCTCGCGGCTGGGGCTCCGTATTGTCTATCGACCAACTAAACAAGGATCTTTCCATGCCCATCTATAACAGCGTTCTCGAAACCATCGGCCGCACGCCGCTCATTAAACTTAACCGCGTTACCGAGGGCGTTGACGCCACGATCGCGCTCAAGGCCGAGTTCTTCAATCCGCTGGGCAGCGTGAAGGACCGTATCGGCCTGGCCATGATCGAGGCGGGAGAAAAGGCGGGCAAGATCACGAAGGACACGGTGATTATCGAGCCAACGTCGGGCAACACCGGCATCGCGCTAGCGTTTGTCGCCGCGGCGAAGGGCTACAAACTCATCCTCACCATGCCGGAGAGCATGTCGCTGGAGCGGCGCACGCTGCTCGCGCTGCTCGGAGCGAAGCTGGTGCTGACGCCGGCCGCGGAAGGCATGAAGGGCGCGATCGCCAAGGCGAAGGCGCTTCTCGAGGAAACGCCGAACGCGTTCATCCCGCAGCAATTTGAAAACCCGGCCAATCCGGAGATTCATCGCAAGACGACGGCCGAGGAACTTTGGAAGGACACGGACGGCAAGATCGACATCCTGGTCGCCGCGGTCGGCACAGGTGGAACGATCACCGGCGTGGCGGAAGTGATCAAGGAGCGCAAGCCCGGCTTCAAGGCCATCGCGGTCGAGCCGAAGGATTCGCCTGTCATCACGCAGACGCTGCACGGCGAGCCGCTGAAGCCCGGCCCGCACAAGATCCAGGGCACCGGCGCGGGCTTCGTGCCGGCCAACCTGCACCTCAAGATTGTCGACGAAGTCATCACGGTCACGAACGACGAGGCGCTCTCGATGGCGCGCCGTCTTGCCAAGGAAGAAGGCCTGCTCGTGGGCATTTCCACCGGCGCGAATGTCGTCGCCGCGCTGCAGGTCGCGAAGCGTCCCGAGAACAAGGGCAAGCTGATCGTTACCATCGGTTGCAGCACGGGCGAGCGTTATCTCTCGACCGCGCTGGCCGAGGAAGCGCGCAAGGAAGTCGGCGCTTAAGCACAGCGATACGCGCCAGCGCGTATTTGGGAAAACGCTCCCCAGCAAACTGCGAGGGAGCGTTTTTCGTTTAGCTGCGACTCGTTAAGACACGACTTGCGCCGATACAGATGTCCGCTTGGACGGAAGACTAAGCTTTCCCTTTTATCACGACGATGCGGAAAAACTTGTATAACTTAATTTCACCTAAGAGAATGTCTTTTGTGTCGATTCGATGATCAGTCGCGCTCCAATTGTTTTTTGCTTGCATAATTAATCAACCTGAATTATATATAACGTGCGCAGCGAGCCTCACCTAATCCTTTGGAATTAGCGATTCCAAGCTCGCCAAGATGATTTTCTTTACGCGAAAGTGCAACCAGTGAACGGCCCAAGTCGAAACCAGCCGGTCGCCCCGCGGCGTCCAATAGTTCTGCGCCCACCGGAGCACAGCGGAGCGGAAGCGGTCGAGTCGGTGTTCGCGTCCAGCGGCGATCCCCAGACCAACCTTCTGCGCGACGAGGTCGCGAAGCTTCATCAAACGCTCGACCAGTGGGCCTCGGCGGAGTCGGAGTGGAATCATCAGCGCCGCCTTTTCCAGACGATGACCGAGGGCGTGTCGGACTTCATCGTGCTGCTGGACCAGCAGGGCAACCGAACCTGGAACAATCCTTCTTACAGCCATCACCTGGGCTATGAGCCTCAGGAGCTGGCCGGCACGTCTGCGCTTTCCGAGATTCATCACGACGACAAGAAGCGCGCCGAGGATGCGCTGCACGAGACGCTGGAAAAAGGCGCGACGACGCAGGCTGAATATCGCGTGCAGCAAAAGGACGGCGGCTGGATCACGCTGCAAACGGAGAACCTGCCGATTCTCGACGACGGCGGTCGCGTGGAAATCGTCGTCCTGCTCGCGACCGACGTGACGGAAAAGCGCAAGCTGGAGGAAGCGCTGGCGCTGGCCTCGACGACGGCGACGGCGGCCGGCCTGGTCGAGGGCATGGCGCGCGACTTCGACCAGATTCTTACGAACGTCATCGGCAATCTGACCATCGCGAAGAACCTCAACGGCCCGCACAACGCGATCGCCGTTCGCCTGAACGAAATGGAGCGCGCCCTGCAGCGCGCGCGCGACCTGATCGAGCAGATGTTTTCCATCGCGCCCGAGAACGCGGCGCCGAAGGTCCGCACGGCGCTGGAGCCGGCGGTGCAGCAGGCGGTCGGCGATGTCCTGCGCGGCACGATGGTGCGCGCGGAATATCTCTTCCCGCGGAACCTGCCGCAGATCGACATCGACGAGGAGGCGTTCTCGCATGCGCTCCGCAACATCGTTACAAATTCCGTGCAGGCGATGGACAAGGGCGTCGTGCGTTTCTCCGCGGAGAACATTCCGCATTCGCAATTTTCCTACCGGCCCGACCTGCCGCTCAAGGCGGGCGATTACCTGTGCCTGCACATCCAGGACCAGGGGCACGGCATCTCGGAGAAGGCGCTGCCGCGCGTGTTCGAGCCGTACTTCACGACGCACAGCGGATCGCAGGGGCTGGGGCTTACGACGGCGCTTTCGACCATCCAGCGCATGGGTGGAACGATCCTGATTGAATCGACGCCGGGCGTGGGCACTAATGTTTCCGTTTATCTGCCGATCGCCACGGGCGAGGCCCCCGCCGGCGTGCCCGGTGCGTCACGGGCTTCGCGGCCGAAGACCGGTGCGCTTTCCGGGGTTACTCCCTCAGCTGGCGCCACCGGCGGGTCTGCGGCTCGCCTCACCAGCACGGGTGGGCTGGTCAAGCCCTCGCCGAAGCGCCGCATCCTGCTCATGGATGATGAGCAGATGATTCTCGATATTGTCAGCCGCATGCTTGGTCACCTCGGCTACGAAGTGACGACGTGCACCGATGGATCGCAGGCCATCGCGGCGTTCATGAAGTCGAAGGCAAATCCGTTCGACGTAGTAATGATGGACCTTGTCATCCCCAACGGCGTCGGCGGCCAGGACGCGGTGCACACGATCAAGAAGATCGACCCGAACGCGAAGGTGATCGCGAGCAGCGGTCATCTCGAGCATCCGGTCATGCAGGACCATAAGGCTTTTGGTTTTAACGCGGTCCTCGAGAAGCCTTACAAGCTGGAGAAGCTGCAGCAGGTGATTGAGGCGGCGATTAACGCGCCGGCTGCTTAATGTAACGGCGGTCTGTGACCGCCGGTCGAACCCATGTCGACCACACGCCAACGCATCTGGGCCATCGTTTTCATCCTGACCTTCGCGTTGACGGTCGGGATGTTCGGCTACGCGGCGCGGAACCTCGACATCGGTTTGATGATCCTTATCCTGATCCCGGCTTCGCTTTTACTGACGGGATTGTGCGCAGCCGTCACCGGACTGGTCGCTTGGCTGTACCGCCCCTTTCGACGTTTTTTCGCGCCAATCAACCTCTGCCTGCTGCTTCTTCTCATGCTGGCGTGGTCGAACTACTTTTATGAGCGGACGAAATTCCCGGAAGAATTCGAGCGAGTGAAACGATACGTCGCGGTCGCCGTGCCTGCGCTGCACGACTACCATACTGCGCACGGCCTATATCCCGATTCGCTGAGCCAACTCGATTTACCGATCGCGGTTCCGGATGGTCTCGACTACCAGCACAAGATCAATGCCGGCGAGAACTTCGCCGCTTCCTGCAACGTGGGCGCAGGCAATGACGTTTACTCCATTAATTTTCAGGAAGCTTTTCTCTGTCCCGATGGACATTGGTTCGTCGACGACTGAATTTCAGTCAGGGTCAGGCTGGAGGCTGACCCTCCGTTATTCGCGCATCTTGTCGAGATCAATCGCGTTGGTGCGGCACCAGTCGGCGTAGGCGAGTGGGGCGATCTCGCTGGGCTTGATTTCGCTGCGGCCGCCCCAGAAAACGTTGGTGTAGGAGAAGGGTAGTTCGATGGCGCTCAGGTGCTCGTCGATGGCGGCCTTGTGGGCGCGCACGAGATCGCGATCGGTGCCGTGGGCGACGGCCATGATGTTGACGTGGTTGAACTCGGGGCCGCCCTCGCGCCAGTAGCAGTGGGTGAGGATGTGATGGCGCCCGATTTCGCGCCCGGCCTCGAGCTCGCGGCCCGCGGGGACGGCCCAGTGGAAGAGCGCGTTGAAGCGAGTGACGCGCTCGCCGGTCTGGAGCGGCTTGACGTGCTCGAGGAAGGTGGAGAAGCGGCCGATGACGCGGCGCTCGTCGAGGCTTTCCGCGATCTCGAAGAAGACCTTAAGCGGCAGGTCGGCCTCCTTGGCGCGGGGCTCCCACAAATTTTCGGCGATCTCGTCGACGGTCAGTTCGCGCTTGAGCGCCATGAGCACGCGCCACTCGAGCTCGTTCAGCTTCACCTCGCGCACGGCGTGCATCTCGGCGGGCACGTCGGATTTCGCGCCGGGCTCGATCGTCTTGCGCCGGGTGTGGCCGACGCCGAGCGCGAAAATGCCGCGTGCGGGCATGAGGCGGTAGTGCTTCGCGCCGACGCGGTCGCGCAGGTAGTCGGCGTGCCGGCGCATGGCGAAACCGTGCGGCACCTTGAGCGTGGTCCAAAGCTTGTACTGCGAGCCGGGCGTCGCCGCGTCGGTGGAGCGCAGCACGACGTGGCCGGAAAAGGGGTCCTGCTGGAACATGAAGTCGAAGGCAGCGTCGATTTTGCCTTCGGGGACTTCCCACGCCACGAGCGCGCCCGGCGCGAGGTCGGTGGCCATGAGGGTCTGGCGGACGCGGCGGATGGTACCTGCGGCGAGCATGGCGCGGATGCGTTCGATGATGACGTCGACGGGCAGTTCGCTTTTCCTGGCGATCTCGCGGATGGGGTCGCGCACAAAGCCAGCGATGCGGTCCTCGGAAACGGCGAGGATGCGGGCGTTGGTCTCGTCGGTGTGGCTGATGGCGGGGGCGGCGGACATTGCTGAAGGCTAGCGCCAGCGGAGGGCGAAGGCAACGACCCGATTGCGAGGGAGCGTCCTAATTTGACTCCTTATCCTTGGCCTTGGATGGGCGTTTGAAAAGACCCACCAGTTTATCGAGCCCACCGGTGAAAAAGAAGTAAAGACACGGCCCAAACACAAAAATAAACGTGAGGATCGCCAATAGCCATCCCTCCCGAAAACAAACCCAGCGAGCTGCGGAGAACGCCAGATTGCCAAGGACAACGAAATATAGGAGTTCGATGAAGGTCATAGCCGACTTCTGACTTCTCTTAGGCAGCAAGCTTAGTTCCGATTTCAAATTGGGACACTACCGATTGCGATTCTGGTTCCACAATGGTACCTATGTTCATGGGCAAACATCCAGCGCCGCCAGCGATTGATGCCGCGGCGTGGCTGCGGGAACACGGCTTGCGCGCGACGCATGGCCGCATTGCCATCGTGAGCCTGCTCGACGGCAGCACGGTGCCGCTGACACTGGCGGACATTCACGACAAGGTGCGCGCCAAGGGATGCGACTTCGCCACGGTCTTCCGCTTCATCTCGATCCTCGAGCAGAAAAGTTTGGTGCAGCGCGTGGCGTGGATTGATGGCACGACGCGCCATGAGATGAGCGCGCGCGATGGGCATCATCACCACCACTACCTAATTTGCCGCGAGTGCCACAAGATCGAGCCGATCGACGAGTGCGTGGTGGAGAGCTTCGAGGACCAGATCGCGCGCGAGCGGGGTTACTCCGGCATCAGCCATTCGCTGCAGCTCTCGGGCGTCTGCCCTGCTTGCCAGAAACCGGCCGCGAAACCAGCGAGGAAGCGCGGCTAGGACGATGCGAGCGGCGATGTCATGGCTGGTCCCGGCGCTTGGCCTCTCGATGATGGCGGGCGCCTTCGCGAAGCCGGCCGTGCGCGATACCGGCGTTGAGTTGAGCGGGCCGCGTTTTCCGGTCGGCAATCTCACGTTCACCATTCCTGCGCGCTGGCAGATCGAGATGGTCGATGGTCCCGCGCGCGGCGGTCAATGGCGCGTGCCGCCGCTGCATGACGGGAGTGACGCCGGCGAAGTCGTGGCTTACTTTTTCGGCCCCGGTGCGGGCGGCTCGGCGGAGGAGAATATCGAGGCGTGGATCGGCACGATGTCGAGCCCCGGCGGCCATCCGGCGGACAAGCAGTGGCAGTACCAGGCGGGCGGCCTCAAGGTGTCGCAGGTCGTGATCTTCGGCACGTACAACCAGGTGGTCGGCTCGCCTGGCATTCCTCCGATGCCGCGGCCCAACTACGTTCTGCTCGGCACCGTGCTCGATAATGCCGGCGGCAACATCTATTGGCGCTTCACGGGACCGGAGGCGCTGGTCACCGCGGCTCTGCCGCTCTTTAATAAGATGATCGAAAGCGTCAAGAGCCAGGGAACCCATTGACATGACCTCCGTTCTTTACGATCCCGACGCGCCGCAGATCTCGCATTCACTGCACGCGCACGGCATGAATCTCGACGCCACACTGGCGAGCGGGCAGTCGTTTTCGTGGCGGCGCACGGCAACCGGCCATTGGCGCGGGTGGATCGACGGACGTCCGTGCCTGGTCTGGATGCAGGGGGACGCGCTGCGGGCGGTTGGGCCGGGCCTCACGCGGGATGCGGTCAACGCCTACTTCGGGCTCGATTTGCCGATGGAGGAAATCCTCGCGTCGTTTCCCAGCGACCGGTGGCTGGACAAGGCGCGGGCCTTCGCGCCCGGCCTGCGCATCATGCGGCAGGACCCGTGGGAAACGCTTTGCAATTTCATCTGCTCCTCTCTGAAGCAGATCACGCAGATCGAGCAGATCAACCACGACCTGCGGCACGCCTTTGGCGAGAAGTACGGCGACGATCTCCATACTTTCCCGGGCGCGGCTCGGCTGGCGCAGACGACCGAGGCGCAACTGCGCGCCTGCCGACTGGGCTTCCGCGCGCGGCACCTGGCCATCGCAGCGCGGCAGATTGCCTCGAGCGAGGTTTCGCTTGAGCGCATCGCCACACTGCCGACTCCGGAGGCGCGCGAGCAGTTGATGCGCGTGCGCGGGGTTGGGGAGAAGGTGGCGAACTGCGTGCTGCTCTTTGCCTATGGCCGCGCGGAGGCGTTTCCGATTGACGTGTGGGTTGAGCGCGTGCTGCGGCGGCTTTACTTCAAGAACAACCCGCGCGTGCAGCATGAAAAATTGCGCGCGTTCGCGAATGCGCACTTCGGACCGTATCGCGGCTACGCACAGCAATTTCTTTTTCACTGGATTCGGACGGATCCGAAGGCGCTGCCTCCGGAGAAGGAGAAGACGGTGAAGCCGAGGCGGAAGCTGGCGGCGAAAGCCGGGTAGCCGTCGCTATTTTGCTGGCGGCGGGAGGTGCCAATCTTTCCAGAGGCGCGCGTAGTCGGCGCGGGTCAACTCGACCATGAGCGGATCGGCGGTGGGGTCGAGCCACTTCACGAGATGCTCGAGGCGGTCGAGCGCCATGGTGGTGCAGCCGGCGGTGCGGTAGTGCTCGCCGCGGCGGACGTGGAAATAGATTTCGGTGCCGGCGTGCGGATCGGGATCGTCGTAGTTGTGCTCGATGAGGACAAGCCAAGTGTAGGCCTCGTCGCCGAGGTGCATGTGCTCCTTCTGCCACCACGACGGCTGCGGCTGGTCCTTCGGCAGCGTGTAGAGATGATTGAAGCCGAGGTCGGAAAGCTCCGGCATGTCGATCCACGCGTCGCGGTCGGTGACCTGATGATAGGGCCAGGCCTTCGAGCCGTCTGGCAGCGTAGGCGCGTAGCCGTAGACGGTGCCGATCTTGAAAAGCCCCATCGGATTCTTGTGATCGCCCTCGACCTTTTGCGGGCCGGGCTGCGGCGGATTGATGCCGCGTCCCCAGGCGAGGCCCTTCATGCCGAAGAGCACGGGCCATGGTTTGCCGTCGGCGACCCACTCGTCCTTCGCGTCGCGATGGAAGAGTTGTAAGGTTCCCTCGGAGGCCGAGGTGTCTGGCGCCAGGCAGACGATGATTTGCTTTGCGTCTTCTGCGGTCTCACTTGCGGGCGCGCGACCTCCAAACCAGAGCAGGCTGAGGACCCCAAAAAAAACTGCTGTCGACCGCAACATCTGCGCTACGCTAAAAGAGTTGGTCCCAAAAGGCAAAGCATGAACCGCAAACTTACTTGGCAAGTTCTTCTGCTTGCATGGCTTGGTGGCGTAGCCGCCGGCGTCGGAGTTTCCATGCTCCTTCACGAAACTTTCCTTCAAGGCTTCATTCATACGGCACCTATCGTCACGATAGTGCTGGCCGTTTTCAAATTTGCTCGGTGCAATACCGTTCGCAAAAGAAGCTAAGTCTCCCATGTCCCGCACCGAACCCCTCCCCCTGCTTTTGCTCACCGGCTTTCTTGGCAGCGGCAAGACGACGACGCTCAGCCATTGGCTTGAGCACACGAACGTGCCGCTGAAAAGGACCGCAGTCATCATCAATGATTTTGGCGCGATCAACGTCGACGCGGCACTGCTCGCGCGGCGGCAGCTTGAGCTGCGCAGCATCACGGGCGGCTGCGTTTGCTGCCAGAGTTATGAGGACCTTGTGGCGCAGGTGGGCGCGCTGGCGGACAATCCCGAGATCGACCTCGCGTGGATCGAGACCTCTGGCTTGGCTGATCCGGAGGAAGTGCTCGACCATCTCAGCGCGCCGGAATTGGCGGACGGCACCATCATCCGCCGCTTGATCCTCGTGATCGACGGCTCCGATTTTCCCTGCTCGTGGCGGGGGCGCGCGGTGCAAGAGGAACAGGTCCGCTACGCCGACGTGATCCTGCTCAACAAGACCGACCGGCTCGACGCGGCCGGGCGCCAGCGGGTCGAGGTCAGCTTGCGCAAGATCAACCCGGCTGCGCGCATCGTGCTGACGCAAAAGGGCGAGGTCGATCCTGCCGTGCTCAGCGATGCGGGAGCACGTGCGAATGCCCATGCGCATCATCATCATCACGATGATGCGTGCGAATGCGGCCATGAGCACGGGCACGATCACAAGCATGGGCATGATCACGAGCATCATCACCACGATCACCTGCCGCATTCGGCTTCGACGCTTTTTGTTCCGCTTTCTGCGCCGGTCGAGCGCGAGGCTTTCCAACGCTTTCTTGGCTCGCTGCCGTCGTCCGTTTTCCGCGCGAAGGGCTTCATTCGGCTGGCCGAGTCTCCGGAAAAACTTCACACTTTCCAGCAGGTGCGCGACCAGGCGGAGCTGCTGCTCCTGCCGCTCGAGGGCGGCGAGGAACTTGCCACCGGGCTCGTCCTCATCGGGCCGCACCTCGAGGAGGAGCGCATCCGCGACCTCGCCAAAGTTTTGACTCCCGCTTACGCATCATGATTCCCGCGATTCTCCCGCCGGTTCCACCATTTTTGCGCCGGTTCGGATGGGCCATCCTCATCCTCGCCGCCAGCCTGTTGATCTCTCATGCGGCGAAGCCTGCGCCGGCGCCCGTCCCGGCGACGCCGCCCGTGCTGCTCTCGGCGCCGAAGTATTACTTCAATATCGACCTGGACTACTTCAGCTCGCACTACGAGTTCGCCGGCACGGGAGAACTGACCGAGGAGCAGGCGCAACATGCCAACTGTTATCGCTTCTCGTACAATGGCGATGGCAAGCTCCAGCAGATCGAGTATCTCCGCGCGGGTGTGGGCGGGTTTGACCCGGTCTTCGGCGTGGCGCAGATCGATGTCGAGTACCAACCTGGCGTCGAGCGGCGCTGGTTCCGTGACCGGCACGGCAGCCCGAAGAAAAGTAACCAGGACGTCTTCGGCGAGGAGCTGACGCTCAATGCCGAGGGTTATCCGCTCAGCGTGACCAACCTCGACGACTCCGGCGCCCACATGCGCGACGACAACGGCGTCGTGCAGTACGTCCGCACGTTGGACAGCGCCGGACGCGTCGTCTCGACCCGCCGCGTCGGCCTCTTCGGCACGAATATCACCGACGACAGCGGCTGCTACGAGCGGCGCTGGAGCTATGACAACTCGGGGCGCGCGATCGAGATCGGCAACTACGACGAACACGGCGAGCTGCTTAACGACAAGGACGGCGTGGCGCTCATCCGCTCGATCTACACGATTTACCCGGACTCGCTCCACACCATCGAGAGCTACTTTGATTCCTCCGGTCTCGCCGCAGCGGAGCAGAGCACCGGCGTGCACCAGCGCCAGCGCATTTTCGACCAGCGCGGTTTTCTGGTCGACGAGGCCTACTTCGATTCCACGGGCGCGCCGACGACGTATGTCGAGCCCGGCGTCGGCGACACGCGTGTGCATGAGCGCAAGCTCACAATCGACGACCTTGGCAATTTGGTGGAGGAGGAATTCTTTGACGTCAACGGCCGGCCGGTGGACGAGCGCGGGCCGGAGATCGCGCGGATCGACTACAAGTACAATGCGCAGAACCGCATTTCCGAAGAGCTTTTCTACGGCGACGACGGCAAGCCGCAGATCAACCCGGAGGTCGGCGCGGCCATGGTACGGCAGGAGTACAACGACAAGGGGCTCATCGTCCGCCAGACCTTCTTTGACGGCCAGGGGCATCCGGCCCAAAGCGCGATCTACGACGCGCCGGGCATCCGCCTCTCCGTCGACGGCGACATCACCACCGTATTTCTCACCGATGAGCTGGGCCAGCCGACGAAGAACCCGATCAACGGCTATGCCGCCTTCAGCTACAAGACGGCGACGGACCATCCCCTGTCGCTGACGAACACCTATTACGACCTGCATGGCCGCCGCCTCACGCTCATTCGCGAGCGGATTATTTTCCCGCATCTGCACGCGCTGCGCGAGCCGGCGAATCGCGCGATGAAGTGGAGCGCGCGGATCGGCGCGCTCGCCGCGGGTTTCGGCGCGTTGCTCGGGGGATTCCTGGCGCTGCGGAAATCGTCGCACACCAAGCGGCGCAAAGTTTATGTGCCGACACCGCTGGAACGTTTCCTCGGCTGGTTCAGCGTGTTCGCCATCCTCGAGGGCTCGCTGCGCTTTTTCATGACGATCTACTGGGCATGGATCTCTTATCGGTACGGCAACATGGGATGGGGATTCAATGCGCTCGAGGTCCTCTTCATCTGCTTTTTCCTCTACCGGCTCTATCGCATGACCGTCACCATGCGCGTGCTGAACATCGAGCGCGAGGACGTGCACAAGCTGGTGCGCGATTTCTTTGCCAAGGCCGGGCTGAAGGCGGAGTGGGATGACGTCCATCATCGCTACCTGACGGCGCCGCTGGACGTGAGCGTGAGATATTTTCGCCAGAAATTTCACGCCTATCTCGCCTTTACCGCGCGAGGCGGGAAGGCCTTCGACCTGCAGCGGGACTTGGCCTCCTACATTCGAGCGCAGACGGGTGCGATTCTTGGGCCTGTGCGTTCGAAGTTGATCGCGTTTTATTATCCTTCGGTCGCGGTCGCTTATTTCCTCCTCGCGGGGACGGCATTTTACACGCTGTTCCAGTTGGTGAAGGGGTACTCTTAGGAGGGGAATGTCACCGAGGCAGGTTGCGCTTTTGCTGGAAGAACTGTGCGTCGATTTGGGCTTCTGCCTGCTGCCGGAGACGCTGACTCGCATTCAGGAGAAGCCTGAAACTGACATTGATTTGTTCACTGACGACGTGATCCGATCCGAGGGGCTCGATCCACAGATCGACATCACCCTAAAGCTCCGCCGACGGATCAGGGCGGTGGTTGTTCGACATTTTCGCGCTGCGGAAGATGAATTGAGTACGTAACTTTCATCTCTTCGGCAAGCATTACCCATTTGCAAAAAAAGGCGGAGGGTCTTGTGGGGATTTGGCGATGCGCTAGGGTAGAGGGACATGCCCTCTTCTCTCGATTTGACCCTGTGGCCGGACGCGCCGGAGCTGACGTTTGACGCCGTGGGCGAAGAGGAGCGACTCGAGGCTTTGCGCTCGCTGAACCTGCTCGACACAGGGCCGGAGTCGCGTTTCGACCGGATCACGCGGCTGGCGGCGGAGTATTTTCGCGTGCCGCTCGCCTATGTCGCGTTCATCGACGACAACCGGCAATGGATCAAGTCGCGCTTCGGACTTTGCGAGGTGGAAACACCGCGCAACCTGACCTTCTGCCAGTACACGCTGGCACTGGACGCACCACTGGTTATTCCTGACACGCATCTCCATCCCATCGGACGCACACATCCAATGGTGACAGGAACACCCTATGTGCGGTTTTACGCAGGCGTGCCGCTGGCCGGACCGAAGGGGCGCAAGGTCGGCACGTTTTGCATCGTCGACCTGGAACCGCGTGAGTTCGGGCCGGATCAACTTGCGACGCTGGAAGCCTTCGCCGGTCTGGTGGAACGCGAAGTGAATTTTGGCGAAATCATCCAGACGCAGAATGACCTCCTGCTGACTCGCCAGCGCTTGATGGCGACGCAGCGGGAACTTGAGCACGAGTTCGCCGACGCAGCGCGGTATGTACGCGGGCTGTTGCCGCCGCCGCTTGAGGGCGAGGAGAAGCTGGACTGGGTGTACGATCCTTCAGCACGGCTTGGCGGCGATGCGCTGGGCTATCGCCACATCAACGACGACTTGTTTGGGCTCTACGTGCTGGATGTCACGGGACATGGCCTTGGCTCGGCGCTGCTGGCCGTCACTGCGATGGAGGTGCTGCGTAATCCCGCCGTGCAGGTGGATTTCACCAAACCTTCTGTTGTCCTGGAGCGGCTGAACCGCACGTTCCCGATGAAGGACCATGGCGGCAAGTTCTTTTCCGTCTGGTACGGCGTCTACTCGCGCTCGCGGCAGGAGATTACTTACTCCAACGCGGGGCATCCCCCGGCTCTTATTTACACGCGCGAAAACGGCAAGCCGGAGTTGCGTCGGACCAAACCCGGCACGTCGGTGCTGGGTGTGCTGCCACACATCGAGACGCCCGAGACGACCATCCCCTTCCCGCCCGGCACGGAGTTGCTGGTTTTCTCCGACGGGCTTTACGAATTGACCGATCCGCGAGGAGGCCGCGGCTCCTACGACGAATTTTTCGCCGCGCTACAGAAGGAGATCTCCGCAGGCACAACGCCGTGGGAAGCGCTCCAGGATTGGCACAAGGACGCGCAGAAGAAGAAGCTGATCGACGATGATGTGTCGATCCTGCGCTTCGCGGCGAAGGCGTAGTCAGCCGACGGTGAGCGGGATCGTCAGGCCGGAGAGCTGTTCGAGCTCGGAGAGCCAAAGCCGGGCGGTTTCCTCGACCTTGCCCTCGCCGAGGGGGATACGGTGATCCGTTTGTTTTCCGTCGGTGCTGGTGACGGAAAAATCGACGACGCTTTGGCCGGGTTGGCCGTTCACGTCGTGATAGTGCGCGGTGATGGCTGTGATGCGTTCTTTCTCGGACGCAATCCAGTGCTCGAAACCGACGGGGGTTTCGCCGGTGGACACGGGGGGAACATCATTGGTCAACGACATGGCGTGAATCGACGCGCTGCCTTGGCGCATCACCTTTCTATCTCAACTTCCTCCAGACTTGGGCTTGAGCAAGGGAAATAGAATGACGTCGCGGATCGACTCGGCGCCGGTGAGCGTCATGACGAGGCGGTCGATGCCGATGCCGATGCCGCCGGCGGGAGGCATGCCGTACTCGAGCGCGGCGAGGAAATCCTCGTCGAGCTTCTGTTGTTCCTCGCCGGCCTGGTGGAGCAGGCGCTCGCGCTGGACGACAGGGTCGTTGAGCTCGGAGTAGCCGGGGGCGACTTCGCGGCCGGAGATGATGAGTTCGAAAACGTCGACCACGGAGGGGTCCTCCTTGTTCTGGCGCGCGAGCGGGACAAGTTCCTTGGGCAGGTGCGTGACGAAGAGCGGCGTGCGCTGCTTGGCCTCGACGAGCGACTCGAAGACTTTATTGGTGATCTCGAAGTCTTCCTCGCGGCCTTCGATGTCGACGCCTTTTTCCTTCGCACGCGCGATGCGCTGCTCGTTGGTGAGCTCGAACCAGTCGTCGCCCACGGCGGCCTTGATGAGGTCGCGGTACCGCTTGCGCGGCCACGGTGGCGCGAGGTCGATGGGATCCAGCGTGACAGGGTTGCCCTGCGCGTCGAAGGCCTCGCCGCCGGGGACGAGGAGCGAGCCGGTCGCGTTCTTCGCGACGGTGGTGATCAGTTCCTCGACGAGGTCGGCCATGAGCGCGAAGTCTGCGTAGGCCCAGTAGGCCTCGAGCATGGTGAACTCGGGGTTATGGCGGCGCGAGATGCCTTCGTTGCGGAAATTACGGTTGATCTCGAACACCTTGGTGAAGCCGCCAACGAGCAGGCGCTTGAGGTAAAGCTCGGGCGCGATGCGCATGAAGAGGTCGATGCCGAGCGCGTTGTGCTTGGTGACGAATGGACGCGCGGCGGCGCCGCCGGCGACGGGTTGCATCATGGGCGTTTCCACCTCGGTGAAGCCCTTGGCCTCGAAGAAGGCACGGATTTCGCGGACGATTTTGCTGCGCAGGAGGAGGACCTTGCGCGCGTCCTCGTTGACGATGAGATCGACGTAGCGCTGGCGGTAACGCTGCTCGACGTCGGAAAGGCCGTACCACTGGCTGGGGATCGGGCGCAGCGACTTGGAGAGGATGCGCAGGTCGGAGAGGCGGACGGTTTTTTCGCCAGTCTTGGTGATGAAGAGCGTGCCCTCGCCGCCGATGAAGTCGCCGAGGTCGAGCATCTTCCAGAACGCGAACTTGTCGCCGAGGCCCTGCACCTGCGCGTAGACTTGGAGCTTGCCGGTCTCGTCCTGGATGTGCGCGAAGACGTTCTTGCCCATCTCGCGTTTGGAGATGAGGCGTCCGGCGACGCGCACGGGGCGTTCCTCGGCGTAGTTTTGCACGACCTGCGCGCAGGTTTCGGTGCCGGGAAAGGCCTCGCCGAACGGATCAATGCCGAGTTCACTCCACGTCTTCAGGCGGGCACGGCGCAACGCCAACAACTCACTCTCGTCTTCCATAGGAACGGCGAGCGTAGGGGGAGTTTGGCGATTAGCCAAGTCCGCGCATCAATGCCCCATGTCGCTGATTTTGTCGCCGGCGCTGTCGATTTCCTTGGTGAGGGCCTGACGGTATTTGATTTCCTGCTGGGCGCGGATCTGCTCGAAGCCGTAGAAATTGGAGGGATTTTGCATGCTCTGCATGTCGGTGGCGGCGATGCCGTCGAGGTCCATGATGATCTCGCGGCTGGCATCCAGGCGCTGGGACGCGTCGGCGTCCGTGGAGAGCCGGTGATAGTTGTCGTGCGCTTCCACGAGTTTGGTGTTTTTCTCGTAGTACGTGACGTTGGGCGGACCGTTCTCGTCGCCGGTGGCCACATGTGCCTGCTCGTAACGCGCGCCGTTCATGAAGGAGTCGAGGCAACGGCTGAGATCGTGGAAATTATTGATGAAGGTGGTCTGGTTGAGGAATTGCGCCCAGTCGTAGGGCTCCCATTTCGGCACGGTGTCGAGCCGGAAGCCGAAATAGCGCATGGTACCGACGATGGCGGAGTCCTTGTTCGCGAGAGAGGCCTTATCGAGCTCGTCCTGCGGCCGCACTTTCATCCCCTGCGTGACGACGGCAATGACTTTGCCGCTCTTGACGTGGAAGACCGGGCCGCCGCTGTTGCCGTGGTAGATGGGGTTGCTGAACTCGATGCGCTCCGGCCCGACGCCGAGCACCGTGCCCTTGGTATCGAGCACGACCTCGCCGCCCTCGCTGTTGCCGGGCGTGATGACCTCGTCGCCGTTCTGCACCGTGCCGGGGATGTCCGTCGCGAGGTCGAGGTAGTTGTAGTTTTTGTCCTGGATGGAAATCATCGCAAGGTCGCGGTCGGACGCACCCTTGAGGCTGGTCGTCGTGATTTGCTCGCCGGTGGTGGTGAGGATTTTGACGTTGGGATTGGCGGAAAGGACGTGGAGGTTGGTGACGACCGCAGGGCCGTCCGGGCCGTGGACGAGAAAGCCGGTGCCCTCAGCCACATCGCCCTTGATCACGACGATGGCGTGGGCCTGTTGTTCGGTGAGATTGCCGGAGCTGGGCGTCGTCGCCGGGGTGGGAGCAGGCATGGGCGCTGGTGCCGCGGTTGGCGTGGGCGTTGGGTTTGCTGCCGTGTTGACCGGCGTGCTGGCGGGCGTCAGGGCAAAGTCAGTTTTCGTCGCGGCGCCAACCTGACTAATCGTGATATCCCACTGTTCCGATGATCCGGGGGCTTTCGTCACTTGCAGGGAGTATTTGCCTCCTTTGCCCATGAAGATCGTACCCGTGCCCTTGGCGGAAACGCCCGAGACAGCAGTCCCGTCCGGCGCAAGAACCGTCACCGTGATGGTATCGGGGCAATTCCATTGCAGCTCCCACTTGTCCTGGACTTGAAAGGAAGTGGTCGTCTGGTTGGTGGTGCCGCCGAATGTCGTCACCACGGCCAATTGGGCGCGGGCCGGGCCGAAAAGCGCCAGCCAGCCGAACAGCAAAAGCACGTGAGACAGGCGCATGACCGTAACTTAATCAACCCGTCGTCACATCGACAACCGCAAAGCGGTGCGGTAAACTCGCCATCATGCCTTTCACTCGCCGCGATTTTGTCCGCACGGTCTTCGTCGCCTCCCAAACGGCGCTGGCGGGCAAGCTGCTGACCACGCCGCTGCGCGCGGATGAGGCCTACGCCGGCGCGCTGAATTTCGGCGTCATCGGCGACTGGGGCCGCCGCGGCCGGCCGGACCAGATGGCCGTCGCGCAAGGGATGGGCCTGGCATGCGCGCAGGCGAACGCGTCGTTCGTCATTTCGGTCGGTGATAATTTTTACGAGGACGGCGTGGCGTCGGTGCAAGACCCGCACTGGCAGCAAAGTTTCGACAACGTCTACACGGCGAAGTCGCTGCAGGTGCCGTGGTACGCCGTGCTAGGCAACCATGACTACCACGGCAGCGTCGAGGCGCAGCTCGACTACGCCAAGACCAGCCCGCGCTGGAAGATGCCCGCGCGCTATTGGCGGCAGGTCATGGGGGTCGATGCGTCCACGAAAGTGGAGTTTTTCTTCATCGATACCTCGCCGATGATGTCCGAGTACAAGCACGACCCGCAGCTGGTCCAGGCGCAGACGCAGGACGTCCCCGCGCAGATGGCCTGGCTGGAGCAGGCGTTGGCGAGCTCGACCGCGCCGTGGAAGCTGGTCACCGGGCATCACCCCATCTACTCCGCGGGCCTCGGCCATGGCAGTGAGCCGGACCTGATCCAAAACCTGCTACCGGTCCTGCAAAAGCACGGGGTGCAGGCCTATTTCTGTGGGCACGATCACGACCTGCAACACCTGCAAGCCGGCGACGTGACCCTGATTCTTTCCGGCGGCGGCTCCGAGCACCGGCCGGTTTTCTCGATTCCCGAGTCCAAGTTCAGCCGCTCAGCCTCCGGCTTCGCGCTCGCCTCCCTGCGCGCGCACGAGCTGCAGGTGCGCTTCATCGACGACAAGGGAAATTTGCAGCATACGGCGACAATCAAAAGGACGGCGTGAAGCTTGCCCCTGGGCTGAAGAATTCCCCTCTGAGCGAGGCGGGAAAGAAGTTAATCTCGATTTTCCCCTTGCGCATCACAGCGACTCTGCTTTAATCGACCCCTTACTTTATGGAAGCTGCGCTGAAAACGGAATACACGAAAGAATTCAAACTGCACGAGAAGGATACCGGCTCTGCCGACGTCCAGATCGCGCTTCTGACTCAGCGGATCAACGACCTGACGAAGCATTTGCAGAAGTTCAAGAAGGACCACAGCTCACGCCGCGGCCTCTTGATGATGGTCGCCCAGCGGAAAAAGCTTCAGGATTACCTGAAGAAATCCGACTCCGCGCGCTACGATAAAGTTATTCAGAAACTAAACCTGCGTAAGTAGTCGTCCCGCACCGCGAAGGCCCCTCCGCCTGGCGGAACGGGGTCGTCCCGGAAAACTTCAGAGTACAATCAACTTCATCGGTGGCCGCTATGGGCCATTACCGATTGAGTTCATTGTCCTCTGCGTTTTCTTTTCACGGTTGGGTTCGCCTATCTGCGCGTCAACCTCATTAGGAAAATGCCTATACATACCGTCTCGGCGCAATTCGGCGCCCTCCCCATCATCATCGAAACCGGCAAGCTGGCCAAGCTGGCCGACGGCGCCGTCACCGTGCGCTACGGCGACACGCTCGTCATCGTCACGGCC